>OJKC01000190.1_pt1 | contig 61782 bp, 50 predicted proteins | sample 1596401 | NCBI WGS metagenome assembly OJKC01 (sample SAMEA4350162, study PRJEB24818) | metagenome | biome: human; feature: gut; material: faeces | place: Denmark | collected 2013-09 | reverse complement strand
AAAGGTCATGCGCCAACGATACTATCCGTCGCTTTCCATCGGACTGCTAAAGGCCTATCTGAGTAATGTTTATATACTCAAAAGAATTTTTAGTAAGTCCGGTCTGAAACCGAACAGAACTTTTAATACTAAACTTATCAAAGAACTCTTTGGCTTTGTGGCGGAAGCCGCTTAGCCGATATGTTGAATTTTTAACGGACTATTAATTAATGGAAAATACCAATAAATGGTGATTGTGGAAGCGGGTTCGCGGGTGTAACTTCGCATGCGAATTGTTAAACCAAAAGAACTCATAATGAAGCGATTATTTCTACTCTTTGCAATGCTCTGCCTGTTGACGGGTTCAGCATTTGCCAACACGGATGCCCACGTTTTCGGTCACATTGTAGACGATGAAACCGGTGAGCACATTCCATTTGTCACAATTATGGTAAAAGGTTCGTCGGTAGGAACGACAACCGATGTCACCGGCCACTATTTCTTGAAAAACTTGAAAGAGGGTAAGACTGTACTTGTAGTGCGCTATGTCGGTTATCAGACCGAGGAAGTGACTGTCGAGGTGAAAAAAGGCAGTTCACAGGAAGTGAATTTTAATTTGAAACCCGACAACCTGATGCTGAATGAAGTGGTGGTTTCTGCCAACAAGAACGAAACCAACCGCCGCCTTGCACCGTCATTGGTGAATGTGGTGGATGCAAAGGCTTTTGAGCTTTCGGGCTCGGCCTGTCTTGCTGACGGACTTTCGTTGCAGCCGGGCGTACGCGTGGAGGACAACTGTCAGAACTGCGGTTTCATGCAGGTGCGTATCAACGGTCTTGACGGCCATTATTCGCAGATTCTTGTGGACTCGCGCCCGATTTTCTCTTCACTTACGGGTGTTTACGGTTTGGAACAGATTCCTGCCAACATGATTGAGCGGGTAGAGGTGGTTCGCGGTGGCGGCTCGGCGCTGTTCGGCGCTTCGGCCATCGGAGGAACGGTGAACATTATCACCAAGACACCGGTGCGCAATACGGCCGATGTTTCCCACTCGCTGATGTCGATTGGCGGTACCAATAGTTTCGAAAATGTGACGATGTTGAATGCTTCGCTCGTTAGCGGCAACAATAAAGCGGGAGCCTATGTTTTCGGGCAGAACCGCAACCGTGAAGGGTATGACCACAACGGCGACGGATATACGGAAGTGCCGTTAATCAAGAGCCAGACGGTGGGACTCCGCTCATTCCTGCGCGTGAACGACAATTCAAAATTTACGTTGGAATACCATGGTATCCATGAAGAACGCCGTGGCGGTAATCGCCTGGGTGACCTGCCGCATTTGGCAAACATCACAGAAATGACGGAACACTATATCAACGGCGGAGGCTTGAGTTATGACTGGTATACCGACGACCTGCGCCAACGACTGAAAATCTACTCATCGTTCCAGAATACGGACCGCGACAGCTATTACGGCGGTTCGGGCGACGAGTCGGAAGAAAGCCTTGCAACAGCAGAGAAAGCCTATGGAACGACGACCGACCTCGTAGTAACGGCGGGCGGACACTATTCCTATGCGTTCGACAAACTGTTGTTCATGCCGGCCGATTTGATGGTTGGAGCGGAATTCAACTATGACAATCTTGACGACCGTTCGCTTGGCTTGAAGTTGAGAACGCACCAGATTGTGCAGAATTATAGCGGTTTCTTCCAGAATGAATGGAAAAACAAGCAATGGAGTTTCCTGATTGGCGCACGTGTCGACAAGCACAATCTGGTGAAAAACGTGATTTTCAGTCCGCGTGCCAACCTGCGCTATAATCCGACGGAAAACATCAACTTGCGTTTGAGCTACGGCAGCGGTTTCCGTGCGCCGCAGGCATTCGATGAAGACTTGCACATCACGATTGCTTCCGGCGAGCGCAACGTGATTGTTTTGGCTGATGATTTGCGTGAAGAACGTTCCAACAGCTTCAGCCTTTCGGCCGACATTTATCAGAACTTTGGATCAGTAATGACGAACTTCCTTATTGAAGGTTTCTATACGGAATTGAACAACGTGTTCGACTTGCGCAAGAAGAGCGAGCAGGACGAATTCAGCAACGTGGTGTGGGAACGCTACAATGCATCCGGAGCGCGTGTCTACGGAGCGACGCTCGAAGGCCGTATCGCCTTTACGCCTGATTTGCAATTGCAGACGGGATGGACCTACCAGAAGAGCGAACATAAGGAAGCCGTGGAATGGAGCGAAACGGCAGCATCGGAAAAACGTATGTTCCGCACGCCGGATTTCTACGGTTACGTAACGTTGAACTATAGCCCGATTAAGCGGCTTACGGCTTCGCTGAACGGAACCTATACCGGCTCGATGCTTGTTCAGCATGTGGCAGGTTCGGGCGTGGAGAACGATATTGCTGTTAAGACTCCGGACTTCTTCGACCTCGGTCTGCGCTTGGCCTATGATATTCCTCTCTGCGAGGTGATGACGCTGCAGGTGCATGCCGGTGTGAAAAACATTTTCAATGCCTATCAAAAAGACTTCGACACCGGCTGGAATCGCGACAGTGGCTACGTTTACGGTCCGTCGTTGCCCCGCAGCTATTTCGCAGGAGCAAAACTGATGTTCTGACCTCATGATTTTTTATATATCCTGTTCCCCCGGTTGTCCGCATGGCTGCCGGGGTTTTCTGTTGTTAATATTGCTGTCTCGAGTAGGATTGTGTCGAATTATGTATTAAATTTGGAGGTGAAGTTTAGATAAACAATTAATAGAAGGGAAACATCATGAAGACAAAAATCTATGTTCCGAACAGAGTGCCGTATCGGTTCTCCTCGCTTGAGGAGGCAGTTGTAACGCTCAAGAAGCAGCGTTCAGGATTTAAATACTACGATTTGATAGATACTGTGGAGTATAACGTGTGCTATCGTGACCATTTGCGTCAGTACGGGCTGGACTCGCTTATGGAACGGCTGCTCCGTGAAGCGCCGGATTTGAATGCAGACCAAAAGGCGTTGGACGAATTACGCATTTGGTGGGAAAAAACGGGGAAACTTGCGGACTATGATATTCAGTGTTACGGCATTAATGACACAGTGACAATTTTAGGACGCAAATTCAAAGGATTGAAAGACATTTCCGGCCACAGGTGTATTGCCGGATACTGTAACGGTCGTGGTGTCGATTGCTACGTACCGAAAGATGCGAATACATACAAGGATGTCTATATAGGGGAGTTGTATGAGTCGTATCCGACTTTTGACATCTATGACTCTTGCGACGGCCGTACTTATCAGAATTATATTTTCCGTCGCTCACCTGTCACGTCGGACAACATGACGGAGGCCGATAAAATGATTGCTTCGAGATGTAACTTTTGTATGGTACACGAAGAAATACCGGTAGAACTGCTGCCGATTCTTTACTATCGGGGCGACGGTGACACTATGTTACTGGCCACACCAAAACGCAAAAAGAACTGGCTGCATTGGCTTTATTAAGAAAAGAATACAGATGTGCTGTCTGTTATTCTTTTATCTCGTTGTAGGCTGCAAGACCTTTGGCTGTCAGCAGGTATTTTTGACGTGGATGTCGGGGTGATTCCGGATAAAGCATGCGTACATAGCCTTCATTGACAGCCGGAGTAATATAAAGCTTCATGAAGTTTTCTCGGTCTTTCAATCCAAATTCGGCCATGAGATCTTTTATTTTCCACTCGAGATTTCCCATTATTCTGACAATCAGCGAGATGTTTTCATTCTCTAAGGTGAACTTGTCGGGTACTTGTCGGGTGCTTGTCGGGTGCTTGTCGGGTGCTTGTCGGGTTTCTTTGTCTTCCCAATTGTCGGGAGCATTAATGAGCATGTACCGGTTTTTTAATTCGTTGGTCTCGCCTAACAGCAGATTGCGGAAAAACAACTCCAAGTATTCAGTGTTGCGCATAATGCCGTTCTTTACATTCTGGTAATTGGCACGGACAAGTGCGTTGCGGAAATACCAGGAATGCTTATAGAACATATCGTTTTCTACGTTAAACCCCAACGAGCGTAAATACATTATGGTGAACACGGCTGTTGTTCGTGTGTTTCCTTCTCCAAAAGGATGAATTTGCCAAAGTCCGGAAACAAAATTTGCTATATGGTTGACAAATCCGGTTCTGTCCACTGTTGAGTAGTCAAACCGTTTCTCTTGTTCCAAATCGTATTTAATAGCTTTATGAATATCGGGTGCAGAAACATATAGTACCGTGTCTCCACGCAATACCCATTCTTTTTTTATAATGTTATAATCTCTGATTTTACCGGCAAATTTATATATGCCGGTGAAAATACGCTGATGGATAGATGTCAGGCCGACAAGCGAAAATGCAAATGTTTTTTCAGTGAGGATTCTTCTGATATTTGTAGAAGCAGTGTCGGCTTCTCTGTTTTTCAGATCTTGTTCAGTGCGGACACCTTTTGACTGATAGTAGCTTTTTATAAGCTGTTCTACTTCATCAATATTAATTTCTCCTTCAATGTCTTTACGGGCGGTTTCGATAAGATAATCGGATGGTTGTAAGCCGTCAACGGCCTGAAGGCCGATTGCCGTCTGCCATGCCAATCCTTTCTCTCGTTTGTGAGGTTCGCCTTGTCGGATGTATTCATCAAAATCAGTCATAAAAAGCTTGAGTCAATTGTGAGGATTATAGATTATAAAGTTACGGAAAATTCCTGTAACGGGAGTGCTTTTTCTGAAGAATTTGTACCGTTAGGTCAAGAATATAAAAGCCCGCCTTGACGTTGGATGTCGTTGGCGGGCTTGGTGTTATTTCAAATCCTTTACGATGTCTTTCAGAGGAATGGCCTGGAAGGTGATGTTGGCGGAACTGCTTTCGTAGAGAATACCTACGGTTTTGCGGTCAATCATCGTCAGACAGGAGTAGCCCCAGCCGATGACTTCGTCGAGAAGCAACTGGTTGGATTCGTGCCAGGTTTTGCCTCCGTCAAGACTTGCCTTGATGGTAATGTGATGGCGTTTTGCCGTAGTATTCGGATTGGAAAACAGCAGGATGTCGCGCTTCAGTGTGTTGTCGTCAGCCTTCACATGGAGCAGACTCGCCATGCATACGGGCTCTTGCAGCGCGTTGCGCGAGGATGAATGCTGCACCCATGTTTTTCCCAAGTTTGTGGTGGTCGACACGGCACGGCTTCCGCCACGGTTGTCGCGCATGTTGAGCATCAGCACTCCCGGTTCGATTTCCGCTACTTGTGCTTCCGTTGTGTTGGTGCGTGCCGGCCGGTGGATGGTCCACGTTTCTCCCTTGTCAGTGCTGTACATGATGCCGGCACACGGTATGCGGTCCTTGCCGATGAACTGGATAGGGAAGACGAGTGTGCCGTTTTCCATTGTGATGCCGCGTCCCGGACCTTGCAGCAGGAAATGCCATTCAGGTTGTTTTACCTGTGAGGTGATGTTGATGGGTTCCGACCAGGTCTTGCCGTCGTCCGTGCTTTTTGTCAGCACGAGCTGTGCTGTTTGTTCGATGTCCATTCCTGGTTTCGAGGCGTTCCATGCCCGTTGTCCGGCCATTCCGTGTGTCCATGCGGCTGCTATCCATGTGGTGCGTGTTGTCGGGTCAAACAGAATGCAGGGGTCGCCCACGCCGTTCTGTGCGGCTGGCAGTCCGCCGTAGTTGCCGAAAGCAAGCGGTATGCGCATCTTTTCCCATGTTTTCCCGCCGTCGGTGCTTCGGCTCAGTCCCACGTCGATGTGTTCCTGAAGGTCGGCACTGTTGCTGTAGCGCACGTCGTAGGTGGCGAGCAGAGTACCGCGGTCCGTAGTGACGATTCCCGGAATACGGTAGGCCGCCACATTGTCATCGCCTGCTTTGCGCACGCCCACGGCAGTGCGTTGCGCCGCGCCTTTTCCCGAAACGTAATGGAGCACGGCATTCTGTCCGTTGACGGTCGCACTTGTGCAGTTCAGGTGCAGGGTAGTGCCGAGCGGAGTCGTCGGTTTCATTTCAAGGCTGACCCAGTAGAAATGCGTACCTTCCGTCAGGTCTTGGTCCAGTCGGAACGTCACTTTCTTTTTCCCGTTGCGGTCTTCGGCTTTCAGCAGCGAATAGCCCGGCACGGCGGAGAGCGTTTCGCCTTTGGTGGTAGACGACAGATATTCCAGCGGCTTCATCACGTTTTTGCCGATAGAGGCCGTACGGCGTGTGCCGCCGTAGTAGAGTTTCAAACTTTCGACGTATGGAAGCGCTTTCGTGTCGCTCCATTCCATCGTGATTTCGTTCATTTTGTCGCCTGTCTGGGCATCGATTTTCAGGTAGTACACCGGATTGTCGGTGCGCTCAATCAATAGCGGTACCTGTGTTTTCCATACGCGTACGGTGTCGTTCTGTGCCCCGGCTGAAAATGCTGTCAGCAGGGCAATCGCGGCAAGTGTCTTGTTCATTTTGTAGAGAGTTTTTATGGAGTTTATTTTAGTATTCCCGATTCAATCATTTTTTCTGCAATCAGCCAGTCGATTTCCGTGTCGAGGTCCACAGAGCGTGCCGCATCCATTTCGCACATCACGCGACGGCGGAATGCTCCGAGGGGCATTTGGCGCAATGAGGCCACGTTGATGACATAAACGGCGCCGTTGTATTCCCACACCTTCGGCGCATCCTGCCGGCGCGTAAACGTGCCGTCGCCTTTCGATATGTGCAGATAGCCGTCGGGGTCCACTTCGTAGCAGTTGTAGTAGGGGTTGCTGGCAGCTTCCTTAACGGTTACTACCATGTCGATGTCGGGTGTGTATAGTTCCAAAGCGCGTTTCACATCGTCGGCGCGTCGGAACGGAGATGTAGGTTGGAGCAGAACGAGCACGTCGTAGTCACGGCCTTGCTCCTTGTAGAAATCGAGTGCATGGAGTAGCACTTCGTAGGTGCCGCTTTTGTCCGTGGCAAGTTCGGCAGGACGGAGGAAAGGCACGTGCAGTCCCATTCCTTCAGCCACGGCGGCAATTTCCGGGTCGTCGGTCGACACGCAGATATCGGCATCGTCGGCAAGCGCGCGTGCTACTTGGATGGAATAGCCGATGAGCGGAAGGCCCGCAAGCGGCCGGATATTTTTGTGGGGAATTCCCTTGCTGCCTCCCCGGGCAGGTATGACATAGAGAGTTTTCATTGCGGTAGGTCGTAAAATGGTTTGATGATAATGTTGTCGAGCGGCGTGTTGCATACGGCATCGACGATTTTTTGCAGCGTGTCAGGCTGAGCGTAGGGGTTCACCGTAGTGCGCGCTTTGGCGCGGGTGGCTTCGGAGAGCACATTGTCGAGTCCGGCACTGATTTCCTCTTTGCTGACACCACAGTTTACCACCGAGTCGGCAGCAAGGCGGCCGTCCTGGCGGATGCCGATGTTGAGGGTAGGAATGCCCATCGACGGCACTTCAACGATGCCGCTCGATGAGTTACCTGCCACGGCAGCCACGCAGCGCAGGGCGGAAAGATAGCGGCGCATGCCGAGCGACGGGTAGACGGCGCAGCGTTCCGGATGCCGGCGGGCGTAGTCTTCAATCAGTTCGATGATGATTTTTCCGTTCGTGTCGTTGTTCGGATAGGTGAAAATCACCTTGTAGTCGGGATGCTCGTCGAGAGCTGCCAGCAGGTTTTCGCATTGCTGGCGCGGCGGAATGCGGTCGAGCGTGGCAGGGTGGAACGTGATGAGCAGCGATTTTCCGGGAATCGGCGTACCCAAACTTTCTTCCAGCTCCTCGCGGCTCATGTAGTCGGTGTGCAGGATGTTGTAGATGCCGATGGCACCCGTGTTGAACACACGTTCCGGATTCTCGCCCAACTGGATGACACGACGGCGGTATTCTTCCGTTTCCGTCAGATGAATATGGCTCATTTTCGTAATCGCATGCCGTATGCTTTCATCGTATGCGCCCTGGCTGACGGCACCGCCGGCGATATGGGCGATGGGAATGCGGAAAATCAGCGCAGCACTTGCCACGGCAAGCATTTCGTAGCGGTCGCCGAGAATCAGCAGCAGGTCGGGGCGCAGCTCTTCAAAGGCTTTTGCCATGCCTGCCATACATTCGCTCATGGCGGTTACCGTTCCGGCGGGCGAATCCGTGTCGACCGTCATCGGCACACGACGGTCAATGGTCAGTCCGTCGCGTTCGATTTCCTGATAGGTGTTTCCGTATTTTTCCGACAGGTGCATGTTGGTGGCCACAATTTGCAGGCATACATCCTCGCGGCTGTTCAGCTCGCGGGCAATTCCGCTCAGCAGCCCCCAGTCGGCACGCGTGCCTGTCACAATACATATTTTTCGCTTCATAGAGTTTTCGTCATAAAAGGTCAATATTGGACAGAAGAACAAAAGGACAAATTTTTCATGCCTGTCAATTTTAAGTCTGCTCTTTTGTCTTTTTCAAAGATAGCGAAAGGCGAGAGGAGAATAAAATATTGAAACATGTTTCAGATATTTTTTATCCCGAACCGTCTCCTATCTTCTTCAAAGATAATAAAAGGTCGATATTGGACAAAAGAACAAAAGGACAAATTTTTCATGCCTGTCAATTTTAAGTCTGTTCTTTTGTTCTTCTGTCCAATATAGCGAAAGTCGAATGCAGAGAACCAAACTTGTTTAAGTTTTATTCCGAACCGCATATTATCTTCATAAGTACGCATTTATTGGCGAATCATTGCTGTGGTGCTTTGTTTTTATTGCTTCAGCGTTGCAGATATGCTGTTTTACAGCAGTTTCCCGTTTTTTGTGTAGCGCGAAATTTCATAATTAAAAAGTTCTTTCTTAAATTTATAGTCAGAAATCTAACATAATCACAAACAAACAAAAAGTACTCGTATTTATGGAAACACACTTGTTTTGGATAGTGCCGCTATCCTCGATTGTGGCATTAGCTTTGGCGTGGTTTTTCTATCATCAGATGAAGAAGGAGGACGAAGGAACTCCGACGATGAAGAAAATCGCACTGTATGTCCGTCAGGGCGCCATGTCCTACTTGAAACAGCAATATAAGGTAGTGACGATGGTGTTTGTCGGATTGGTTATTCTGTTCTCGATTATGGCCTATGGCTTCAATCTCCAGAATCACTGGGTACCGGTGGCATTTCTTACCGGCGGTTTCTTCTCCGGTCTTGCCGGATTCTTGGGAATGAAGACCGCTACCTATGCTTCGGCACGTACGGCCAACGCGGCACGCACGTCGCTCAACAAGGGCTTGCGCGTGGCGTTCCGAAGCGGTGCCGTGATGGGACTTGTCGTTGTCGGTCTTGGCCTGTTCGACATTTCTTTCTGGTATCTGTTGCTTGATTATTTCATTGATGCCGATACGCTTAACCCGACTGCGAAACTCTGCGTGATAACCACCACGATGCTGACCTTCGGTATGGGTGCTTCTACGCAGGCGTTGTTTGCCCGTGTGGGTGGCGGTATCTATACGAAAGCTGCCGACGTGGGCGCCGACCTCGTGGGTAAGGTGGAAGCCGGAATTCCGGAAGACGACCCGCGTAACCCGGCTACGATTGCCGACAATGTGGGTGACAACGTGGGCGACGTGGCAGGTATGGGCGCCGACCTCTATGAATCCTACTGCGGTTCTATTCTCGCAACTGCCGCATTGGGCGCGGCTGCCTTTATGGGTAGCGGCGACGTGGTGATGCAGTATAAGGCTGTCATTGCTCCGATGCTGATTGCCGCCGTGGGCATTATCCTGTCGATTATCGGTATCTTTATGGTGCGCACTGATGAGAATGCCGGCGTAAAACAGTTGCTGAGCTCGCTTTCAAAAGGTACGAACATCAGTTCCGTGCTGATTACCGTGGCTACGTTCCTTATCCTTTGGGCGCTCGACATTACCAACTGGCTGAACCTTTCGTTTGCTGTTGTTGTCGGTTTGTTGGTGGGCATTGTCATCGGCCGTTCAACGGAATATTATACTTCACAGTCCTATCGCCCGACGCAAAAGCTGTCGGAAAGCGGAAAGACCGGCCCGGCAACGGTGATTATTTCGGGTATCGGTCTGGGTATGATTTCCACTACTATTCCCGTTATCTCCGTAGTGGCCGGTATTATTCTTTCTTATTGGCTGGCTTCGGGATTCGACTTGACAAATGTCAGCATGGGACTTTACGGTATCAGTATCGCTGCCGTGGGTATGCTCTCTACATTGGGCATCACGTTGGCTACCGATGCCTACGGTCCGATTGCCGACAATGCCGGCGGTAACGCAGAAATGAGCGGACTGGGTGCGGAAGTGCGCAAGCGTACCGACGCTCTCGACTCGCTTGGCAACACTACGGCTGCAACCGGCAAGGGATTTGCCATCGGTTCGGCTGCCTTGACGGGTTTGGCTCTGTTGGCTTCGTTTGTTGAGGAAATCCGTATCGGTCTCCAACGCCTCGGTACCACCGTGCTGCAAATGCCCGGCGGACAGGAAGTGGCGTTGCACGACGCTTCGTTTACCGACTTTATGACCTACTACGACGTTACGCTGATGAACCCGAAAGTGCTTTCCGGTATGTTTATCGGCAGTATGATGGCCTTCCTGTTCTGCGGTTTGACAATGAATGCCGTAGGTCGTGCCGCAGCCCACATGGTAGAGGAAGTGCGCCGTCAGTTCCGTGAAATCAAGGGTATTCTCGAAGGAAAGGCAGAACCCGACTATGCACGTTGCGTTCAGATTTCTACTCGTGGCGCACAGCGCGAAATGGTGTTCCCGTCGTTGCTTGCCATTGCCGCACCGATTGTGACGGGCTTGATTTTCGGCGTAGCCGGTGTGATTGGCCTGCTCGTTGGCGGTTTGGCAGCCGGTTTCGTGTTGGCAGTGTTTATGGCCAACTCCGGCGGTGCTTGGGACAACGCCAAGAAATACGTGGAAGAAGGCAACTTCGGCGGAAAAGGCAGCGATGTGCATAAGGCAACCGTTGTCGGCGACACCGTGGGCGACCCGTTCAAGGACACTTCCGGCCCGAGCCTTAACATCCTCATTAAGCTCATGAGCATGGTGGCCATCGTCATGGCAGGTCTCACCGTTTCATGGAGTCTCTTTTAGCGAACAGTTGTTTTTGTAATATTCCCGGGTGGGGCCGTCCGTCGGTTCCACCCTTTTTGTGAATGGTTGACGATAGTTTTTTGTTTTTGTGTGTCTCACTATATTTTGACAGAAGAACAAAAGAACAGATTTTAAACTGACAGGCGTGAAAATTTTGTTCTTTTGTCCTTCTGTCTAATATTGACCTTTGGCTATCTTTGCATAAGATAGGATGCGTCTCTGTATAAAACTCAAACAAGTTTGGTTTTCTGCCTTCGACTTTCGCTATCTTTGTAAGAAAATAGGAATCTAAGATATGAAGGTTTTGCTTATTAACGGTAGCCCTCGCAGAGAAGGAAATACATTCGTCGCTTTGTCGGAGGTGGCTAAAGCTTTGAATGAGAATGGGGTGGAAACGGAAATTGTGTCCATCGGAACTAAAGCCGTTCAGGGTTGCATTGCCTGTGGCCGTTGTGCTGAGTTGGGACACTGCGTGTTCAACGATGAACTGTATCAGAAAATCAGAAAAGAACTGGAAACAGCCGACGGAATTGTCATTGGGTCGCCTGTGTATTACGCCGGTCCGAACGGCTCTCTTTGCGCCTTGCTTGACCGTTTGTTCTATTCTGCTAAAAACTTGTTGGTTTACAAGCCTGCTGCATCGGTGGCCGTGTGTCGTCGCGGAGGAGCCAGTGCGACATTTGACCGCCTGAACAAATATTTTACTATCAGCAACATGCCGGTGGTTTCGTCGCAGTATTGGAATAGCGTCCACGGCAGATTGCTCGGCGAAGCAAGTCAGGATATAGAAGGATTGCAGACCATGCGCACGCTGGGGCGCAATATGGCGTGGTTGCTGAAAAACCTGAAGCAGGGAGGAGAACCTATACCGCCAAGTGAGCCGTGGACTCCGACTCATTTCATCCGATAGGGATTTTCAACTTTTGGCAACAAAGTGTGAGTTTCTTCAATACCGTTTTGTTTGTTGGTAGAAGAATCATTGATGTCGGGATTCCTTACTCTTTTTATGTCGTTTGGTTTTTCATTTATTCTGTTACGTGTTACAAATTTCCATTTCGTGCTGTCGGTTATGGGGGGGAAATAACAGTTAAAGAAAATGGGCTGTTCTCAATGTCGAGAACAGCCCGTTTTGTATTTGTTGAAGTAATAAAATTACTTTCCGCATTTTGCTTTGATGGCGGCTTTGATGTTGTCGAAGATTTCTTCGATTGAGCCTGTACCTTTGATTGCGAGGTAGTTGCCTTCTTCAACGTAGAAGTCGTGGAGTGGCTGAGTCTGGCTGTGGTAAACTTCCAGACGTTTCTGGATTGTTTCCAGGTTGTCGTCGCTGCGGCCTGATTCCTGTCCGCGTTTGAGCAGGCGTTCAACCAATTCTGCATCTTCCACTTCAAGGCCTACTACTGCGTCAACTTGTGCGCCACGTTCAGCAAGCATGGTTTTCAATGCTTTTGCCTGGTTGATAGTACGTGGGAAACCGTCGAAAATTACGCCTTTCTTTGCTTCCGGTGTGTTGTCGAGGATGTCGGCAAGGATGCTGATCATCAGTTCGTCCGGAATAAGCTTGCCTTCCGAAATGTATGTTTCGGCAGTTTTGCCGAGTTCAGTTCCACGAGCGATGTGTGAGCGAAGCACTTCGCCGGTTGAGATGTGAAACAAACCGTAGTTTGCAATCAAGTTTTCGCTTTGAGTTCCTTTTCCAGAACCCGGAGCGCCAAAAATTACGATGTTAAACATATCTTTATACCTTAAATTGTAGATTAGTCCATTCCTTAGAATGGCGGGCTTATTTAGTTTATTTGTTTTCTTCGAGGATATAGATGTCCTTCAAGTTGCGAGCCTTCTCGTCGAGGTCAAGTCCGTAGCCGAGAATGAATTTTGAAGGAATGTTGAAACAGCAGTAGTCCACTTTCACGTCCACTTTCAGTGAGTCGGGTTTCTGGAGGAGCGTAGCAAACTTGATGTCGGCCGGATTCATTTTTCGGAGTTCATCCATCATTTTTACGGCTGTATAGCCGGTGTCGACGATGTCTTCGATGATGACTACGGTTCTGCCAGTGATGTCGCAGTCGAGTCCCATGAGCTGGTTGACTTTGCCCGATGTCTCAGTGCCGCAGTACGATTTGAAGCGTATAAATGCTATTTCGGCTTCAAAATCAATTGCTCTGTAGAGGTCGGCGGCAAATATGAATGCACCTTTGAGTACGCATACAAACAAAGGATACTTGTCTCCGCAGTCGGCTTTGATCTGTTGGGCAACTTCTTTTATTCTTTTTTGAATGGTTTCGTTTGTGATATATGGCACAAACGTCTTGTCGTCGATTACTACCTTCTCCATAGTGCTGTTTGAATATTTTGCAAATTTACAAAAAAATGGATTTTTCCGCTTACTGTAGACTAAAAAAATGCAGCAGTTTTTTTGAAAGCGACTATAAAAAATAAATCCGACTAATCTCACGATCCGTCGGATTCCTTAACCTATGATTCACTTATTTGTTGTTGTTGCTTTCTATTTTTATATATTATCGTATTGGATGATATTCAACAAATGCTTCCATTGCTTCATAGGATGCCAAACCAAGGCTGTTGTAAAGTTGTGCTGTTGCACGGTTGCGGTCTTCAGCACGCTGCCAGAACAAACGGTCGTCGTCGCCGAGGAACGGTGCATTTTCCATTTGTGACTGGTGCTTGAGGATAGAATTGCGTTTGAATCTCAATTCTTCCGGGCTGATAGGCACTGCCATTTCGATGTGGTCGATTTCCCATTCTGCCCATGCGCCACGGTACATCCAAATGCGACAGTCCTTCATCCAGTCTTCGTCGAGCAATTCGTCGATTGCTGCGAAAACGGCATCTGTACATACGCGGTGAGTTCCGTGAGGGTCAGCGAGGTCGCCTGCCACAAAGATTTGGTGAGGCTTCACTGAAGTGAGGAGGTCCTTGATGATTTTCACGTCTTTTTCTGTCAAATCGCCTTTCTTGATGGCTCCTGTTTCGTAGAACGGAAGGTCAAGATGGTGAACGTTTTCCGGTTTCACGCCGATATGGTTGCAAGCTGTTTTAGCTTCGGCGCGGCGGATGCGTCCTTTTAAGAAGCGAATGTCGAGAGTGTCGATGTCGCCCGGTTTCTTGGTTGCCAAGAATTCCTTGATTTCCTTGCTCTTCTGTTTGTAAGTTTCAGAATCCAAGCCGAATTCCTTTTCAATCAAGTCCATAACCATGATGTAGCGGAACATGTCTTCGTCGCCTACGGCAATGTTGCCTGAAGTTTCGTAAGCCACGTGTACATCGTGTTTCTGGTCAACAAGGCGTTTCAGCGTACCGCCCATTGAGATAACGTCGTCATCAGGGTGCGGGCTGAATACAATCACGCGTTTTGGATATGGGTTGGCGCGTTCCGGACGGTTTGTGTCGTCAGCGTTAGGCTTGCCACCCGGCCATCCTGTGATTGTGTGTTGTATGTCGTTGAAAATCTTAATGTTTACGTTGTAAGCTGAACCGTAGAGGGCTACGAGTTCGTCCAAGCCGTTGTCGTTGAAATCCTTGTTTGTGAGTTTCAAGATAGGTTTGCCTGTCTTGTTGCACAACCAAGCAATGGCACGGCGGATAAGCTTGTCATTCCATTCGCAGGAAGTTACAAGCCATGGATGGCTGATACGAGTCAGTGATTCTGCTGCTGAAAGGTCAACAACGATTTCAGCGTTGCGGTGCATTTGAAGGAATGATGCCGGAACTGTTTCCGTAGTCGGACCTTCAACGGCGGCGCGTACGATTTTCGCACGGTTTTCACCCCATGCCATGCAGATTACTTTCTTCGCATTCAAAATATTTGAAATACCCAGTGTAAGGGCAGTTGTCGGAACTGTATCTGTGCCGTAGATAGCGGCTGCGGCACGGCGTGTCTGGCTTCCGAGAAGCATCAGGCGGCAAACAGAAGTGGCTTGCGAGCCCGGTTCGTTGTATGCCAGATTGCCAACTTCACCCACTTCGCACATTGCCAAGTCAAGACCTCCGCAAGCGTCGATTTCAGCTTCGTAGGCACGGCAAGTTTCGTAAGCGTCTTCTTTGGCGGTTTCGCCGTTGAAAGAGTGGATGTTTTCGGCTTTGATGTTTACATGGTCGAGCAACAGGTCTTTCAAGCGAGCAAGAGTGCTTGGTGCGCCTTCTTCAGTCGAGCAGAATTCAGAGAAGTTGAACACGATTACGTTGGCAAAGTCAACTTTCTTTTCATTGTAAAGCTTGACAAGCTCTGTGTAAACCGGAACTACGCTGTTGCCGGCACCCAGTGTGATGACGCAAGAACCTTTCTTGGTTACTGTCTTGTTGATGGTTTCAGCTACTTCGTTAGCGATGTAGCGTGCACCTTCTTCGCTTGTTTCAAGTATTTGAGTATAGACTTTTTCCTCGCGGCAGAGTGCTGCGGATTCGATTTCGCTTTCCGGAGCATAGTATTTTTTCGGAATGCGGTCTAATTTGATTTGAGAGCTTAGGTTTGTTTTCATTTTGTTTATCTTTTCAGATAGTGCAAAGGTAATGGTATATTTCGTCTTGCGAAAGCAATTAACGAAAATTAATCTTTAATATCTAAAATTTAAACACTGCGATTATTTTCTGTGTCAAAAGTAGTAATTATTTCTATGTTATCCAAAAAAATGTGGTATTTTTGTGCAAAAATACAACCTTACATATTTTACGACTATGCGTTTAATTATCGAACCTGACTATGACAAAGTGTCTCAATGGGCTGCCAACTATGTGGCATCACGCATCAATGAGGCTAAACCGACAGCTGAAAAACCATTTGTATTGGGCTGTCCTACCGGAAGTTCTCCACTTGGAATGTACAAGAAACTTATTGAATTGAACAAAGCCGGTAAAGTTTCTTTTGAAAATGTTGTAACGTTCAATATGGACGAGTATTGCGGTCTGCCGGAAGAACACCCGGAAAGCTACCACTCTTTCATGTGGAACAACTTCTTCAGCCACATTAATATCAAAAAGGAAAATGTGAACATCCTGAACGGTAACGCTGAAGATCCTGTTGCAGAATGCAAACGCTATGAAGAAAAAATCGCTTCTTACGGCGGTATCGACTTGTTCTTGGGCGGTGTAGGTCCTGACGGACACATTGCTTTCAACGAACCGGGCTCTTCTTTGGCTTCTCGTACAAGAATGAAAACATTGACACTCGACACTAAGATTGCCAACTCCCGTTTCTTTGGCGGTGACATCAACCAAGTTCCTGAAACTGCTTTGACAGTAGGTGTGGGCACAGTGATGGATGCCAAGAGCGTACTTATCATCGTTAACGGCTACAACAAGGCACGCGCTTTGCAGCAGGGTGTTGAAGGTGCTGTTTCTCAAATGTGGACTATCACTGCATTGCAGACTCACCCGAAAGCTATCATCGTTGCCGACGAAGCTGCTACAATGGAATTGAAAGTAGGTACTTACCGCTACTTCATGGATATCGAGTCAAAGAACCTCGACCCGGAAACACTTTTGAAATAATTTTCCGAAAGGATGCAGATAAAAAATAACGGCTCGCCAAAAGCGGGCCGTTATTTTTATATCGTTACCTATTCTTCGTATTCCGTCGGGTCGGGAATGCCGGCATCGCGGAGTGCCTCGATGCGTTCGCGGCAGGTGCCGCACTTTCCGCAGTGCTTTTCTCCGCCTTTATAGCAGGAGTAGGTTTCGGCGTAGTTCAAACCGAGTTCTTTGCCGTGGCGGGCAATGTCGGTTTTCGTGATACCCGTGTAGGGAGCGAAAACGGTGATGCCGTCGTAGGTTCCGGCACGCATGGCTTCCGACATGGCATCGACAAATGCCTTGCGGCAGTCGGGATAGATGGCGTGGTCGCCGAAATGGTTGGCCAGCATTACGCGTTTCAGTCCGTAGCTTTCGGCCAGACCGCAGGCCACGGCAAGCATGATGCCGTTGCGGAACGGCACGACGGTCGACTTCATGTTTTCGTCGTCGTAGTTGCCTTCTGGAATGGCGTCGGCACCTTCGAGAAGCGAGCTTTTGAAGTATTGTCCCATGAACGACAGCGGTATGAGCAGATGCTTGATGCCCAGCCGTTCACAGTGCATGCGGGCATATTCCGCTTCGCGGCGGTTGTGGTTTGAACCGTAGTCGAATGTCACAGCCAGTGCAATGCAGTCCTTGTATTCATAAAGCAGAGTGACAGAGTCCATACCGCCCGACAGTACGATGATTGCGTCCTTTTCCATAGCCGTTTAGAAGTTGTTGGTGAAATTGGCCAGCAGGCGTTGGCGTACCATGTCCTGATGTTCGTCGTCGCCGTAGTTGGCAAACGGAAGAATGGCGATTCCTCCGCGCGGAGTGAAAATGCCTCTTACTTCCAGATAGCGGGGGTTCATCAGGCGCACGAGGTCCTTCATGATGATGTTCACGCAGTCTTCATGAAAATCTCCGTGGTTACGGAAACTGAAAAGGTAGAGCTTCAGGCTCTTGCTTTCCACCATGTCCTCGCGCGGGATGTAGTTGATGACAATTTTGGCGAAGTCCGGTTGTCCGGTTTTCGGGCAGAGACTTGTGAATTCGGGACAGGTGAAAGTGACAAGATATTCGTTTTCCGGGTGCTTGTTCTTGAATGTTTCCAAAACTTCCGGCGCATACTTGTCGGGATATTTCGTAGCGGTGTTGCCCAGGAGGGTAACACCCTGCAGTTCGTTGTCGCTTCTTGACATAGTGTATCTGTTAAAATTAATCGTACAAAATTACGGTAATTCTGCCATTTTTCCAACATTTATCCGCAGTGGTGGTCGCAGCATTCGCAACCGGAAAGTTCGATTTCTACGGTGCTGTGCTGGATGCCTTTTTCGCGCAGGGCGTGTTTGATGGCGCGTTTGGTTGCTTCCAGTTGGGAGAGGTCGGAGATGACAGCGTGGAGTGTGGCGGCATTTTCGGTGGTGCTCACCGCCCACACATGAAGGTGGTGCCAGCTTTCTATACCCGGAATCCCGCTGATGGCTTTCTCTACCTCGTCAATGTCGACCGACGACGGTACGGCATCCAGCGAAAGGAAAAGACTTTCTTTCAGCAGGTTGATGGTAGATACCAGAATGATGGCGGCAATGAGCAGGCTGATGAAATTGTCGATGGCGTTCCAGCCGGTCAGGCTGATGGCAATGCCGGAAATTACAACGCCCACCGAAACCAGCGTATCCATGGCCATGTGCAGGAAAGCTCCGCGCACGTTCAGGTCGTTTTTCTGCTGTCGCATCAACAACCAAGCTGTGACTCCGTTGACTACGATGCCTGCGCCTGCCGTCCATGATACGGCCGCGCCCGAGACTTCTGCCGGATGGCGGAACTTGTTGATGCTTTCTATTACGATGGCTCCCACGGCTACCAGCAGTATCACGGAATTTATCAGCGACACAAGAATAGTGCTTTTCTTGAATCCGTAGGTGAAGTGGCGGTTGCTGTGGATTTTTGCCATGCGGAATGCCAGCATGGCAAGCAACAGCGAGAATACGTCGCTCAGGTTGTGTCCGGCATCGGACAGCAGTCCCAGCGAATTATAGTAGAATCCCACCCCGGCCTCGATGAACACAAAGGCGAGGTTGAGGGCGATGCACCAGATGAAAATGCCGTTCAGTGACTGCGGTGCAATGTGGTGATGTTCGTGATGGTGATGATGGTGTGCCATATTGTTGCAAAAATTCTTTTGCAAAGATAGGGAAACGAGAATGCAACCGCAATGCAAAAATCAAACGGCAGTGTCGCTTATAAAAGCAGCAGGCTTCCGGCCATAACAGCCATTCCCGCAATTACGCCGCCGATGCCCCAGTGGTGGTGCCCGTATTTTTCCGTGCCCGGCAGCAGCTCGTCAAACGAGATGTAGACCATGATACCCGACACGAAGGCCAGTAGATAGGCATTGAGCGTGTCGCTCCAGAACGGGGCGAGGAACAGGAAGCCGAGCAATGCTCCGACAGGTTCGGCCATGCCTGACAGGAAAGAATAGGCAAAAGCCTTTTCCCGACTGTTGGTAGCGTGGTAGATTGGAACGGATACGGCAATCCCTTCCGGAATGTTGTGGATGGCGATGGCGAAAACAATCGGAAGTGCCACCTCAATGTTGGCAAGAGCCGAAGTGAAAGTGGCAAGCCCTTCCGGAAAATTGTGAATGCCGATGGCAAGTGCCATCATCACTCCGGTGCGTTTCAGCCGTTGCGGATGGGCGTCCTGCGAACTGTGCATTTCGTGCGGGTTCTCGTCCTCCGGCACGAGCTTGTCGATAAGGGCAATGAATCCGATGCCCAGGAAAAACGCCGTCAGCATGAATGCCGTTGCTGTCTTTTCGGAATAAAGCGTTTGCTGATGGGCTACGGATTCCGGCATGAGTTCCATGAACGAAACATAAATCATCACACCCGCCGACAGACCGAGGGCTGCCGACAGAAATCGGGTGTTTGTCTTTTTTGCAAGAAAGGCAATCAGGCTGCCTATACCGGTGGAAAGTCCGGCAATCAGGGTCAGGCCAAAAGCCAGTAAGAGGTTGGAGTCTGTTGTCATTGTCTGTCGTTTTGTTTTGTGCCCGGTGTTGGCGGGCGTTCAACTTGTTTTGGTCGGTATTCACCTGTTAATATATTTTCAACATTGCAGACGCCTGTGATGTTCAGTCGTGCCGGATTTTTTATGCGTTTCTGTCGGATGTCGTCCGGCGGGGAAAATAAAAAAAATAGGCAAACTATTTTGTTTTCAATCAACTTGCATTAATTTTGCAGAAAATTTCTATTAGAAACTATTTGTTCACATTTTAATAACTATAGCTATGGTAAGTTATAAAGATCTTGGTCTTGTAAACACTCGCGAGATGTTTGCAAAGGCAATCAAAGGAGGTTATGCAATCCCTGCATTCAACTTCAACAATATGGAACAGCTTCAGGCTATCGTACAAGCTGCTGCCGAAACAAAATCTCCGGTTATCCTTCAAGTTTCTAAAGGTGCACGTCAATATGCAAACGGTACATTGCTCCGTTACATGGCAGAAGGCGCTGTAGAATATGCAAAAGAACTTGGCTGGGAACACCCGCAAATCGTTCTTCACCTCGACCACGGTGATACTTTCGAAACTTGCAAGTCTTGTATCGACCACGGTTTCTCTTCTGTAATGATCGACGGTTCACACCTTCCTTACGAAGAAAACGTAGCATTGACAAAGAAAGTAGTGGAATACGCTCATCAGTTCGACGTAACAGTTGAAGGCGAACTTGGTGTATTGGCTGGTGTAGAAGACGAAGTTTCTGCAGAGCACCACACTTATACAGACCCTGAAGAAGTGATCGATTTCGCTACTCGTACAGGTTGCGACTCTTTGGCTATTTCAATCGGTACTTCTCACGGTGCTTACAAGTTCACTCCGGAACAGTGCACAATCGATCCTCAGACTGGCCGCATGGTTCCGCCTCCATTGGCATTCGACGTTTTGGATGCAGTTATGGAGAAACTTCCTGGATTCCCAATCGTACTCCACGGATCTTCTTCAGTTCCTCAAGAAGAAGTTGAAACTATCAACAAATACGGCGGTGCTTTGAAGGCTGCTATCGGTATTCCGGAAGAATGGTTGCGTAAGGCAGCTACTTCTGCAGTCTGCAAAATCAACATCGACTCTGACAGCCGTCTTGCCATGACTGCTGCTATCCGTAAAGTGTTCGCTGAAAAACCGGCTGAATTCGACCCACGTAAGTACCTCGGTCCGGCTCGCGACAACATGAAGAAACTTTACATCCACAAGATCAAATACGTTCTTGGTAGCGAAGGTAAGGCTGAATAATCTAAACATTGATTATATCACAGAAACCGCATCTCTTTTCCGAGGTGCGGTTTTTTTGTCGTGTTGCGGGAAATGGGTGTGGAGAAAAAGCATTACTTTTGCCGTATGGAAAAAACTTATCCTTACACGGCTGAATATTTTACGGCTTCACTTCCGGTGGCCGACTATATGGCGCGTTTTCGTGATGTGCCCCGCTTTCTTGAATGCTGCCGTCAGTGCCGCAATTTTGGAAAGAGCTGGGCGTGTCCGCCTTATGACTATGATGTCGACGGGACAATTGCCGGCTATGAGTCGGCATTCTTTGTCGCTGTCAAAATAAAGCCCGACGAACGGATTCCTCTCAAGGAGGCGGGAGCGTTGCTCTTGCCCGAGCGGAAGCGGTTGGAGCGTCGCCTGCTGGAACTGGAAAAGGAGAGCGGCGGCCGGATGTTCGGCTTTACGGGCGTTTGCTCGTTCTGTCCGGAGGGAACCTGTACGCGACCTTCGGGCGAACCGTGTCGTCATCCGGAACTGGTACGGCCTTCGTTGGAAGCATGCGGATTCAATGTGGCGCAGACAAGTGAAGAGGTGCTGGGTGTGCCGATGGTGTGGGGCGATGACGGTTTTGTGCCGGCCTATCTGGTACTGGTCGGTTGCCTGTTTCATAATCAAAAGGAAATCGAATGGAAAAAATAAAAGCGGTGTTCAATTGGAGTGGGGGAAAGGAGTCCGCCCATGCGCTTTATAGGGTGATGCAGTCGGGGGAATATGAGATAGTGGCATTGCTTACGACGCTTAATCGTGATACACGACGTTCGACAATGCACGACATACCTTTCAGTCTGCTTGCAGCGCAGGCGGAAAGCATCGGTATTCCTCTTTATGCCGTCGATTTGACTCCAAAAGGCAATATGGAGGATTACGGAAAGGCGATGACTGCCGCTGTTGAGCATTTCAAAGAGCAGGGAGTGACGCATTTTATTTTCGGCGACATCTATCTGCATGATGTGCGTAGCTACCGTGAGGCGCAGCTTTCTCCTTGTGGGATAGAAGTGGTTGAGCCGTTGTGGGATATGTCGACAGAGCAGGTTATGGAAGAATTTCTGGCTACGGGACTTCAGACGGTGGTCGTGACGACAATGGCCGAATTGGGACGGCAGTATGTCGGGCAACTCGTTGACCGTGGATTTGTAGCGTCTTTGCCTGCCGGTGTCGACCTTAACGGAGAGCAGGGCGAGTACCATACGTTTTGTTTCGACGGTCCGATTTTCCGTTCTCCTGTGGCGTTTTCATTGGGTGAGCCAGAAGAAAGAAGCTATGACATCCGTCTCGACGACAGTACGGTGAAAACCTATTCCTATTGGTTCGCCTGTCTGCAATCTGTAAAATAAAAATAAAGAACAAATTAAAATATAAGCGAGAATGTTGAAGTCTATTTTGTTTGTAGGTTTGGGAAGTTTTGTGGGCGGTTCGTTGCGTTATGTTGTCGGACGTTGGCTTCCGGCGTTTACCGGACACGGGTTTCCGTACGCCACTTTGGCTGTCAATCTTGTCGGTTGTCTGCTGATTGGCTTTTTCTACGGGCTTTTTGAGCGGGGGCAACTGCTGAACCCTCATCTTCGTCTGTTTCTGACGGTGGGTATCTGTGGAGGTTTTACCACGTTTTCCACTTTTGTCAACGAAAATTTTCATTTGTTGAAGAACGACAATGTCATTTGCATGTTCGGCTATCTTTCGTTGAGCGTGCTGGGCGGTTTTGCCCTTTTGTATTTGGGGTATATGCTCGCTAAACTTCTTTAGAATACGATGGTGGCATAAACGCTTATGCCTAAAATCGTAGCTAAGCCAGTCACTGGAATAATATATCCCATTTTTACTTCCTTGCTGCGGTCGTGAAGATATATTCTTTTAAATAAGGTGTAAAAAATAAAAGCTGAGATGAGGCCGAGCAGAATGCCGGCAAGGAGGTCTCCCGGATAATGGACGCCCAGATACGAACGCGAGTAGCAGGTAAGCAAAGCCCAGGCTGAAATGAATATGCCGATGAAGCGGTTTTTCCACAAAAACAGCAGGAAGAATGCAAGGCCGGCGGTGTTGGCCGCATGGCAGGAAGGGAAACCGTAGCGTCCGCCCCGGTAGCCGTTCACCACTTCCACCATATGAGATATGGGATTTGCCGGGTTCGACGGGCGCAGTCTTTCGACCAGCGGACGGATGACAGATGCCCCAATCTGGTCGGCAAACGCTATTGTCAGTCCGATGGCAAACAGGCATCCTATTACATATTTCCAATGATAGTTCTTAAACAGCACATAGAGGATGGAGGCGTAAAACGGCACCCATACCCATTTGCCGCTATAGGCATACATGAATTGGTCGGCCCAGACGTGCTTCCAGCCGTTGACGGCAAGCAGCGCGTCGGTGTCAAGTTCGGTGAGCGGTGTCAGAATTTCGGTCATCTGCTTTTGTGTTTAAATTCCGGCGAAACGAGGACGAATGTTGCGCTTTGCAGACAAAAGTACTAATTTTTAGGAATTTTGGAGCAGTTGGACTGAAAAATCTTTATAAAATAAGGTGTTTTGGAGAAATAAAAAAGGAGCAAACCTGTCGGCTTACTCCTTCTGTGCGCATGAAGGGACTCGAACCCCCACGTCTCACGACACTAGATCCTAAGTCTAGCGCGGCTACCAATTACGCCACATGCGCAAATGTGTTGCAAAGGTAAGGACTTTTTTTGAATTGGCAAATTTTCTGCGGTAATTTTTGCTTCGAATCAGTCAATTTTGTCGACAGAAAAAAGGTTGAGTACCTTTAATGGCTTGTCGCTTAAAAGATTATGTCTTTCGTGTTTGGTTTTTTGTAAATTTTACTAAAAACAGTCGAATGGCTTTATACTGCCGCATAGAACTAAAAATCTGCAAATGTGAGTCAATGAATGTGAGAATCTGTATATAAAACATAAAATACACTTGATTGCCTTATTTTAGTTCTGAAATAATGAATGATAATCAAAAAAAGATTGTAGATTTGTAGTCAAATCATATACAAACTATTTTGAGTTCAGTCGTATAGTTGTAGATGGAAGAAACGCTTTTTAACAGATTTGTTGCTTAACTTTTGCGTTTTGTTGTGCAGATTGCCTTAAATCGTTAAAAAATGCGTATATTTAACCAAATGTGTTATTGTAAACTTAACATTAGAGAAACCATACAATAAAAACAAACAAAAAGTAATTATGAGAAAACAGTTATTGCTTCTGTTATTTTCCCTTATGGCGGTTGTGGGTTATGCCCGCACTGTTACAGGTGTAGTTACTGCTCAATCCGACCAGTTGCCGGTTATCGGTGCAACAGTTATGATTGACGGAACGACCACCGGTACAGCTACCGATTTTGATGGAAAATTTACAATTGATGCAAAGGACTCTGATGTCCTGGTTTTTAGTTACGTTGGTATGAATACCGAAAAGGTAAAAGTCGGTAATCAGAGCGTAATTAATGTAGTGTTAAAAGAAAATTCTCAGGTTCTTGAAGAGGTTGTGGTAACAGCCATGGGCCAGACTCAAGAAAAGAAGAAACTGAACTTCGCCGTTCAGTCGTTGGATGCCGATGACGTGACTGCCGGTCAGTCTGCCAACTTCGCAAACTCTTTGCAGGGTAAGGTGGCCGGTTTGCAGGTTTCAACAGGTGGTAGTTCTCCTAACTCATCCACTCAGGTGGTGATTCGTGCTATTTCCTCAATCAATACAGCTCAAAGTAATGAGCCGTTGGTTATTGTTGATGGTATGCCGATTCGTGGTAGTGGTTCTTCTCTCGGAGACTTGAACCCGAACGATATCGAAAACATGAGCGTGTTGAAGGGTGCTGCTGCATCTGCCCTTTATGGTCAGGAAGCTGCCAACGGTGTAATCATGATTACAACCAAGAAGGGTAAGGAAGGTCAGTTGAAAGTTACTGCATCTGGTAGTTGGGAGATATCAAATTGTATACGTGTGCCTAAAATCCAGGATATGTATATTGCCGGTAGCCAAGGCTTTTATAAAGAAAACGCTACGGGTGGTTGGGGACCATATCTGACTTCTTCTGATCGTGTTTATGATAATGTGGGTGAATTTTTGGGAACTGGAGTCCTTCAGAAATATGATGTGTCAATTTCTGGAGGTAGTAAGAAATTTAATACATATGCATCTGCAAGTTACATGATGAATGAAGGTGTGGTGCCTAAGGATTATAAAAACCGTTTGAGCCTTTTTTTGAAGAGCGAATTTAAACCAACAGAACAATTGTCGATTCAATTATCGACAAACTTTGTTAATAGCCAAAGTCGTGGTTTTGGAAACAGTATGTCAACAGTCTATGGTTGGGCTATCAATAAGAATATGGCGGATTATGCGACAGCTGAAGGTCGTCCAAATTGGAGTAATCGCTACGATAATTGGGATATTCTTACGGATGAACAGAAAATTGGAGCTACTGTCTCTCCTTATTTTGGACGTTATATGGATCAAAGTCAGACTGATGCTACGCGTATGATTCTGAATGGTCAGATTAGCTATGAGCCAATTAAAAATTTGGTGTTTACTGGCAAAATTGGTTATGATAAGGGCTATTCGACTTATGATTCTTATTCTGTATCACGCTTTGTGAAAAGTGATTTCGTAGATCCGGAAAGTAGTGCATTGGCCGATTATAAGTATAAGTTTGGTGCCTATTCATTCCAACCATCAAACAGCGACCAGTTTACAGCTCAAATCGTTGGTACATATAATGTGAATATTGCCGATGATTTTGGTATCAACATTTTGGCTGGTGCTGAGTATAAGGAAAACAACAGCTTGAGTGCGCAGATGGCTGGTCAATATTTCCAGATGGCTGGTGATTTCTACAGCTTCATGAATACAGACCCTAATACATTTACAACAAGTACAGGGTCTAGCTATAATATGACAATGTCGCATACTTCAAAAAATAAATTTGGATATTTTGGAGAATTGCGCTTCGATTATAAAGGAATGGCTCAATTGTCTGTAACTGGTCGTTATGATGGCTCTTCAACATTGCGCCAAGCTGATTGCACATATTTTTATCCGTCTATAACAGGAGGTATAATTTTTTCTGAATTGTTTAAACTGCAGAACGACTGGTTCTCTTATGGTAAGCTTCGTGGAAACTGGGCGAAGGTTGGTAAGGATGCACCATTGTATCGCTTTACAACATCGTTCAAAAATTGGGAAGTTTTTCCTGATGGGGGCTGGGGTATTGACCCGACAACAGCTGTTGCTACATCTCTTGAACCGGAAATGACTAGCTCTTGGGAAATTGGCGCTGACTTGCGTTTCTTTGATTCCCGCACTCGTTTAGATGTGGCTTGGTATTCTACTACTGTTGACAATCAAATTGTACAAGTACGTGTGTCTCCAGCATCGGGTACCATCGTGCAGACTCGAAATGAAGGTTCTATCGAGAACAAGGGTCTTGAATTGACTTTGAGTCAGGATATCTTGCGCACTAAAGACTTCAACTGGAGCGTTACAGCTAACTATTCATTCAACCGCGGAAAGGTGCTTTATTTGCCTGATGGTATTACTGAAATACAAGGTACTCAATATGGAGATATATTCCCGACAGCATTCCTAAATGGATCAACGACAGCGATCTCTGGTAAGGATTATCAACGAACACCTGATGGTCAGATTATTTGTGATGCAAATGGTTATCCTCTAATCAGTTCTGTTAAGGGGAATTTGATTGGAAACCGTGAACCTGACTGGTTGCTTGGTTTGGGTTCAAACTTCACATGGAAAGACCTTTCAGTATCATTCTTGTTTGACGGTCGTAAGGGTGGTGACGTTGTTAATGTAACTCGTCGTGGTTTGAACGGTAACGGTATGGAAAATCTGTTGACTAAATATCGTAGCCACGAAGTTGTAATTAAGGGCGTTGTTGCTCAACCGGACGGAACTTACGTTCCCAACACAACTCCGGTAATTGTGGACAGCAACTTCATTACAAACTACTATAATGCAGTTTCTTCCAACTTTATCGAAGATGGTTCTTATATCCGTCTGAGCTATGTAACAGTAGGCTATGACTTGTCTCGTCTGTTGTCGAAGAAATGTCCTATCAAGGGTTTGAAGGTTTCAGCTACAGGCCGTAACCTGTTCTTGTTAACTAAGTATACTGGATCTGACCCACAAATTCTTGCTGGTACAGGTGGTGGTACAGGTTCTGCTGGTATCGATAACTATAGTGTTCCGACCACTCGTAGTTTTAATTTCTCATTAAGTGCAACATTTTAAACGAAAGATGTTATGAATAAAATTAAAATAATAGTATTGTCACTATTGTTGGGACTTGTGCATACAAGCTGTGTTGATATGCTTTTCGACAATGAGAACCCTGACAAAGCGGCAAATATAACTGCTGAAGTTGGGTTGCCTGTCATTGTTTATTATGCAGCTCAGGTAAACTATGACCATGCAGAATATTATATTTATTTATCACAGTGTTTGACCACAACTGGTAAATCCCAAACAAGCTCATACGGCTATAAAAGCGGTTGGGAATTTTTAACAATGAATCGTCATCCTCAGTGGCGTCGTCACTATTATGATATTGGTGCTAATATTAATGAGTTGGTCAAAAATGCTGAAAGAGTCAATTCTCCAAATTATATTTTGATAGCTCGTACTATCCGTTTGATGTCAACGCAGTTGACTACTGATGCATTTGGTGATATGCCGTTGACAGAAGCCTATCAATCAAATGCTCCTCATTATGATTCTCAGGCAAGTATATATAAGTGGATGCTAGATGAGGCAGATGCTTTAATAAAGGATTTCGAGAATAAGGAGTTAACAAATGCGCCGACTAATCAAAATATAACAATAAATCACGATCGTGTGTATGCTGGCGACTTGAATAAGTGGAAAGGTTTGGTTTATGCTGTGAAGGCTCGTATTCTTCTTCGTAATATTCCAAACATTAATACATCTGCTGCTACTTGTCAGGCAATATATGATGCAGCTGCAAAGGCAATTGAAATTTGGCAAGCTGACCCAATGTATGGTACATTCTTTGGTAGTGAACCACGTTATAACTTTGATGGTGGCACAATGCAACAAAATGCACCTTGGAGTGATGCGCAACCGGTTATTAATGCATGGGAATCACGGGCTAATTTACTAACAGATGCCGTGCCGTCTAAATTTTTGCTAGTTGATTGCATGGGAGTGTTTAATCAATCAAATGAAAACTTAGCAGGACAGTATGTAAATATGCGTGGTTTGGCTGATGATCCTCGCGCTAGCTTGTTGTTTGAACCTCGTGAAGGACCGTTATCTGCAACTAATACTGGCTCGAAATCGATTAAGTTGCGTTGGCTAGAAAACAATATAGGTGCGGGTACTTCATATAAGACTTCAGATTTCCCCAATTTGTATGCTGGTGCTTACGCAGGTTCTGTTGATGCTTACGTGCCTTTATTTACAATGGAAGAGCTCTACTTTATTCAAGCCGAAGCTCAGTATTGGATGGGAAATAAGGCAGAAGCTTGTCGTTTGGCTAAAGAGGCTACTCGATATAATATACAGCGTCATTTAGAGGCATTCCAAAAGAAATATCCTGAGGTAATGTATCCGGGAAATGTTACTGCAAACGGTTATTCAAAAATAGACTATCGTGATCGTACTGAAGGTGATTTTACTTATTCTAAGGCACGCTGGGATGCTTGGGTAAATGCGTTTCTTGATGATGCAGATCAAACAGATGAACGTATAGCTCCGGTTAAAGGAGTTACGAATGAATCAACTCCAGGTAATCATCGTTGGTTCTTTAATGAATCAGAATTCTCTTTGAGCGATTTAATGATGCAAAAGTATGTGGCAATGTATATGCAACCGGAACAATGGACTGACATGCGTCGCTATCATTATAGTAATAATCGTAATAATTATGGTATCGGTGCTAATCAGGAAATCGTTTATCAGGGACTTCGTCGACCATATAATTTGTATGCTCCTTATTGGGTGGATGGCTTGTCTGATTCGGAAAAGGAAAATGCTTGGATTCAACGAATTAATTACGATCCTGAATGTGAAGAAAAATATAATAGGTCGGAATTGGAGCGCTTAGGTGCCTATAAAAATTATCTTTGGTTAAGAGAACCGATGATATGGTCACAACAGCAGGGTGTTCGTACTTCTTTGACCGCTGAATAATTAAAAATAAAAAAATATGAAAGTTCAATATTATATAGGAATTCTAATTTCCTTATTATTTATCTCTTCTTGTGAAATGCATGATCCATTTGAAGAGATTATGACTCCTGGACAGGCAGTTCCTACCGTTTCTTGGGAATTGGGAAGTACTGTTGCTACAGCTGGCGATAGTGTCTCTTTTTTGGGTAAATATTATACTGATAAAGAACATACTCCTTTGCAGTCGGAAGTTTGGGCTGCTGTTTCAGAATCACAATCTGCGACAGCTACATTGAAATTGACAGCAAATTTAGCTTATACGCAGACAGTGACAAGTGTTGATACTGTTCGTCCATCGCAAGTAATGGCAACTTATCCTCATTCAATGGCTGTATTTAATGGTCATGAATTTGAGATAAATGGTAAATTTCCAACATCTCAGACGTTGAAAACACTTACTTGGGCTAATATTGGCACATGGGATCAAGCGAAGTTTGATCAGTATTTTCCAGAAGGTTTTGCCGAAGAATTCACTACTAAAGTGGTTGATTATTTGACGAAAGATAGTTTGTATTATTCTGATCTTCGTTATGTGTATGTCAATTATGCTTTCACAATTGATCAAATCAATGGTGTTGTAGCTAAATATCCACAATTGAATACTAATGGAGAATTAAGTGCCTTAGCGTCAGAAGATGTGACAGAAAAAAGTACGATTTGGTACACAAAGATTTATAAGACTGATGCTTCAGGCGAGTCAACAGGTGAATTCAATGTGGTTGGTAAATACTACATTACGGTGGATAATGGAATTACAGTTTATCATGAAATTGGTTTAGATGAGACTGCACCAGACGGTGTAACTCTCTATGATGTTTATGAGTCTTCTCCATGGGTATTTTGTCGTTATGATGATAATATTGGTGGGGTTGTCTCTACTGTGCGTTCTCAGTATATGCCACTGTTTAAGGATTTGATCTCTTTGATTCCGTTTACAGATTGGATTTATGATTCTTCTGAACGTATCTATACAGTAAATTATTCTCGTTCCTATACTTTGGGCGTAACCTTTAAGGTTGTTGACACTGTGGGTAATGTGGGTTCGGCTACAGATAAAATGGAAGTGACTCTTAACTAATAATGTTTAATCAAATGAAACTACTTAGAAATATAGGTTTTCTTATTGCATTGGTTGCTTTGTTTGCATCCTGTGTTGAAAACGATCCTGAATATGTGGATTTCCCATCAAAAGATGTTGATTTCATTTATGCTGTTGCAGGCGATGAATACATACTTGATTATTATGTCGTTTCAGAAATCCAGTTCACTAATACATCATCTAAAACAGGTAATGTGACTTGGGATTTTGGTGATGGAACAACTTCAAATGAGGCGAATCCGATTCACAAGTATACAAAGGCTGGCACTTACCAGGTAAAGTTGACAATTGATGGTGTCGGCTCATGCACATATCCTATCATGATTTACGATATCGCTCCGGTTCTTACGGTCAAATCTCAAAGTGCGGATGTTGTGACAATTAATGATGTGACGGTTGATTTCGATATTTTCTTACCTAACCCTGAAAACCTGAAAGTGAAATACGTATGGACATTCCCGGAAGGAACTACCAATGAAGCCGGTGAGGAAATGACACAGTTTGTCGGATATGCTGACGAAAACGGCAATGTTGATTATCCTGGCAAATTGAAATTCCGCAATATCGGTTCACAGCGTATCACTCTTCAAACATGGTTTGACACAGATGGTGAAAATCGTCAGTTGGAGGATTCGTATGTCAATGTTCAGGTTGGTGCAAACCATGAATGTAAGACTCTTTACTATGCGGCGCTGGATGGCAATATCAAGGCTTTGAAACTTATTGACCCGACAAAAGTCCCTGCTGGAACAAAAAACCTTCCGTTTGATATGGGCGTCAAGAGTGGTTCTATGCCTTTCAACTTAGTATTTGCTTCCATTCCTAATGCAGATGGTGGCAATGATGGTTGGCTTTATATTTTGGATGCTGGAAAACAGTATTATTACATTGATGATGCCGATGGAGTAAATGGTGACGGTAAAATCAATGTAATGAGTGCCAATGGATTATCAACAAATTTGTTTGTGTCAAATGTTGGTCAGGCTGCTTTCGATGATCCTTTTTATGGAATGGTTGATGGTGATAATCTTGTTTATTCTGATCGAAACTCCGGTCTACGTAAGCTTACGTTGTCTACTCGTGGGGCGGTTGAGAAGAATGATTGGATTGTGAAAAATGACCAGTTGGGTTATTATAATAATGGGTTAGCCTATGGTGCTATTAATAGTACAATTTATAAGGATTCTCAAGGTACATATTGGTGGGGTAAATTCTATAATGGAAATGGCATCTTCCGTTTCAAAGCAACAGATATCTATCCTACATACACTGATGCACCAGGACGCCCGAATGCGATTGTGTTGGAAAATACATCTTTGAAAGGTTTTGTAATTGATGAGAGTCGTCAGAAGCTATATGTATGGCGTACAGTAACAGATGGAGGCTTTTATGAATATCCACTTCCGGCTGATCAGGTGGGATTGGCTAAGGACAGTTATGAAACTCGAATATTGATGGATGCTGATCCAATTAATACCACAGCTTCTGAAGGCGTTTTTGTGACACAACTAGCAGTTGATAAAGAGACTGGTAAAGTTTATTTTGGCTTTAACAAGGCTGCTTCAGATGGATCGGCATATGCAACAGGCTTGAAGGTCTATGATCCTACAACAAAGCAGTTATCAGATGTTCCTTTTGCAACTGATAAGATTCTCGGCATTGCTATTAATGATGAGAAATCTGTGCTTTTCTAAATAATAAATGGTTTTATGGCTACTCTTTTGCCTTAAGAGTAGCCATAAATTTTATTTTGAACATTTTTTGAATTGTATGAAAAGAGTTTTTAAAATATTTTTATTCTGTATTATTATAACTTGCTTAGAATTGGGTGCTGTTAAAAGAGAACAGCGTGCCGTCTGGATGACCCCATTTCTTAAGGATTGGCCAACGGGTGTGATTACTGAGAATAATGTGGATTTGATAAAAATGCATTGCCGTCAGGCATTGGATACGTTGCAACTTAGTAACATGACAACTATCTATTATCATGTCCGTAGTGCGTGTGATGCCGTGTATGATTCAAAGTATGAACCATGGGCTGATTGTCTCACAGGGACTCGTGGGCAGGTACCTGCATTTGACCCGTTTGAATATCTTCTAAATGAAGCTCACAAAAGGGGTATAGAAGTATACGCTTGGTTAAACCCTTACCGTTATTATAATTCAACAGGCGACGGATGGGGTAGTAATGGTGGTGATAAAAACTATGAAAATTCTCATCCAGACTGGTTGTTGACACAGAGAGGTGAACGAAATTATATTGTGCTCAATCCGGGCTTGCCTGAAGTTAAGCAGCGGATAGTGGATGTGATTGCTGATATCATGAGTAAATATGATATTGATGGAGTAATTTTTGATGACTATTTTTATCCTGGGGGACTTTCGATGAACGCTGATGCAGATTTGTATGCGGCATATAAGGCTGAGGGCGGAACTCTGGCACAAGATGATTGGCGTCGTGAAAATGTCAACGATATGGTGCGTATGGTGAACGATTATATAAAAAATGACTCAGGAAAGCCATGGGTGCGTTTTGGTATTGGTCCGGCGGGGGTGGCTTGTTCCGACCCTAACGTTGCGGAACAATATGGCGTATCTCCTTGTCCTGGGAGTGACTGGCAATATACAAGTATATTCTCAGATCCAATGGCTTGGGTAAGCCGTGGTACAATAGATTTTGTTGCACCACAGGTTTATTGGATGATGGGAAGCTCCACTGTGGATTTTTCTTTGGTTGCACCGTGGTGGTATGATGTGACAGCGAAATTTAATCGTCATTGTTATATTAGTCAGACTCTTGATAGCGATGAATCCAATGTTGCCCCACTCTCAGAGTTCTCTGATCAAATTGACTTGATTCGTACTTCTGATCAACTCTCTAGTCCAGGATTGGCTTTTTTTGCTTGGCACGATTTGCGTGAACGTCGTGGGTCTTTTAATGGAAAACGAGTGAAGCTAAGCTATTATCTGCGTTCTACGGTCTATGAGACAAATGCCCTTTCACCTGCAATTGCTTGGATGCCTGCTACTTGTCCCGGTGCTATTACGGATTTGCAGCGTAATGGTAGAACTTTGTCATGGAATGGTCCTCAAAATGTTCGTTATGCAATTTATTTTGTACCTAAAACTGTAGAAACTAAAACATTCCGAAAGGAAGAAGAGTATCTTCACATTTTAGCGTACAATAATACTTACGAAATACCTGATGTTAATAAAAATTATCCTGGTTTTGGTATTGCAGACACAGATTTGGAGAACTATAACTATGCTATTGCAATAGTAGATCGTTATGGGAACGAATATAGTGCATATTTTGTTGATGAAACTCCTGTAATTGCTGAAAAACCAGTACCGTCTTTCCCTGTTCAGAATGTACAAGCTCCTGCTGCGTTCAATTTCCGTTGGGACGGTAATGCTTCGATATATGAAATTATTGTTGCCGACGATGCTGAAATGAAAAATATTTTGGCAAAAAAAGAAGTAAGTGCCAATTTTGTTCCGTCAGCAGAAGTTTGGCATTTTGAGGCAGATAAAACGTATTATTGGAAGGTGATTTCTCGCCATAATAATGCAATCGATGTGGAATCTGATGTTAATGCATTTACAGTTGATGTATTTCGTGTTCTTTCACCAGTTGATGGGGCTGCAAACTGTGATGACAATCTTATGATAGAATGGCTGCCAATGGAGAATGCAAAGTTCCATGTCGCCATTTCAACATCTGCGGATATGAACGATGTGGTGTATGAAGCTGATGCCGTTACTTCATCTCTTCAAGTTCCACATTTTAAATTGATGGGAGGAACTACTTATTATTTGCAGATTGTGGCAACTATTGGAGAGGTTTCATTCTCGTCCGATGTTGTGTCTTTTTCGGTAAAAACGATACCAGGTTCTCTTCCAGAGTTTCTCAGTCCGGCGGAAGAAGGGGTAACACTTTATAGTAATTCTACGATTCAGATAAAACCTCAACCTGGTGTCTCAACTTGTTCAATTTGGATTAGTACTTCGAATACATTCCCTTCTCGTTCATCGTATGCCGGGACTTTCTCTGATTTCCAATTTGGAACGAGGGAGCTTTCGGAGTTGAAGGTGGGTTCTTCTTATATGAAAGATGGTGAAACTTACTATGTTCGTGCAAATGTTGGTTCGTTGAATGAGAACGGCGTTCGTGAAACAACCGACTGGACCGTTTCTTCATTTGTCTATAGTGCAGAGGCCGGAGTGAAGGATGTTGTTGACAAATCCATTTATATTCGTGGAGGTGAGGTGCCGACTGTAGTTACCGGTCAGGCTGGTTTGGAAGTCAGTCTTTATTCAGTGGACGGAAAATTGCTGCTGACTACGACTACCGATGCTGCCGGAGAAGTACGATTCTTAGATCTGAGAACGGGTGTCTATCTGGTATCTGTGCGCCTCACAGACGGTTCCGTAAGAACATTGAAAATGATCTGTTGATACCTTCGGGTATACATTCTAAAGTTGCCGACTAAAGATTTCTTACGATTCTTTGGTCGGCAATTTTTTATCAGTTAAAAATTGGGGGAGAGTGAATCTGCCTATAAATTATGCTGTAGGACATGTATAAATCCTTGTGAATATATTTTTGATGTTTTAAACAAAATTTTTGGGTGAAATTTTGTGTTGCAAGAAAAAATTCTGTAACTTAGCCGTGGTTATAAAAATATACTCACAAACAATTAACTTAAAACTATTTTGATTATGAAGAAATTTTTACTCTCTGCATCAGCTTTGATGCTTGCTTCAGCAGCATTTGCAGCAACAGATGGTCAGACTTATGAGCCAATTAATGGTTTTACGTGTGAAAATCTTTGGACATTTGATATGTTCCATACGGAAACTGAATTCTTAGCATCTCCGCTTGCCGGAACAAATGCTAGAACAGCTACTACTGATGGTAAGTTTGTTTATGTAGGTAGCAGTGCGCTTGCTGCAGGTGATGATCCTGGTCAGGGTCGTATACTAAAGTATGACCTTATGACTGGAGAATATCTTGGCGAAATTCTGTTGACATTGGATGGAGCTCCATATTCAGCTGGTTTCGGTTGTAATTCTGTTGGAATGGACGAGTATGGACATCTCTATGTTGGTGCTATTGGCTTCAACAGTGATGGCCTCTCTGATTATCCACTGTATATAGTTGATTTAACATCAGGGGCTCTTTCTTCTGTCGGCTCACTTAATGGTATGGGTACAGTTGGTCGTATTGATTATTATGATGTTATCGGAGACTTGACTGGGGAGAAAGCTGGTGCTACAGTGATGGGTGTCAGTGATAATGGTAATGCTCCAACTTGTTTTGCTTGGACTCGTGGTCAAGGTGAAACCGAGTGGTTTGGTGCATGGGCTGATGGAATGTCTGGACATACAATTATTGAAACATATCCGGCCAATGCGACAACTTTTTCTTCAGCGAGTGTTGTAAGACAAGTGAGAGATGGTAACAAAACTGGAGAAATGGGATTGTTCTATCTCGATACGACTAATACTCTTCCTGCACTATATTCTAATGATGGTGCTATGCAGGAAAGTTTTGCGGATGTAACTACAGAGGTAAGAGATGAAGATGGTAATATTGTTCAAGAAGGAGTTAAAGTTCCTGCCGCTGGTGCTAATGGAGTGTTGGAAATGAGCGTGGGAGATCAGCGCTTTACTTTGTTCCCTGAAGGTCAGTACGATGCTCCTCATGCCTGTCAGTTTATTGTTACTGCAGTAGATGAGAATTTCTCTTTTGCATCTATGCAACAGTATTGGATGTTGCCGACAGATGGTCTTGGACAAGTTACAGATGGTTATAGAATTCATTGTTTGGAGAGTGTTGCTCTTCCACAAGATGCAAATGGTAAAAATGCAACATTGGTGTTCTCTTTCAAACCGAGAAACGGTATGGGTGTTTACCGCATTGCTGAAGAAGGTTACGATCCTAATGCAAGCGTAGCTGACAACGTAGTTGCAAATGCTACTATCCGTGTTAATGGTGACGTTATCGCAGTTAGCGAAGTTGCTGAATCAATCGAAGTTTACAACGTAGCTGGTCAAAAGGTTGCTGAAGTTCACAATGCTTCTGAAGTAGCTGCTCCGGCTAACGGCGTATACGTAGTGAAAGCTGTTGTAAACGGTGCTCCGGTTGTAAAGAAAGTTATTCTTTAATAGTAAGATAATTCTGAAATAAGTGAAGAGAGCGACCCACGGGCCGCTCTCTTTTTGTTTGCATATACATCGGCAGTAGGGAATTTGTCCCGTTGTAAATGTGAAATAATGTTTCTGTCGGTGGGAGAAATGTTGAATGTGTGGAAAAATCTGTACCTTTGTAGTTGGCAGCTTGTGGTTTTGCTCCTGGCTGTCACTGATTGTTTGGTTAATAACGAGAAAAGAAGCATTATGCCAATAGATATATCACCTGAAGTACAGCAAGCGAAATTGAGGTTCGGCATTGTGGGCAATTCACCTGCATTGTTGGCGGCGATAGGGCGTGCCTTGCAGGTTGCGCCTACTGATTTTTCTGTGCTCATTAACGGAGAAAGTGGTGCGGGAAAGGAGTTTTTCCCAAAGGTAATCCACGCTTTCAGTCCGCGTAAGCACAAGAACTATATAGCTGTCAACTGTGGAGCTATTCCGGAAGGGACCATTGATTCCGAGCTGTTCGGTCACGAAAAGGGTGCCTATACGGGTGCTGCCGGTGCGCGGAAGGGATATTTTGAGGAAGCTGACGGCGGTACGATTTTCCTGGATGAGGTAGCGGAACTTCCGTTGACCACTCAGGCCCGTTTGCTGCGCGTGCTCGAAAACGGAGAGTTTATCAAGGTCGGTTCGTCGACAGTGCAGAAAACCAATATCCGTGTTGTAGCGGCGACGAATGTCAATATGCAGAAAGCCATAGCCGAAGGACGTTTCCGTGAGGATTTGTATTACCGTCTGTCAACGGTGCGTATTGCTGTACCGCCATTGCGTGACCGCGGTAATGATATCCTGTTGCTGACGCGGAAATTCAGCAGTGATTTTGCCGAAAAGTACCGTATGCCGTTGGTGGAGTTCGACGATGATGCAAAAAAGGCAATTCTTACTTATCGCTGGCCGGGTAACGTGCGCCAGCTGAAAAACGTGATAGAGCAGATTTCCCTGTTCGACGCCGGAAAAAAAGTGTCGGCAGAGGAAGTGGCCTCCTATTTCCCGGATGCCGGCAGTGAATATTCGCCGGCTGTTGCATCGGGACCACAGATGTATTCCTATGATCAGGAACGCGAAGGCCTGTTCAAGATTCTTTTCGAGATGCGAAAGGATATCAACGATTTGAAGGAGACCGTCGCCTCGCTCTCGGGTGTCAAGCCGGCGGAAACTGTGGCAAATCCGTTGCAGGGTTGGAAACGCGACGGCGGACAGCAGCCGCTCTTGCCGCGTCATCATGAGCCGAACACTGCAGTGGCTGTGGTGGAAAATACCGACCCCGAACCGGCTACGGCCATGACCCTTGAGGATACGGAGCGGGAAACCATACGCCGTTCGCTGGAGCGCAACGTGGGTAACCGCAAGAAGACCGCGGAAGAACTGCAGATTTCCGAACGTACGCTCTATCGGAAAATAAAGGAATACGGACTCGAAAACAAGGATTGACACTATGTGGAAAAAGATATTATCAATCGTTATGCTGATGGTGACGCTTCAGGCATGCACAATCAGCTATAAGTTCAACGGCGCGGCATTGGACTACAATGTCTACAAGACCATCAATATCATGAGTTTCCCGATTCGTGCGGCCATGGTCTATGCTCCTTTGCAGCCGATGTTCGAAAACAAGCTGATGGACTCCTTCACGAAACAGACCCGCCTTCAGATAACGGAAAGCTCGAACGCCGACCTGATTCTCGAGGGTGAGATTACAGGATTTACCCTTACACCTCAGGCTGTTACGGAAGACGCGTTGGCTTCAAAAACGCGTCTGACAATCACTGTGCGTGTAAAATATACCGACAACCGCAACCCGTCGAACAGCATCGACCAGTCGTTCTCGGCCTTCCGCGACTTCGACTCTACGCTGATGCTTACTGATGTGCAGGACAGTCTTTGTGATGAGATTTCGGAAGAAATCGTGATGCTGATATTTAATGCTACGGCTGGTAACTGGTAAAGGAGGAAACTGACGACGATGACGGATATGAGTGAAAAATCGGAAAGAGCCCGCGCTTTCGATGCGGCAATGGCTGCCGACGGTTCTGAATTTTCGTCGGCGTTGGCCGACGAGCTGCTGGAGCAGTATCCTTATTTCCTGCCGGTTGCGGTGCTTCAGTTGCAGCGCGACGCTTCGCTTTCTGCCGACGAGCGGCGGAAACGCATTGCCCGTCTGACGGCTTTCGTGGCCGACCGTACCGACTTGTACGACATGGTGGGCGACGATGCGGAAAAATTCAGGGACTTTTATCCTCAGGAGGAGAATGTGGGTACAACCACATCGACTATCGACACCATCGACCGTTTTCTGGATGCTTTCGGCAGCGATGATGAGGCTGAAATCAAGGCGCTCGAACAGCGGATATTCAATCCTGTGCCCGACTATGCCCAATTGCTGGCAAAGGAGGAAGAGAGCAGCATGCCTGACACCGACGGCGAAAACTTGAGCGAAAACGAACAGCGCATTAACCGCTTCATCGCTCTCAGCAAAAAGCAGAGCGGACGTTTCCCGACCGGCGAAGAGGCTGCCGAGGAAGTTCCGGCGGAAGTAGTCGCCGCTCCGGAGCCGGTAGCTGCTGCAGAACAGGCCGGTGACTCGCTTTTGTCGGAAAGTTTGGCGAAAATTTATATCAAACAGCGCCGTTATGAAAAGGCATTGGAAATAATTCAGTCGTTAAGTTTGAATTTTCCGGAAAAAAGTATTTACTTTGCAGACCAAATACGTTTCCTGAAGAAACTGATAGTCAACGAAAATTATAAACAAAAAAAACAATAAATAAAAATGTTCACAGGAATAATCATTTTGATATTGATTGCTTCAATCTTGATGATTGGCATCGTATTGATTCAGAAATCAAAAGGCGGCGGTCTTGCATCCAATTTTGCCAGCTCCAACCAAATCATGGGTGTGCGCAAAACTACTAACTTCGTAGAAAAGGCAACTTGGGTGTTGGCAATCGTTATCTGTGTGTTGAGCATCTTGTCTTCATTCTTCGCTCCGTCAATCGTGACAGGCTCTCGCGTAGAAGCTACTCCGCAAGAACAACAGGCTGCTCCGTTCCAGACTCAAGCACCGGCTGCACAACAACCGGCAGCTCAACAGGCACCGGCACAGCAGGCTCCTGCTCAGGCTCCGGCCGCTCAGAAATAATTTGATTTCTGTTGGAAAAAGCATAGCCGCAGCAAATGGCGCAACCGCTGTTTGCCTGCGGCTTTTTGTATCTGTCTGATGTATTTGCGATTATCTTGTTTTTGTGGCATTTTGTAATTTTAAAGTCTTTAAACTTTTCAAATTTTCACAAAATAAGCGTCGGAAGTTTGCATTTTTCAGTTCTTATTCGTATTTTTGGATAAAATAGAATGAGGTTGATATAGCCAACGTTGAAAACAGTGTTTTCGTCTGACGCTACGTTCACTTGTTCCTATTTTGAAATACAACTAAATCTCAATATTAACCTGTAAAATTTGATGCTTATGAGTGAAATGATTTTTTCTGCATATATTCCGACAAAATTGATTTTCGGAACAGGGGAAGTGGCAAAACTGGCTGAAACTCCGCTCCCCGGTAAAAAAGCACTTGTAGTGATTTCGGCGGGTACGTCGATGCGCAAGTACGGCTATCTTGACCGCGTGTTGGAAATGCTCCACAAGAATGAGGTGCAGACCGTGGTCTACGACAAGATTCTCGCCAATCCGGTGAAAAGCCATGTGATGGAAGGTGCGGCACTCTGTAAGGAAAAGGGCTGCGATTTCGTTGTCGGCTTGGGCGGCGGCAGTACGATTGATTCTGCCAAGTGCATTGCCGTGATGGCTGTCAACGACGGAGATTTCTGGGATTACATCAGTGGCGGAACCGGTAAGGGAAAGGCTGTGAAGGAAGCCTTGCCCGTTGTTGCCATTCCGACAACGGCTGGTACGGGTACGGAAATGGACCCGTGGGCTGTCATCACCAACGAGGAAACGAAAGAAAAAATCGGTTTCGGCTGTACGGCCACATTCCCGGCATTGTCGGTTGTTGACCCGGAAATGATGTTGTCGGTTCCTCCAAAGTTTACTGCTTATCAAGGATTTGATGCATTCTTCCACGCTGCCGAAGGCTACATTGCATCCATTGCTTCGCCAATCAGCGACCTGTATGCGCTGGAAGCATTGCGCTTGCTTTACAAATATCTTCCGATTGCCGTGAAGGACGGCCGCAACTTGAAGGCTCGTGCCAAAGTGGCTTGGGCGTCAACATTGGCAGGTATGGTGGAAAGCACGTCATCCTGCACTTCGGAACATTCAATGGAGCACGCCATGAGTGCCTACTATCCTGAATTGCCTCACGGAGCCGGTCTTATCGCTATTTCAAAGGCTTATTTTACGACGTTCAAGAACGACCGTATGAAGCGCTACATGAAGATGTATGAGGTGATGACGGAAAAGAAGAGCGCGCGTCCGTCGGATTTCGTGGATGCATTGGAATTTTTGCAGAAGGAATGCGGTGTCGACGACATTAAGTTGAGCGATTACGGCATTACTCCGGAGGATTTCCCGCGCTTTGCCGACAATGCGGTGAACACAATGGGAGGCTTGTTTGTTTATGATCCCAGACAACTGACCAACCAGGAAATCATCAAAATCTATGCAGAGTCGTATAAATAGATAATTATCGGCGGCTGGAAGGGAGGCTGCCAATCCTGAAAAGGGGCTTTTGCCGGAACGAGTGACGGCGGAAGCCCCTTTTTGCTGCTTGTGGTCCGCCGGTAGGCTTCGGCCTAAAGCTTAATGGCTGATTTGGGTTAAAAAATCAAACTGAGGTGCACGTCAGTTTTTTCGGACCAAAAGTTTTTTCTAATTTTGCAATAAATTGAAATGAATTGACCATGCGCATAGATATCATAACAGTGCTTCCCGAAATGTTCGAGTCTCCGCTCAACTGCTCGATTCTCAAGCGTGCCCAGAACAAGGGGCTTGCCGAAATTGTGGTTCACAATCTTCGCGACTATACCCTCGACAAGCACCGCAAGGTGGACGACTATCCGTTTGGAGGCGAAGCGGGAATGGTGATGATGATAGAGCCGATTGACCGCTGTATCAGCCATCTGAAGTCGCAGCGCGACTATGATGATGTCATTTTCATGACACCTGACGGCGAACAGCTTACCCAGCGTATGGCCAACACGCTTTCGCTGTCGGAGAACCTCATTATTCTTTGCGGACATTACAAGGGCATTGACTACCGTATCCGTGAACATCTGGTGACGAAGGAAATCACGATCGGCGACTATGTGCTGACGGGCGGCGAACTGCCTGCCATTATCCTGACTGACGCGGTGGTACGGCTGATTCCCGGGGCTATCGGCGACGAACAATCGGCGTTGAGCGACTCTTTCCAGGACGACCTGCTGGCTCCGCCTATCTATACCCGTCCTGCCGACTACAAGGGCTGGAAAGTGCCCGATATTCTGCTGTCGGGACATCAGGCAAAGATTGATGCATGGAAGCATGAACAGGCAGTGGAACGCACGCGGCTGCTGCGTCCCGGACTGCTGGACGAATAACGGAAAAATTTGGACTAAAATGGAATAAGCGTATGAAATTGAAAGAAACACTGAAAAGGATGAACAAAATCAACCTGTATATTGTAGCATTCGTTGGTTTTGCCGTTTATTTGTTATTTTTCCATGACTATAACTACATGATGGTGCTCAAGTACGACCGCGAAATCCGCGAACTGAAGGCGGAAATCAAGCAGTCGGAAGATTCGTTCCTCGTAATCCGCCAGCGTGTGGAGTCGCTCAACACCGACCCCGAAGCGTTGGAAAAGATTGTCCGCGAGGAGTATCACATGAAGCGTCCGCATGAGGATGTGTATATTGTCAAAGAAAGATAGCGCACAATTAATGATACGTTATGAACGATAAAAAACTGAATCTTCTTCTGGCATTGGCCATGCTGCTGATGTTTGTGACGGCATTTCTGCCGTTGCTGCATATCAATGAAATTTATTTTCAATATGTCTATACTTTCGGCGCATTTCTGGCTGTAGTGGTCCGTATTCTGCAGCGTATGCTCCACCGCAAGGACAAAAGTCTCGGACTGCGTGTGCGCAGACTGATGAACATAGAGTTCTGGTCGGCGCTGTGCTATCTGGTTTCGGCCTATTTCCTGATTGCCTATCCTTACCGTTCCGACTGGTTGGCGTTCCTGATGGCAGGCGCTGTGCTCCAAATCTATACTTCGTTTATGATTCCCTATCAGATGAAGAAGGACCTGGCTGCCGGAAAATCGGAAAACAAGCCGGCAAAAAAGAAGTAAAAACCCGTCGACTTGTCGATAAAAAAGCTTAAATAATAAGCTAATATGCAAAACGTAGCGGAAAACGTGAGCAAATTGGTGAGTATTTAGTATTTTTGCCAAATAAATGGAATACAATTTAGCGATAGACCGAGGAAACACATCGGTGAAGCTCTCGGTGCTGGAGAGCGGCAAGGTGGTGCTGACCGAGCGATTTGAACGGCTGACGGCTGACGTCGTATCGGCCTACGGAAAGCGGTTCGACATTGGCGGAGTCATCTATTCGTCGGTGGCCGGAAACGATACTGAAGAGATAGCATTGCTGGAAAGTGTATTCGACCGGTGTCTGGTGCTGAATTCAAGTCTTCCGATGCCTTTGTCCATCGATTATGCAACGCCCCATACGCTGGGTGCCGACCGGATGGCGGTGGCAGTGGGGGCATTGGCCGCCTATCCCGGCAGGGATTTGCTGGTGGTGGATTCCGGTACAGCCATAACGCTGGATTTAGTGACTGCCGACGGTTGTTTCCGCGGCGGAAACATAGCCCCGGGTATTGCAACCCGTTTCGCTTCGTTGTCGGGGCATTGTGCACGGTTGCCATTGCTGGACGCGGAAGGCGATATCCCATTGGTGGGCTACGACACGGCAACGGCTATCCGGTCCGGAGTAGTAATGGGCGTGGTGGCTCAGGTGAAGCAAATGTATGCCGAGCTGAAGGCCGACTATCCGCGGTTGCTGGTGGTGCTGACCGGCGGCGATTGCAATATCATAGCAAAGCGGTTGAACCTCGAAGAAATGGAGGTGAATGAAAATTTGGTAACAATTGGATTAAACAGAATATTGGAACATAATGAAAGTATATAGCAAAATTGTCTTGGCACTGGCCTTGATTCTGGTTTCTACGGGTGTCGTATCGGCACAAAAAGAACAGTCGCCTTATTCAAAATTCGGATATGGCAAACTGGGTGACTATGCTACAAGTATGCAGCGCAACATGGGCGGTGTGGGTATCGCCATGCAGGGCGGCCGTCAGATTAACGTGATGAACCCTGCTTCGTATGCAGCTATCGACTCCCTGACCCTTCTTTGGGACATAGGCCTTGACCTTACTCGTCTTTGGTCGACGGAAAACGGCCAGACTGGAAAATCGTTTGGCGGCGGTCTCGACAACCTTACGCTGCAGTTCCCTATCGGCAAGATTATGGGCGGTAGCATCGGTTTGGTGCCATATTCATCTGTCGGTTATTCGTTCGGCGGCGAGGTGAAGGATTCGGAAGGCAATGTGAACAGCTCTTCCAGCTTCTTAGGTGCCGGCGGTATCAACGAATTGTATGTCGGTTTGAGTATCCGTCCGTTCAAGGGCTTTTCTGTGGGTGCAAACGTTGCCTATCAGTTCGGTAATGTGACCAACAGCTCTTACCTTACAAGTTCAGATGCCTCAACAAGTGCGCTTTACGAACAGGTGATGGAAGTGCGCGACTGGAATGTGCTTATCGGTGCACAATATACGATGGAGTTCCGCCAGTTGCACAAAGTGACACTCGGTGCCACTTATTCTCCCAAAAAGGATTTCCACGGACATACCTGGGGTACTTATTACGACATCAATGCCGATTCCAAACCGGATACAATCGGCTATACAAGCCTCAAGGGCGGCTACAGCAAGCCAAATGCCTATGGCGTGGGTCTTGCCTACACCTATAACGACCGCTTCACGGTGATGGGCGATTTCTCTTGGCAGGAATGGTCGAAGGCCAGTTTTGAAGGTGTGAAGTCGGAGGACGGTTCCTACGTGTTTGAACCGACAAAATTCGACGACCGCTGGAAAGTGGCTCTCGGTATGCAGTACACGCCAAATCCCCGTGGCAACTATTTCCAACGCATGTCCTACCGCTTGGGTGGAAATTATACGAACGACTATATCACGGTGCGTTCCAACAATGTGCGTGAATACGGCCTGGCTTGCGGTTTCGGTTTCCCGACATTGGGTACGAAGACCGTCATTAACCTTGGTTTTGAATACAAGCATAGAACAACAACTCCGACAGCCCTTATCACAGAAAACTATTTCAACATCACATTGGGCGTGAATTTCAACGAGTTTGCGTTCTGGCAGAACAAGATTCGATAGTCAAATCATAGCGACAGGCTGACGGATGAGAAAAGCCGGAAACATACTATTGCTGCTCCTTTTGCTGACGCTGGTGCTGCCGGCGTGCAAAAAGGATGCAAAAACCGCAGTTGCAACGGGTGTCGACGCTAAGGTGATGCCGACGATGATGACTCGCGACGTAAAGACGCTGATCAGCGACTCCGGTATGACACGCTATCGCATCACTTCCAAGCTATGGCTTGTCTACGACGAGGTGAAAGACCCGTACTGGAAGTTCCCTTACGAACTGTATATCGAAAAATTTGACACGCTTTTCAATGTGGAGGCCTATATCCGTTCGGATTCAGCCACCTACTTTAAGGACAAGCAGCTTTGGCGCTTGGACGGAAGTGTGGAAATCCGAAACGTGAAAAAGGAACTGTTCCTTACGGAGCAGATTTTCTGGTCGCAAAGAGACCACAAGGTCTATTCCGATTCATTTATCCACATCGAGAAGGACGACCGTATCATTGAAGGCTACGGTTTCGAGTCGAATGAAAGAATGACAATTTATCAAATCAACAAGCCTTCGGGCATATTCCCTGTCGAAGAGGAAAGGGCAGGGGCCGCTTCGGCGCAATAAACTGACTGCGTAGTCAATATTTGTATTATGGACTTTAATTCTGCTTTGATAGTAACCATTGTGTCAATGGTGTTTTCTGCATTCTTTTCCGGAATGGAGATTGCTTTCATCACTTCCAATCGGGTGCGTGTGGGTTTGGACGTGCAGAAGAAAGGACTGACAAGTTCGCTTATCAATATCTTCTACAGTCATCAGGATATGTTTATTTCCACGATGCTGGTGGGCAACAACATCATGCTTGTAGTCTACGGTATGGGCATGGCGGTTCTGTTGCAGCCTGTACTGGAACTGGTTTCCGACAACAGTGCTTTTGTCCTGACAATGCAGACGCTCATTTCCACCTGCATTATTCTGGTCACCGGCGAATTTCTGCCGAAAACCGTATTCCGCATCAATCCTAACGGCACCATGCGCTATTTCGCCCTGCCGGTGTTCCTGATTTATCTGTTGCTTTATCCTATTTCGCTGCTTTCTTCCGCCATTTCCAAACTGATTATCCGCATGATGGGCGGGCGTGTCGACTCTTCGCGGCCCGGACTGCTGACGGTGGGAGAACTCGACGACTATATTCAGCAGACTATCGACGACAAGAAGCATGAAGAGGAGCCGGCGGAGATTGACCATGAGGTGAAGATATTCCGTAACGCACTTGACTTTTCCACTACCTATTTGCGCGACTGCATGACTCCGCGAAATGAAATCGTGGGTGTTGACATCGACCACACCGATTCTGTCCGCCTTCGCCGACGCTTTACGGCGACAGGCTTTTCGAAGATTATCGTCTATCGGGGCGACATCGACAATGTAGTGGGCTATATTCATGTGAATGAGATGTTTGATCGCGAGGCCGATTGGAAAACGCGCATCAAGCCTGTGGAATATGCGCCCGAGTCAATGCTTGCCAGCAACATGATGCGTAAGATGCTTGCCGAAAAGAAGAGCATTGCCGTCATTGTGGACGAGTTTGGCGGTACAGGCGGACTGGTAACCCTTGAGGACCTTGTAGAAGAGATTTTGGGCGATTTCGAGGATGAACACGACCGTCGCACCATTGTGTCGGAGAAGATAGACGACAATACTTTTGAATTCTCGGGAAGAATAGAGGTGGAGACCATGAACGAACTCTACGACCTGGATTTGCCGGAGAATGATGAATATCAGACGCTTGCCGGCTATATTCTGTATAACCTTGAAAAGTTGCCCCAGCAGGGCGAATCGTTTGAACTGGACGGCTATCGGTTCACCGTTCTGAAACAGAGTGCCACGAAGATAGAGCTGGTGCGGGTAGAGCGTCTTGAAAAGAACGACGAAGAGTAGTTCCGCTTTTTTATATGGCGCGTAAAGATTCATATGGTATTTATCCGGGCAGCTCAACCAGGCATATATCCCTGCTGAAATATTCCAAAAGTTCCTGTGGGGTGGATTTCTTGCTGAATACTGCCGACAGTTCGGAAAAAAGGGGATGGTTTGACCTCAGCAAACAGTATAAGACTGATTTTTTTGAATTCTATTTCTTCCGTCGGGCAGAAGGCTATATGCTGCTGGGTGGAAAAAGAATCGAACTGCATTCCAACATGGTGCTTGTCATTTCTCCTTTTCAGTTGCAGGAGTGGCATGTGGATTTGGACAAACTGGATTATACTTTCCTTGTCTTTCAGGAAGAGTTTATCAACAATTTCTTGTCGGATAAATATTTCATGTATAGGCTGCTGTATTGTTATCAGCATGACTATCCTACCTGTTTTGACATGCAAGAGGCGGAAATGTCGTATTTTCTTGGCTTGTTACGGCAGATGAAAAGGGAATTGCGCGAGCCTGTAGCCGACAGTTATCATATGATTGTTGCTTATCTGTATCAGTTCCTGTTGGAGTTGAACCGATTTTATGCCCAGCGTTTTAACCTGCCGTTTACTCCACCTCTCAATAACTATGCCTATCACTATAAAGAACTTCTTGAAAAGCATATTGCCGAGAAAACGCATGTGGCTGATTATGCAGAGTTGATGAATATCAGCCGGGTGACGCTCAATAAGGCTGTTATGCGGGAGTTTGGTCTGTCGGCCGTACATTTGCTGAAGCAGCGCCTGTTGCAGGAGGTAAAGAACGATTTGCTGTTTTCCGGCTTGTCGGTAAAGGAGATAGCCTACCGCCTGCACTTTTCCGAACCTAATCATCTGATGCGCTTTTTCAAGCAGATGACTGGACAGACGATTAGTGAATTTGTCAGGTCAATCAGATGAGACTATTTGCGCAGTCTGATTTTTTCATGATAGAAATAATTGACTATGACGGGTTTCCCATGTAAAGATCGCCCGTAAGGCAAATCGTTTATTCTATAAGGATAACCTTCTTCACGGGCGAACGTGGAGATTTCCTGTTCCAGTGTCTTCCAGTAATCCATCCGTTTCTTGTTGTAGATTTCATCATACAGAGGAGCAAGTTCCGGATGCTTTTCGTGTATGTAGTTCATGATGTCACCCTTAAATTGTCCGCGAAGGTTCAGATTTTCCAACCATATTAAATCTGTAAAATCTTTTACTTGATTAATAATCGCTTTTACATCTGTAATGCCGGGAAAAATCGGAGAGATAAAACAAACGGTGCGTATGCCGGCATCGTAGACTTGCTTCATGGCGTAGAGTCTGCGTTCTATGCTTACGGCACGGTCCATGTCGAGTCTGAACTGTTCGTCGAGCGTGTTGACTGACCAGGAAACCGTTACTTTCGGGAAATTTTTCAGCAAATCAAGGTCGCGCAACACCAGGTCGGACTTTGTGCAAATCATGATTTCAGCAGTCGTTCCTTTCAGTTCTTCCAATAGCTTGCGTGTGCGGCGAAATTCTTCCTCATACGGATTATATCCGTCGGTCACCGAACCGATAACTATCCGTTGTCCGTCGAACTTGTGCGGATTGCCTATTGGCTTCCAATGCTTCACATCGAGAAACGTACCCCATGGTTCTGCATGTCCGGTAAAGCGTTTCATGAACGAAGCGTAGCAGTATCTGCACGCATGCGGACAGCCCACATAGGGATTCACCGAATAGCCGCCTACCGGTAATGAAGATTTCGTCATTACGCTTTGCACATCAATATCTTTGATTATTTCCTGTTCCATATCTTCTCTGTAAATTGTTTCGGTAATTCCTGTATCATCTGTTCTTCTCCCATAATAGACAGCAGGTCTTCTTTTATAAAAACCGGTATGTGATTCTTTTTTGCCTGTTCCACGATGTGGAGCACCCATTCGGGTTTCGCATCCACTTTCCCTTTTCTTTTGCCGGTTTCCGTTCCAACGACAATCCATTCGAATCCCTCCAGATTTATTTCGCCGATATCTTCGAAGAGAGGTTCAAAGGTGGCATGATAATGTCGGGCGCGAATGTGTTTTTTCAAATCGCTTAACCGTTTCTTTTCAGACGCTCGGGTCACCGTAACTCCCATCCATACGTTTCCGTCGTCTGTCTGGAAGTCGATTCGTTCGGGGCGTTTCGTCAGAAAAATGTATGAATGTTGAGGATTCACGCTCATGCGGTTAAATATTTCCTCCCTCCAGGCAGGTTGCCAATCAGAGAAGTCGCTCATTCCTGTGAGCAGCCAGACATGTGGTTTAGGATTGTCTATAAGATGTAGTTTCCGGCTCATATATTCAGGAACGGCGAAGTTATCGGTCATGTGAAACCGTTTGCAGTTATTTCTTGCATAGCAATAATTGCATCCAATGGTGCAACCTATCACAAGGTTCATGTTCTTAATGAGGGATTTGATGCATACGGTCATTGGCGTTGTGTTTTTGTGGATGCAAATATCGGAAACACTCAAAATTGTTCAGATACCAATAAAGTTTTCTGTAATACCAATTTGATAATTTGATAAAATACAGTTGGTTCGTTGTATATTCGGAAACAGGGGTATTAGCCGGTCAATTGTTTTGCTATAGTGGTAATAAAAATGGGCTGACCTCGCGAATGAAGTCAGCCCTGTTTTTATGATTTGTAGAATTTTTATCGGATAATCAGTTTGGCTGTCCGGATATCGCCTCCGGCGTTCACTTTTACTACATAGATACCGGCTGCAAGTCCTTCGGTTGCAATCGCATCAACAGCTGTTTGGCTGCTGACGAGCGCACCTTTCAAGTTGTAGACTTCCACATCGGCAGTCGTGCCAAGCTGTACCGGTGTTCCGGCTGTTACCGGGTTAGGATACAATTTTATTGTATTGTTGCTTTCAATGCTTTCTACACCACTTGGGTCAGTGTAAACGGCTGCATAGGTCGGTACCTGAATTTCGTAGGCTGTGCCTTTAGCCGATGTTCCCAAGTCGAAACGGAGTGTAGTGATGGTGATAGGATAAATGGCGATATCGTTAATATCCCAAATGTCCTTGAACGACAGGTTGAATGTAGAAACCTGATTCTTCGGAAGTTCTGTTTCTGTGAATGCCCATGCGGAGGCCAGTTCGCCAAGAGCGTTCATGGCTGTCACGCTCACTTTTTTCATTGAAACTTCACCCGGATTAACGCTGATGCGCAAGCCTTCCGGCAAGCTCCAAACGTCAACACGGCGGTCAACCGAAATATAGGCACCGCGAGAAGAACCATTACCCACATAGTTCAGTTTAAAGCCGTCGCCGAGTTGTGAAACGGTCAAGTCTGTACCGCCCACCTGACGGAAAGTCCAGTCTTCGGCTGTTCCGAATTCGCGGTATACCGGCATCACGTCGCTTTCAGGATTTTCGACTACCACTTCCAAAGTATAAGCCTTGCTGTCGACTTCTCCGGAAACGGTTGTCGTACCGTTGGCTACGCCTTTTACAAAGCCTTTGTTGTCGATAGTGGCGATTGCATCGTCGTTGGTTGTCCATGTAAAGGCACGGTTGTCAAGCGGCATGCTTCCAGCCAGATTCGTAGAAATGGCTTCTACTGTGTAGCCTTTGCGATTGCTTATAAGCACTTTCGGAAGTCGGAATGAAATTTCGCCCGGCTTGATGGCTACCGGAACGGATTTTTTGATTCCGTTGTAGTTGGCTGTCAGTGCGAAATTGCCTTCTGCCGCAGTGATATACAGGCTCTTGCCGTCGTTTGTCACTTCTCCGTAAGCAGCGTTGTCGCCTTCAAGAGTAAGGGTTACGCCTTCCACTTTGGTGTCCACAAGGATTTCATCGTTGTTGAAGCCGTAGAATTCCGGAGTGTAGATGCCGTATTGCGGTAGGTTGACAGTGCGCCGGCTGTCGGCATCTTTAAATTCAATAGCGGCAATTTCGTTGTTCGTTTCGTCGCCGGTTGCTACCAGGAACAGACCATTGGTCACTGAACGCGGGTTACCGTCGCTCGGGTTGTTGATAATGCCCAGTTTCGGACCGCAGTACATTGTAGAAGAACCGCCACCGTCGAAGTTTAGAGCATCGGAGCAGCCTACGTTCTTCATGATGTCGGCCAATTCTTTGGATACACATCCGTCAGAAATTGCCGAACGGCCGTCTACAACCAGCATGACAAGTTCGTTCTTGTCGTTGTAGCCTACGGCAGTACGTGGGTTGTTGGCAACGAGGTGGTCAATAGCGCCTTCTGTGTCGAGAACAACACCGTCTTTAAGAATGACCGGTTGTCCGCCTGCCATTTGGGTAATGTCCATTACGTCGACACCGTCATAGCTTGCCCACGCTTTTATTTCGATTTCCGTACCTTCGGTCAGTCCGTTCAGCAGTGTTGCTGCTGTTCCATGGCCGGAGAGTACATAGCCGTTTGCCGGAATATTCATTTTGCCTTCATTGGAAACCGGTGCACCGACTACTTTCATTTTTGTCGTTCTGCCGAGGATTCCCATTTTGCCGTCTACCGGTTCTACCAGCACTTCTGTGCCGTATTCGTTTGTGCCTGTATTGCTGCTTTCGTTCTGCGGAGAATATAGGATAAGGTTGTTTTCACCGCGCGTTACGTTGATACCGTTGATGGTGGTGACAGTGCCGTTGATGGTAGCCGTAGCCGAGATGGCAACACTTGCGCCGATAACGGGTTTGCGTTCGGTTCCGAAACCGAATGATGCCCAACCGGCACTCATCGGAGAGCGGTAGACATCGCCGTCAACTACTGCATAGCCGATAGGGGCGGAGTTGCCGAAGAAGTCAGCGTTGACACCGGCAAAATAGGTCTCGCCGGAAGCTGTAGTGGCGGCCTGTGCCATTGCCGGAACGGTAGCGCAGCTGGCGTACTTGTTGTTGGCCTTGACAGTGCGTACATCTACCTTTGAATTGTCCAGATTAGTGGTTGTGTAGAATACGCGGAACTTCTTGGCTCCGTTCAGTTTCAACTGTGTGGCCGTTGTTCCCGGGCCTATCTTCACATGTTGCAGCGTATCGACCGTGTACTCTGTGTCGCGGATTTGCCATGTGGTGGCAAAACTGTTGAAAGTCAGAGCTGTCGATAAAAGAAATAAAGGTGTAATAATGTTTCTCATATCACAACTGATTTGAAAGTTTGTATGGGTTATGTTAAAGTTTATAGAGCGAAGGTAAGCAGAATAATTCATATGGCGGCGGGCCGTTGGAGAATAACGGCAGGTGTTTGCATAGTTTAACTATTAAATACAAAGATTCAATAATATTCCTTTCTCGGTTTGATTTATATCGCTAATTTTGAGGAAGATTATTTTTACAACCTAATACATTTTGTCTATGAAAAAACCATTACTTTTAATCGCTACCATGATGCTGTCAGTGTCAATGAGCCATGCTTTGACGACTACGGTTATCGATGGAAACACCTACTCGGTTGATACGCTTCAACACTCAAAAGTAGGACCGGAGAGTTATTATACGGCTATCAAGTTTACCGGACCTTCGCTTACTTTCCGCACTTTCTATCTGGAAGTTGCGACAGCCCAGCAAAACCTTGAATTCCGTACGGAACTGGGACGTGACTCCGTTATCGGTACAGAGGATATTTCTGCTCATGCTCTCCGTAAGACAACGGATTCGGAAATCTATTATGCCGCAGTGAACGGCGACTTTTTTGAAACTCAAGTGGATGTCGGTGCGCCGGTGAACGGTTCCGTGCAGAATGGAATGGTGGGAACTGTTGCCGTGGGTGGTCCGCATTTTGTTTTTGAAGGTGCCACTACTCCTTGGACTTCCAATATTACCGCTTCCTATACTTATAGCGTGAATGGTGCTGCTCCGGTTGCGCTTACCCGTGTCAACGAACGTTTGGGCGACAATGAGCTGATTGTGTTCAACAGCCTGAACGGTAAGTTTACGCATACTCCTGCCGGTACGACAGAAGTGGCATTGGAACTGCTTCCGGGTGAGACCTGGAAGGTGAATGCACCGATCAAGGCAAAGGTAACGGGTGCTGTATCGACTACCGGTAACCGCGTCATTGCCGAGGGACAGGCTGTGCTGAGTGCATCGGGCTCCCGTGCGGCTGAGCTGACTGCCTTGAAGGAAGGCGACGAAATAGAATTGGTATTTACGCAGACTTTGGACCAATACGGAGGCATTGCTCCCAATATTACTCAAATGGTGGGCGGTAACACCATCTTCCTGATGAACGGAGAAACAGTTCCGCAAGGCGACTATTCCCGTCACCCGCGCACAATGTTGGGCTACAACAGCGACAAGTCGAAAATGATTTTTGCCGTTGTCGACGGCCGTTCTGCCATTTCTTCCGGCGCAACTTATGTGGAACTTGCCGACATGATGAAGTGGGTTGGCGGTACATGGGGTATCAATATTGACGGTGGAGGTTCTTCTTCACTCTTCCTGCAACCGCTGGGCACAATGAATGTTCCGAGCGACGGTAAGGAACGCTCTGTTGGTAATGGCGTTTATTGCGTATTGAAAGCTCCGCAAGACAAAGAGATTACAGAAATCCGTTTCGTGGATTGGGCGATGAACTTCCCGAAATACGGTATCTATACGCCGAAATTCTACGGCTATAACCAATATGGCATGCTGGTTGATACGGATGTGCAGGGTGTTACCTTGTCATGTGACCCGAAAATCGGTGAAATTATTAACGATGGTGCTACTTTCTATGGAACAGGCGACGGCATCGGTGCTTTGAAGGCTGAATACAACGGTTTGACAGCCGATATTCCTGTAACGGTGGCAGCCAGCGACAATGTGAAACTCCGTCTGTCGAATGTCGTACTCGACAACAAGCGTGAATATACGGTGGAAGTGAATGCACTTGTGAACGAATCGGAAATGCCGATGAATCCGTCTGCTTTGGCATGGAGCTCAGACAACGAAGCCGTGGCAACTGTTGAAGCCGGTACAGGTTTGTTGAAAGGTGTTAGCAACGGTACTGCTGTTGTAACTGGTAAGGTCGGTGATTTCGTTGGCAATCTCAACGTATCAGTTGAAATTCCGGAAGGTGATGTAATGCCGGTTTATCGTGAATTCGGAACAGCCGAAGACTGGACCTTCCGTCAGGTGGGCGGTACAGACTTGACCGTTTCCCAACTCGGCGAAGGTTTCAAATTGAACTATGTGGGTAATGGTTCCTCTCGCGGTGCCTATATCTCGGTTGACCGCCGTGTTGACGTATGGAGCTTGCCGGAAGGCTTGCGCATCAGCGTAAACCCAGGTGAAGTGCAGATGAAGAAAGTGAGCGTGACAGCCATGAACGCTCTCGGCGAACTGGCTTCTTCATGGGCATTTACAGAAACTGAACTTCCGAAGAATCAGGTTTCCACATTCAACCTGTCGTTCAAAGACATTTGGGATATTAACGATATCGCCATTTATCCTATTACCATCACAACCTTGCGTTTTGACCTTGGGGCATCGGCAAAGGGCACGCCGTTTGAAATTCAGGTGCCGACTTATGCAGCCGTTTACACTGACCCGAGCGGTGTGAATGAGGTAACAAATAGCGGTTCGGTTAAATTGTTCCCGAATCCTGCCGCAGCCGGCACGCCGGTACAGCTTGGCATGACTGCTGACGTAGAAGTCTACAATTTGAACGGTGCGTTGGTAAGCAGTCAGAAAGCTGTTGACGCTATTGCAACCGAAAGTCTTTCTGCCGGCATTTATGTGGCAAAAGTCAGGACAGAAGGAAATGTCTACACCGGTAAATTAATTATCAAGTAGTAGTGATGAAACTTAATAAAGCAATAATCGCGGCATTCATGCTGTTGCCTTTTGGCATGAATGCCGCTACTGAATGGACGGTAGAAGATGAAGTGTTTACCGTCGATACGCTCCGCCATGAGAAGGTCGGACCGGGCACGATGTACACGCGTCTTTATCTGAAATCGCAGTCGACATCCACCCACATGCGTGTTCATTTTCTGACAATGGACATGAAAGGGCACGACAATGTGAAATACAAAATGGAATTGGGCAACGACACGCTGCTGACCGTTGAGCGTATTTCTGACGTGGCAAAGCGGAAAACCACTTCCGGCAACTATTATTTTGCCGGTGTCAACGGCGATTTCTACATCACTTGGGACCCCTATATCGGTAACCCGAATATGGCCTGCTATGTTGACGGACAGATAGCCATGTATGACCGTGACGAAGCTACGAAATACGGGCACTTCGTGATGGACGACAGCAAAAACATGTGGTGCGACCATATTTATCAGAAGTGGACAATGACAAGAGCCGACAACAGCGTGATTTCGCTCAGCCATGTCAATTATGACCGTCTTGACAACGAACTGGTGCTGTATAATGACAAAACCGGTCACTATACGAAAACGACCGGTGGTGTTGAGCGTCGTGTCCGTCTGGTGGAAGGTGAAGAGTGGGGCATCAACAAGCCTTTCAAGGTAGAAGTCGTTGGCGAAGCCGTTTCCGGTGGAAATATGCCTATTATTCCCAACGAAGCAGTTTTGTCGGCTTCTGGAAGCCGTGAAGCTGATGTCCTGGACTTGAAGGATGGCGAAGTGCTGACCGTATATTTTGAAACGCGTTTGGGCGATTACAATCTGACTCCTCCAAATATCAAGGAAGTGTGTGGCGGTGACGTAGTTATCCTTCAACGCGGTGAGGTTGTTTACGAAGCCGGCCGTTGGATTAATTCCCGCGATGCCTTCAATCCGCGTACGATGCTGGGATATTCTGAGGATCGTTCGAAAATGGTTTGGGGGTTGATTGACGGCCGTTCGAGCGAGTCGAGCGGAAGCACTTACCCGCAGGGAGCATCTATCATGCGCTATGCCGGATGTTTCGATGCTGTGAATGTTGACGGCGGTGGTTCGTCGGGTATGTATATCCAGAATTTGGGCATCGTGAATACGCCGAGCGACGGTAAAGAAAGAGCCGTTTCTAATGGAATCTATGCAGTGCTGGAAGCTCCGGAAGACAATGAAATTGCAGAAATTCGTTTCGTGGATTGGGCGATGAATTTCCCGCAATATGGTATCTATACGCCGAAGTTCTATGGCTATAACCAATACGGCATGCTGATTGATACGGATGTGCAGGGCGTTACCTTGTCGTGTGACCCGAAAATCGGCGAAGTTATTAACAACGGCACAACTTTCTATGGTACTGGTGACGGTATTGGCGCGTTGAAGGCTGAATACAATGGCCTGACGGCTGACATTCCTGTGACTGTTGCACCGAGCGACAACGTGAAACTCCGTTTGTCGAACGTAGTGCTCGACAACAAGCGTGAATACACGGTGGAAGTGAATGCTCTTGTGAACGAATCGGAAATGCCGATGAATCCGTCAGCTTTGGCATGGAGCTCAGACAACGAGGCTGTGGCAACTGTTGAAGCCGGTACAGGCTTGCTGAAAGGTGTTAGTAACGGTGCCGCTGTTGTGACAGGTAAGGTGGGCGACTTTACCGGAACGCTGAATGTGTCGGTTGAAATTCCGGAAGCCGATGTAATGCCGGTTTACCGTGAATTCGGTACAGCCGAAGACTGGACATTCCGTCAGGTGGGCGGTACAGACTTGACCGTTTCCCAACTCGGCGAAGGTTTTAAACTGAACTATGTGGGTAATGGTTCCTCTCGCGGTGCCTATATTTCAGTAGACCGCCGTGTAGACGTATGGAGCTTGCCGGAAGGCTTGCGCATCAGTGTAAACCCGGGTGAAGTTTCGATGAAGAAGGTGAGCGTAACAGCTATGAATGCTCTCGGCGAACTGGCCTCCTCATGGGCATTCACAGAAACAGAGCTTCCGAAGAATCAGGTTTCCACATTCAACCTGTCGTTCAAGGACATTTGGGATGTAGACGATGTTGCTATTTATCCTATCACCATCACAACCTTGCGTTTCGACTTGGGAACATCGTCTAAAGGCACAGCCTACGAAATTCAGGTGCCGACCTATGCAGCTGTTTACACTGACCCGAGCGGTGTGAACGAGGTGGTGAGCAGTGGTACAGTGAAATTGTATCCTAACACGGTAGCCGCCGGTGTGCCGGTACAGCTTGGTATGATTGCTGACGTGGAAGTCTACAACCTGAACGGTGCATTGGTAAGCAACCAGAAGGCTGTTGACGCTATCGCAACGGAAGGCCTCACAGCCGGCATTTATGTGGTAAGAATCGTTGACGGTGATAAAATTGCAACAACTAAATTGATAATAAGGTAACTATAAAAACATTTACTATGAAAAATTTACTTTTAACAGGATTTGCTTTGGCGGCATGTGCTTCCATGGCAGCTTCTGATGTTTGGAAAGTCGGCGACATCGAGTATAACGTCGATACATTGTTTCATGCCAATGTAGGCCCGGGAACTACCCAGACATCATTGCATTTCTCTTCAGAGTCCCGCAACTTGCGTGTATTCTATTTGACAGTTGATTTGAAAAATCCGGTGTTGGATATCCGTGCCGTTGTGGCACAGGACAAACTTGCCGGCGGTGCAACAACTTCAAGCATGGCTACCAGCCACAGCAAGGAGGGCGTTTCCTATTTTGCCGGTATCAATACTGACTTTTTTGCAACAAGCGGTACATCCACTACCGGCGGCTCCATTGTCGGAACTCCGACAAATGCGGCAGTTGTCGACGGTGAAATTTACAGAACATCAGAAAGATGGAAACAGTTTGCCATGGATGCCGACGGAGTACCTGTGGTAGGTCTTGCTTCGTTTGCTGCCGGTACGGCTGAATGCGGCGACAAGTCTGTTTCCTTCCAGGTAGTAAACAATACGGCTGCCGACAATGCCTTGAGCATTTATACTCCGCGCTATTACGGACGTGCCAACCAACCGAGTTTGGCAGGAAAATGTGCAGAAGTAACTGCAAAATTGGTGGAAGGTGACTTCCTGGCTGCCGGTAAGACAACCAAATTTGAAGTGACAGGCGAGGTGACTTCTACAGGTGACCGCGAAATTCCGTCTGGCGAATATGTTTTGCTGGCACGCGGTACAGCTATGGACTTTGTAAACGGTTTGAAAGTCGGTGATGTGGTAACTGTCAATTCCGTAGTTTCTATCGACGGACAGCAACTTATACCGGAACAGCTGACATCCGGAAACCCACGTATTCTCGGCAACGGCGAAACGCTTGACACCGAAGGCGAACGTGGCGACGCTTCTGCTTTGCACCCTCGTAGTGGTATCGGCTACACGGCAGATGCCGACACGCTTATCATGATGGTTATCGACGGACGTTCAGCCATATCTTCAGGTGTTCGTACTTCCGAACTTGCCGATGTAATGCGCTACGCAAAAGCTACGGATGCCATCAATATTGACGGTGGCGGTTCGTCAACACTCTACACGTTGCCGTTGGGCGTACGTAATGCAACCAGCGACGGCCACGAACGTGCCGTTGGTAGCGCAATTTTCGCAGTAGCCAATGCTCCGGAGGATAAGGAAATCGCTGAAATTCGTTTCGTGGATTGGGCAATGAATTTCCCGAAATATGGTATCTATACACCGAAATTCTACGGCTACAACCAGTATGGTATGTTGGTTGATACGGATGTTCAGGGCGTAACCTTGTCATGCGACCCGAAAATCGGCGAAGTTATCAACGACGGCACAACTTTCTATGGTACTGGTGACGGTATCGGCGCTTTGAAGGCTCAGTACAACGGTCTGACTGCTGATATTCCTGTAACCGTTGCTCCGAGCGACAATGTTGCATTCCGTTTGGAAAAGGTGTTGCTCGACAACAAACGTGAATATACGGTAGAAGTAAACGCATTGGTCAATGAAACAGAAATGCCGATGAATTCTTCTGCTTTGGCATGGAGTTCTGACAATGAAGCTGTGGCAACCGTAGAAGCCGGAACAGGCTTGCTGAAAGGTGTGAGCAACGGTGCCGCTGTTGTAACGGGTAAGGTGGGCGACTTTACTGGAACGCTGAATGTATCGGTTGAAATTCCGGAAGCCGATGTAATGCCGGTTTACCGTGAATTTGGTACAGCCGAAGACTGGACTTTCCGTCAGGTAGGTGGTACGGATTTGGCTATTTCACAACTCGGTGAAGGTTTCAAACTGAACTATGTCGGTAATGGTTCTTCTCGCGGTGCCTATATCTCGGTTGACCGCCGTGTAGACGTTTGGAGTTTGCCGGAAGGCTTGCGTATCAGCGTAAATCCGGGTGAAGTTCCGGTGAAGAAAGTGAGCGTAACAGCTATGAACGCCCTCGGCGAACTGGCTTCTTCATGGGCATTCACGGAAACTGAACTTCCGAAGAATGAATTGTCTACATTCAGCCTGTCATTCAAGGACATTTGGGACCTCAGTGATGTAGCTATCTATCCTATCACTATCACTACACTCCGTTTCGACCTTGGCACATCGGCTAAAGGCACTGCCTACGAAATTCAGGTACCGGCTTATTCAGCCCTCTATACAGACCCGAGCGGTGTGAATGAAGTGGTAAACAACGGTACAATGAAACTGTATCCGAACCCGGTAGCAACCGGAACACCGGTACAGCTTGACACAACTGCCGACGTGGAAGTCTACAACTTGAACGGTGCTCTCGTAAGCAGCCAGAAGGCTGTTGAGGCTATCGCTACTGAAAACCTGTCAGCAGGTGTATATGTAGTGACCGTGAAAGCTGAAGGCAGCGTTAAAACTGCAAAACTGATTGTTCGTTAATCTTACAATTGAATCCTAATAACAAATGCGGCAACTGTCACACTGACGGCTGCCGCATTTGTCGTATTATAGGAGTTTTCCCATCTTTTTGATAAGAAAGGAGGCGGTTCGGGATAAAAAATATCTGAAACGAGTTTCGATATTTTATTCTCCACTCACCTTTCTGTATCTTTGCATAAGATAGGATGCGTCTCAGCATAAAACTCAAACAAGTTTGGTTTTCTGCCTTCGACTTTCACTATCTTTGTCGATTATGAAGAACGATAACCTTATGTATGAAGAGTTGCTCCGCTATCTTACTGTTGTCAGCCGCGACAATGGGGTGGAGTTTACGGTGGCTGACCGTCGCGATGTGCTGATGCAATTGCTTTCCGGTTCGGATTATGAACTTGTTTCGCAGACGTCGCTGTCGCTTGTCTATGCGCGAAAGGATGTGGAGTTGGAACATTGTACGATGCTGATTTCGTCGCACCTGGATTCTGTCTACGAAAACTGCTTTGTGGAGGATAGCGGCGAATATTGGAAGGGTACGTTCGACAACAGTGCCACAAATGCCGCTCTGGTAATGTTGATGCTCACCAAGCGTCTGCCGGCGAATGTGATTGTCGCTTTTACCGGCGATGAGGAACTGGACAGCCGTGGAGCGATGGAAGTAACGGAGTTTATCGTTGATAAGGGCGTTCCCGTGGGCAGCATTGTGGTCTTGGATGTGACGAATGGCGGTTGGGAGTCTGAGGTGGCGTTCTCCATCGAGAATGATGCGCTGTTTGATATTCTTACGGGCTATAATCTGATTGCCGCGGCACGCAATTCGGGTGTTCCGTTTGCCGTGCGACCCGATGCCGAACCCGACGAGGCGGCCGACTATTTGAAATTTCTGGGCGAACGGCAGTATCCGCTTCCGATTTTTACGCTGTGTCTGCCCGTGGGCGGCGATATGCACAGCGAAGAGGGCACGCTGATGCGGAAATCGTCAGTCGTGCCGTTCTGCGACTATCTTGTCAAGGTCGTTTCTGAGGTTTTGTAGGCATTCGGTTGGTCCATTCGTGATACAGGTGAACAATAGCGTCCCAGGGATGATAGAGCATCATCCTTGGGCCCGCGTAGCGCATCACTTCGCGGATGCGTTCGCGCATATCCTTCCGATAGCAGTGAATGGGGCACAGGCGGCAGGTGGGCTTGTCGTAGCCGTAGCGGCAATTTCCCAGACGGGTGCGGGCATATTCCATCAGCTCGCGGCAGTTGTCGCAAAGCGTTTCGTTTCCCTCCTTGTGCCGGCAGTAAAGCCGGATCATCATTTCCACCGTCCGGCGTTCGTGGTCAATGCGGTTCATTTAGCGGTTTTCTTCCAGCCACTTTTTAGCATAGGAGCAGTCGGCTTTCAGCTTCAGTCCTTCTTCCTCCGCCATGGTGAACGCTACGGTTACCAGTATCCGTGCCAGACCTCTTCCGCCCAATTCCTTGGGCACGATAGTGTGGGTGATGTTGAATGTGTCGCCGTCGATGCGGTATTCCACGTAGGCAGTTGTGCCGTCGATAGTTGTTTCTACCTTGTTTCTTTCCGGAAAGTGGACTACGTCACACATTTCGTTACGGTATAAAGTTTTTTCCGAATAGTCAAAATTCATAGTAAAGAGATTTTCTGTCTAATGATAACGCACGGGACGTGTAAATTGTTTGAATAAAAAACAGCGTCCGTCTTTTAAAGGGTCTGGACGCTGTCTGATTTTTTGAACCTATTTGACGTTAGAATGTATATCCAACGCCAATGGAAAATATGTCTCTACGTTTGTAGAACTCGAGAATTCCCGTTCCTAATTCTGGACGGATAAGGTCATAGGTGGCTGTGATGCTGTACTTGTCAAATATCGAAATTCCAAGTCCGAAACGCCAGCGGAATTCAAACTCATATAGATTTCCGGACGGGAAATATTCATCTGCATTGTTGACAAATGAATAGCCTCCGTAAGGACCTGTCATCAAGTCAATCCCCACTTTTTCAACAATTGGTATTCGTATGCCGACCAATGCGTCTATTCCTATGCCGGCACGGTTTAATTTACCCTTATCCGGAAGCTTTTGTGAACTGTAGATATTGTTGGCATCCCAAGAAATATGGTTATTGTATTGTTGATAGTTCAGTGATAATTCAGGCATGACAAAGAAACCTTTATATAAAAATTTTCTATAGCCTGCCGTTACGGTTGCACTTTTGTATGCGTAGTCGTTGTACAAATTTCTTTTTCCTAAATTAACGTGAGTTCGGTATAAGAAAATCTTTAAAAAAGTTGTGGGAATGAAATATTTTTAGTACCTTTATAGTTGATAATCAATAAGTTACATAAAACATTCATTCCCATGACAGATGCAAATTTAAT
>OJKC01000179.1_pt1 | contig 64291 bp, 53 predicted proteins | sample 1596401 | NCBI WGS metagenome assembly OJKC01 (sample SAMEA4350162, study PRJEB24818) | metagenome | biome: human; feature: gut; material: faeces | place: Denmark | collected 2013-09 | reverse complement strand
TCTCGGCCTGCTCGGCAGCCATGATGATGTTCTTGTTATTGGGCAGCACGAACACGGTCTTGGCGGGCACGCTCTGGATGGCGGCGAGGATGTCCTCGGTGGCGGGGTTCATGGTCTGGCCGCCGGAAACGACAGCGTCGGCTGCCAGGTCGGTGAACACGGCTTTCAGGCCTTCGCCTGCTGCCACGGCCACAAAGCCGTAGTCACGGCTGGGGTCCACAGCGGCGTAGACGAACTCGCTGGCCTGTGCGGGAGCCTTCTCGGCAGAGGCCTGCTTCTCCAGGCTCTTGCCCTGGCGCTGGCGGGCCAGGAACTGCTCGTGCATGTTCTCGATCTTGAAGTTGGTCAGGTAGCCGTACTTGATGGCCTCGCTCAGGATCTTGCCGGGGTCGGCGGTGTGGACGTGCAGGTTGATGACATCGTCATCCTCGATGCACACCACGCTGTCGCCGTTGGATTCAGCGAAGGCACGCATCTTTGCGGCGCTGGCGCCCTCGTTCTTGTTGATGAGGAACTGGGTGCAGTAGCCGTTCTTGATGTCCTCCACCTTCATCAGGTCGTCGGTGAAGACGCCCTTGCCGGCGTTCTCGGTGGAGAGCTTGGCCTTGTTGGGGGCGGGCTCGCCGCCTGCCACGATGGGCTCACCATGGAACACCTTGCCCATGCCCTCGAAGATGATCAGGATACCCTGACCGCCTGCGTCCACGACGCCGGCCTTCTTCAGAACAGGCAGCAGGTTCGGGGTGTCGTCCAGGGCCTTCTGGCCCGCGGTCATCACCACGTCCCACAGGGCGGGCACATCGGCGGCACCGCAGGCGGCAGCTTCCTCGCTGGCCACGCGGGCCACGGTGAGGATGGTGCCCTCGGTGGGCTTCATGACGGCCTTGTAAGCACCCTCGACGCCCTTCTTCAGGGCCTCGACGATGTCGGCGGCGTCGGCTTCCTTCTTGCCTTCCAGTGCCTTGGAGAAGCCGCGGAACAGCAGGCTGGTGATAACGCCGGAGTTGCCGCGTGCGCCGCGCAGCATGGCAGAAGCGGCAGTCTTGGCGGCCTCGCCCACGGTGCAGCTGTCGTCCAGAGCTTCCAGCTCACGCACGGAAGCACCCACGGTCATGCCCATGTTGGTGCCGGTGTCGCCGTCCGGGACGGGGAAGACGTTCAGCTCGTCCACGCGGGAGCGCTGATTGTTGATGTTGTTGGCGCCGGAAATAATGGCGTCGCGCAGGATCTTACCAGAAATCATTCTTTATTACTCCTTGTATCTCGCCGGGGAAAAGCGCCCCGGCACTGGGATGAAACGTCAGGCTCAGCCGATCACATCGTCCACCGAGACCACCACGCGGGCGACCTTCAGGCCGGTGGCCTGCTCCACCTCGTCCTTGACGCGGTGGGAGATGCTGCGGGCAGCAGTGGAGATGTTCAGGCCGTAGCTCACGGCGATGTGCAGCTCGATCACCAGACGCCCATCTTCCTGCGTGACACGGACACCTTTTTCCGGGTAATCGGAACCGTGCACCATGCTTCTGACGGCATCGGTCATATCGCGGGGTGCCATTGCGGCAACACCGTAACACTGCTTGGCTGCTTCACCCACCAGGGTCGCAAAGTACCCGGAGGTAAAGCTGACATCCCCCAGAGGGAAACGGGAAGTGATCATAGTCGCTCTGCTCCTTTATGTTAGTTTCGTAAAACACATGCAAGGTCTGGGGTGCCCGGCCGGGCGCGAAAGCACGGCGCTCACCGAGAAATACCCATTCCATTATACAACTTCAAAGCCCGGTTGTACAGTTCTAATTGCTGGCATCGCAGTTTTTTGCGGCATTTTTTGTGCGCGGCGCGGCGTTCGGGCCGTTTCGCGCCGCAAAAGCGGTAAGATACCGGACGCGAGTCGATTTTATCAAACCCGAAAGTATGACGAAAGAAAGCAAACAATCTGTTAAAAAATTATAAAAGGTGGGTGAGAACGCTTTATCTGTCTATGGAAAAGTGCTAAAATGGAACCAAGGATAGGGACTGCGGCGCAGGGTCCCGCTGTGCGGAAAGACTGCGCTGTTTTTTGCGCTGCAAGATCATCACATTTTTAGGAGCTGTTGTCATGAACATTCTGTTTTTCCTTTCTCCCAAGCAGGATCTGATGTACGTTTACGATGATTTCACCCTTCGCCAGACGCTGGAAAAGTGGGAGAACAACCGTTATGCGTCCATCCCGGTGCTGAACCGGCAGGGCAAGTATGTGGGCACCCTGACCGAGGGCGATATCCTCTGGGGGTTGAAAAAGTTCCACGGGCTGGACCTGGAAGCCGCCGAGGACGTGCCCATCTCGGCCTTCCCCCATAAGCGCGACTATAAGGCCGTCACCGTGACCACCAGCATGGACCAGCTGATCGAAGCCGCCATGAACCAGAACTTTGTGCCGGTGGTGGACGACCGGGGCAGCTTCATCGGCATCGTGCGGCGGCAGGCCATCATCCGCTACTGCTACGAGAAGGCCCGCACCGAGCAAAAGCCGCAGAGCCAGCGCCTGTCGGAGTATGCGGCGGTGCACTGAAACGGTATATATTATCATAAATAGGTAACGGGAGCTGCCCTGCACGAAAAACGGTGCGGGGCAGCTTTTTTGCGCAAAACAGTCTGAAAGTCCGTTTTATGGGATGGCTTCTGTGCGATAATACGGCCATGGAACGAAAACGTTCCAAAAACTAACACAAAACAGCACAGGAGGGAACAGGAATGAAAGAGTATGAACTGCGTTATGTGGGGAGCCATGTGGAGGTATACACCGGCAATGGGGTGTTCCTGTTCTCGGCGGATACGGTGCGCGAGGCCATGGAAGAACTGGCGGGGTAAGCGCCGCTTAACTGCGGTCGCGTTTGGTGCGTTTGTAAAATCAATGTAAAATAATTGAAAAGAAGCCGTCTGCGAAAAGCTCAGAAGCGGAAAAATGTGTAGAAAAAGTGGTTTTCATGTAAAATAAACCTTGTTGTTGCAGGGGAAAAGATGATATAATAACAGCAAGCGCGGCCGCGGCACAAAAACTGTGCACTCCGCCCGGAAGGATGGGCGGGCGGCCCGAACGGCTGCCGGGACAAACCGCTGCAAGGCGTGCCCCGGCGGCTGTGTGCTGTCAAAAAAGCGTTAAACGGAAGATCATCTGCTAGGAGTATCGTTATGGATATCACTCACATCACCTCTTTGCTGGGCGGCATCGCGCTGTTCCTGTACGGCATGTCCATCATGGGTGCCGGTCTGGAAAAGCTGGCGGGCGGCAAAATGCAGGGCGTGCTGCAAAGGCTGACCTCCTCCACCATCAAAGGCGTTATCTTCGGCACCCTTATCACGGGTGTCATTCAGTCCTCGGCCGGCACCGTCGTCATCTGTGTCGGCCTGGTCAACTCCGGGATCATGACCCTGACGCAGTCGGTAGGCGTCATCATGGGTGCAAACATTGGTACCACTGTCACCGGCCAGCTCATCCGCATGGCGGATATCTCCGGCGACAGCCTCTGGCTGACCCTCATTCAGCCCAAGACCTTTGCGCCTGTGGTGGCGTTCATCGGCTGCATTTTTTATGTGTTCCTGCGCAACGCCAAGAAAAAGAACATCGGTCAGATCATGCTGGGCTTCGGCATCCTGTTCACCGGCATGAGCCTGATGGACACCGGCGTGGCCCCCCTGCGGGAAAGTGCGGTGTTCCAGAACCTGTTCGTCACCATGACCAACCCCATCCTGGGCGTTCTGGTGGGCGTGGTGGTCACCGTCATCATCCAGTCTTCTTCGGCTTCGGTGGGCATCCTGCAGGCGCTGTCCAGCACCGGCCTTGTCACCTTCAGCTCGGCCATCCCCATCATTCTGGGTGCCCACATCGGCACGGCTTTTACTCCGCTGCTGACCATCGGCGGTTCTTCCAAGGACGGCAAGCGCGCCGCCCTCATCCACCTGTATTTCAACGTCATCGGCAGCGTGATCTTGCTGGCGCTGGTGTATGCGGTGCAGTTCACCATTGGCATCCCCATGTGGCATGACGTGATGAACAAGAGCTCCATCGCAAACATCCACACCCTGTCCAGCATCTGCGCCATGCTGCTGTTCCTGCCCTGCAGCGGCGTGCTGTCCAAGCTGGCCATGCTCACCGTGCCGGACAACGCCGAGGAAGCCCAGGAGCTGAGCATGCCCGTGCTGGACGAACGCCTGTTCAAGAGCCCGGCCGTGGCCCTGCAGCAGGCCAAGAACGCGGTGGTGAAGATGTCCCGCCGCGCCGCCCGCAACGTGAACCTTGCCGCGCCCATGCTGCTGAAGCTGGACGAAGACACCGTCAGCGCCATCAAGGTGCGCGAGAACCTGATCGACCGCATGGAGGTGGCCATCTCCAACTACCTTATTAAGATGACCGACCAGGAGCTGGGCGACGACGAGAGCCACGAGGTGACCGAACTGCTGAACTTCGTCACCGAGTTCGAGCGCATCGGCGACTATGCCGTGAACATTATGGAAAAGGCCGAGGAGCTGAACGAGAAGGAAGCCTCTTTCAGCGAGAGTGCCCAGAAGGAGCTCAAGCTGCTGGAGCAGGCGCTGGAGCGCATCCTGAACCTGACCAACGACGCCTTTGAAAACGACGACATGCACAAGGCCGCTCAGGTGGAACCGCTGGAGGAGATCATCGACGTGATGGTGGAGCGCCTGCGCGACCAGCACATCCGCCGCCTGAAGGACGGCGTGTGCTCCATCGACACCGGCGTGGTGTTCCTGGACGTGCTGAACAACGCCGAGCGCATCTCGGACCACTGCTCCAACATCGCAGCCCGGCTCATCGGCATGGATGCGGGCGAAGACTACGACTCCCACACCCTCAAGAGCATCATGCACCACAACCCCACCAAAGACTACATGCTGGAGTATGAGGAGTGCCGCAAGGCCTACCTCATCCCGCTGGAATCCATGGAAGCATAAAAAGGTAAATCGACAAAAAAAGCAAAACCCTCCGGCGTGCGTCGGAGGGTTTTGTTTTTTGAAAAAGTATGAGGCAGACAAAATGAGAATACTCAGCGCTGAGCGGCACGCTGCGGGATGATGACCCACTTGTGGTGGGTGTGGAAACCATCCACTTTGGGCGATTTGTTGCACACGCCGGGGTTGGGCGGGCCGCTTTGCAGATCCTTGCTGGTCTGCATCCCGCAGAAATGGCACTGGTAGTGGAGCCGGATCGGTTCGGACATGGGGATCACACTTCCTTCTTCTCACACTGGCTAAGAAACTTTACTCTCTTTGATTATTATACAATTGCATCGTTACGATGTCAATAAAAAATGACAGATTTGACATATAAAGTTAAGGCGCGGCTTACTCCCCCAGGTCTTCCAGCAGCTGGTCCAGCTCCAGCTCGCTGTGCACCCGGATGCCCTGCTTGATGCGCAGCGCGTCGTTTTCCGGCAGCAGGTTCGTGTAGATGCCGGTCACGGTCAGAAGGGCCCCGGCGGTGCCGTCTGCATCGCAGCGATACACGGCCACCCGGCCGCCCTTGTCCTGCAGCAGATACCCCTGGGCCGAAAGCTCCGGCAGGGCCTGCGCAGCAAGGCTTTCTTCTGCCGAGGAGGGCGGCGTTTCGCTCCCGGCAGGGGAGGGCAGAGTGAGGCGCGGCAGGGCCATCCAGAACAGGCTGAATGCAATGGTGAACACGCACAGCCCGTAGAACAGGCAGGTGTACAGCTTGCGCATGGGGAAAACACGCTCCTTTCAGGAAAAAGTATGGCCGGAAAAGGGGAATGGTAAACATTTTTCACATCCGAATGCTGTACTTTGACCGGCAGAATGTGATATACTAACCATAACTGGGGCCGTTCCGGACGAAGATTGGTCCTTGCCCGTGTCCGGCGGGCGTGCTATAATATGGTATTGCGTGCAGCAGTGTGCACGCCGCAAACAAACATTCCCAGCGCGTGGCGCTGGATCATCAGCCTGTAATGATAGGAGGCGATTTCTATCTCCGACAATGAGATGAGAAAGATCCGCCGCAGCGGCGAAGAACATTCGGCCGCACCGGCGGGCCGTAGGGTGAACGTGAACAACAGCCGCCGGGAACAGCCCGCGCGGGAACCGGGCGGTGCCAAGCCGCCGAAGGAACCGAAGGAGAAAAAGAACCATCCCATCCTGCGGTTCATCGGCCGCACCATCGCCACCCTGATCTGCCTGGGCGTCATGCTCGGCAGCCTGGTGGCCGTGGGCATGGTGTACTATGTGGTGCAGGCCACCGCCAACGACGGCGACCTGCTGGACCTGGACAACATCCAGCTGAGCCAGTCCAGTGTGGTCATGGCCACCGACCCGGACACCGGTGCCCAGGTGGAGTATGCCACCCTGCGCTCCTCCAACAGCCACCGCGTGTGGGCAGACCTGGAGCAGATCCCCACGAACCTGCAGTATGCGTTCATCTGCACCGAGGACAAGGACTTCTACAATGAGCCCGGCGTCAACTTCAAGCGCACCATCGGTGCCATGGTCAACGAATACTTGCTGCCCATCTACAGCTCGAAGCAGGGCGCTTCCACGCTGGAGCAGCAGCTGATCAAGAACCTGACCGAGGATGACAGCGCCAGCGGCATCGAGGGTGCCCTGCGCAAGCTGCGCGAGATCTACCGCGCCCTGTGCCTGAGCAAGAGCTACTCCAAGGAGACCATCCTGGAAGCTTACCTGAACACCATCAGCTTCACCGGCACCATCCAGGGCGTGCAGACGGCGGCGAACGAGTACTTCAACAAGGATGTCAGCCAGCTGACCCTGTGGGAGTGCGCCACCATCGCCTCCATCACCAAGAACCCCACCAACTATAACCCTTATACGAACCCGGAAAACCTGATCAACCGCCGCAACTTCCTCATGTACAACATGTGGCAGCAGGGCGTCATCAGTGAGGACGAGTACCGCAATGCGGCCGCGCAGCCGCTGGTGCTGGCCGAGGAGGAGGACACCAAGAAGACTTCCTCCGTCACCTCTTACTTCACCGATGCACTGTTCACCGAAGTGGTGCAGGACATCATGGCGAAGGAGAACATCACCGAGTCGGAAGCGCAGAAGCTGCTGTACACCGGCGGTTTCACCATCGAGGCTACCGTCAACACCAAGGTGCAGTCCGCCATGGAAAACCTGATGCTGAACACCGACGATGCCTACTTCCCGGCCGGCTGGCATGAGGAAGAAGTCACCTCCATCTCGGACGACGACATCCAGGTGATGAACGACGACGGCACCCCCAAGACCCGCACCGGCGACGACGGCACGGTCTACTATTACCGCAACGTCCGCACCCAGGCGGCCATGGTCACGCTGGACTATGACGGCAACGTCATCGCCATCGTGGGCGGTCTGGGCGAAAAGACCAAGAGCCTCTCGCTGAACCGCGCCTACAGCGTCACCCGGCAGACCGGCTCCACCATCAAGCCCATCGGTGCCTATGCACTGGGCATTGAATATGGTCTGGTGAACTGGTCCACCATGCTCAACAACTCGCCCCTGTACCAGAAGCAGGACATGGTCATCCGCGATGAGGACTACTGCCGCAAGAACGGCCTGATGGGCCTGACCGACAAGCAGCTGCGTGCTTACCCCAACGCATGGCGCAGCTGGCCCCGCAACTACGGCGGCAGCTATGGCGACAACAGCGATGTGCCGCTGTGGAACGGTCTGGCCCGCTCGCTGAACACCATTGCCGTCCGCGTGGGCGACCTGGTGGGCGCAAGCAATATCTTCAATTTTGTTTACAACACCCTGCAGCTGGATACGCTGGACCCCACCAACGATGTGGGTCTGGCCCAGATGGTCATGGGCAGCCAGACCCACGGTGTCACCCCGACGGCGCTGGCGGCCGCCTTCCAGATCTTCTATGACGGCGAATACACCACCCCGCACCTGTACACCCGTGTGCTGGACCGCGACGGCAACATCTATCTGGAGAACAACGCCACCAGCTATCAGGCACTGACGCCGGATACCGCCTACGTCATGAACCGCCTGCTGAAGAACGTGCTGTACTCCAGCGTGGGTACTGCCAGCGGCCGCTACCCCAACTCCAACGGCATGGAAGCCTTTGGTAAGACCGGTACCGCCAGCGACGAAAAGGACCTGTGGTTCGTGGGCGGCACGCCGTACTACGTCACCGCTGTGTGGTGGGGCTACGACGCGCCCTATGATATGACCAAGACCCTGGGCAAGCAGCAGGCCAAGACCCGCACCTGTGTCAACGCCTGGAAGGCGCTGATGGAGCAGGTGCAGGCAGACCTGCCCTATAAGGCATTCCCCACGTCCGATGGCGTAGTGGAGCGCCGCTACTGCACCCAGAGCGGTCTGCTGGCCGGTGCCTCCTGCCCGAGCACGGCAGTGGGCTACTACCGCGCCGATGATCTGCCCGATACCTGCAACTACTCTCACGCCAGTGCGGCAGCCGAGCCCCCGGCCGACACCGCCGCCCCGGCAGGTGATGCGGCCCCGGAGCAGACTGTCATCCCGTCGGATACAAGTGCCCTGGATACCGAGTGATTCTGTAGCCTGCGCGCGGACAAAACGGGCAAAAGTCGTACAACTTCGGCTTCTGCCCATAATTCCGGCAAGGAAACACCGCACTTCACAAGCCAAAACTGGATAATCTGCCAAAAACACATCCGGCCTCTTGCAAAGCAGGGGACCGGATGTTATTATATTCACTGCAAGAACACTTGTGTTTGTGAGGTGAACAAGTTGGAACGCCGCTTTTATCTGGTCGATGCGCAGGTCCTGCCCGAAGTTTTCCTGAAGGTGGTCCGTGCCAAAGAACTGCTGGCCAGCGGGGAAGCACGCAGCATTTCCGCTGCCACCCGCGCCGTGGACCTTTCGCGCAGCGCCTTCTATAAGTATAAGGACTGCATCTTTGATTCCGAGAACGGCCGCGAGGTCATCACCGTCATGGCCACCCTGCGGGACGAGACGGGCGCTTTGCAGAGCCTGCTGGCCGGCATCAGCGCCGCCGGTGCAAGTATCGTCACCATCAATCAGTCCACGCCGGAGAACGGTGCCGCACTGGTGGCTGTCACCATCCGCACCGATACCATGCAGATGACCCCGGAGGAACTCACGGAAAAGCTTTCGCGCCAGCACATGGTGGTGGGCGTGCACTGCGGATACAATCTCTGATCGCAGATATAGGGAAACGAGGGAGAACAACAATGGCTAAAATTGCAATTCTGGGCTTTGGCACGGTGGGCAGCGGTGTCTACGAAGTGCTGTGCCGCAACGCCGCGGGCGTCTCCCGCCGTGCAGGCGAACCGGTGGAGGTCAAGTATATCCTGGACCCGAAGGATTTTTCGAACCACCCGGCAGCCCATCTGTTCGTCAAGAACTTTGACACCATTCTGGAAGACCCGGAGATCAAGGTCGTGGTCGAGACCATCGGCGGCACCCGCTTCGCCTACCCGTATGTGAAGGCCTGCCTGGAGAGCGGCCGCAGTGTGTGCACCTCCAACAAGGAGATGGTGGCCACCTACGGTGCCGAGCTGCTGGCTCTGGCCAAGGAGCATGGCTGCGCTTTCCTGTTCGAGGCTTCGGTGGGCGGCGGCACGCCCATCATCACGCCGATGCACCAGTGCCTGGCGGCCAATGTCATCACCGAGGTGCAGGGCATCGTGAACGGCACCACCAACTTCATGCTCACCAAGATGGTGCGCGAGGGTCTGGGCTTTGACGACGCGCTGAAGATCGCACAGGAGCTGGGCTACGCCGAGACCAAGGACCCCAGCGACGACGTGGACGGCCGCGACGCCTGCCGCAAGATCGCCATCCTGTCCTCGCTGGTCTGCGGCCACCAGATCTACCCTCAGAACATCCCCACCCGCGGCATCCGCGATATCACCACGGCGGACGTGGAAGCGGCCGAGAAGCTGGGCTGCGTGATCAAGCTCATCGCATGGATGAAGCGCGGCAAGGATGGCAGCGTGGCTGCCGGTGTGGAGCCGTGTCTGGTGCCCAAGGCAAACCAGCTGGCCAGCGTGGACGATGTGTTCAATGCAGTGCTGGTCAAGGGCGATATGCTGGGCGACGTGGTGTTCTACGGCAAGGGCGCAGGCAAGCTGCCCACCGCCAGCGCTGTGGTGGCCGACGTGGTGGATGCCCTCAAGCATGGCTCCAAGGTGCACGACAGCCTGTTCTGGCAGACTGCTGAGCCGGTGGAGGGAATGCTCACCGACCCGGCACCCGCCGCATATTATGTGCGTGTAGCGGGCATTGCCCCGGCTGTGGTGGAAGCCATCTACGGTTACGGCAAGGTGGTGGATGAGCGCTACGACGGCTGCGCCTACTTCGTGGAGCGCGCCGACGAGAAGGCGCTGACCGAAGCAGCCCGCAAGGTGGAGGCCGTGGGCGGCAGCGTGAAGCTGGTGCTCAAGCGTCTGCCGGAAGAAAACTGATAACGGAACAAAGAAAGGTGCGGCGGCTATGAAGATCAAGGTTTCTGTCCCGGCCACCAGTGCGAACATCGGCTCCGGCTTCGATGCACTGGGTCTGGCGGTGACGCTGTATAATACGGTCACCTTTGAGGAAAGCGAAGTGCTGGACATCTCGTCCGCAGACGGCACCCGCATCCCGCGCGGCGAGTCGAACCTCGTGTACCGCTCGGCAAAGGGCCTGTTCGAGAAGGTGGGCAAGCAGATCCCGCCCCTCAAGATCACCCAGACGAACCCCATCCCCATGGCGCGCGGGCTGGGTTCTTCCTCGGCCTGCATCATCGCGGGATTGCTGGGCGCGAACCGGATGCTGGGCGATGTGCTCAACACCCAGGAGCTGCTCACGCTGGCTACTTCCATCGAGGGCCACCCGGATAACGTGGCCCCGGCCCTGCTGGGCGGCCTGACCAGCAGCGTCTTTGAGGATGGCAAGGTCTACTCGGTCAAGCGCAACGTGGACGAAACGCTGTGCTTTGCCGCCATCGTGCCGGACTACAAGCTGCTGACCGAAGCGGCTCGTGCAGCCCTGCCGAAGGAAGTCTCGCACCGGGATGCGGTGTATAACCTGTCCCGTGCGGCACTGGTGCCCGCCGCGTTCTGCGAGGGCCGCCACGACCTGCTGGCCATTGCCACCGAGGATAAGCTGCACCAGCCCTACCGTATGCCGCTGATGCCGGGCTCCAAAGAAGTATTTGACATGGCACGGCTGTGCGGTGCCAAGGCGGTTTACGTATCCGGTGCAGGCAGCACCGTGATGGCGGTGGCCGAGAAGGCCGACGCCGAAAAGTTCTATTCCAAGCTGGAAAAAGGTCTGGAGCTGCTGGAAGGTCTGGACGGATGTGAAGCATTTACACTGCTGCGACTGGATGCCGATAACACCGGCGCGACTGTGGAATGATAAATGGGTAAGGGAAGTGCAAGGCTGTGCCAACCGCTTCCGCCCGGTGAGACCCCGTGTGTACGGGGGCAAAAAGAGGAGAGTGACAAGATATGGCGTTGATCGTACAGAAGTTCGGCGGTTCTTCGGTGAAGGACCGTAACCGTATCTTCAACGTGGCGCGCATTGTGGCCAACACCCACAACGCGGGCAATGACGTAGTTGTGGTGGTGTCTGCTCAGGGCGACACCACCGATGACCTGATCGCCAAGGCAGGGGAGATCACCCACAACCCTTCGGCGCGTGAAATGGATATGCTGCTGGCCACCGGCGAGCAGATCAGCATTTCGCTGCTGGCCATGGCCCTGAACGAGCTGGGCTGCCATGCCATCAGCCTGACCGGCTGGCAGGCGGGCTTCCGCACCGACCGCGCCTACACTAAGGCACGCATCACCCGCCTGGAGACCGAGCGTATCTCCTCCGAGCTGGAGCGCAACCGTGTGGTGGTGGTGGCAGGCTTCCAGGGTCTGAACAAGCTGGACGATATCACCACCCTGGGCCGCGGCGGCTCCGACACCAGCGCCGTTGCCATTGCAGCCGCCCTGCACGCAGACCGCTGCCAGATCTTCACCGATGTGGAAGGCGTTTACACCGCCGACCCGCGCAAGGTGCGCAACACCCGCAAGCTGGAGGAGATCACCTTCGACGAGATGCTGGAGCTGGCATCTCTGGGCGCACAGGTGCTGAACAACCGCAGCGTTGAGCTGGCAAAGAAGTATAACGTGGAGCTGGAGGTGCTCTCCAGCCTGAATCCCGTCCCCGGTACGGTGGTCAAGGAGGTTACGAAAGACATGGAAGGTATGCTGATCAAGGGCGTCGCAAAGGACACCGATGTTGCTGTTATCACGATTCTGAACGTTCCCGATGAGCCGGGCATGAGCTTCAAGATCTTCGGCCTGCTGGCCCAGAAGAACATCAACGTGGACATCATCCTGCAGTCCACCGGCCGCGACGGCAAGAAGGACATCAGCTTCACCTGCTCTGAGGGTGAAGCCGACCTGGCCATGCGCGTGCTGAAGGAGAGCGCACACTTCAAGGATGTCAGCGTGGACACCACCTGCGCCAAGGTCTCCATCGTGGGTGCCGGCATGCAGAGCCACAGCGGCGTTGCTTCCAAGATGTTCGAAGCACTGTCCAACAACAACATCAACATCAAGATGATCTCCACCAGCGAGATCAAGATCTCCTGCATCATCAACCGTGAGGATGCCGACAAGGCTGTCAGCTCCATCCACGACATGCTGTTCGATTGATCTTAAAATAGCCTGAACTGCCGCCGCACTGTTTCTTTTGGAAACGGTGCGGCTTTTTTGTTGCACTTTTTGCGGAAAATTATTATACTGATAGAAAACGGACGAACAGGGCGGGGGAGCAGCATGGAACAGCAGACGACGGCACAAAAACAGATGTCACTGCGCGCAAAGGCCACCGGGTGGCTTGCGGCCATTTTGCTGGTGACCCTGATCTCTATCGGTATCGCCACGGCGGTGGGCCAGTGGACCGTGAAGGCCTTCGACACCCTGCTGGAGGATAACGCTGCCTGCTATGCCGTGCAGGATGCCATCAAAGAGGAGACCCGCGCCTTCGAGCACTATGTGCGGGAGCCCTCGCAGGAGAGCAGCCAGACCTTTGCCGATGCCTGCGCGGCGGCGGAAGAAAGTCTTGCCGCTTTGCCCTTCGACTACGCCAAGATCGGCGAGGACCGCTATGCCCGCACCTGGAGCCTGCGGCAGGGCTATGCGGGCTACCAGAAGGCGCGGGACGCCTTCCTGCAGCTGGCCCCCTCGGCGGAAGACTATGTGGAGCGGATGTACGCCGTGATGGACCAGCAGGATTATCTGGCCGAGTATGCCCTGCGGCTGACCCAGGCCACTCTGGAGCAGGAGAATACCACCTACAGCAGCCAGGCCACCCGGCTGCAGCGGCTGCCGTGGCTCTACTTTGGGCTGCTGGCGGCGGCAGTGGCACTGATGCTTCTGCTCATCCGGGTGCTGAACCGGGCCGTGGTGCAGCCGCTGCTGCGGCTGGCGCAGGCATCCCGCAGCATTGCGGGCGGCGACTACACCGGCGCGGACCTGCCGGTGCACAGCGGCGACGAGGTGGGCCAGCTCACCGGCACCTTCAACCGCATGAAGCACGCCATGGCGGAACACCTCTCCACCCTGAACGCCCTGCACCGGGAGGAGGTGCGGAATCTGGCGCTGGAAAAGGACCTGGAACACACCCGGCTGGAAGTGCTGAAAAGCCAGGTGAACCCGCATTTTCTGTTCAACACCCTGAACATGATCTCCTGTATGGCCCGGCTGGAAGATGCGTCCACCACCGACCAGATGATCGTGCACCTGGGCAGCCTGTTCCGGCACAACCTGCGCACCAAGCAGCAGGAAGTGACGCTGGAAGAAGAACTGGACGGGCTGGAAGACTACATCTACCTGCAGCAGATGCGCTTTGACGGGCGCATCACCGTGGAAAAGAAGATCGAAGCCGACCCGGCGGCGGTGCGGCTGCCGTCCTTCACCCTGCAGCCCATCGTGGAAAACGCCTTCTCCCACGGGCTCAAGTCCTGCGAGGAAGGCGGGCGCATCCTGCTGCGGGGCTGGATGCAGGGCCGCACCCTGATCCTCACTGTGGCAGACAACGGCAGGGGCATGACCCCGGCGGAGCTGGACGCCCTGCAGGAAAAGATCGCCCAGAGCGAGCGCACCGGCCGCAGCATCGGGCTGGGCAACATTTCCCGCCGCATTACCATGCTGTACCCGGAGGGCCGGATGCAGGTCTTCAGCCGGGAAGGGCACGGCACGGTGATCCGGTTTGAGATCCCGCAGGAGGACCGAGAGGAGGATGGTTCGCATGAAGTGTAAGCTGCTGGTGGCGGAAGATGAGCTGATCGAGCGCAAGGTGCTGTGCAAGACGCTGCAGAAGTACCTGGGCGACCTTATCACCCTGTATGAAGCGAAGAACGGCCGGGAAGCCATCGAAATTTTTGAGCGGGAAGCCCCGCAGGCGGCCATTCTGGATATCGAGATGCCCGGTGCCAACGGGCTGGAAGTGGCACGCAAAATTCGTGAAACGGATAAGAACTGTGCCATCCTGTTCCTCACCGGCTATGATAAGTTTGCCTACGCGCGGCAGGCCATCTCGGTGCGGGCGCTGGACTACCTGCTCAAGCCTTACAACGAGCAGGAGCTGGTGTTTGCGGTGGAGGAAGCCATCCATCAGGTGACGGCCCGGCCCACGCGGCCCAGCCGCCCGGCCCCGGCATCCGCCCCGGCCCCGGTGCGCCGGGAGGAGGACGAAGACGTGCGCACCACCATCATCCGGGCCGAGATCGGCAACTTTATCGAGAACCACTACCGGGAGGACATTTCCATGCAGGACGCGGCAGCAGCCCTGCGCTACTCCGACGCTTACTTCTGCAAGCTGTTCAAGCAGTGCTTCAAGGTAAATTTTTCGGCCTACCTGAACGAGTACCGGGTGAAAAAGGCCCAGCAGCTCATCCGGGATTCCCGCCTGAGCCTGAAGGACGTGGGCACGGCGGTGGGCTATGCGGACGCCAACTACTTCACCCGGGTGTTCAAGCGGCTCACCGGGCAGACGCCTTCCGAGTACCGGACGGCAGCGGCAGAGCAGAGCATCCAATAAAATGATTTTGTGCAAAATGACCGGGAACGGGCGGAGAAATCAGCCTGCTCCCGGTTTACTTTTTGCCAGTTTCTTTCGTCCGCACAGCACGAAATTTGTACTTGGATACAACAAAGACAAAATCGTGCTGGCTTTCGCAAAAAATTCCCGTTTCGAAAAAATTCACAGCTTGTTAAAATAAAAACATGAAAGAATGCGAAAAAGCGAAAAGAGAGGATGCAATTCATGAAAAGAAGAACGTTTCTGTCGCTGATGGGTGCGGCGGCACTGACAAGCGGCGCGATGCTCACCGGCTGCGGCGCCGGCTCCGATGACGACCGCAAGATCGTGCGCATCGGCCATGTGCAGTCCCAGACCCACCCGGATCACCTGGGCCTGGAAGCGTTTGCCGACCACATCAATGAAAAGCTGGGCGATAAGTACCGCGTGGAGGTCTACCCCAGTGAGCTGCTGGGCTCCCAGACCGAAATGGTGCAGCTGACCCAGACCGGTGCTATCGATTTTGTGGTGGCGTCCACTGCCATCATGGAGACCTTCAGCGCCAAATACCAGATCTTCAACCTGCCGTACCTGTTCTCCAGCGTGGAGGCGTACCACGAGGCCATGGACGACCCCGAGGTGACGGACCCCATCTTCAAGACCACTTCCAAGGCCGGTCTGGAGACGGTGGCCTGGCTGGATGCCGGCACCCGCAATTTCTACACCATCAAGACCCCCATCAACCAGCCCTCCGACCTGAAGGGTCTGAAGATCCGCGTGCAGCAGTCGCCCACCAACGTGGAAATGATGCGTCTGCTGGGCGGCACCGCCACCCCCATGGGCTTCGGCGATGTGTATACCGCCCTGCAGGCCGGCATCCTGGATGGTGCCGAGAACAACGAGCTGGCTCTGACCGATAACGGTCACGGCGATATCTGCAAGTATTACTCCTACGATATGCACCAGATGGTGCCGGACCTGCTGGTGGCGAACTATGCTTTCCTGGAGGGCCTCAGCGACGAGGAGCGCGCCATCTTCAATGAGGGCTTCGAGATCGTCAAGCAGGTCGAGCAGGGCGCCTGGGAGGACGCTGTAGCCGAGGCCAAGGATAAGGCCGAGAACGAGCAGCACGTCAACTTTATTTACCCGGACACTGCACCGTTCCAGGAGGCAATGGCCCCTCTGCACGACTCTGTGCTGGCCGCAAACCCGGAGCTGCAGCCCATTTACGACCTGATCCAGCAGCATAACGCGGCCAACACCGCAGACTGAGGAGGAGCATCATGGAAAAACTGAGAAATACCCTGAACAAGGTGCTCAACCTGCTGGCAGGCCTGAGCATGACCGTCATGGTGGTGCTGACCACCTATCAGGTCATCGTCCGTTACATTTTCAATTCGCCCTCCACCTGGTCGGAAGAACTGGTGGGTTACCTGTTCGGCTGGAGCACCATGCTGGGCGCGACCATCGTCTCCGGCGAGCGCGGCCACATGAACATCCCCGTGCTGGTGGACCGCTTCAACCCCACCATGCGCAAGGCCTTCCACATCTTTGCCGAGGTCATTGCCTTCATCTTCTCCGCCGCCATTCTGGTGTTCGGCGGCTTCCAGGTGTCCAAGCTGGCCATGGGTCAGCAGACCTCCTCGCTGGGTGTGGCCGTGGGCGTGTTCTACTGGGTCATGCCCGTCTGCGGCGTGATCATCCTGATCTACTCCATCCTCAACATCATCGGCATTGCCAACGGCTCCATCAGTCTGGATACCCCGGAGGATGCAGACTTCGCCAAGGTGGAAGCTGAAATGGCTGCCGAAGCTGATAAAGATAACAAGGAGGACTAAGCTGTGGCAATTCAAGCATTACTCGTTATTCTGGCAGTCCTGCTGGTGCTGCTGTTCCTCGGTGTCCCTATTTCGTACGCCATTGCGGTTTCTTCTCTGACCGCCATCCTCTCGTCCATTGATCTGAACGTTGCCGTGCTGACCGCTGCCCAGCGCACCTTTGTGGGCATGAGCAAGTTCAGCCTGACCGCCATCCCGTTCTTCATCCTGGCGGGCAACATCATGAACCAGGGCGGCATTGCAAAGCGTCTGGTGGATTTCGTCATGGCCATTCTGGGCAAGCTGCCCGGCGCACTGCTGGTGACCAACATCGGCACCAACGCCCTGTTCGGCGCCATCTCCGGCTCTGCTTCCGCTGCGGCGGCTGCTGTTGGCTCCATGATCCGCGACGGTGCCGAGGAGCAGGGCTACGACCCCGCCGTGACCGCTGCCACCAACGCCGCTTCCTCCTGCTCCGGCCTGCTGATCCCGCCGTCCAACGCGCTGATCACCTACTCGCTGGCTTCCGGCGGCACCTCTGTGGCTGCCCTGTTCATGGCCGGTTACATCCCCGGCATCATCTGGGCCCTGTGCTGCTGCGTGGTGGGCGTGCTGCTGGCCATCAAGCTGGGCTATAAGGGCACCCCGGGCAAGTTCGACTGGAAGAACCTGGGCGTGTGCACTCTGCGCGCCCTGCCCAGCCTTTCGCTGATCATCGTGGTCATCGGAGGCATCATCGGCGGCGTGTTCTCCGCCACCGAGGGCTCGGCCATCGCCGTTGTCTATGCGCTGATCCTGGCTTTCTGCTACCGCTCCATCAACCTCAAGAGCCTGTGGAAGATCATTGTGGACTCTGCCAAGATGTCCGGCATGGTGGTCTTCCTGGTGGGCGTTTCCAACATTCTGGGCTGGGTCATGGCCTTCCTGCAGATCCCGGACGCTGTGGCGGCCGCTCTGCTGAGCCTGACCAGCAACAAGTACATCATCCTGCTCATCATGAACGTGATCCTGCTGGTGTCCGGCACCTTCATGGACGTGACCCCGGCTATCCTGATCTTCACCCCGCTGTTCCTGCCCATCTGCCAGAGCTTTGGCATGAGCACCATCCAGTTCGGTCTGATCCTCGTGTACAACCTGTGCATCGGCAACATCACCCCGCCCGTCGGCAACGCGCTGTTCGTCGGCATCAAGGTGGGCCGCACTTCGCTGTCCAAGGTCATGCCGTACATGCTCATGTACTATGTGGCCATCATCGGCGGTCTGCTGCTGGTCACCTTCATCCCCGCAGTGTCTATCGCACTGCCCCAGGCAATGGGCCTGATGTAAAACAGATATCATCCTTTTCTTCTCCGTGGGCGGTGCCTTGCAAAAGGCATCGCCCTTTTCCATACCGCTTGCACAAAGAAGGCAAAATGCGCTATACTACAAGGGCAAAGGGGGAGTGCATCATGCGCAGACGGACATTTCTGGCCGGGGCGGGCCTTGCAGCGCTGCAGCTGGCAGGCTGCGGCACCGCACCGCAGACGGTGCCGGACTACGTGCTGACCTATGCCGACAACCAGCCCTCTGACTATCCAACCACCCAGGGTGCGCAGTATTTCGCCGACCTTGTGCGGGAGCGCACCGGGGGCAAGGTGGTCATTCAGGTAAAGGCCGACGGCGAGTACGGCACCGAGCAGGAGGTATGGCAGCAGCTGGCCATCGGCGGGGTGGACTTTGCCCGGCTTTCGCTGTCCGTCCTCACCGACGATCTGCCCAAGCTGAATGTGCTGATGCTGCCCTACCTCTACCGGGATGCCGGCCATATGTGGCGGGTGCTGGACGGGGACATTGGCGAAGAATTTCTGCAGGCTTTCGCCGAGGGCGGCTGCGTGGGCCTGAGCTGGTACGACGCCGGGGCCCGGTCGTTCTATTCCCGCCAGCCCATCCGCAGCCTTGCGGACCTTGCGGGCAAGACGGTCCGCGTGCAGGATTCGCCGGTCATTCTGGAAATGATCCGGCTGCTGGGCGCGGTGCCGGAAACCACCGCCTACAGCGATGTCTATGCGGCGTTCCAGACGGGGCAGATCGACGCGGCCGAGAACAACTGGCCGGCCTACTACTCTATGGACCACTACAAGGTGGCGCGGTATTACACGCTGGACGAGCACAGCCGCGTGCCGGAGATCCAGCTGGCCAGCGGCAGCACCTGGACGAAGCTGCCGACAGAGTACCGCGAAACGCTGCGGGAGTGCGCGCGGGAGTCGGCGCAGTATGAGCGCGGGCTCTGGGCGCAGGAGGAGACGGCGGCCCGCCAGAAGGCGCTGGACGCCGGCTGCCGCGAGATCACCCTCTCGGACGAAGAACTGGAGCGCTTCCGCACATTGGTGCAGCCGCTGTATGCACAGTTCTGCGCCGCCTATCTGCCGCTGGTGGAGGAGATCCAGCTGGAGTAAGCCGAAACTTACCCGGACGGGCCGATTTTTGTCCGCGGGGTAAAAACAGCTTTCTTGCAAAAGTAGATAAATTTCACGGGGCAGAAAGGCGGTTTTTTGTTGGCTGCGCGGAGATTTTTACAAATGCCCTTAATCATATTGACATAGTGGGGAATGGGGTGTAAACTACCAGCAATGGGCCGGAACGGCCCGGAACAAAAACTGCAGGGAGGAAACGGTCATGATGTGTTGTCGCGCAATGTGTTGTTGTTCTGCGAACGCTTCCCGGACCGGCTGCCTTGCAAACGGGCGTGCATTCTGAGCATGTCCCGCAGCGCTGCACAAAGGGTGCAGCCCGAAGGTCGTCAACTGCCTGGAAGCTTGCATAGGGCTTCCGGGCTTTTTGTTTTGGCCTTCGCAGTATCAGGATAACAAGGAGGGGGTCCGGCAATGGACTGGAATGCGATCCAGCAATATTTGCCGCTTTATCAGAAAGCCGCCGTGCTCACCCTGCGGCTGGGCGTCGCAGGCATCATCTTTGCCATCGTCATCGGCCTTGTGTGCGCGGTGATCCAGTATGACAAAATTCCCGTGCTGCGGCAGATCGTGGGGGTGTACATCCAGCTTTCCCGCAACACACCGCTGCTGGTGCAGCTGTTCTTCATCTACTACGGCCTGCCCAAGGTGGGCATCCGTACCAACGCCGAGATCTGCGGCATCGCGGGTCTGGCCTTCCTGGGCGGCAGCTACATGGCTGAAGCATTCCGCAGCGGCCTGGAGGCCATTGAGCCGATCCAGACCGAGAGCGCCTACAGCCTGGGCATGGACCGCTGGCAGGCTATGCGGTACGTCATTCTGCCGCAGGCCATGTCCACCAGCATGCCGGCCTTCATGGCGAACGTCATCTTCCTGCTCAAGGAGACCAGTGTGTTCAGCGCGGTCAGCCTGATGGACCTGATGTTCACGGCCAAGGACCTCATCGGCATGTACTCCAAGACCATCGAGTGCCTGTTTTTGCTGGTGGTGTTCTACCTCATCATTCTGCTGCCGGTGTCCATCGTGGGCAGCCTGATCGAAAGGAGGCTGCGCTATGCTGGATTTGGGTCTTGACGTTCTGTTCAAGGGCAAAAACCTGGCCCGTCTGCTGGGAGGCCTGGGCGTGGCGCTCAAGATCAGCGCCACCTCGGTGCTCATCAGCCTTCCGCTGGGCATCCTGCTGGGCGTGCTGATGACCTTCCGCAGCCCCATCATCAAGGCGATTTTGCGGCTGTATCTGGAGTTTATCCGCATCATGCCGCAGATGGTGCTGCTGTTCCTCGTCTACTTCGGCACCACCCGTGCGTTTGGGTGGAACCTTTCCGGCGAGACGGCGTCGGTCATCGTGTTCGTGCTGTGGGGCACCGCCGAGATGAGCGACCTTGTGCGCGGTGCACTGATCGCCATCCCGAAGCACCAGTACGAAAGCGCTGAAGCGCTGGGCATGAGCCGCGCGCAGACCTACTGGTACATCATCATCCCGCAGACGGTGCGCCGCCTGATCCCGCTGTCCATCAACCTGATCACCCGCATGATCAAGACCACCAGTCTGGTGCTGATGATCGGCGTGGTGGAGGTGATCAAGGTGGCTCAGCAGATCATCGAAGCCAACCGCACCGCCAGCCCCAACGCCGCCTTCGGCATTTATCTCACGGTTTTCGTGTTATATTTCTTTGCCTGCTGGCCCATCAGCCTGCTGGCAAGCTACCTCGAGAAGAAATGGAAGTGACCGCACATGGCAGAACCTATTTTGACTGTTGAACATCTGATCAAGGCTTATGGTGAGACCCCGGTGCTGGACGACATCAGCTTTGCCGTCAAGCCCGGCGAGGTCATCGTGGTGGTCGGCCCTTCCGGCTGCGGCAAGAGCACCCTGCTGCGCTGCCTGAATGGCCTGGAGCCCACCCAGAGCGGCCGCGTCCGGCTGGGCAATGAAACGGTCGCCTACGGCGGCAAGAACCTGACCCAGCTGCGCCAGCGCATCGGCATGGTGTTCCAGAGCTACGAGCTGTTCCCGCACCTGACCGTGCTGGATAACATCCTGCTGGCCCCCACCAAGGTGCAGAAGCGCCCGAAGGACGAGGTGCAGAAGGAAGCCGAAGCCCTGCTGGACCGCGTGGGTCTGCTGGCGAAGAAAAACAGCTACCCCCGCGAGCTTTCCGGCGGCCAGAAGCAGCGCGTGGCCATCGTGCGCGCCCTGTGTATGCACCCGGAGATCCTGCTGTTTGACGAAGTGACCGCCGCCCTCGACCCCGAAATGGTGCGCGAGGTGCTGGACGTGATGCTGGACCTTGCCAAGCAGGGCCGCACCATGATCATCGTCACCCACGAGATGCAGTTCGCCCGCGCCATCGCCAACCGGGTCATCTTCCTGGACGGCGGCAAGATCGTGGAAGAAGCTGCCCCGGCGGACTTCTTCGACCACCCCAAGACCGAGCGCGCGCAGCGCTTCCTGCGCACCTTCACGTTTGATGCTGTGAAATGAGTCACAGATCATATAACGGCTCCGGGGGTTCCGGGGCCATGGGAAAGATTTTGTAAAGGAGAATCCATTATGAAACAGGCCAAAATTTCGCGTCGTACCTTCCTGCTGGGTCTGGGTGCCGTGTCCGCTGCTGCCGCGCTGACCGCATGCGGCGGTTCCTCTGCTTCCACTGCAGCATCTGGCAGTGCTGCTTCCGGCAGCGGCGTCGTGTACCGCACCCTGGACGAGATCAAGGAGTCCGGCACCATCAATATCGGCGTCTTCTCCGATAAGAACCCGTTCGGCTATGTGGACGAGAACGGCGAGTATCAGGGCTATGACATCTACTTCGGCAACCGTCTGGGCGAAGACCTGGGCGTGGAGATCAACTACGTCTCCACCGAGGCTGCCAACCGCATCGAGTACCTGCAGACCGGCAAGGTGGATGTGATCCTGGCAAACTTCACCGTCACCCCTGAGCGCGCTGAGGAAGTGGACTTCGCTCTGCCCTACATGAACGTGGCACTGGGCGTCATTTCTCCGGACGATGCCGTTGTCACCACGCTGGACAACTGGAACGCCGATGATCAGATGATCGTCATCTCCGGCACCACCGCCGAGACCTACCTGACCAAGGAGTATCCCGACATCCCGCTGCAGAAGTACGATTCCTACGCAACGGCCAAGAATGCACTGGAGAACCGCAACGGCGTGGCATGGGCCAACGACAACACCGAGGTCATCGCTTTTGCAAAGCAGAACCCCGGCTACACCGTGGGCATCCCCTCGCTGGGCAGCGCCGACACCATTGCTCCCGCTGTGAGCCAGGGCAACACCACCGTGCTGGATTGGCTGAACGAGGAGATCAAGGCACTGGGCGAGGAGAACTTCTTCCACAAGGACTATGAGGAGACTCTGGTGGACACCTACGGCCTGGACTACGAGGACGAGCTGGTCGTCGAGGGCGGCGTTGTGGGCGGCTCGGACGATGCCGCTTCCAGCGAGGCTGCTTCTTCCGAGGCTGCTTCTTCCGAGGCTGCTTCCGCATCCGCAGCACAGTAAACCGGAAAATGGTTCAAGGGCAGGCAGGGGCAAAACCTTTGCCTGCCCTTTTTGTGCGCCCGATTGCACCCGGGGCACGAACGTGTTATACTGGAAGAAAAAACGACAGGGAGGGACAACGCATGAAATTGACATCCGCAGGCGCAAATAAAATGATCAAAGCATGGAACGAAGACCTGGAGGGGCTGCTGAAAAAAGAAGAAGCGGAAAGCAGAACGACCTATGGAATCAATGAGGAACCGCTGCCCGCAAACTACGACTTTGCTCGGATGCAGCAGCAGATGGATGCGCTGAACCAGAAGATCGCTGTGCTGCGTCATGCAGTGAACGTGTTTAATACCACCACTGTGTTGGAGGGATTTGGGTTTACCATCGACGAGGCACTGGTGCGCATGGCAATGCTGACAAAAAAGAAGCAGCGTCTGGCACGGATGAAGCAGGTGCCGTCGCTGGTGCGCACATCCCCCGGCTATGGCAGCAACACTCCGGAAATGACCTGCCGCAACTACGATGCAGAACAGGTGGAACAGGAGTACCGCCGTGTCAGTGATCAGCTGACGGCTTTGCAGCTGACGCTGGACCGCGCCAATCTGCTTTTGGAATTTGAAGTGGAGCTGGAGGGGTGACCGTGATATTCCGGGGTGAATGCGTTTTTATTTGAATCTGGGAGAGCCATAAGGTTCTGGTACAAGGTTACAAATTTGGGTTGTTTTGTTATTTGATCAAGGTTATGGATAAGGTTAAGGCTTTGATAAAATGCAGCAATGCAATCGCGCGTGCATCTAAAAGCCTCCGTATCGGCTTTTGTCGGTACGGGCGGGGAGGCACGGTTTCAGCCGCATCTAAGAGCAACAGGGCAGGCAGGGGCAAAACCTTTGCCTGCCCTTTTTGTGCGCCCGATTGCACCCGGGGCACGAACGTGCTATACTGGAAGAAAAAACGACAGCTGTCGTGTAAAAGCGAGGGAACCACCAATGAAGCGAGCCTACATCAACGGCATTCTGCTGGACGGCACCCAGCATATGGAACCCCAGGCCCACAAGGTGCTGCTGTGCGAGGACGGCACCATCACCGCGCTGGCGGACGAGGGCACCGATCTGGACGGGTATGAGGTCATCGACCTGCACGGCAATTATGTGATGCCGGGCCTGATCAACCTGCATGTGCACCTGGCGGGCAACGGCAAACCCAGTGCAAAGCCCCGCGACAATGCAGCGCTGGTGCGCAAGATCCTGAGCAATGCCCTGACCCGGGCGGTGGCCTACCGGCTGGTGTGCAGCTATGCCAAGCTGGAACTGCTGGGCGGCGTGACCACCATCCGCACCGTGGGCGGCATTGCCGATTTTGACACCCGCTGCCGGGATGATGCAGCAGCCGGCAAGCTGCTGGCACCCCGCATCCTTGCCGCCAACGAGGGCATCTCGGTGCCGGGCGGCCACATGGCAGGCTCGGTGGCCGTGGCGGTCCATAACAACGCCGAAGCACTGGCCCAGCTGAAAAAGGCCAGCGGCCAGAAAGTGGACCTTGTCAAGCTGATGATCACCGGCGGCGTGCTGGACGCCACCGAAAAAGGCACCCCCGGCGAGCTGAAAATGCCGCCGGAGATGGTCAAGGCCGTCTGCGACGAGGCCCACAAGCTGGGCTATCCCGTGGCGGCCCACACCGAATCGCCCGAAGGGGTGAAGGTGGCGCTGGAAAACGGCGTGGATTCCATTGAGCACGGCGCAAAAATGGACGAAGAGACGGTCAGCCTGTACAAAGAGCGGGGCGCATTTGTGTGCACCACCATCTCTCCGGCGCTGCCCTATGCACTGTTCGATACGGCCGTCTCCGGCGCATCGGAAAAAGACCAGTACAACGGCAAAATCGTCTTTGACGGTGTGGTGGAAAGCGCCAAGACCGCCCTTGCCAACGGCATTCCGGTGGGCCTGGGCAACGATGTGGGCTGCCCGTACATCACCCAGTACGACTTCTGGCGGGAGCTGTGCTACTTCCACAAGTACTGCGGCGTGAGCAACCAGTTTGCCCTCTACACCGCCACCCTGCGCAACGCCCAGCTGGCCGGGGTGGGGGACATCACCGGTTCCATCGAGCCGGGCAAGAGCGCCGATTTCATCGTGACGAAGCGCAATCCGCTGGAAGACTTGCGTGCCCTGCAGCATCTGGAGCTGGTGGTCTGCCGCGGCCATGTGGTCAAAAAGCCGAACCCCAAGCGCAACAAGACGGTGGACGCCCTGCTGGACCCGTACCTGGAATAAAAACACAGCAAAAGCCGCTTGCAAGCGTTTGGTTTGCAGGCGGCTTTTGCTTCCGAATATGGAAAGCTCGCCCTTCGGGAGAGCTGCTGAGCGCAGCGAAGCGGAGAGAACTTCTCACATGCTTGCCATCACGGCCATGATGCTCTGCCAGCTTTTGTTCCGGGCGGCAGGCACGGCGGGACGGCTGCGGCGGGCAGGCGCACTGGTACTGGCCGAAGCGGCCGCGTTCATGGCGGTCAGGGGCACCGTCGGGTGAAAGAACACGGCGGTGTCACCGGCCAGCCACTGGGCCGCAAGGCGCGCTGCCTGCGGGTCTGCCTGCAGGGTGCGGCGCTCGGCACCGGCCAGAAAATCGGCCAGCCAGTAGAGGATGGCCGCCAGCGGCAGGCTGGGTGCGGCGTCCTGGCTCCAATAGGTCCAGCGGGCACCGGTGCCCACAAAGCTTTCCACGGTGATCTGGGCCCCGGTGCGGGCATCCTGCGGGATGCGGCCCCGGTAATTGACACCGGCACACTGCTGCAGCTCAGAAAGGATGCGCTGGGTGCGGGCCAGGTCCAGCCGGTCCTCGCGGCAGTAGGCGCGGAAATCCGTCTCGTCGATGAGACCGTTGGCGCTGGCGGGGAAGCGGCCCACCAGCTGGCCGTCGGCGTTGTGGCACAACTGCCAGCCTTTGCGGAACAGCTGGAAGCTCAGGCAGCGGCGGCCCATGGTGGAGTAGCACAGGATGGAGGTGCTCTCGCCGGGCAGCTGCTTGAGCTCCAGGCAGGCATCGTTGCCGCAGGTGTCCTGCAGCTTTACCGTTAAAAGCAGCTGTGCACCGGGGTGCTGGGCTGACATGGCGTTGTGCATGGCATCAAAATAACGGTTGGCATCCATGAGCGGTTCCTCCCTGAAAATGAGATACAGCGGTTCGTTGTATAACGGACGGGCGCTGCGTGAGACGACCCGGTGCACGACAGGCGGCTTACGCAGGAATGTTTTATTGACTGAACATAGTATAGCACATCTCACAACAAAAAACAACTATAAGTTTGCCGAAATTCGAAAAAATTCTGCAAACCGGGGCGGAATGACTCGAAATATGGTTGTTGAAACATGCATTCGGTTGTATTTGAACGCAAAACGCCCGCAGACGGGACGGCAAAACCGCTCGCCTGCGGGCGCTATTCTAATAAGGTATCATCAGTCACCCAGTTCACGGATCTCGTTCTGGATCAGCCGTCCGGCGGCGCGGGCCAGCTGGTCCATGCCGCGAATGCGGGCCATGTTCTTGCCGTAAATTTGTGCGGCGGCACCGGCAGAGCTGTCCTCCCCCATGAACACGGCCGAGACCCGGATGCCCATGCGCTGCAGCGCGCGCACCTGCGCGGCGGTGTCGGCCACACCGGCGGCGTCCTCATAGCCGCAGCCGAGGGGATTTTCTGCACTGGGCGGGATGCGGCGGCTGTCGTTGGGCGAAGCATCCGTCAGCACGATGAGCAGATGCCGCGGCGCCGGCCCGGGCGCAAACTGCAAAAGGTCGCCTGCCGCGCGCAGGGCAAGGCCGTCGCGGTTCCAGCCGGAGGCAAAGTAACGGTTGATGTTCTGCAGGTTTTTGTCTGCAAAGCCCTTGAGCACCCGCAGCACGGTGTAGCCCCGCAGGCTGCTGAAGCTGGACACCCGCACCGGGATGCCGCAGGCCGCAAGGCTTTGGGCCAAGATGCTGCCCTGCGCGGCGATGACCTCCTGACAGTGCAGGCGGGAGGCCGATGCATCCAGCAGCAGGTCCACCGTAAAGGCGGGCTGGTTTTCTTCTTCCGCGCACAAAAACACCCGGTCGTCGTTCAGCAGCGGGGCGCGCCACACCCTCCCGGCGTCCACGCTGCCGCTGCGGGCCACGCGGGCGTTGGGCTGCTGGTGCACGAGGATGCAGTTGCGAATTTGCTCCGTCAGCCGCAGCACCACGCTGCGGTGCAGCTCCCGGTTTTTGGCGTAATAGGCGCGGTTGCGGTCGGCCTGCAATTCGGCCTGTTCGGCCAGATGCCTTGCCTCCGGCGTGGGGGCCTGCTCCGGGCTGGGCACACCGGCGCTGAACCACAAATGGCAGCCCAGATGGTCGCCCACGCACAGCTCCTGCTCGGCCTTGCGCAGCCGTTCCGGCGGGTAAATGGAGCGGCCAAAGCAGCTCTCGATGTAGGCGCGGTCCTGCGCGGCGTTTTGCTTTAAGGTGATGTGGGCTTTGCGCTTGTCCACGGCCAGCCCGCCGCCGGCGGCGTCCACAGAATTGGAGTGCTCCACGGTCACCCGGTCGGTCTTGATCATCTGGGTGGGCATGGCCTTGGTGGCAAGCTTTGCCAGCAGGCCGTCCAGGTGCAGGTGCAGGGCCGCTTTCTGGTGCACGGTGCCGTCGAATAAGTTGAATTTTGCGTAGACGGCCAAAATTTCGGCCTTCAGCTGTTCCGGTTCGGGCACCTGTTCCGGGGCGAGGGCGGCGGCAAGGCCGGACTCATAAGGCGTCATCACCGGGTCGGCACGGCCCAGCACACGCCGCCAGCGCGCCGCCTGCATGGTGTAGACCAGCTGGTTTTTCGCCATCCATTCCTGCCGCGAAAGCTTGTACTGGATGGCAAAAAAGTAGTCCGCATGGGCATGGCGCAGCGCTTCCAGCACCGGGCGGCGGGGCAGTTCCAGCCGGTAAGCCGCGTTTTCCAGGTACAGCCAGGTCATGTCATCCAGCATGGCCTGCCGCATGTCGCCGTCCCATGCATCAAAGATGCTGCGGATGAGCGCATCTCCGTAATATTTGTGGATGAGCCCCACGACGGTGTTCATGTAAAAATCGGTGGTGCCGTCGGTGTAGCGGGCCAGAAACAGCGGCTCAAAGCCATAGGCTCCTGCAGCAGCCCAGACCTGATTGGCCGCGCGCCGCTCCTGGGCGGTGTAGCTCTGGGCTTCCATCAGCCGAACAGCTTTCCGGCATCCAGCTTTGCCGGGATGCGCGCTGCGATGACGTCCCGGATCAGGCCCTGCTCGTAGGAATCAAAGGCCTTGTTGGTAATGCCCATATCCAGCGCCGCGCCCGCCGGGATGCCGCGCCGGATGAGCCGCAGCGCGTCCAGCATACCGCGCAGGTCCAGCGCTTTTGTGGAAATTTCCGCGCTGTCGCACTTTTTCTGCAGGTCGAGGAACAGCAGCGCGAACTGGTGCACATATTTCGCCGTCAGGTCCGGGAACTGGGCCCGCAGCAGCTTTTCCAGATTGTCCTGGGTGATGGTGGGCATCTGGATGACCACAAAGCGGGAGGTGAGGGCCTCGTTCAGCTCCCGGGTGCCGGCGTAGCCGTAGTTCATGGTGGCGATGAAGCGGGTCTCCTCCGCCAGCGGGATGCGGTCGTAGCCGGGCACGTCGATGGCGCGGCGGAAGTCCAGCACCGCGTGCAGCACGGCCAGCGCTTCGTTTTTGGCCATGTTGATCTCGTCCAGCACGCCGAAGCCGCCGCACTGGGCGCAGCGGTACACCGGGCCGGGGCGGAACACCACCTGCCCGCCTGCAAACGTGTCCATGCCAATGAGGGACGCCGCGTCCATGTTCACATGGAACGAGATGTCCCACGCGGGGCGGCCAAAGGCAGCGGAAAGGTTCTCGGCCAGCACATTTTTGCCGGTGGCCTTGCCGCCCGCCAGCAGCAGGTTTTCGCCGCAGAGCAGGGCCGCCAGCGCCTGCTCCCACACCTCTTTGCCGTAGTAGGTGAAGGCAGGGGAAGGGATGCGCGGGCGCAGTTCGGCGGCCAGCGGGTGGGCGGCACGGTACTGCTGCACCGCTTCCAGCAGGGCAGGGTCAACGCCCTCCTGCCGCAGGGTCTCAAGGAGATCAGACATTTGTACAAACACCTCGATTTTGCCGGTCGGTTTCACATCACTGACCGGCTGTTCAAGCCTATCATAGCACAATCCGGGGCGTTTGTGTAGGGGGCGGGGGAGCAAAGAAACGGAAAATAAAAACCCCGGAGGGCGGTCGGGCTCTCCGGGGGAGGGGCAAACATGCAAAAGGGTCAAAGGGGTGCTCAGCGGTCTTCTTTGCGGCGGTTCAGCGCAGCGCCAAGGCCCAGAAGCAGGCTGCCGCTCAGGGCGCTGAACAGCACCGCCAGCCGGTTGACGCCGGTCTGCGGCAGGGTGGAAGCCGCAGGAGCAGCCGGGGTGACGACGGGGGCCTCTGCCGGGGGAACAACGGTGTCAGCCGGGGTCTCGGCAGGCAGGCTGTCGGCCGGGGTCTGCTCCGGGGTGCCGGGTGTTGTCTGGGTGGTCGTGGTCACCAGCGGGGCCGCGTCGGTGGTGGAGACGCAGCCGTAAGTATAGCGGACGGAGGCTTTGGTGTCCGTCTGCACGGTCTTGTCGCCGTCCAGCGTCACGACCGGGTCTTTCTCGGAGCGATAAGTATAAGTGATCTTACCGTCCAGCTTTTCCGCTGTTGCATCGGTTTCAGCGGTGGTCTGCTGCCAGGGCTTTACGGTATCGTAGGTACCCGTGCCGGTGGCGGTGGTCGTCTCGGTGGCGGTCTGCCGGAAACCGGCGGTGTAGCTGCCCTGCTGCTGCCAACCGGAGCCGCTGTAAGCAGCGGTGGAAGCGGTGCGGGCGCTCATGGAGGTGCCCACGGCGTCGTCCTCCTTGGTGATAACGGTCAGCGGGGCAACATAGGTCTTGATGGTGGATTCGTTCTGGCCCACCACTTCGCCGCTTTCCACCTGCACAAGGTCAGAGATCTTCAGGTCGTAACCGCCGTACCAGCTATTCGAATGGTTCCAGCGTGCCTTGGTTGCGTTGGCACATTTGTTGCTGCTGACATCCATATAACCATAGGCGGAAAGCTTGGAATTGTTGAGGTAGACCTGATACCAGACCGTTTCAGGCGTTCCCTTGTTTGCGTCATACCAGGACTGGTCGGAAAGGCGGACGACCTGCCGCTGGATGTCTGCATTCGTGACTTCTTTGCCCTGCGCTTCCATAGCAGCTTTGTAGGCAGCGACAGCTTCATCGTAAGTGGCATAGTGCTGTACGGTGCCGTCTGCATTGGTGAGGGCATCGTAGACTACGGTGCCGGTCAGCTTATAGAAAGCGCTCTTAGTGGGGTTGTTGTTATGCTCTTGGTTTTCAGTACGGGCATATTCATAAAAACCTTGGATGCTATCGGTTTTGTCGAAGCCGATATTTTTGGCAAGACCGGCTACCTTGTTGCTTGCAGGCTTATTGAGCAGATCGTCTACGTTGTAGTTCCATTCCAGCTGAAGGCCATTGCGGATGATCAGGCAATCGGTTGTTTTCGAGCTGCCGCCTTCATCCGGGAGCAGATGCAGGGTGGAATCGGTGATGAGTTCCAGATGCTGAAGGTAGTCATTGGTTCCACCGGTATAATAGTTATTGCGCAGTTCGTGGTACATTTCTTCATACTGCGTGCCTACGGTGTCCTCGTTGACCCAGACCTTCTTGTTGGGGTCCTGCGCCAGCTTCTCCTGCTCTTTCAGGATTTTCGCCAGCTGATCTTCGTTCATGTTGTTCAGGCTGACGGCGGTGGTGATCTTCTTAATGATGTCCTCTTTCGTACTTGTGGAGGTGATCTCCATATCACCCACCTTCAGCACCTGGTTGGGTTTCAGGCTCTGGCGGATGGCGTCAATCTGATCCCACAGCTTCTGGTAGGCATCGTCCTTCTCGTCCTCGGTGCGGGTCTCGGAGAGCGACCAGCTCTCGCGGGTCTCCACGCTGAGGGTCTGCTCCAGCAGGTCGGTGCAGTCGATGGTGTAGATGGTTTGGCCCTTCGTGTAGGTCGCGGTCACCTTGCCGTCCTTCCGGGTCACGGCAAGGTCGGAGGCACCGGCGGTCTTGTCCGCCAGCAGGGCAAGGATCTGCTTATCGGTCAGGTCGTTTTTGTTTTTCAGGGTGATGGTGGTCTTGGTGGTCTTGCCGGAAGCGTCGGTCACCTCGCTGGTGTAGGTATCGCCGTCCTTTTTCAGGCCGGTGTAGGTTTGGCCGTTTTTCACGATGGTGTAGGTGGCGTCGTCGCCCTCGCCTGCGGGCGTGATGGTCCAGCTGTCGCCCCGCTGGATGGTGCTGGACGCTTCGGTGCTGTCGGCCTTTTCAAACACGTCCCACGCAATGCGGGTCAGACCGGTGAAGCTGGTGTCGGTCACGGTATACCCGGCGGCAACCAGCTGCTCCACCGTCATATCTTTTTCGGCGGCAAGCTTTTTCAGGGCGTAGTCCCGCTTTTCATCGTCGGTCAGGCTGGCGCTGTCGTAGTGGAAGCGGTAGACTTTCGTCTTGCCGTCCACCGTCCGGGTATACTCGGTCACACGGCCTTCGGCGTCGGTCTTGATGTCGGTGGCGTCTGACGGGGCACCCAGAGCATCGGTCAGGGGAGAGGCGGCAGTGCTGCCGTCAAGCTGGAAGTAGGGCTTGCCGCTCTCGCTCCATGCAATGACGGCGCCGCCTGCGGTGGCACTGCCGGTGACGGTGTGGGTGCCGGACTCGCCGTTATTGGTCTCACTGGCCGTTTCGGTGACCTGATAGGTCTCGCTGGTCTCGCCGCTGACCGTGACCGCAAAAGTGTAGGTCTTGCCGTCATGCGTATAGGTGTAACTGCCGTTTGCATTAAGGGTGAGCTCGGAGAAAGACACCGTTTCCACGCCGGAGGCCTTGGCGGCGGCAGCGGTCAGGGCATTTTCCAGCGCAGCCTGCTTTGCGGCGGCGGCTGCCTGCTGCGGGGTCTGGCTGCCGTCTGCCAGCTGCTGGCTGCCCAACGTGCCCTTGTCGTTTTCCACCTTGACATGCACCTTCATCTGCTTGCGCAGCAGGGCGGTCTGGTCGGCATCCAGCTTGCAGGTCTCGCCGTCTTTGGTCAGGTAGAGGGCACCGTCCTTGCCGACGGTATAGCCCTTTTCTTCACCGCCCATCAAAGCGGCAAGGTCCTGATTGGAAAGCTCTGCCTGCCCGGCAGTGGTCTCATCCCCCAGCGTCAGGGTGTAGGTCTTGCGGCCCTTTTGTACCGTGATGGTCTTGCCGTCCTCGCTGCGCTGCGCATCCGGGTCGGCCAGCAGGTCGGCGATGCTCAGGGTGTAGGAGTTCCCGGCACCGTCGGTCAGGGTGGTCTCGGGCGGGTAAGTGTAGTCCTGCTTCACGTCCTCGCGGCCGTGCTGGGTGCTTTTTTCCACCTTGACGATCAGGGTGGTGGTCACGGTCCGGGAAGCGGTGCTGGAATCCACCGTCACGGTGGTCTGCTGCTGGCGGCCGTTGGCGTCGGTGATGGTCTTGGTCAGGGTATAGGTGCCGTCGCCGTTGTCAACGTAGCCTGCGTCGATCAGCTTGGCAATGTCCTGCCCCTCCATGGAGCCGGTCTCGTGGGTGACCTTGGTCAGGGTGAGCTGGCGGGAGTTGCCGTCCTCGGATAGTTCGGATTCGCCCGTCACGGTATAGCCGCCGCCCACATCGGCACCCTTGCCGGTGCTCCAGTCCACGGTGATGTCCTTCAGTTCTTCGTCGGCATCCAGCTCGTCCTTGGGCGTGGTCTCGGTCTTGCTGGTGGAAGAAGACGCGCTGCCCTCCACGGTGGTGGTGGTCGTGGTGGTGCCCTGGCTCACCGTGGTGGTGGTCTCGGTGACCGAGCCGTCCGGGTTTTCGGTGGTGGTCTTATCCACCACCGTTCCGGCGGGGTCGTAGGTCGTGGAGCTCTCGTCGGTGCGGGTCTCGGTCTTGTCGGCAGTGCCCTTGTCCTTGCCGGTCTCGCCGTCCGTGACGGTACCCTGCGCGGTCTCGGTGACCGAGCCGTCCGGGTTCTGGACGGTTTCGGCAGGCGGGTAGGCGACGGTGTCTTTCGGGCCGAGCACGGGCAGGGCAGGCTGTGGTTCTTCTGCAGGGTCAGAGTCATCGCCAGGCGTGGTGTCCTGCGCCGCATCGGCTGCAGACGGGCTGACCGTGTCGTTGATCTCGGCCGTGTCGGCGGCGGGCGCTTTCTTCGGCTGCACGACGGCATCCTGTTCCGGGAAGGCATCGGGCAGCTCATCTGCGGCGGACGCAGAGACGGGCTGTGCGGCGGCACATGCCGCAAGAGCAACCGCGGCTGCGGTCAATTTGAACTTCTTGTTTGTCACACAAATACCCCCTAATGGATGATAAAAGCATGGCTCTATTCAAAAGGCCAATACTTCTTATTCTATTATACATCATAGGGGGGGGGGGGGTAAAGCGATAATGCGACAAAAAATGCGTGAAATAGCAGTTCTTTTTTAGCAGGTGGTTCAAAATTCGGCAAAAAGACTGCCGCAAAAAAAGCCCGGAAGCTCTTGGCAGAAAGGGCTTCCGGGCAGGATTATGAAGGGAGTAATTCCAAACGGGGAATTTGCCGGGCGGACTCAGTCCACCACGTCCTCGAACTGGCTGTTGTACAGGTCGGCGTAGAAGCCGCCTGCTTCAATGAGCTGGTCGTGGGTGCCCTGTTCCACGATGTCGCCGTCCCGCATCACGAGGATGAGGTCGGCGTCCTTGATGGTGGAAAGGCGGTGGGCGATGACAAAGCTGGTGCGGCCTTCCATCAGGCGGTCCATGGCGGTCTGGATGCGCTGCTCGGTGCGGGTATCCACACTGCTGGTAGCCTCGTCCAGGATCAAGATGCGGTTATCGGCCAGAATGGTGCGGGCGATGGTGAGCAGCTGCTTCTGGCCCTGGCTGACGTTGGAAGCGTCCTCGTTCAGCTCCATCTGGTAGCCGCCGGGCAGGGTGCGGATGAAGTGGTCGGCGTTGGCAGCCTTGGCGGCTGCGATCACTTCTTCGTCGGTGGCGTCCAGGCGGCCGTAACGGATGTTCTCCATGATGGTGCCCTTGAACAGCCAGGTGTCCTGCAGCACCATGCCAAAGCCTTCGCGCAGAGCGCTGCGGTCAAAGTCGCGCACATCGTGGCCGTTCAGGGTGATGGAGCCGGAGTCCACATCGTAGAAACGCATGAGCAGCTTGACCATGGTGGTCTTGCCCGCACCGGTGGGGCCCACGATGGCCACCTTCTGGCCGGGCTGCACCTCGCAGCTGAAGTCGTGGATGATGGTCTTTTCGGGGGTGTAGCCGAACTTGACGTGGTTAAAGGTCACCTGACCGTCGATGCAGCTGGGGTCTGCGCGGCGGGCGGGGTCGGCGGTCTGGTCTTCTTCCGGCTCGTTCAGGAATTCGAACACGCGCTCGGCGGCGGCGGCCATGCTCTGCAGCATATTGGACACCTGCGAGAGCTGCTGGATGGGCTGGGTGAAGTTCTTGACGTACTGAATGAAGGCCTGAATGTCGCCGATGGTGATGACGCCGTTTGCCGCAAAAATGCTGCCGACGATGGCCACAGCCACATAGCCCAGATTGCCCACGAAGTTCATGATGGGCATCATCAGGCCGGAGAGGAACTGGCTTTTCCACGCAGATTCGTAGAGTTTATCGTTGGCGGCGTTGAAATCGTTCAGCACCACAGCTTCGCGGTTGAAGGCCTTGACCACGTTGTGGCCGGAGTACACTTCTTCCACCTGGCCGTTCACAACGCCCAGGATGGCCTGCTGGGCCTTGAAGTATTTCTGGCTGAACCGGACCACGATGAGCACCAGCACCAGCGAGACGGGCAGGATCAGCAGGGCGATGAGGGTCATGCGGGGGCTGATGGACAGCATCATGATCAGCACGCCGATCATGGTGGTCACACTGGTGATCAGCTGGGTGATGCTCTGGTTCAGGCTCTGGCCCAGCGTGTCCACATCGTTGGTGATGCGGGAGAGCACTTCGCCGACCGTGCGCTTTTCAAAGTAAGCGAGGGGCAGGCGGTTGATTTTTTCGCTGATCTGCTTGCGGAAGTCGTAGCAGACTTTCTGCGAAAGGCCGGTCATCAGCCAGCCCTGAATGAAGCTGAACGCACTGCTCAGCAGGTACATGCCCAGCAAAAACAGCAGGATGCGGCCGATATACACAAAGTCGATGCTGCCGGCGCCGCGCAGCTTGGCGATCCAGCCGGTGGCAAGGGCCGTGGTGGCTTTTGCCAGCACCTTGGGGCCTGCGATATTAAAGATAGTAGACAGGATAGCAAACACGATGGCCGTGATCAGCGAGAGCTTATAGCGGCCCATGGTGCGGATGAGCTGCAGCAGCGTGCCTTTGAAGTCCTTGGCGCGCTCGGTCGTGGGGCGTCCGGGTCTTGGCATATCACTCACCCTCCTTTTCCGTATTCAGAGATTCGAGGTCAAGTTCCTTCTGGCTCAGCTGGCTGCGCGCGATCTCCTGGTACTCCGGGCAGCTGACCATCAGCTGGGCATGGGTGCCCTTGCCCACGAGACGGCCTTCGTCCAGCACCAAAATCTGGTTTGCGTGCAGCACGGTGGAGATGCGCTGTGCCACGATGATGACGGTAGCGTTGTCGGTCTCGGCCTTCAGCGCGCGGCGCAGGGCCACGTCGGTCTTGAAGTCGAGGGCCGAGAAGCTGTCGTCGAACAGATAGATCTTCGGCTTTTTCGCAATGGCGCGGGCGATGGAAAGGCGCTGCTTCTGGCCGCCGGACACATTGGAGCCGCCCTGTGCGATGGGGCTCTGGTACCCCTCGGGCTTCGCGTCGATGAACTCGGTGGCCTGCGCGATGGAAGCGGCCTTTTTCACGTCGGCGTCGGTGATGTGGTCGCCGCCGAACTTCAGATTCGAGTCGATGGTACCGCTGAACAACACACCCTTCTGCGGCACATAGCCCAGCAGGTCGTGCAGCTTGGCCTGCGGCATCTCGCGCACGTCGATGCCGTCCACGGTCACGCTGCCGCCGGTCACGTCGTAAAAGCGGGGGATGAGGTTCAGCAGGGTGGACTTGCCGCAGCCGGTGGAGCCGATGATGGCGGTGGTCTCGCCGGGCTTGGCCGTAAAGCTGATGTGCTCCAGCGCGTCGCTGTCGGCACCGGGGAAGCGGAAGCTCACGTCGTTGAACTGCACGGTGCCCTGCCAGTTTTTGCGTTCCTGTGCGGGCTTTGCCGTGGCTTCGTCCGGGTCGTGGATGGTGGCCTTGGTGCGGATGACCTCGTCGATGCGGTCGGCGGCCACACCGGCGCGGGGCAGCATGACGGCCACCATGGCCAGCATCAGGAAGGACATGACGATCTGCATGGTGTAGGTGATGAAGGCGATCATCTCGCCCACCTGCATGGTACCGGCATCCATGGCCTTGCCGCCGAACCAGACGATCAGCAGGCTGGTGCCGTTCATGATCAGGGTCATAAAGGGCATCATGGCCACCATGGCGCGGTTGGTGAACAGCTGGGTGCCCATCAGGTCGCGGTTGGCCTTATCAAAGCGCTGTTCCTCAAAGGCTTCGCGGCTGAAGGCACGCACCGGCATGATGCCGGTCAGAATCTCGCGGCTGACGAGGTTCAGGCGGTCCACCAGATTCTGCATGATCTTGAACTTCGGCATGGCGATGTTCATCAAAAAGATGATGAGCAGCAGCAGAACGGCCACATCCAGCACGATGATCCACGAAAGGCCGGTGCTGCTGTTGATGACATGCAGCACGCCGCCGATGCCCAGAATGGGTGCATAGGCCACCATGCGCAGCAGCATGACGCAGACGAACTGCACCTGCTGGATATCGTTGGTGGTGCGGGTGATGAGGGATGCGGTGGAGAAGTTCTCGATCTCGGCGTTGGAGAAGCCGATGACCGAGGAGAAGGTCTCGCGGCGCAGGTCGCGGCCGATGGCGGCAGACACGCGGGAAGCGAGGAAGCCCACCGCGATGGACACAGCCACCATCAGCAGGGTCAGGCCCAGCATCTGGCCGCCCACCTTATAAAGGTAGCGCATCTGCACGTCGTGGGCCACGCCCTGGGCTTCGTATTCCAGCTGCACCAGCAGCATGGACTGGCTCTTGAGGTTCTCCACCACGGTGTCGTCCAGGCTGGCGAAGGCACCGGCCAGCTGCTGCTGGATGGCGTCGCGGCTGAAACCGGGCATCTGGCTCATGGCGGCGAACTGGGCGCACACGGTGTCCAGATCGTCGGCGGTGGGGGCGACCGTTTCAGCTTCAGCATCGGTATCGGTGCTGTCCGCAGAAGCCGCCTGCATGTCGGCCAGGCTGGTCATGCCCATCGCGGACTGCCCGGCGGGGGCGTTGGCCGCCTGGGCAGCCGCCATATACAGCACGATGTCCGGGGTGGTGATGGCATCTTCCAGTGCGGTGCGCTCGTCGGCGGTCAGATCGCTGCGCAGTTTCAGCACGCCGTCGTCCTGCAGGTAGTACCCGTAGGCGTTCTGCAGCTTGTCGGCGTCTTCCTCGCTCATCAAAAGCGAGAGGGCGTCCAGCGTGCTCTGGCGGATGGTCTCCGGCAGGGGGCTCTCGATGCCGCCCTGCTGGATGCCGGTGTCCACGATCTTGCTGGTGTAGTCCGGCAGCGAAAGATCGCAGTACGCCTGCACGAACAGCAGCGCGAACACCACAAGGCAGACGGCCCAGTGCCGGGCCAGCTGCTTAAAGATTTTCGTCATGGTTCGGTTCTCCCTTCGGTTTGATACGCGCGGCATTTTCGGCCACGATGGCATCTATCAGTGCGCCGCGCAGCGCGTTCAGCTGGGCCGCCTGTTCGGGCTCCAGCCGGGCCATTACACAGGTAAAGTAGTCGCTCAGGGCGTCCTCGCACTGTTGGCAGGCTTCGTAGCCCTTGGGCGTGATGCGCACCAGCGTTTTACGGCGGTCCTCCGGTGCGGGTTCCCGGGCAATGAGTCCGTCGGCCTCCAGCTGACGCAGCCCGCGGCTGATGGCCGGCAGCGGCTGGTGCACCTCGTGGGCCAGGTCGGATACCGAGATGGCACCATCCTGCCCGCGGCTGCGGATGGCATGAAGCAGTGCTTCCAGCCAGGCAAAGTGGCATTTTGGTGTGTCGGCCAGAGCGGCTTTCATACCCGCCTTGGCAGCTTTGCTCAGCCGCCTGATATAGTGGCACAGGCCCTGAAAATTCAGCGCTTCTTCGGTTTCAGCAGGCACACGATCCCTCCTTCCTGCAAAATGCTTAACATGTGTTAAATATTAACGCTTGATAATAGTATACCTGCCGGGCCCGGATTGCAAGCGGATTTTGAAATATTAAACAAAAGTTCACAAAACAATTTGGTACATTTTCCAGCTTGCACCGCCGGACTGGTGCATAAACATGGAAGCAGGACAACAAGTGAGGTGGAACGGATGCAGGATATTTCCATGATCTTGCAGCTTTTTGGCGGGCTGGCGCTGTTTTTGTACGGCATGGACAGCATGAGCCGCGCCATCCAGCTGGGGGCGGGCAAGCGGCTGCGCAGCCTGCTGGCCCGGTGCACGGCGAACCCTGTGGCCGGGCTTGTGACCGGCGCTGCCGTGACGGCAGTGGTGCAGAGCAGTTCGGCCGTCACGGTGATGGTGATCGCCTTTCTGGCGGCGGGTCTTTTGCAGCTGCGGCAGGCCGTGCCGGTGGTGTTCGGGGCCAACATCGGCACCACGGTCACAGCCCAGCTGCTGGCCTTTCAGGTGGAACAGGGACGGTACCTGCTGCTGTTCGGCGGGGTGCTGCTCTGCTTTGCCTGCAAGGGGCAGAAGGGCCGCTGCGCAGGCGAAGCGCTGTTCGGCTTCGGCCTGCTGTTCGAGGGCATCACGGTCATGAGCGGTGCCTTGCAGCCGCTGACCGAAAGCCCGCAGCTCTGGCAGTGGCTGGTGCGGGTGCAGGCAAACCCGGCCCTCGGTCTGCTGGCGGGCCTTGGCATGACCCTGACCGTGCAGAGCAGTTCTGCCACCATTGCCATGCTGCAGACGGTGGCCGCCCAGCCGGGCCCGGACGGCGTGCACGGCCTGCTGAGCCTTGCCGGGGCCATCCCGGTGCTGCTGGGGGATAACATCGGCACCACGATCACGGCGGTGCTGGCATCCATCGGGCAGGGGAAAGATGCCAAGCGGGTGGCGGCGGCCCACGCCATCTTCAACCTGAGCGGTGCGGTGGTGTGCTGCGGGCTGCTGGGGCCGTTTGCGGCGCTGGTGCAGCGGCTTTCCCCCGCCGGGCCGGAGTGCGCGGTCATTGCCCGGCAGATCGCCAACGCGCATACATTATTCAATGTGTGCTGCGCGCTGGTGTGGCTGCCGCTCACCGGGCGGATGGTGCGGTTGGTGACAAGGCTGCTCCCGGACCGCGCGGCATAGACAAAAATGCAGCGGGCGTGTGGTGCAGGCAGAGAGCGCCGCCGCTTCGGCGCGGGATATCTACCGCTGCCACCGCTCCTTTGAAAAGGCCGTGGCCATCGACGGCAAGCGGGAGACCTACCTCACGGGGGACACCACCGTGGACTATGCCGAAGTCAAGGACCAGACGCTTTTGTACCGCATCACGCTGGTGACCTCGGCAGACGAGAACGGCGAGATCGTCTTTGAGGACATCCTGCCGGAGGGCACCGCGTGGGGCAAAGGCAGCGACAAAAACAGGCTTTTTGTGGACGGCGTGCAGCAAAACTGGTATAATGGTGGCTGGCAGATCACTTCTGCACCGGACGCGGCCAATGGCAATTTGCTGAAAGTGTCGGTGCAGGGCTGCGACGACGGAAAAGCGTACACCATCGAGTATCTCTATCAGGTCAGCTTCAAGAACGACAGCCGCTGGAACAGCCTGCTCACCACGGATGTGCCGTACACCAACCGCGCCAAGTGGGGCGAGGAGGAGAAGGCTTCCATCACCACCACGGTGCACCGGGATGCCGCACCGCTGACCAAGACCGGCAAGATCTTCATCACCAACACGGTCTACCCGGGCTATGAACTGCCTTCCACCGGCGGCAGGGGCACGGCGTTGTGCTGGCGGGCGGCATCATGGTTTTGGGTGCGGCCCTGCTGCTTGCCTGCGGCCGGGTGCGGCGCAGAAAAGAGGAAACGAAATGAGACAGAAAATCGGCAAAGTATGCATGATCCTGGGGGCCCTGCTGATCCTGGCGTCGGCAGTGCTGCTGGCCTACAACAAGTGGGACGCCTCCCGCGCGGACAAGGCCGCCCAGCAGGCACTGGGCGAGCTGGAGCAGACCCTGACCCAGACCATTGAGGACAAGACGAAGGACGACACCCTGGTCCTGCAGCCCGAGCTGGACCCGGAGCAGGCGATGACCGAGGTGGAGCTGGACGGCTGGAACTACATCGGCTACCTCTCCATCCCGTCTGTCGGGCTGCAGCTGCCCGTGATGAGCGAGTGGAGCTATGCGGGCCTGAAGGTCGCGCCGGGCCGCTACTCCGGCTCCACCTATGCGGACAACATGGTGGTCTGCGCCCATAACTATGCAAAGCACTTCAGTCCCATCAAGTGGCTGGCTGAGGGGGCCGAGGTCTATTTCACCGATATGGACGGCATGGTCTGGAGCTACGAGGTCTCCTATGTGGAGAACCTGCAGCCCACCCAGATCGAGAAAATGACCACCAAGACCGAGGATTCCGATGCCTGGGACCTGACCCTGTTCACCTGCACCACCGGCGGCAGTGCCCGCTGCGCCGTGCGCTGTGTGCGCACCGGGTATCCCACCCTGACGACGGAGACGGCTGCCGCTGCAGAATAAAACAAGCCCAAAAAGAAGGGGCCGCTGCACAAATTTCGTGCGGCGGCCCCTTTTCTGCGCCCTGCCTGCGGGAGGGGCGCGGAGACATAAAAAAGCGGAACAGCCGCAGCCGTTCCGCCATTGGATACAGAGGGTTACTTATTCTGGATGTACTCGTCGATGGCCTTTGCGGCAGCCTTGCCGGCGCCCATGGCCTTGATGACGGTGGCAGCACCGGTGACGGCATCGCCGCCGGCATAGACGCCGTCGCGGCTGGTCTTGCCGTCGTCGCCGTCGGTGACGATGCAGCCGTGCTTGTTGGTCTCCAGACCCGGGGTGGTGGAGCGGATCAGCGGGTTCGGGCTGGTGCCCAGACTCATGATGACGGTATCCACATCCAGCTCAAACTCGCTGCCCTTCTTCTCGATGGGGCGGCGGCGGCCGGAAGCATCGGGCTCGCCCAGCTCCATCTCGATGCAGGTGATGGAGTTGACGAAGCCTTCGTCGTTGGCGTGGATCTTCACGGGGTTGCACAGGGTCTTGAAGATGATGCCTTCTTCCTCGGCGTGCTCGACCTCCTCTTTACGGGCAGGCAGCTCGGCCATGCCGCGGCGGTAGACGATGTACACGGTCTCGGCACCCAGACGCAGGGCGCTGCGGGCAGCGTCCATGGCCACGTTGCCGCCGCCCACAACGGCCACCTTCTTGCCGGTGCGGATGGGGGTCTTGCTGGTGGGCAGGTAAGCCTTCATCAGGTTGGAGCGGGTCAGGAACTCGTTGGCAGAGTACACGCCCTTCAGGCTCTCGCCGGGGATGCCCATGAAGCGGGGCAGACCGGCACCGGAGCCCACGAATACGGCCTCGTAGCCGTACTCGCCCATGAGCTCGTCGATGGTCAGCACCTTGCCGATGACCATGTTGCACTCGAAATCGACGCCCATCTTCTTCAGGCCGTCGATCTCCTGCTGGACGATGGCCTTGGGCAGACGGAACTCGGGGATGCCGTACATCAGCACGCCGCCGGCCACATGCAAAGCCTCATAGACGGTGACCTTGTAGCCCAGCTTGGCCAGGTCGCCTGCAGCGGTCAGGCCGGCAGGGCCTGCACCGATGATGGCGACCTTGTGGCCGTTCCACTCGGGCACGATGGGTGCGGTGTGCACGTTCTCGCGGTGCCAGTCGGCGACGAAGCGCTCCAGGCGGCCGATGCCCACGGGCTCGTTCTTGATGCCGCGGGTGCACTTGCCCTCGCACTGGCTCTCCTGCGGGCAGACACGGCCGCAGACAGCGGGCAGGGAGGAGGAACGGTTGATGACCTGATAGGCGGCTTCAAAGTCGCCCTCGGCCACATGACCGATGAACTCGGGGATGTCGATGCCCACGGGGCAGCCGGTCTGGCAGGGCTTATTCTTGCAGTGCACGCAGCGCTTTGCTTCGTTCACGGCCATTTCTTCGGTGTAGCCCAGTGCCACTTCCTTGAAGTTCTTGTTGCGGACATTGGGGTCCTGGGTGGGCATGGGGCACTTTTTCGGGTCCATATTGAAAGCCATCTTACATTCCCTCCTGAGCCTTGAACAGATTGCATGCCGCTTCACGGGCGTGTGCCTCAAACGGGCGGTACATGGTGCCGCGGGCCATTGCTTCGTCAAAATCCACCAGGTCGCCGTCAAAGTCGGGGCCGTCCACGCAGGCAAACTTGGTCTCGCCGCCCACGGTCAGGCGGCAGCCGCCGCACATGCCGGTGCCGTCGATCATGATGGGGTTCATGGAAACGATGCTCTTTAAGCCGTGCTTCTGGCAGGTCTTGACCACGAACTTCATCATGATCAGCGGGCCGATGGTGATGACCAGATCGTACTGGTTGCCGGCAGCCACCAGCTCGTCCAGAGCGGCGGTGACGACACCCTTGGTGCCGTAGCTGCCGTCGTCGGTCATGACACGCAGCTCATCGCTGCAGGCCTTGAACTCGTCCTCGAGGATGAGCAGGTCCTTGTTGCGGAAGCCCACCACGCTGTGCACGACGCAGCCCTGCTCGTGCAGCTCGCGGGCGATGGGCAGAGCGATGGCGCAGCCCACGCCGCCGCCCACGACGCACACCTTCTTCAGGCCTTCCACCTCGGTGGCGCGGCCCAGCGGGCCCACGAAATCGTGGACGCTCTCGCCCACCTTCAGGCTGTTCAGCTCCATGGTGGTGCCGCCGACGATCTGGAAAATGATGTCCACAGTGCCCTTTTCGCGGTCGTAACCGGCCACGGTCAGGGGGATGCGCTCGCTGTCCTCAAACGGGCGCACAATGATAAACTGGCCCGGCTTTGCCTTTTTGGCAATGAGCGGGGCTTCAATGACCATCTTCGTCACGGTGGGGTTCAGCGCGACTTTTTCAGTGATCTTATACATCGTGTTTGCTCCTTTATGCTGGCGTTTCCTATTTCTGCGCACGAAAATGCGCCTGCCCGCCCGCATGGCGGTGCAAACGCATGGCTTCAAGCGACAAAATGACATCTTCATTATAATGTTTTATAAAAAGGAAAGCAAATCAATTTTCTTCGTGTATGTCGCGGCAAACTTGAACGCAGACGCACTGTGCGCCCCGAAACTGAAATTTTTTTCACGCAGAGCCGCGCAACGGGCAGAAAATTTGAAAAAATGCGAATTTGTGGTTGACAAGTGCCGCTCCCTGCGGTATAATAACCAACGTCGCCGGGAAACACCGGCGCAGACACATGGAATGTGCGGCCGTAGCTCATCTGGTAGAGCGCCACCTTGCCAAGGTGGAGGTAGCGAGTTCGAGCCTCGTCGGCCGCTCCATTTTTTGTGGAAGTTTAGCTCAGCTGGGAGAGCATCTGCCTTACAAGCAGAGGGTCAGCGGTTCGAGCCCGTTAACTTCCACCATGTGGCCCGGTAGCTCAGTTGGTTAGAGCACCAGCCTGTCACGCTGGGGGTCGTCGGTTCGAGCCCGATCCGGGTCGTGCGCTTTGGCAAAAGCCAAAGCGCCCTATGCCTCTGTAGCTCAGTCGGTAGAGCAGGGGACTGAAAATCCCCGTGTCATTGGTTCGATTCCGATCGGAGGCACTTCAAATCGGTACAGAAATGTGCCGTATATGCGGCCGTAGCTCATCTGGTAGAGCGCCACCTTGCCAAGGTGGAGGTAGCGAGTTCGAGCCTCGTCGGCCGCTCCAACACGAAGCCATCGTTGATGCAGAAATGCAAAAACGATGGCTTTTTTGCTGTACAGGTACTTCCGGTGTAAGGTGGCCTTATAAAAAATAAAACCTCCATGCGCAGCTTTTGCAGCGATGCATGGAGGTTTTGCTTTGCGTGGGAAGGGTCACGCTTCGGACGTTTTGGCAAGGGCGATGGCATGGTCAACGATGTGCAGGACCTGTTCGACCTGTGACGGCGAAAGGGTCGCGATCGCATCGGAAAAGTGCTGAACGGCAACTGCATTGGCAAGCGCGGTGCTGCGATCAAGAAACAATTCCGCAAGGTTGATCTCAAGGCCAGTGCTGATGCGCTCCAGGGTATAAAGGGTGGGGCAGCGCAGACCGCGTTCAATGTGCCCCAAAAAAGCGGCGTTCATGTCGCACTTCAGCGCCAATGCTTCCAGACTCAAGCCGCGCTGCTTGCGGATGGTGCGGATCCGCTGACCTACCTGCAAGGAAAGTGCCTGACGTTCTGCTGCGGAATCCTTCAAAATCGTCACTCCCTTGCTATCAAAAAGTAGTATCTTTGAATTAAGGATACACAGGAATGATAGTTTGCTCAATATGCTATAAATATTAAAAAGGATATTAAATAATATTGATTGCGCTGCGGAGGTATGGTAGAATGAGAAAAACGAGTGAATGCTCGGCGGATTCAGTAAAGGAGAGATATTATGGAACAAAAAAAGAAGATCATTGCGGTAATTGTGCTGGCAGTGGCCTTAGTTGTAGGAATGATACTGCTGAAAGGCAGTTCTGGAACAAAGCTGTCAGGCACCTATAAAGCAGAACATTGGTCATATTACAGCTCGTTGCCGGATGAGTTCGTCTTTGAAAATGGGTATTGCGATATAGGCAGTTTTACATGCACCTACGAATATAAAAACGGGACCCTTTATTTCTACTGGGGCAACGCAGTGTGGGAAAAATATAAATGTTCGATAAACGGAAACAAGATTGTGATCGACAATGACGGCGAGTATGTAACTTACTATAAACAATAAGGAGAATGCGTCATGGGAAAGATCCGCTCAATGATGCCGGGTGCGGCACTTTTGCTGGTGCTGCTCCTGTGCACAGCTTGCGGAGCCAAGCAGATGCCGGTCAACGTTATCGAAACAGCAATTCTGGAAAAAGATGATGTTTACAATACCTATGGTCTGGAAGACCCCTCTTTTTCTGTCGATGATGGAAACTATGACCGCACTTATAAAACGGAAGATGTGACGGTGGAGGTCCATGCGGAGAACTCAGAGTCAAATTATACTGCGACGTATGATGTGATCGGAAGCTACCAGAACGGAACATGGACAGTGACAAGCGTTATAAAAACAGATGAAAATATTTGGCCTCAAAAAGTAATTTCATCAGAGGTGGCAGAGCCGGAAATTGAAGCCATTCTACAAAAAGAGGAAAATAGACGGTACCAGCTGAGGCTGGCGGGGGTTGGATACAGTAATAAGCTTGCACAAAACATGTCGATAGATGTACAACTTGGCTACGATACACCGGACATATACATGTTCAGAGACTACGAACTTTTCTACGAATATACTCTGGATGGATGGAAATTTACGGGACAGACAGAAGGAAATATACAGATCGACACAACAGATGGTTCGTAAGTGGAATTTGGAAAAATAAAATTGTACGATAAACGACAATAGAATTACATTTACAATGATGACAAATCCTACGTTTTGACGGATATTGGTCGGAGCCCAACGAATGGCACATATATCTTGACCAAACAGTAAAACAAAAGGCTCCTGCCGCTTTTAAACCGCGGCAGGAGCCTTTCTGTCTATTAAATTAAATCACAATTGTGATGACCGGTGCGTACAACAGAGACAATTCTAAATTGTCTTCACAAGATCACATTCTTGATCAGCAGCGAGATGCTGCCGTCGTCGCTGTGCAGAAACTCCACCTCGTTGTCCGAACTGAGCAGCTCGGTGGGAATCTTCACCTCGATGCCGTTGGCGGTGTGGATGCTGCGGCTCTCCATGCGGCGGATGCGTGCAGGCGTCACGGTCACAGGCTGCTCGGGTGCTTCCAGCACGTCGCTTTTCTCCACATAGTCGTCAAACGGCACGGCCGCAAGAGGGTATTCCTCCTCCAGCTGCTGGCGCACCTGCTGCACGGACACCTGATTGTCGTTGTCGGCAGCCTGATTCGCGATCAGCATGGCCACCTGGGCTTCCACATGGGGCTGGTCGGCGTAGTTCTCCTGCACGGCCTGCACGGCGGCTTCCTGAATGGCCTGCAGTTTTTTCTTTTCCGGCTGGGCGGTGGTGTACTGGAACACCACGGTGGAAAGGTAAAACTCCTTGCGGCCGTCAATGTCGAACTTCTTTTCCAGCAGCTTCATGGAGTAATCGGTCAGGTTGACCAGCGCGCCTTCCTCCACCTTGCCGCTCTGGCTGGGCAGGCAGGCCCGCTGCTGGATGATGGAGTTCACCGGGGCACCATCCACATTCTCGGTGTAGTGGGTGTAGCCGTTTTTGTAGTTCAGCTTCAGGATGCCCAGCCACGGCTCGCCGTCGCGGGTAAAATCCACCACGGCCAGGTCCGCGCCCGGGATGGTGGTGTGGGCGTGCATGTAGTCGAACAGCACGCCCGCGATGCGGCAGGAAAGGTCCACGAAGTCTTTGTTGTGCTCCAACTCATTTTTGAAGGCAGAATCCGGCAGCGGGCGGCACTGGCGGATATCGTCACTGGCAAGCAGCTTTTCGATGTGGTACTGAAAATAGGCGGTCTTTTCAGCGGTCATCTCCATGCCGCTGCCGCTCAGCACGGGGGCGTCCATGGTGGTGTCCAGAACGTGCAGGATCGCCTGATGAATGATGATCTCCATGGGTGTTGCAAACCTCATTTCGTACAAAGTCTCATGCCCTACAGTATAGCACAGTCCGGCGCAAAAGGCGAGAGCGGCCTTGTAAACTGCCCGCCGGAATGCTACAATAAGGGCAGAACATCCGCAGGAAAGGGGACAATGACCATGGAATTCCGCGATAAACCGATGGAGAACCTCATTCGCATTCAGGAAAAGGACATCTGCAAAAACGCCCGCGCGCTGCTGCTGGACGGTGAGCAGGTGGTGGGTGCGTACAAAACGGTGCGCGATCAGGTGATCTTCACCACCCACCGCATCATCATGGTGGACATGCAGGGCGTCACCGGCACCCGGCAGCAGATCTTCGTGCTGCCGTACAAAAAGGTGCTGCACTTCGGCATCCAGACGGCCGGTTTCGGCGACCCGATGCAGGCTTCGCAGCTGACGGTCTGCTTTGCGGACGAGCACGAGGCAAAGTTCGGCTTCATTGGCCAGCAGGAGCTGTTCGCCGTGGCCAACGCCATCAGCCGGTGTATCCTGTAAAAACAGAATCGCTTCACTCGTAAAATGCGTTTTGAGCGGCCGCGGGCTGCTCAAAACGCAAATTTAAAAATGAAAATTCCGCTAAATATGGCTAGAGCGCAGCGGAAGCCGTTTTAAATGGTTTGGCTCATATAAAACAAAAGGCTCCCCGCCCGGTTTGCGTGCCGGACAGGGAGCCTTTTGCTGTATACGAAATAGGAGATGTCAGTGTGAAGTTTTGCGCACCAGCTGTTCGTGCATGAACACCATCAGCACCAGAAGCACCAGCAGGTAGAAGGGGAACAGCGCCGGGGTGATGTTGTTGGCAAGCAGGCCGAACAGCGGCGGCATGACCAGATTGCCCACATAGGCACTGGCCATCTGGATGCCGATGACTGCCTGCGATCTGTCCGCGCCGAAGTGGTCCGGCGTGGCATGGATGATGCTGGGGTAGATGGGCGCACAGCCCACGCCCACCAGCACAAGGCCGGCCAGCGCCAGCAGCTGCGGCCCGGGCACCAGCAGGGCCGCCACGCCCACGGCCAGCACGCCCTGGCCCAGACGGATCATCTGGGTGTCGCTGAGCTTCAGGGTGAGGAAGCCGCAGGCCGCACGCCCGGCGGTGATGCCGATGTAGAACAGGCTGGCGAAGCTGGCAGCGGTGTCGGCGGCCACACCGCGCGTCAGGGTGAGGTAGCTGCTGGCCCACAGACCGGCGGTGGTCTCCAGCGCGCAGTAGCAGAAAAAGCACAGCATCACTTCTTTTGCGCCCGGCAGGCGGAACACCTGCCCAAGGCTCAGTGCCTGCGGGGCAGTGCCGTCCTCGGCAGCTTCATCGGTGCGCTTCTGCCACAGCGGCAGGCTGAGGAACAGCACCGCGGTCAGCGCGATCTGGAACAGTGCAATGTACCGGTAACCGGCCGTCCACGGCCCGCCGCCTGCCAGCACCCGGCCCATGACCATGGGGCTGACCATCGTGCCGATGCCCCACATGCAGTGCAGCCAGCTCATGTGGCGGCTCTCGTAGTGCAGGGCAACGTAGTTGTTCAGGGCGGCGTCCACGCTGCCCGCGCCCAGACCGTATGGCACGGCCCACAGGCAGAGCATCCAGAACTGCGTGGAGATGGAGAAGCCGAACAGCGCTGCCGCCGTCATGCCCACGCTGATGGCCGTCACCTTGCCCGCGCCCAGTGCCCGGGTGAGCCGGTCACTGTTCAGGCTGGAGACGATGGTGCCGAAGGAGATGATCATGGACAGGATGCCCGCATGGGACACCGGCACCCCCAGCAACGGATACATGGACGGCCACGCCGACCCCAGCAGGGAATCCGGCAGGCCGAGACTGATGAACGCGAGATAGATGATGGGCAGAAGAAGCTGGATCATAGGCTTGAGTTCCCTCCCGGACGGTGTTATACTGTACTCATGGTTTCTGATAGAATAATACCACGAAATCGACACAAGAGGTAGAACAAAAGCACCGGATTTATGCGACAAAACCGGCTTTCTGAAATTGCCGGAATTTTGCAGAAAGGGGGGACAGGCCATGGCATTCCAGACCAGCTGCGCTGCGGCGGGGGGCATCAACTGCCCGTCGGACATCGTGGCAGACGGCGAAGGGCGGGAGCTGGTGCAGCACGGCAGCGCACTGTTCCCCATTGCCTGCTACGCGGAGGATGTCAAAAGCTACTCGGTGGCCTGGCACTGGCATGAGGAGTTCGAGTTCATCCTTGCGGTGAAGGGCCCGCTGACCGTGGACGTGAACAAGACGCAGCTCGTTCTGCGGACCGGGCAGGGCGTCTTCATCAACTCCGGGGTGCTCCACGCGGTGGAACAGGCCGAGAGCGGGAACGCGCTGCTGCACTCCGGGGTGTTCCACCCACGCCTTGTGGGCGGCATGGACACCATCTTCTGGCAAAAGCGCATCCGCCCGCTGCTGCAGCCCGGTGCCCCGGCGTTTTTCCTGCTGGACAGCGGCACCGCCTGGCAGCGCGAGGCCCTTGCCTGCCTGCAGGACGCCTGGCAGGCCGTGGCGGATGAACCGCCGGACTACGAGAACGAGGCACGCTACCGCCTGACCACGGTGCTGCGGCTGCTGGGCGCGCAGTGCGAAGAAGGCGGCGTCAAGGTGTCGCAGCAGGAGCAGATCGCGGCCGAGCGCATGAAGCAGATGCTGCGCTTCGTGGAGGAGCACTACGCCGAGGAGCTCACGGTGGAGCGCATCGCGGCCTGCGTGGCCCTGAGCGAGAGCGCCTGCCTGCGCAGCTTCCGGCAGCTGCTGGGCATCACGCCCATCCAGTATGTGAAGCAGTTCCGGGTGGAGAAGGCCGCCGAACTGCTGCGCTCCACCCGGCTGCGCACCGGCGAGATCGGGGCCGAGTGCGGCTTTGCGGACGGCAGCTACTTCATCAAGACCTTCCGGGAGCTGAAGCACTGCACCCCGAAGGAGTATCGGCAATGGTTTGAGGCGCAGTAACTTTTCTGGCAGGACGGCAGGGAGTTTCTCCAGCGAATGACCTGGGGGTGGGGCCCCGGCAAGCTTTGCTTGATGGGGCGGGACTGGAGTTCTGCAGCGGCGACGACCGCTGCCAGCGGCAGAAGCAGGGAGGAGCCGTTGGGGCCGCGGCCAGCAAGACGCAAGCGAACGCGATGCGGATGCTGGGTGCCGCAACCCGCCGCTGTTCGCGGAGAAAGCTCCCTGCTGGCCTGCCTTTCCATAGAGCAGACCAAATTTAATCGCTCCCTATTATAATAGGTATAAAAAAGGAGAATCAGACCATTGACACAGCGCAGCATGACCCAAGGCCCCATCACGCAGGGCATTTTACTCTTTGCCCTGCCGCTGATGCTGGGCAACCTTTTGCAGCAGATGTATAACATTGCGGACACCTGGGTGGTGGGCCGCTTCCTCGGCCCGGACGCACTGGCGGCGGTGGGCTCGTCCTACACCCTCATGACCTTCCTCACCTCCATCCTGCTGGGGCTGTGCATGGGCAGCGGCGCGGCCATCTCCATGCAGTTCGGCAGCGGGGAAGAAGACCGGATGCGCCAGAGCGTGTTCCTCTCGTTCAGCCTGATCGCGGGCATCTCGCTGGTGCTGAACGCGCTGGTGTATCTGGGGCTGGACGGCATCCTGTGGGTGCTGCGGGTGCCGGGTGAGCTCAAACCCCTGATGAAGGAGTACCTCGTCATCATCTTTCTGGGGATCACGGCTACCTTTTTGTACAACTACTTCGCAAACCTGCTGCGTGCCATTGGCAACTCGGTGGTGCCGCTGGTGTTTCTGGCGGTGTCGGCGGTGCTGAACGTCATTCTCGACCTCGTGTGCGTGCTGGTGCTGCAGTGGGGCGTGAAGGGCGCGGCGGGGGCCACCGTGTTCTCGCAGTTCGTGTCCGGCATCGGCATCGGGCTGTATACGCTGAAAAAGTTCCCGCAGCTGTGCCCGAAAAAGGCCGACTGCCGCTGGGACAAAAAGAACCTGGACACCATCCTGAACCTCTCGGTGATGACCAGCGTGCAGCAGTCCATCATGAACTTCGGCATCCTGATGGTGCAGGGCCTTGTGAACAGCTTCGGCACGGTCATCATGGCGGCGTTTGCGGCGGCGGTGAAGATCGACTCCTTCGCCTACATGCCGGTGCAGGATTTCGGCAACGCCTTCTCCACCTATGTGGCCCAGAACTACGGCGCGGGCGAGACGGACCGCATCAAAAAGGGCATCCGCAGCGCAGGGCTGTGCAGCGCGGTGTTCTGCGTGTGCATCAGCGTGCTGGTGTGTGCCTTTGCGGCCCCGCTCATGGGCATCTTCATCGACCCGGGCGAGAGCGCCATCATCGCGGCCGGTGTGCACTACCTGCGCATCGAGGGCGCGTGCTACATTGGCATCGGCATTTTGTTTTTGCTCTACGGCTATTACCGCGCCGTGAACCAGCCGCAGATGTCGGTGGTGCTCACCATCGCGTCGCTGGGCACCCGCGTGGCGCTGGCTTATCTTCTTTCGGCAACGCCGCTGGGCGTCACCGGCATCTGGCTCAGCGTGCCCATCGGCTGGGCGCTGGCGGATGCCATCGGCATTGGGTATTACCTCAAAAAGAAACGGTGAAACGGCAAAAGGCTTCCCCCGAGGGGGAAGCCTTTTTACCCCTTATGGTGGAACTGCTCCAGCGCGCCCTTTTCCAGCCGGGACACCTGCGCCTGGCTGATGCCGATCTCCCGGGCAACTTCCATCTGGGTCTTGCCCTGCAGGTAGCGCAGCTCCATGATGCGCTTTTCCCGCGGGGTGAGCCCGGCCACAGTCTGGCGGAACTGCAGCCCGCTGATCCAGCTGTCCTCGCCGTCCGGGTCCCGCACCTGGTCGATGACATACATGGCGTCGCCGCCGTCGGTGTAGATGGGCTCCTCCAGGCTGATGGGCTCCACCACCGATTCCAGCGCGGCGGTCACCTCCCGGCGGGTCAGCCCGGCGCTTTGGGCGATCTCGTCCATGGTGGGCTCGCGGCCCAGCTGCTTTTCCAGCGCTTCGCGGCTCTGCATGGCGCGGTAAGCGGTATCCCGCAGGCTGCGGCTCACCCGCAGGGCGTTGTTATCGCGCAGGAAGCGCCGGATCTCGCCGATGATCATCGGCACGCCGTAGGTGGAGAACCGCACCGGCTGGGCGGGGTCGAAGTTGTCGATGGCCTTGATGAGCCCGATGCACCCCACCTGGAACAGGTCGTCCAGGTTCTCGCCCCGCTGGGCGAACCGCTGCACCACGCTGAGCACCAGCCGCAGGTTGCCTTCCACCATCTGTTCCCGGGCCTGCCGGTCCCCGGCGCGGGTGCGCACCAGCAGGCTGCGCTTTTCTTCCTCGGTCAGAACGGGCAGCGCGGCGGTGTTCAGGCCGCACAGCTCCACTTTGTTGTACATCCCCATGCCCCCGGTTCCTGTAAACTTCACCGGAAGTATGGCCCCCGCGGCCGGGCACTATGCGTGGAAAAAATTGTGCGCCCTCCCGCACAGGGCAGGAGAGCGCAGAAAAATAGGGCGGTGGCTTGACAAACCACTGCAAATCGTTTATATTAGAAGTGCAAAAGGCGCTGGCCCTGCAAACGGCTAGCTCCTTACCAGAATGTCAAAATTCAAAAAGAAAAATGACCGTTCAAGTTGGGGAACTATGAAGGCGGTCATTTTTTCTTTTTGTCATCACTGTGAGAAACAGTCCATGTGATCTGGAACGTTACGTAGATTGCCCCGCCGAGAAGCGTGAGCAGAAGCACGACCTGTTCAAACGTCATGGTGCATCCCCCCTTCCTGCCCTCAAGCATTCCGGGGAGAACGAGATTCCAAATGAAAAAATTCGCTCTTACCCGGTCCACCCAGGGTACGGGTAAGGAGCAGCTGCAGCGGAGCCGACCGCCGCCTGCGGCGGAAACAGGGAGGCGAGGCTGGGGCCGCGGCCAGCGAGATGCGAGTGCCGCTCAAGGCACGAAGCAGCTGCTGGGAGCCGCAACCCGTGCTGCGTTTGTGGGCACAGCGCCTGATGGGCAGCTTTGCAGCCGCCACGAATAGCTTACCACAAAAAGAGACAAAACACAATGTGTTTTGTCTCTTTTTGCATGGCTACTCGTTTTCCAGCTGCGCTTTCAGTTGGTGGAGGATGCGCTTTTCCAGGCGGGAGATGTAGCTCTGGCTGATGCCCAGGGCGTCGGCGGCTTCCTTCTGGGTGCGCTCCACGCCGTCGGCCAGGCCGAAGCGCAGCTCCATGATCTGCCGCTCCCGCGGGGAGAGGGCCGCCACGGCGCGGCGCAGCACGGCCCGCTCGGCGTCCTGCTCCAGCCGCTGGCTGATCTGGTTCTCGTCGCTGCCAAGGATGTCCGAGAGCAGCAGCTCGTTGCCGTCGCCGTCCACGTTGAGGGGCTCGTCGATGCTGGCTTCCTGGCGGCGGTTGGAACTTTTGCGTAAGTACATCAGAATTTCGTTGCCGATGCAGCGGCTGGCGTAGGTGGCCAGCTTGATGCAGCGGTCCGGGCTGTAGGTGTTCACGGCCTTGATGAGCCCGATGGTGCCAATGGAGATCAGGTCTTCGGTGGGCACGCCGCTGCTCTCGTACTTTTTGGCAAGGTAGACCACCAGCCGCAGGTTGTGGGTGATGAGCGCATCCCGCGCGGCGGCGCTGCCCGCGGCCATCTCGGCCAGAAGGGCTTTTTCCTGCTCGGGGGTGAGGGGCGGCGGCAGGCCCGGCCCGCCCGTCACATAGTGGGCACCGCCGCTGTGGCGCAGCGCGCCGCACAAGGCCTGCCAGAGCGTGCGCAGCCAGTGGAACATAGATCAGACCTCCTTTTTTATAAGGGGTGAACCCTCTCAGCCAGCTCTGGCCCCAGCAGCAGGGTCCAGTGGTCCGGCGGGGCGGCGGGGCAGTAAAACGCGGTGAGGAAGCCCTGCGCCTGCCGCTGGCCGGCCTGCAGGCGCAGCCCCGGCACGGCGGGCAGCAGGCAGGGCCCCGCAAGGGTGGTGCAGGGCACCAGCCGCACCCCCAGCCCCGGCGGCGGCAGGGCAGCGCGCCCCGCAAAGTGGGCGTCCAGAAAGCTTTGCAGCGCCCCGGGCAGGGCACCGCGCACGGCGGGGTAGTAGGCCAGCGCCACGGCCCGGCCGGTGAGCGGGTCCTGCACGGCAAAGCCGGTGTCGCAAAAGGCCTGCACCGGCACCCGGGCGCTGCCGCACACCAGCACGGCGGCAAAGCTGCGCCCCTGCGCCCGGCCAAAGCAGTACACCACCCCGCGCAGCAGGGCATACACCGCCGCGCAGGCCGCCAGCAGCCGCCCGGGGGAAAGCGGCAGGTAAAGGCACAGGTTCGCGCTCTGGGCCCCGGGCAGCAGCACCGCCCCGCCCAGCAGCAGGTTGAGCAGGGCGTACCACCCGCACAGCCGGGCAAAGCCCCGCCGCCCCGGCACGCCGTAGGCCGCAGCCACTGCCCCGCAGCAGGTGGCGGCTTTGTAAAGCACCGCCAGCGGCCCGGGCAGCTCCGGCAGCAGCAGGCCCAGCGCCGCCAGCGCCGCCGCCCCGCTGCCCGCCAGCAGCCGCGCCCCGGTGCAGCTGCGCCCCGCCAGCAGCCCGGCCCCCAGCAGCAGCGCCGCCCCAAGGGCAAAGTTCACCAGCAGCAGCTCGTCGAGATAAAGCACCGTTTTCACGCGCAAGCCTCCTTTGGGGCACAGGGTGGGGGCTTTCAGTATCCGTTTTTGGGCTGGAAATTTCTGTCAAACGGGGGTAAATGGGACCTTTTGTAAGCAATTTGATAGAAAAATTTCACATCTATTCACACAGTTTCACAGTTTTCACACTTTTTTTCAAAAAGGGCTTGAACATTGCTGGAAAGTGTGGTATATTATTGCCATCCGAACAAGGATAGTAAGCCACACCACAGTGGCTTACAAAAATATCTTTCATATTTTGAAGGGAGTAATTCATTATGATGATGCCTGCAAACTTCTCTGCTGTTGCAGAAAACGAACTGACCTACGTTGTTGGTGGCGCTTCTCTGGCTGACTACCTGGCTCCTGCCATGAAGGCTGCTAACTGGCAGAACTTCAACACCAACCTGGTCAACCTGGTTGGCAACGCTTACCTGAACAAGTACACCACCGGTCTGCTGAATACCGTCTTCGGCGGCCACTACATGCCCGGCGATGTGACCGGATCTATTGTTGATGGTCTGTCTAATATCTGGACTGCTAACAAGGAGTACGGCGATGCAAAGGGCTGGGGCCTGCTGCGTGCAATGTCCAATGTTGGTGCTCAGGTCGTCGGCGGCCTGGCAGCTATCTACACCCTGGGCGACAGCAAGATCGGCCTGAAGCTGACTGATACTACCGCTCGTGGCGAAAACTACTCGGTCACTCTGCCCCAGGTTTGATTAATTAATTTGAATCTACGGATTTGAATTGATTTGAGGTGTACACCAAAGCAGCTGGTAACGGCTGATTTGGCGGAATGCTGAGTCAGAACCCCGCACACAATGGGTAACCACTGTGTGCGGGGTTTTTGTTGTGCGGGGAACCCTCTCAGTCAAACCCTGCCGGGTTTGCCAGTTGTCCCGAAAAACCCTCTCAGTCACAGCAGGAATTGCTTTGGACTTGACAAACCACTGCAAATCGTTTATATTAGAAGTGCAAAAGGCGCTGGCCCTGCAAACGGCTAGCTCCTTACCGGCTTGTCAAAAGATTGACCGCGCAGCTTAGGGGGCTTTGGCGGTCAATCTTTTTTTGCATGGTCGCGGTCCATGTAAATCTTCCACACGATGTCAAACACAGTGCGGACAGCGTTGACGACGAGCGACAGCGCTGCGATGATCTCAGAGATTGTCATGTCTGCTCACCTCCCGTAACCCAAAGGCTCCGGGAAAGTGCTGCTCAAATTGATTGAACCTCCTCCCGGGTTGCTCTGGGAAGTTCCGAAAAAAGAAATTGCCAGATCGCCGGTAAGGAAGGTATAGCCGCCTGCGTTTGTGGGCACAGCGCCTGATGGGCAGCTTTGCAGCCGCCACGAATAGCTTACCATAAATTTCTGCAAATTACAATGTTTTTCTATTGTATACACCTGCTGGCATCGAACGATAAAAACAGTTGCTATTTTTGAGCAGGTCGTGTATAATAACAGCGACAGGACTCCCCGCACCTCTCACGCAAGTGATGTGTCCCATGGGGAGACATTTTTTGCCCGCTAAAAAACGGTGACACGCTGCAATTTTGCAGATGCCACCGTTTTCTTGTTTATCTGCGGAGGAGCCAGTCGTAATCCTGCCGACAGTCCACCACATAATCGGCATAGACCGTGCTTTCCATGATTTGGAAAATGAGCATGTACCGCTTTTCGAATAAGATAAAGCGGTATGTGTTTCGTGGGATATAATCCCCGGTCAGCCATGGGCAGCGCTGGGGCATGAATTCCAGCGAGTTGGCAGCCTTTTCAAACTCGGCGGTCAAGCGCTGCGCAGCGGCTGTGCTGGCCTGTGCCAGAAAGGCGGCGTGGGAAACAAGCATCTGCGCCGCCCGTGCCGAGACGACCACGCGGTATTTTTTATTCTGCTGTTCCATCGCCGACTGCCTCCCGGATGGCGCTGCGCATCATAGAAGTGACCTCGCCAACGGAATAGCCTTCGCTTCCGCGCAGGCGGTCTTCCTCCACCGAGAGCAGTTCTTCGCGTAGCTTCAGCATTTTTTCACGGCGGTTATAGGTCTCGATATCCATAACAACGAGATCACCTTCGCCGTTTTTGGTGAGAAAAATCGGTTCGGCGGTCTTCCGACATAAATCGGCAATCTCGTTGTAGTTCTGGCGGATCGCCGCAGAGGGACGGATATTCATAAAAGCACCTCCTGCCTTAACACGGTAAGATATAGTAATATTCTGATTTTATTATATCTGTATTGTACAATAATGTCAACGCGGAAAAGAAATTCCTGCACTTTTCAGGGCACGGCAAAAAGCGCCCGCCGCTTTCCTTTTTTCTTTCATCGTGCTACAATAAAAGAGAATTTTTGCAGATAGGAGAAGCCGATGGAAGAAACAACCCGCAAACAGATCGTTCTGGGCATCCTGGCCCATGTGGACTCCGGCAAGACCACCCTCTCGGAGGCCATGCTCTACCGCGCCGGTGCCATCCGCAAGCTGGGCCGCGTGGACCACAAGGACGCCTTTCTGGATACCGACGCGCTGGAAAAGGCGCGCGGCATCACCATTTTTTCCAAGCAGGCGCTGCTGACGGCGGGCCGCACGGACATCACCCTGCTGGACACCCCCGGCCATGTGGATTTCTCCACCGAGACCGAGCGCACCCTGCAGGTGCTGGACTACGCGGTGCTGGTGGTCAGCGCCACCGACGGTGTGCAGAGCCACACCGAGACGCTCTGGCGGCTGCTGCGGCGCTACCGGGTGCCCACGTTCGTGTTCGTGAACAAGACCGACCTGCCCGGCCTGCGCCGGGAAGAACTGCTGGCCCAGCTGAACCGGCGGCTGGGGGAGGGCTTCGTGGATTTCGGCGCGGCACAGCCCGCCCGGGACGAGGCGCTGGCCCTGTGCGACGAGCAGCTCATGGAAAAGCAGCTGGAAGCCGGGCAGCTGACCGATGCCGACATTGTGCCCGCTGTGGCGCGGCGGCATGTGTTCCCGTGCTGGTTCGGCGCGGCGCTGCGTCTGGACGGCGTGGACGAGTTTCTGGCCGGGCTGGACCGCTTCACCCGCCCGGCCCCGGCGCTGGATGCCTTTGGTGCCCGGGTGTTCAAGGTCTCGCAGGACGAGCAGGGCGCGCGGCTGACCTGGCTGCGGGTCACCGGCGGGGAACTGAAGGTGAAAGCCCAGCTCACCGGCGAAGTGGACGGCACCCCCTGGGCCGAAAAGGCCAACCAGCTGCGGCTGTACTCCGGTGCAAAGTATACGCTGGCCGAACGCATCGGCCCGGGGCAGGTGTGCGCCGTCACCGGCCTGACCCAGGCACGCCCGGGCGAGGGCCTTGGTGCCGAGCGGGACAGTGACCTGCCCGTGCTGGAGCCGGTGCTTAGTTACCAGGTGCTGCTGCCGGAGGGGGCCGACGTGCACGCCGCTCTGGGCCAGCTGCACCGGCTGGAGGAGGAGGAACCCCAGCTGCACGTTGTGTGGAACGAGACGCTGGGTGAGATCCACGTCCAGCTCATGGGCGAGGTGCAGCTGGAAGTGCTGCGCAGCCTGCTGGCCCAGCGCTTCGGGCTGAACGTGGAGTTCGGCCCCGGGGGCATCCTTTATAAGGAGACCATCACCGAGCCCATGGAGGGCGTGGGCCACTACGAACCCCTGCGCCACTACGCCGAGGTGCATCTGCTGCTGGAACCCCTGCCCCGGGGCAGCGGGCTGCAGTTTGCCGCCGACTGCCGCGAGGAAGTGCTGGACAAGAACTGGCAGCGCCTTGTGCTGACCCACCTGGAAGAAAAGCAGCATGTGGGCGTGCTGACCGGCGCACCGCTGACGGATATGAAAATTACCCTCATCGCGGGGCGCGCACACCTCAAGCACACCGAGGGCGGCGACTTCCGGCAGGCCACCTACCGCGCGGTGCGGCAGGGCCTGATGCTGGCAAAGTGCCAGCTGCTGGAGCCGTGGTACGCTTTCCGGCTGGAGGTGCCCGCCGAGAACATCGGCCGCGCCATGACCGACATCCAGCGCATGGAGGGCAGCTTCGACCCGCCCGAAAGCGGGGAGGACACCGCTGTGCTCACCGGCTTTGCACCGGTGGCCGCCATGCGCAGCTACCCCATGGAGGTGGTCAGCTACACCCGGGGCCGGGGCCGTGTGAGTCTGACGCTGGACGGCTACCGCCCCTGCCACAACGCGCAGGAGGTGATCGAGGCCAGCGGCTACGAGCCGGAGCACGACCTCGACAACCCCGCCGACTCGGTGTTCTGCGCCCACGGGGCCGGGTTCGTGGTGCCGTGGAGCGAGGTGCGCAGCCATATGCATGTGGAAAGCGGCTGGGGCAAGGCGAAGCCCGCCCGGCCGGAAGCGCCTGCCGCCCCGCAGCGCCGGGCCGCCGCCTACCGCGCCACGCTGGAAGAAGACGCCGAGCTGCTCAAGATTTTTGAGCGTACCTACGGGCCCATCAAGCGGGACCCGCTGGCGGCCTTCCGCCCGGTGCAAAAGCGCGAGCGCCCGGATTTTGCCGCCGAGCAGTGGACCATTGCGCCGGAGTACCTGTTGGTGGACGGCTACAACATCATCTTTGCGTGGGACGAGCTGAACGCCCTCGCGAAGGAGAGCCTCGACATTGCCCGCCACAAGCTGATGGACATTCTGTGCAACTATCAGGGCTACCAGAAGTGCAACCTCATCCTCGTGTTCGACGCCTACCGCGTGCCGGGCAGCCCGGGCAGCATCGAGCAGTACCACAACATCCATGTGGTGTACACCAAGGAAGCCGAGACCGCTGACATGTTCATTGAGCACGTCACCCACGAGATCGGCAAGAACCGCCGCGTCCGCGTGGCCACCTCGGACGGCATGGAGCAGATCATCATCCTGGGCCACGGGGCCCTGCGCGTCTCGGCCCGGATGTTCCACGAGGAAGTGCAGAACGTGGAAAAGCAGATACGGCAATTGGTGCAGGGCGAAGTGTGAGAAAAGATGCCGTTTCCCGTTACGACCCCACCCGTGAAAAGGCATTTGGAGCGGCCCGCAGGCCGCGACAAACGCGAATATAAAAAAGAAAATTCCGCTGATATGGCTAGAGCGAAGCGGAAGCCATTTTAAATCGTGGAGGAGTGCCTATGGCAGTGGAGATCACCGAAGAATTTGTCTGGCAGAACATCCCGCGCCGCGCTCGCGACAGCCACAAAGGCACCTTCGGCACCGTGCTGGCGGTGGCGGGCAGTGCCTATTACCGCGGGGCCGCCCTGCTGGCCGCCGAGGGTGCGCTGCGCACCGGCGCGGGCATCGTGACGCTGGCCAGCGTGGAACCGGTGTTGGCCGCCGCCGTGGCCCGCACGCCGGAGTGCTGCCTGTGCCCCTGCATCGCGGGCGCCGAGGGCGGCATCTCGCCGGAGAGCATCCCGCGCATCCAGCGCCAGAAGGCCACGGTGCTGCTGCTGGGGCCCGGCCTCGGCGGGGCGGCTCAGAGCGCGGCCCGCGCGGCCGAGACCCGCACGCTGGTGCAGACCCTTCTGCCTGCCTTTGCGGGCAGCGCCGTGCTGGACGCCGACGGCCTGAACGCCGCCGCGCAGCTGCTGGCGGCGGGGGAAGCCTTCCCACACCCGGCGGGGGAGCTGATCGTCACCCCGCACCCCGGCGAGATGGCCCGGCTGACCGGGCTTTCGGCGGCACAGATCAACGCCGACCGGGAAGAAACTGCACGCACCTATGCGCAGAAATGGAATGCCGTGGTGGTGCTGAAGGGCAGCCGCACCGTGGTGGCCGCGCCGGATGGCCGGGCGTGCGTGAACCCCACCGGCAACCCCGGCCTTGCCCGGGGCGGCAGCGGGGATGTGCTTTCCGGCATGACGGCGGCGCTGCTGGCCTGCGGCCTGCCCGCCTTTGAAGCCGCCGCCTGCGCGGTGTACCTGCACGGTGCCGCCGCCGACCGCACTGCGGCAGTTCTGGGTGAATACGGGATGCTGCCCCACGACATCCTGCCGCAGCTGGGCCGGATATTTGCAGAGCATCAGAGATAAAAAACGGACTGCCGCATGTTTTTTGTGCGGCAGTCCGTTTTTGTCTGCGTATTTCCCGGGCAAAGGCGGCTTACATCGCCAGCACTTCGGCCCACTTTTCCTCGGCCACCGGGATACCGAGTTCCATGTTCTCTTTGCGGCTGCGGTGCTCGCCCATGCCGGGGCAGCGCACCTCGCGGCCCGGCTCGGCGGGCTCGCTGGCGGCCACGTCGGCGGCGATGGCGTCAATGACGGCGTCGGTCAGGTCAGCCGACTGGAACTTTGCCGGGTCGATGGCGATCATGATCTGGGTCAGGCCCACTTCGTCGCCAAAGGTGCCCACCTTCGCCACCGAGTTTGCGCCGGTGAGGATGGTGCCGATCATGTCCAGCAGAATGGAAAGGCCGCTGCCCTTCCAGTAGCCGATGGGCACCATGCGGCGGGTCTTTTCAATGGCGGCAGGGTCGGTGGTGAGCTGGCCGTTCTCGTCGTAGCCGCCCGCCACCGGCAGTTGTTTGCCCGCCAGACGCAGGGTCTCCAGCTTGCCGTAGCTGAACTGGCTCAGGGCGCAGTCCACCATGATGTGTTCGCCACTGGCGCGCGGCACGGCGAGGATGAGCGGGTTGTTGCCGATGCGGCTGTCCTTCGCGCCCCATGCGGGCATGTTGGGGCAGGTGTTGGACCAGCAGATGCCGATGCAGCCCGCGTCTGCCGCCTGCCAGCCGTAGGTGCCGCCGCGCATCCAGTGGTTGTTGTTGCCCAGCGCCACCATGCCGATGCCGAACTGATGGGCCAGCTCCACGGCGCGGGCCATGGCGTGGCGGGCGTTCAGCGGGCCGAAGCCGCGCTGGCCGTCCCAGCGCTCCATGGCACCGAAGCTGGCGGTGCACACGGCCTCGGCGGCGGGGTCGATCTCGCCCTTGCGCAGGTATTCCACCACCCGGGGGAAGCGGTTCAGCCCGTGGCTGAACACGCCCGCCAGGCTGTTCTGGGCAAAAATTTCGGCGGCTTCGTGGGCACGCTCCGGGCTGAAGCCGTATTTCTTCAGCACGCGCTCAAACTCGGCCAGCATGGTTTCATAAGGTACTCGCATGGGTGCAACCTTCCGTTGTTTCAGCTGTTTTGCCCGGTGCGCACGGCACAGCGGGCGACGCTTTCATTATAGCAAGCAGCCCCGGGCGGTGCAAGGGCAGAAGGGTGGGCGAGAGCACTAAAAAATCCGTGCGGAATTTGTAGAAAAGTGACATTGCAAAAGAAAAGATAAACTGATATATTAGCCTTGAATCGCCTGCCGAGGGGCAGAACAGCATGAAACGCGGAAAAGAGGAAAAACGATGCAGATCAGCATTCTATTGGCCCAGCAGATCACACAGCTGTTTTTGATCCTGCTCATGGGTTACGCCGTGGTGAAGACCGGGCTGCTGAAAGCCAGCGACAGCAAAGTGGTCTCGGTGCTCATGGTGTATCTGGTGTGCCCCTGCATGATCCTGAACGCGTTCCAGATCGACGACACGCCCGAGATCCGCAGGGGCCTTGTTTACGCCATGGCCGTTGCGGCGGCGATGCATGTGGTGCTGCTGGCCATGACAGCGCTGCTGCGCCGCCCGCTGAAGCTGGACGTGATCGAGCAGGTGAACACCATCTACAGCAATGCGGGTGCGCTGGTCATCCCGCTGGTGCAGGCGCTGCTGGGCAGTGAGTATGTCATCTATTCCTGCGCGTTCATCATCGTGCAGACGGTGCTCATCTGGACCCACGCCAATGCCTGCCTGCAGGGCAGCTTTTCCTTTGAGTGGAAAAAGCTGCTGGAAAACCCGAACATCCTGGCCATTCTGGCCGGTGCTGCCATGTATCTGCTGAACCTGCGCCTGCCCGCGCTGCTGCAGAGCCCGGTGAGCAGCATGGGCAGCATGGTGGGCCCAATCGGGATGCTGCTGGCCGGCATGGCCATCGCGGACAGCCCGCTGCGCAGGGTGTTCTGCACAAAGCGCAACTATCTGGTGGCGTTCCTGCGGCTGCTGGCCTGCCCGTTCGTCATCCTGCTGCTGCTGTGGGCCTGCCATGCGCAGACCTTTGTGGCGGACGGCAAGAACATCCTCATGACGGTGTATCTGGCGGCCATCACGCCCGCCTGCACCACCACCACCTCCATGGCCCAGCTGTACGACCGCGACGCGGCCCACTCCAGCGCACTGTATGTGGTGACGACCCTGCTTTCCATCCTGTCGATGCCGGTGATGATCGGCCTGTTCGACACCCTGCTGTAACCCCCGCACAGAAATTTTTTGACAGAAAACGACGCCCGGCGGCTGGTTTGGGATCAGCCTGCCGGGCGTTTTTGCGATCGGGCGGGGGAGGCGGGCAGCCGCGCCGGGAAACGCATTTTTACAAGTTGAGGTAAAAACAAAGCAGCACGCGATCCGGGTGGCCGCAAAACAAAAAAGACACCACACATTTCTGTGCAGTGTCTTAGGTCTGGTGGAGAATACCGGGATCGAACCGGTGACCTCTTGCATGCCATGCAAGCGCTCTCCCGAACCACCTTGAAACGCACCCCCAGAAAAGCGTGTGTGAATGGGTATGATTTGGCGTTAATACGCCAAATTCGGTTGAAAAGTGTTTTTCTGTCCAACAATCAGCATAGCTGCATGAGAACAATTTAGGCACAGAATTCATTTGGCTGTATTTTACAGTCGGATTTACCTGCTGTCAAGATGTTTCATATCATTCATGCCGCTAAAGTGAGTCAATACTCTTCTATTTCAAATTACATAGCGCAATTTCGACCGCCAAAATCGAAGTTGCGCTTTTTTCATTCCTCAATAAATTTTTTCACCGGAGGTTTTTTACAATGTTTATATCTCATTGTTGCTTTCAGCCCTTGACACAACCGTATGACCCTTGACTACTTTTACGGACAGGCCGGAGAACTCTTTTCGTTCTTCCGCATTCCAAAGGCTCTTTTTCAGGAGCAGCGGTTTCAAGATCTGTCAACCGATGCCAAAACCCTGTACGGCATCCTGCTGGACCGCATGAGCCTGTCTGTGAAAAATGGCTGGCTGGACGAGCAGAACCGGGTGTTCATCATCTTCACGATAGAGGATGTCAAGAGGACTTTGTGTTGCGCAGACAACAAAGCGACCAAGCTGCTCCGGGAACTTGAAAAGTTTGGTCTGATTGAACGAAAACGCCGAGGGCAGGGAAAGCCAAGTTTGGTGTATGTGAAAAACTTTTCGGCAGAATCTTCAAAAGAGCGTGTCAAGAATCGTGATAATGACGATTCTTGTGGCTTCAAAATCGCGTGTCAAGACCCTGCAAAATCACGATGTAATAAGACTAAAGAGAATGATACTGAAATGAGTGAGACGGATCCTTTCTATTCTGAAGAATCGGAGGGGATGAGCAAACGCAACCAACTGGAAGAATATTTTTCGCAGTCTTTAGAGGTGGATTTATTGCTTCGGCTCTGCCCGGATGATGAGGATACCATCTATCAAATCGTGAATTTGCTGGTGGATACCTGTGCCACCAACCGCAAGCTGCTACACATCGCCGGAGACGATAAGCCTGCCGAGGTGGTGCGTAGCCGCTTTATGAAGCTAAACGCCGACCATATCCGTTTTGTGCTGAAGTGCCTTGCAGAGAACAGCAGCCCAATCCGAAACATGAAACAATATCTGCTCGCTTCTCTGTACAACGCACCCACCACGATGCAGCTTTCCTACCAGAACCAAACCAACCACGACTTAGCGATGCGGGGGTGATGAAAATTTCAAAGAAAGCAACCACGATTGCCATCGTCAACCAGAAAGGCGGCACTGGCAAGACCACTACTTGCGAAAATCTGGGCATTGGGCTGGCGATGGAGGGCAAGAAAGTCCTGTTGGTAGACGCTGACCCGCAGGGCAGCTTGACCATCAGCATGGGCTGGCAGCAGCCCGATGAATTGCCCACCACCCTTTCCA
>OJKC01000178.1_pt1 | contig 64322 bp, 90 predicted proteins | sample 1596401 | NCBI WGS metagenome assembly OJKC01 (sample SAMEA4350162, study PRJEB24818) | metagenome | biome: human; feature: gut; material: faeces | place: Denmark | collected 2013-09 | reverse complement strand
AAATCAATATAAAGTCAACATCATTATCTCTCCAAAATTTATCATCCCTAACATCTATTATATTTTGTGTAAAGTTTTCTTTTTGTAAGTATTCTATTGTTTTTCTCTCTCCTATTTCACCAGTCTTAAGGTCTATTATAAATTTATCGTTATCATTCCCCATAAATAATTCCTCTCCATTATCCTATAAAAATAGAGATAGGAATTAATCAGCTATCTCTACTTTTATTTTTATTTTATATTATACTATTTTTATACTAGAATGGTAAATCTGTTGAAGTCTTTTTACCAAATCCTTTATGTGCAGTAAAATCTTTTGGTTGGTCTTCTTTAAGTTCTTCTAGTTTTCTTTCGTATTCTTCTACACCTTTACTATATAATTCTAAGTTAAATGCATTATCACCTTCATATTCTTCTTCTTCAAGTGGAAAACCACCTATTGCTCTTATTTCTCTTACAACTTTTGTAGAAGGTGTAAATTCAACCTTTTTACCAAATCCTCTTTTATTAGTTGATGCTTCTTTTTCTTCAACTGCAACTACTTTTACTGTTGGTACTATTGAAGTTGATACAACTACATTTTCTTCAAATTCACTTTCTACGAAATCTTTAGCACCTTCAAATTCTTCATCACTATTAAAATCTTCTTTTTTCATTACTATTTCAAATTTATCAACTGCTACACTTTCTTCTCTATCTCCCCATGCATTTCTATATTCAGGAACAGTTAATTCAAATTTTATATATTCTCCATCATTATCTTCTAATACAACTGGAACTTTACTTACTACACCTATCAATTCACCTTCTAAATAAGGTTCTTTAGCATCTGTTTCTTTTGCTCTATTTACAAAGTTTACAGACAATCTAAAGTTTGAATTTAATTGACCATCTCTCATATAATGATTCATTGAAATTTTAATACCTTTATTAGCATATACAAAGTCACATTCTTCTAAGCTACCTACTGTTGTTGCTTCATCTTTTTCAGGTTTTGCATCGCTACTCATTCTTTTATTTGTTATTGTACTATCCAAAGATTTATATTCGTCTTTTATAGTTTTTAAAGCTTGATAAGATTTATTTGCACTACCTGTTGATGTAAATTCATTTGCAAATATAGTTAAGTCAACTTCTTGATTTTCAGCAATTCTTAATTTTAATTGTCCCATCATCCAATTTTTCTTAGTTTCTCTATTTACACCTAACATTATATTTTTACTTATTAAATAACCACCACATTTTACTCTATTACATTCTAAAGCCATTATACATCTCTCCTTTTTATTTTTATTTATTTATTTACTTATATTATACTATTACTCTTATTAAAAGTCAACAATTTAATAGAAAAACATTTTTGAAAAAAAACTATTAACCATTTCTTCATCTATAAATTCTACTAGCTTATTATCATCATCTTTATAAGTATGTATTTTCATTACTTTTTCATTATTTTCATCATATCCCAGTGTTACTACATAGCTATTTTTACCATTGTATCCTATTTTTACTACATTTTTACTTCTTATTGGTATAAATTTTCCATCATATATAGTTATTGCTCTAGGTTCTCTCAATTATATCACTCCTATTTATTTATTTTAAAATCATCTTCTACTACTTGAAAATACTTACCATCCATTTTCATAGAACTATTATTTAACATCTTACAAAGTTCATTTGCGTATTCTTCGTCTACTCCTACACAGAATAATTCATCAGGTTTCATTTTATATAGGTCTCTTATTAAGATTTTCATTTTTCATCACCCACCAATACTTCCAAAATTTTATTTTCTAATTCATTAGTTGTCATGTTTAGAACTCCTTTAATCAAGTGACCGAACATTCTAGTCTTTTCTAATTCTACTATTTCTACTGAAACATTCTTGTTTTCTTCTTCTTTATCTTCATATTTTTGTCTAATAAAAATTACTTTACAATCTTTTCCAGCTATGACACAATAACCAACTAACTTTCTTGCTCTACAATATGTTTCAGAATAAGAATAAGTAAATCCTTTTTGTAGCAAAACATTATCCAAATCTCTTGTTAAAACATAATAATCATTAGTATTGAATAAGTCCTTAAAATCTTTTTGTTCTTCTATCATTCATTTTCTCCTTTTATTTATCTTATTTACTTATATTATACTACTACTCTTATTAAAAGTCAATAATTATTTTAAAAAAATTATTCAACATTCGTATCGTCTATTCCTTCTTTGTCAAATCTAATATATTCTTTGCCACCTTTCCAGGTCGGAAACCTAAACCCATATTCTCCTTGTTTATTTGTGCTTATTTCAAAATAGCTTATAGTTATTACTTTGCCTATCAATTCATCTTTATGTTCCCAATAATATTTTCTTTCGCTATCGTTAAATCCTGAACCAACATAATTAGTATAAATCTTATCATTATATTTAAATTGAACTTCAATTTTGCCTAAAGTACCAACTAATCTTCCTTCTCCTTCTATTATATCTGTTACTAATACATCTCCATCTTGAAACTTCTTAACCTTCATTATTGTTTTAGGTCGTTTACCAAATTCATATTTACCATTTAAATCATTCAACATTAAACCTTCCAATTGTTGGCTTACAACTTCATTTAACTTACTATATATCTCATCAATATCTTTAGTAATACCAAATTTAGGAACAAGTCTTATAAATTTATTTCCTTTTCCAATTTTTTCTTCCATAAGTTTTAATCTTTCTGTATATGTCATGTTACATTTACCCTTGTGATAATCTTCTATTGGTGTCATATCAAATACAACAAATTCTAAGCCTTCCTTATTATCTGATTTACTATTTACAATAGTTGTTGTTAATCTAAAATTTTCATCGGAAGGTATATTGTCATAATTAATTCTAATAAGTTCACCATCTATGAAATAACCATCTAATTTCAATTCTTCTAATGCTTTATTTATTTGATTTAATCCTTCTACAACTTTACCTTGTCTTGACTTGTGAAGTATTCTATTGTTTTCAATCATAGCACTATTTCTAATTCCATCAAGTTTTAAACTCATAGATACTTCATTCTTAAGTTTACCTTCAAATTTACTTGCTAACATTACTTGATGTTGTTGTATTAAATTGGGTATAGCTTTATTAACTCCTTTTACATCCATGCCTATCTTCAATGATTTTGTAAATAATCCTATACAAAATTCCTTATTAGTATCAGTTTGTTTATTACAAAATTCTCTTACAATAGCAATATCTATATCTCTACCACTATTATGTGCCTTTAAGTATTCCATAACCTCTCTAATTGTATCTAATTTAAATCTATCATCTTTTAATGGTATATTTTTATTTATCTTTTTCTTACTTAATCCAGTGACTATATCACTATCTAATAAAAACTTTAAGCATTCTATAAATAATTCATTATCTTTATTCCATCTAACTATTTTAATTTTGTCATTTTTACCACTAATTTTAGTTATTAAATTAAATATTTCCACAACTTCTTTTAAATTTTCCATATCCTCTCTCCTTATCTATCTATTATTGATTATACTAAAAATCTTATCAAAAGTCAATCCCTTTTAAAAAATTTATATTTTTCTTTTTAGGTTATATACAGAATATACGTTTGCTTTTATATTCATATTGTTTAATAAACCTTTGATTTGTTTTTCACTTAATTCAATTCCAGTTTCAAGTTCAAAATTTTTGATTTTATCTGCAACATAAGAGTTATATAAAGAAGTAGTTGATATTCCTTCAACATCTATTCTTCTTAATATTCTGTTTATTTTATCTCTACCTGCATTTTCTTTAATTCTATCTAATCCATCATTGTTAAATTTATTTTTTCTATTTTTCCATAAGTATGGATTACTTTCATTATAATAGTAGTAATCATAGTTACTTTTTTCTTTAACATACATTTTATATCCACGTTCTTTAGATGCTTTATCAATTATTCCCATAGTATAATCATCTAAAACTATTTTTTTATCTTCTAATTTTATTTCATTTTTTTCAACATTAATATCATCCATTTTTATATTAATAATTTCCTCACTTTTTAAACCATTTCTTAATAATAGTACTATTGCCTTATCTAAATAATTTTCAAATACATTAACACCCATTATAACTTCTTCATAAGGGATATATCTTAATGTTCCATTTTCTATATCTAATAAATCATTTTTATTTATATCTCTATATACTTTATTTCCTATAAATATTAAATATTTTTTTAATAAACTCCATTTAACTGCTAGTGTATTATATTTTCTACAGTCTAAAGAAGATAACATGTTTAAACAATCTTCTTTACTCCAATCTTCTATTGTTCTGTTTATTGTTGTTTCATGTGCTTCTATATTTCTGAATAATGTAACATACGACTTTCTAGTGCTTTCACTCATTTCTTTTTCTTTTAAAAATCTACTTATATTAGTTTCCATAATATCTTCTCCTTTTATTAATTAAATTTTGCCTTTTGTCTAGTCATATTTCTAATATCATAAACATTTTTTGTAATACCAAATTCATATTTTAAATAATCCCTTAATTCACTTTGAGTTAAATTCCTTTCTATTTTATGTTGATGTTCAATTACTTTATCAACTACATAACTAAGGGTAAGATTGCTTAATATGATAGTGTTATCATTTAATTCCTCTTTTATTTTTTGAAGTCTACCTCTCATGCCACTTATCTTTAAATGTGATAATCCATCATTAGTCCATTTAGTTCTTCTAGTCTTAAATAGATATTCACTATCCATATTGTATACTATTATTTTTTCATAACTTCCTAGTGCCACATATTCTTTTTCTTCTGTTGCTCTTTTAACTAGATACATTGTATAATCATCTATTCTCTTATTATATATCATATTTCTTTTAAAATCAATATCTTTTACTTTTAATTTTACTAAATCTTCTGCTTCAAATTTCATTCCTATACCATTTCTAGCTAAAAATAATAATGCTTTATCAGAATAGTTTTCTAATTTGCTAACCAATTTTATTAAGTCTTCTTTATAGATATACCTTTTTTCTTCATACTCCTTATTAATCTCTATGACTTTATTTAAATCTTTTTTTGTAATTAAATTTATGTTTTTATTTCCTATGAAGTCATAATACTTTTTTAGTAAGCTCCATCTGCTATTGATAGAATTGTATGTGCCTTTGTCTATACAATGATTAAGTAATAATATAAATTCCTCTTTAGTTTCAATATCTTCTATGTTTTTATTCAATACCTTTTCTAATTCTATCATTTTTGCAAATAGGCTTTCATACATGTTATATGTATTTTCATTATTAATTGTTGCTAAAAATATTTCTCTAAGTTTCATGCATACCACTCCTTTTATATTTTATCTATATTATAGACAAAATTTAGAAGAATATACAAGATAGATAATATTTTTTATTTTTTTATCTTATTTACTTATATTATACTATCATTCTTATTAAAAGTCAATAAAAAATGAGAAGAAATTAATCTTCTCATTTAAAAACTTATAAATCAAATATATTTATTTTTCCCATAGAATCTTGTATGTCTTTACGTTGTTGAACGTAGTACTTCTCACTTGTTTTGAAACTCGAATGTCCAAGCGTATCTTTTATTTCTTGTAAAGTAATATTTGGATTTTCTCCCATTTTTGTACCTATTGTATGTCTTACATTATGGAAATGAACTCTAGGAACTCCAGCTATGTCGCAACAGTCATACCAAACATTTCTTATGCCCTGTTCAGTTAATTTTTCGCCATTTCTATTTGTAAATAAATATTCTCTATTTGGATTGTATAATACTAATTTTCTTATAAGTTCAGCAACTTCATTATTACAATTTGTGCTACGACCAATATGACCTTTGTTACCTTTAGAACGCACCATTATTTTATTATTATCTTCCAATTTTAAATCTTCTATTTTTATTCTACTCATTTCTCCAATTCTTAATGCAGTTGAAAATACTAATTTTACAATTACTTTATTTCTTAAATTTATATAATTACCATGACAGTTAAATTCTTCTTTATCTGTTGCTTGTAATATTGCTTTTATAATATCATCACTAAATGCTTTATCTCCTTTATAATCATTTTCCCCTTTTTCATTGATTTTAGGAAATCTATATAGGCAATTATCATTTAATAATTCTTCATTAACTAAGAAATTATAAAAACTACTCATTTGTTTTATTTTTTTATTTATTGTTGCTATTGAAATATTATCTTCATCTTTTTGTTTATTAACCCATTTAAACCAAAATTCCTTATCCATATTAATAAATTCACTAACTTCATTTATTTTTTCATCTTTAACAAATTTTTGCAATGTACTAACATAACTCTTAATTGTAGCTTCACTCTTGTTTAATAAATTTAAATACTTCACATATTTAAAAATACAATTGTCCATACTCATATTTTTATTCAACATATAAACCACTCCTTTTTATTTATATAATAATTGTAACATAAAGTTTATATAATGTCAATCATTATTTGAAAATTCTTTTTACTTTTATATTCCTTTCTTTACAATAAGGGCAATATGATATTTCGATTTTATAAATTTTATCTTCAGTGTATAATTTATAATATGTTTTATCTTTTGCTATATAAGTTATTAGACAATCTTTACATTTTCTCAAATTAAACACTTAATCACTCCTTGTTCATTTATTTTATACTTATATTATACTATCATTCTTATATAAAGTCAATAGAATTTATAAAAAAACTAGAGAAAATTTTCTCTAGTCATCTTAATAAATCTTTATTTTCATATATATTGCCTACGATTTCAACATCACCAAAATACATATAAGCATATAGACTATCTTCCCATCTTCCTTCGTTTACTACACGATATTCACCATTAGTATATTTCACATATAAGTTAGCTTCTCCATCATCAACTTTAACTTTTAAAATATCTCCTTCATATATTTCTTTTCCGTTTTTATCTTTTAAATTTGTATATTGCATTAATCTACAAACATATGGATACGTAGCTCTCCAACGTCTACATTCTTCATCTTCCATACCAACCTCATAATCATTTAATCCTATAAAATTAACAGTTGCCATTTTTTGTTTTTCAGTATCCCATGCTCTAAATTTAAATTCTCTCATATTCATCACCTATTAATAATTTCCTAAATCTTCTTTTAGATTTTTCATTATTTTCTCAAGAAATGCTAATTCTTTTGTTATATTTTCTCTTTCTACTTTTAATTCACCCATTCTTTTCTTTTTACAACAAATTTCTAATCCAATTTTAGGATTGAAAACATCACTTCTATGACATTTAGCTTTAAAAATATTGAAATTTTTATCTATTACTATTACTTCAGGATTATTTATTATTACTACTTTAGCCCATTCCCTATTCGCAATAAAATCATCCCAAAACTTATTTAGAGAATCATAAGGACAATCATCATCTATTCTATATATTTCCATTTTATTATTATTTGTCATAGGTTCTAGCATGCTCTTGCTAAAGCAGTATGGATTATAATAATCATCAGAATCAAGTTTTATTATATATCTAATACGTTCTTCGTTTCTTGATATCCTTACGATTTCTCCTACTTTACCTAAAGTATCCTTCATGTTACTTATGAATTTACACCCATCGTCATAAAATGTATCAACTATTAAGTCATTTTTAACTCTCACTTTATCTCCAATTTTGAATTTTTCCATTTTACCATCTCCTTTATTTTTTTAAGATAATTCTAAACATTTATGTTTTATTTTTTTAACCGCTCTATTGAAAATTTGATTTACATTTTGTTTTGATAAATGTAATATTTTACCCATTTCCTCAAACGTATAACCAGCTAAGAACAATCTTATAATTTGTCCACTTCTTTCACTTATTAAATCAGCATATTTTATTATTTCTTTAACTAAATCTTTTTCTATAATTTTATCTTCCAAATTATAATCATATTCTATTAATTCTAATAATGTTTTACTTTCTTCTTCATGAACAATTTTTCTATCCAAACTATCAACAGTTGCATCTCCTCTTCTTTTCATTGTATTTTTATTTTGATAAAATTTTTTACAACTCCATTTAATAGAATTTTCTATAAAAACAGATTTTCCCATTACTTCATCTAATTTATCTAGGTCTTTTAATAGATTTAATATTATTTCTGATTTCAAATCTTCAAGACCAAAATAATTATTCTTTGCATTGTTATAATAAAACATTCTTGCATATTTATCTATCAGCATTTCATAATCATTTATTATGTTAACCTTTAATTCATTATTCATATACCCCATCTCCATTTATAATTTTTATTTTTCTAATATGTATTCTACTATAGTTTCAATGCTTACATTTAAGCTTCCCTATTCAACATATCCTCTTTCACCTAATGGCTACTTGAGTTTGTGTGATACTCCCAGGGCGTAAATTCGGGTTTGAACATCCCTACATATTAATTTTTTATTTTTATTATCTTATTTACTTATATTATACTATTGCTATTATTAAAAGTCAATAATTATTTAAAAAAATTAAGGAGAAAATTTCTCCTTAATCTTCATCAACAGTAAGTTTTGCATTAGGCATGAAAACTAAAACTAAAAACCAAAACAATCCGTTTAATCCATTGCTATCATTTAACATAGGTGCTAGCCAATTTAACCAAGGAATACCATTGACATTTACATTAACTATGTCTAGTATCCAAATTACATAAATTGCCATCTTAACTAAACTAACTAAAGTATTAAATAAAAAACATATAAAAATATTTCTATATTTCATTCTCATCCTCTCCAATCTCTTTTAAATAATTTCCAAACTCAATAAAAACTTTCAAATCTCTTAAAGATTCATCGATATAATTAGAAGTTTTTATACTTACTTTTTCTAAGTTTTCATTTTCACATCTTAATTTATCTATTTCATATTCAATTCTATCATTCTTCTCATCAATTGGTTCAGAATAATATACATCAATTATATAGGGAACTTTATAATCAACTCTAATCTTCAATCCTTCTATCTTTCCATTTACAATATGATTTTGTAAATGTTTAATAGCTTCTCTACCTATTGTAACCTTATTACAACGTTTACTATGTGTCATATTATATAATTTAATGTTAACTATTAATTCATCATAATAACTATATTCCTTCATAACACCGTTACTTAAAACTTATAAAAAGTTATAATTTCCTTTTATTATTCTATTTCAGCTAGCCTACTCTAGTAATAATATTTGAAGGACTTAAATTCCCCACTAACGAATGGGTACATATTATGGTTATCTTTTAATATGATAATCCATAATTCATAAGATTTAAACTAGCATTGAAGTCTCTATCAATATCTAATCCACATTTATCACATTTATAAACTCTATCTGATAACTTCAAATCTTTTTTAATATTTCCACAATTACTACATTTTTTACTTGAAGGATACCATTTATTTACTTGTATAAATTCAATACCATTCCATTCACATTTATACTTCATTTGTCTTATAAACTCATACAAGCCTAACTTAGATACTTGTTTAGCTATTGATTTATTCTTCATCATATTAGTTATACTCAAATCTTCCATTACAACTCTATATGGTTTGGTTTTCACAATATCAGCAGTTGTTTGGTGTAAATGATTCAATCTTATATTTTTAAGTCTTCGATGAATACGTTTAATGTCTTTTTCTAACTTTTTAATATTATTAGTTTTAAAGTAACGACCTCCTTTCTTATTCATTTCATATTTTTTACTTACTTGTTTTTGCAATCTCTTTAATCTTTTTTCTAATTTTTTAACTGTTATTTCTTTATTAATATTTTTATAAACAACACCATCACTACAAATTGCTAAATATTTAATTCCTAAGTCTATTCCTATTACTTCATTTGTCAAAGATTCAATTTTATTTTCAACATCTAATGTAAAAGTTAAAATCCAACATCTACCATTATAACTAACATGTGGATTCTTAAAAGAAGTTTCTTTACTAAAATCAATATTGTAACTAGATTTATATTTAACCTTACCTATTTTTTCTAAATTAACTCTGTTATTTTCATAAAATTTAATTTTCTCATATCTACTATAGAAACTTAATTTAGATTTCTTTTTACTTTTAAATCTAGGTAAATTTGCTCTTTTATAATAAAAATTAGTATATGCTTTATCTAAATTTCTAATTGCTTCTCTCAATGTTGTACAAGAAACTTCATTCAACCATATTTCTTGCTTTTTATATTGTGTTAATATCTTACATAGTTCTGTTGAAGAATATTTCTTTTTATCTTTTTTATATAATTCATTGTTTAAATTTAATGCCCAATTATAAATATATCTTTGACAATTAATATGTTTATAAAACAATAATTCTTGTTGTTTATTTGGATATAATTTAATAGTGAATGATTTTATCATTTTTATCACCTCTTTTATTATATAATACTAAGATAAGTGATAAAAATCAATAATATTTTATAAAAATTTATAACTTATCTTTAACTGTTAAATATCACCATCCTAATCAGCAAATTTAAAAGATACTTTCATATCAGCTTTAGTGCAAGTGGCTTGAGCATTATATTTTTTATTCAATAGGTTATATTTTATTGTATATTTGTTGCAACCTAAAACTTTACAAGCTATTAAATAGTTATCAAATACTTTATGATAACCATCATTATTAAATACAATTACTTCTTTATCTTCTATTTTATCGCTTTCATCTTCATAATCATATTCATTAATACTTAATTGTTCTTTATTGTTTATTAATTCTTTTCTTAATTTCATTATTAATTGTTGTACTCTTTGTTTACTTATTTCCATTTTACAACCTATTTCTTCATAATTATAACCATTCATAAGCATTATGGCTATATCATATAATCTTTTATCTTTTAAATTTTTTATATAATTTAATATTTCATTTCTATAAATACCAGTAAAATCATCTAATCTTCCAACGGTTCTATCTCTAACTTTTTCGGTATCTTCATCCATACCTTCATTTTCATGAACTTTTCTTTCTCCACCTTTTTGAACATATTTATACAAATCATTATTAATAAAGCTTAACATTTTATTTCTAATTGATTTTACAGCCAAAGTACTAAATTTTCCTTTACTTTCATCATAAGTTTTAATGACATTGTATAAAGTTATCATTCCAATTTGTTTTAAATCAGCATATACATCATATTCAGATACAGTTGTATAGAAAAATCTTTGTATTACCCAATCTACTAAACTTTCGTTTTCCATTAACATTTTTTCTATTCTTATTTCATTTTCAAATTTTTCCATCTTTCATATCCCCCATTCTTTATCATATAATAATTATATTACATTTTTTATCTATTGTCAACAATTATCACCAACTTTATTTTTATTTTTTTTACTCTTATTCCCTCCATTCAAAATTTATTTTCTTATTTAGAGTTTTACTTTTAGCACTTTTCCTTAATCCTTGACATATTTTCCTAATAGAGTTCTTATCAATATCTAAATCTTCACTAGCCATTTGGAGATTATCATAATTTTTATAAAATTTTCCATCTATAAAAGCTATAACACTTCCTTTACTTTTTCTAATTTCATGTTTAATATTAAATTTTTCTTTTAAGTTTTCTCTTATAAAAAACATTTTTTTATTTATAATACGATAATTCTTATTTAATATTTCACTTATTTCTTTTCCGTTGTATCCTCTTAGCATATAGTAAAATATTATATAATAATCTCCACCTAAATTCTTTACATATTGTAAATACATTTCAATGTATAAAATTGTTTCGTCATCATAATCACCTAACATATCTTCAAGGGTTAACTTTTCATCTTCTTTAGTTTGTATATCTTCATTGAGTGATAAAATATTTTTATTATTTATTGTATATTTTTTATTAATATAGGTTATAATAGAATTGTAAATACATTTACTACAATAATAAATAAAAGATTTCTCATTATCTATATTGTCAATAGGTTTATAAGTCTTATATGCTTTTACAATAGCTATTCTACCTTCTTGTAATAAATCATCATAATCATTGCTATAAATGAAATTTGAAAAATGTCTTTTGATATTTGATTTAATCAGATATTCATATTTGATTACAACTTCATTTATATCAATTGTGTTCTCCATTCCCATTCCCCCTTATTACTTTTATTAATTATATTATACCATTACTCTTATTAAAAGTCAATAATAAAAAATAAAAAAGGAGAAAATTTTCTCCTTATAAATTTATAAATAAGTTATTTCTAATCCTAAATTTTTAGCAACTCCAATAATTTGATAAACTTCCTCATCCCTTTCAGGAAGCACGTAGACCTCATCAGCAAAGGTTAATATTTTTAATGAATAATTTATCAATTCATCTTTGTCAATGTCCTTAGAAAGCCAACCAACGGCTTTCAATGGACTTATATATAATATATGTTTCCTTCCATTCTTTAAATCATCCCTAATCAATTCTCTAATTAAGGATTCAATTGCCTTTTCTTGTCCTTCCGTATTACTACCAGTAATAAATATAACCTTATAATCATCCAACTTCATCATATCATCCCCTTATAAATTAGTAGTTTTGTATCTAATTAATTTCATTGCCATGTCATCAAGTTGTTGAAATGATTCTCTTAATGTTTTAGAAAAATATTGTTCTTTACCTAATTCTTTTTCTCCTAATCTAACAGTACTTCCACTAAAATCAGTTTCTTCAAGTTCTTCATTTTCATTTAAACAGTTTACCATTTTATTATATGAAACATCAGTCATAATTAATACTTCTTTATATTGTATTTCAAATACTAATTTCCATTTTCTTTTATCTTCAGTTCCATTTTTATTAATTTTAAGTTTTAGGTAATCACTTACTTTATCTCTTATTGGTAATATTTCTATTAAACTTCTTTCAACAGATTTTTGTATATTATTGTATGTTCTATATATATTACTATCATTTTCCATATTCCTTATTAACCATTTTTCATGAGCTTTAACATGACATACGCCAAACATTATATTAAGTGAATGGTATAGCCATTTATTTTCTTTTTTACTTTGGTTTATTATTATTCTTATTTTTGTTTTAAAACTATTTTCTTTTGCTATTCTTCTTGTGCCTTGATTACCATGTTGTTTATATTCTTCATAACTATCTAATTTTCTATAATCTTTTCTTTCTTTTAAATTTACATTAGTTTCTAATTCTTTTTTCACAATATCTTCTCCCCTTTTTATAATTTATTTTTATTTTTTACTTTTACCTTTTCCTTTTAATTCGGATTCTTTTTCTTTTTCAGCTTTTTTTGATTTCTTAAGTTCTTCAAAATAAGTTGGTAATATTTGTTTCATTTTTTTTCTAAATTCTTTTGCAAAATATTCTTTAATTTCTTTAACTTCTTTTTCTAATTCTTTAGGAATTTCATCACTTACATCAATTTCATTTAATATGCTTAAATGTAATTTTCCAAAGTCATTATTATATCTTGCACTTTCAGCTCTAATTTCACTAAATCTGACTAGATATTTATTTGTATATTCCTCATTGAAACAATATTTATATGCATCAACTTGTCTGTCAACAAAGTTATCTAATTTTTCTTTATCACTTTTTTTCATAATCATCTCTCCCTTTTTATAATTTTTTATATTTGTTACAATTGATGTTATATTAGTACAGTAGTTATTACTGTTTCAATACTTGTATCAAACTTCCCTATTCATCGTGTTCTCTTTCCCTCTTATGAGGTACTCAAGTTTTTTATAACACTCCAAGGGCGTAAATTCGGAATTGAACTTTCCTATTTATTTCTTATTTACTTATATTATACTATCATTCTTATTAAATGTCAAATATTTTGTAAAAAAACTGAGAAGAAAATTTTCTTCTCTATATTAAATCATTTCATATAATTCTATGCATATTCTAGAAAGCAATTCATCTATTTCTATTAAGTTTTCACTACAAATAATATCAGTATATTTCATTAAATTAGTAAGAGCATTTAAAACTCCTTTAATTTCTTCTTTTGATTTAAAATTTATTATTCCATTTTTAACTCTATTGTATAAAAATAATAAATAATATTCATCATCACTCTTGAATCCTTTACCATACTTATTTAATGTTTTCTTTATGGCATCCTCTAGCATTTCACTTTCAACTAAGTTTAAATTATATTTCATAATCCCCACATCCTTTTTATTTTTTTATTTTATTTACTTATATTATACTATTACTCTTATTTATTGTCAAGTATTTTTAAAAAAACTGAGAAGAAATTTTTTCTTCTCTAAATTAAGTATTTATTAAAATGTCTTAATTAAGAATACTATCATTATTACTACTCCTATGCCCCCTAAAATTGCTCCCATTTTACTAAATTTAATTTGTTCTTCCATTGCCATTATTAATCTTTCTTTGTCCTCTTGTACTGTAAATCCATCTTTTCTCATTTCCTCTATAAGCGTATCTATATTGGCTGAGTATTCATTGTAATATGCTCTATCTCTAATGTAATTTAGAATAGGTAAAAAAGCTAAACAAATACCAAATACTTCTAATGCTCTACTTATTAATAATAATAAATTCATAAAATACCTCCAATTTAAAGTCCTTAAGACTATTTATTTTTTTTTATTTTGTTTTTTTATATTTATTATACTATTATTATATCATGTAGTTTATGTTATGTCAAGCATTTTTGAAAAAACTGAGAAGAAAATTTTTCTTCTCTTATAAACTTAGATTTAATAAATTAACTTGTTCTATTATTTCTTTATTATCAGATAAAAAAACTTTTTTTCTTCTATCGTACAATACTACATGACTACCACATTTCTTGCAACTAGCACCTTTGAAGGCTTGCTTTTTGCTTTCTGTCAATTTACTAACAGTTCCTATTATTCCATCTTTTGGACAGATTACAAAGTATTTATCGTTTCTTTCTTCATATTTCAATTTTACTTGTAGACTATCAGATATTTCTAAATGTTTACAAACTTCTTTCCATCTATCATCGTGATTACAATTATCATCGTGTAATTCATTAGCTATATAATGTGCTAATTCATGTTTTAATACGTATTCAAGTTTTTCATTTGTTGCATTTCTAAAAAATGATTTAGATATTTGCATGTCATAAGGTTTTATTTTTTTAGAATAACTTGTAACATAAAATCTATAACAAGCAACTTTTTTTCTAAATCTTCCATTAAGAGTTATATCTTTTTCAAATAATGGTATTTCATTTTTAGTTTTTTCATTAAACATTTCTATATTATTGTTTAAGAATTCCTTTACATCATTAACATTTTTTATTCTTCTTTCCATTTTCCAATCCCCCTAGAATATTTTTATTTTTTTATTTCTTTTATACTTATATTATATACTAGCCTTTATATATTGTCAAGTATTTTTGTAAAAAACTGAGAAGAAAATTTCTTCTCTTATTCAACTTCAATTTCTATTTTTTTAAAAAACTCTATCATTTCTTTTTCATATCTGTTGAAAAGTCTGACTGCTTTTTTATCTGCTATTTTTTCACATTTGATATTTCTATAATGTTCCATTTGTCCTTCGCCAATTAACCAAGCATTTATTTCATATTCCTTTTCACATTCAAAATATAATTTATTATACCCATGTTTATCAAGTGACCTATTTAGTGTTATCATATGTCCTATTTCATGTAATATAGAAACCATACAATAAACTTGAAAAAAATTCATTTCATATTTTTTCATTATGTAATTGTAATTAAAACCATAATGCTTTAAATAATCCACAAAATATTCATGCTGTCTAATTATACTTTCTCTTTCGGTATAAACATTTTCAGGAACATATAACAAACTATATCTATCAACTTTTTCTTGCCCTCCACATGCAAATGATTTTCTTGAAAACTTTTGTATGCAATAAGGTATTCCTTTTTTCAATTCTTTTTTTTCTATAAAAAAATCAAATATTGAATTCATAAAATCCTCAGTAATGTCTATATATTTTCTTTTTATTAAATCACTTTTAACTTTCATTTTTTTATTCCCCCTTTTATACTATAAATTATATATTATACTTTATATATTGTCAAGCACTTTTGTAAAAAAACTGAGAAGAAAATTTCTTCTCCTTGTTTAAAAAAATTTTTCTTTAATAAAATCTTTTATTTCAATCAGAATTACTCCTATTAGTCCTATTGTCAATATTAAAGTTACAATTGCCAAGCATACTAATATAATATCCATACAAATATTCATCATTATATAATCACCCCTATACAAAATTAATTTCTGCTTTTAGGTCTTTCCATGTATCCAATTGATAGGCAACATTATCATATAGTCTTCCACTTTCCATTTCATCTCTCGAATATACGCAAATTTTATTTTCTAATTTATATGCTACCAAGTCACATCTTTTTTCTAAGTATTCAACTAACATTTTAAAAGTATGTTCATCTTTACATTTTATTTCCATTATATACATAACAACAACTCCCTTTTATTTATTATTTACTTATATTGTACTATTACTCTTATTAAAAGTCAAGTATTTATTTTATTTTTTAAAAGAAATTTTCTTTATAGTATCATTCTTACCTTTCATGTATTCTACTTGCTCTTTATTATCTATTATATGCAATTCTCCATGACATTTATGGCAATGGCAATTGAGAATCCAGTTTTCAAAAGTGCTTTTTCTTAATTTGTTTCTACGATATTCATAACCACATTTTTGACATTTACCAATATATCTTTCTTCTATCTTAGGTTTAGCAGTGGAATAAGTTGCATCTGATATTCCTAATGCTCTACAATATTGTTTAAATACTTTATCATGACCATGATTATCTTGTTTGTAAACATTAACTATAAAGTGTACACATTCATGTCTTATGGTTTGAATAATATCTTCATCATGATAATCATTTAAAAGATTTTTTGCAATTTTAATTCCAAGTGGTTTTATTGTAGTTCCTTTTTTTGTCTTTGTAATTCTAAATTCAAATTTGCCTTTTGCTACTGTCATTCTAGGTGATATTGCTATTGGACATTTTTCTAATTCTTTTGTTGTTTCATATACATCTTTTCCTAATACCTTTCTAGTATGTTCTGCAAAATCATTTACTTCTTTTTGTATTCTTTCTAAATTCCATTTCATTTTATCATTCCCCTTTTTTTTATTTTATTTATACTATAATTATATCAGATACTTTATTCATTGTCAAGTACTTTTGAGAAAAACTGAGAAGAAATTTTTCTTCTCTTTAAAGTTTTCGCACAAAAGTGGGCTACGTCTATATAATATTCTAATTTTATTCTCTATTATAAATATACATTTTATAGAAATTATCCCAAATTTGATAATATTCTTCAGAATATTGAAGTTGTCTTAATCTACTTTCTTTCATAAGAATAGCATATTCAACATTGAATCCATTCCTAGATTTTATTTTTTCATCAATAGCTTTTTTATTTTTATTTTGTCTTTTTAGTGCCAAAGATTTTCTAATTTCATATATATCATTTTTAATTATATCTACATCAAAACCATTTAAATAATTCTTCTTAATATATTCTATGTCTTTAGTTAGAAAAATTTGAAATGCTTCATAAGTATATTTATATCCTAATTCACAAGTCAATTCAAAGCTTAATTCTTTATCAAAGTCTTTTAATTTTTGAATATTACATTTTATATTTTCCTTTCTGTTGCCATATACTAAATCATTTCTACTTGTAATACCATATTTCTCACATATTCTATTTTCAATATCTATTACTTTTCTTAATTGTATAGAATTTGTATTAAGATACACTTCATTATTTTCTAAATCTACTGCAATTTTCACTTTATACCATTTTATTAAATTGTCTTTTTTTTCAAGTTTATTTAAAGCAGATAAAAAATTTGAATATAGAGCAGAATTTTCAACAGAGAAAAAATCTTTTTTAACTATATCTTTATCATTTAAAATAGGATATTGATAATTAATATTCTTTTTTTCATTTGGGTAAAATATTTCTACTAGAGCCATACTAGTTAGCCAATTGTCAAATGTTTTTACACAATATGTTTCATCTCTAAAATTACAATAACCTATAATAGAATTTAACAAAGTTTGTTTCATTAAAAAACTCATACTCTTTTCATCCTCCTTAATATCATATACTTTCCTTTTTGCACTATCAAATTCTATTCCATTGCTCCCCATAAGAGTATAATATATTCTATTTCCTATTTTATTTTTTTCTATTGCACATACTTTGGAAAGTTTATTAATTAAAGTTTTTTCTCTTTTTCTAAAATTATTATAATCATAACAACAAAGTTCACAAAGTTCTTTTGATGTATAAGTTCCATCTTGTAAGATTACCTTCATATTATCATCTCCTTTTGTCCTCAAAACAATTCTATGTGTGTTATATATTATATATATATTATAGAACTGTTATGAGGACATCATTTTTATATGTTTATATATATTATACTATAAATTTTATTAAAAGTCAATAATAAAAATAAAAAAAGAAAGGCTATTTAAACCTTTCTTTTGTATAAATTAAATATTAAACATTAAATCACCTAAGCATAAAAGAAAATCTTTTTCTAATTCCCAGTTATCACATATTAAAACGGTCTTATTTTCATTTTCATAGCCATATTCATTTTTTGTATGTCCTTCATATCCTTTTTCACAATATAACCAAGTTATTAATTTACCATTTATCATATAAGTTGAACTATGTGCTACTACTGTTTCTAAATAAGTTGTTTCATGTAAAAAATCTTCATTTTTTAAATCCTCTTCTGTTAATTTATCTTTTGCAATTTCTAAAACAAATATATCATTTAAATTTTCTATATCTTCATCTTTGTAACCTAAAGTCACTACTGCTTCATAACTATCATCTAATTCTTTTATCTCTACATCAATCTTATCCATATCGATATCTTTAGTAGCATTTAAATATAATCTTTCTTTGTCATTCAATTCATTATATTGTGATTCATATTCTTCTAAATTTCTTTCAATTTCATTTTGTATATTTTCTTTTAACAATCCTTCAGCTTGTTCTATTTTATTAGAACATCCTATCATAGATATACCCATTAGACCTCCTAAAATCAATCCTAAACCCTTTCTAAATACCTTCATGATAAATTCCTCCTTTAACTTTTTAAATTTGTTTAAATCCATTTAAATTCATTATATCCAATAATTGGTTATAATATACTAACTGAGGATATTATATATCCTCTTTATTTATTTTATCAGGTAGACAAATTATAACTAATAGTGCGAAAAACCCAAAGAAAAATCCTAGTATTAACCAAGCTATAGTACTTCTACCTTTTTCAGTAGCAATAAGACAACATCCAATTGCAAATAAAATACTCCAAATTAATATAGCCATAATTTCAACTCCTTTTTAAATTTTATATTTTGTTATCAACTGAGGATATTAAATATCCTCTTTATCCTAATATTCTATTAAGTCCAATTCTTCCATTTCATTTAATAAATCATATTTATCATCACCGCATATGTCTTTATAATTTTCATATTTAAATAAATTTATCTCATCGCTTAAAGCATTTACTTCTACATAATATATTTCATCATTTAATTCAACTTCTACTGATTTAGAACATTCTAAGAATAATTCTAAAAATTCTTCTTCATAATTAAATTTCAAATACATCCATTCAGAATAACCTGTTCTTACATCTCCACGTCCACAATGAACTCTAAATGTAACTATATATTCATCTTCTTTAGTATCATAATAAGTTCTAAAATCAATATGATTAATTAATGGAGCATTCCAATTATAAGTATTATCGGCAGTTATTTCTTCTATCCAACCTTTTTCAATTCCTATTTCTAAATAATCATCAATATAATATTCATAATCAGCTTCTTCTTCTTTATCCCATATAATACCATTAACAACTTCATAAGGTTCTAAAACATTTAATATATCCATTATATCAACTGTCAATTCATTTTCTTTTATATTATAAGTTCCTTCTAAACATTTTTTTACATCTTCTATTATTGTTCTTCCAAACATATAAACCTCCAAATTTAAAGTCCTAAGACTATTTATTTTTTTATTTATACTTATATTATATAGTATAGTTTATATCATGTCAAGTGTTTTTAAAAAAATATTTTAAATTTTTTATTTTGTTTTTATCAATTGTCATTAACTGAGGATATTAAATATCCTCTTTATACTATATATTATATATTAGATTATATATCATGTCAATATAATTTTAAAAAAATATAGAGAAAAAATCTCTATATTTTTTTATATCTATGCCAATTGTTGTAAATCAGTTTTATTTATTTCTATTTTTAAAATTTTACTTAATGCTATTATACCTTTAGGAGTAATCTTAAGGTTACTATAATTATGACCTTCTTTTTCTCCAACAATTACCTTGAACCACGTTTTATCAACTTCAGAATATGGGAACCGTTAATCTGTAATTTCAACAGTATATTTATACATAGCATTATATAAATTAGAAGGGATTTTATCTTTATAATATTCTGCTATTTCTTTAATATAATTTTCTTTAAAAAATTTATATGACATAAATGCTTCTTCCGGAGTATTATATCTTCCTAAGTGTTTTAATTTTTGTTTTTTATTTTTAAAATCATATACTTTACATACACTTCTATATTTATCGTATTCTTTATCATAACAAACACCGATAGGATAGCTACCTCTTATTTTATCTGATTTTATAAATAATGTATTAATTATATGGGGAACAACCAAACAAGTTTGTGGACTGTATTTTTTATTACCTTTTATAAGAATATCTTTATCTACACACATTCTTTGTCCATCTATTTCATAATAATTTTCTTCATACCACTTAGCAAGGTTTTGAAAATTTAACCATTCTTTGCATACACTACATCCTTTATAAGTAGGATGTTTTTCTTGAAATTTTTCATCGTAACATCTTTGCAACATCCCTACCCAAAATTTATACATTTTCGTCTTCTCACCATTTACTCTACTTTTATATTTGCCTTCACCTATATAACCTTTACCATATACCCTAGGTTCATATGGACATTTAGTTTTTCCATCTTTAAAAACACTATAATATGTTTTTTTAAAAATCCAATTATATTCAGGAAAATAAACATCAATATCAAATGCATTTCTATATCCTATAATTATCATTTCACTACCAAAATTATTAATATTTTTTTCTCCAATTCTATCAATATTCTTACTCATAATTTCTCACCTTTTTTAATTTTTACCTTGCTTGAATATAATTCTATTTTCATTTAATGTTTTATTAAATTGTTGTGCTGATTTAAATTTAAATAATTTCGCAACTTGAGTTGATGTATATAATCCATTGTTATTCATAAAATCATCAAAATAATTTACTTTAGGTTTATCTTTTTCTATTTTTTCTAGCAATGGTTTCTTTTCTAGTTTTGCTAATTCTTTTGATGCTACTATTCCCTCTTGTCCACCATTATAGATATCTAGTAATAATTTTGCTTTTAATTGTTCATCAGAATTTATTACTTCTCTCATTGCAAAATATTCTCTTCTCAATTGTTTTCTTATTTCTTTTGCTTTTTCAGTTCTCATTAACATCACCAATGCTATGTAACCTTGTTCACTTAGTAAATAAATATATTTAGCATTTCCCCATTGCGCTTTAGTAAATAAGTTATTTTCTAAAAACAGGTCTTTTTTATCGACCTGTTTTAAATCTAAAATATCAATTCCAAAGTCAAATTCATTTAAATTTTTATTAATCAATTCATTAACTTTTTTCACTTCTACATCATGTATTTCAGCTATTGTTTTAGCTAATATAACTTTTTTACCTTCACCAAATCCACCTTCTATAACAGGTATTTCTTTCCCCATAAAACTTTGTGTTCCTTTAACTTGTAATTCCATCATATTACCAACTCCTTTTATTCTTATTTGATTATATTATACTTATACCTTTATTAAAAGTCAATAAAAACCTAAAAATAAATTTTAGGTTTCATAACTGAGGATTAATTAAAATCCTCTTATTTTACTTTATGTCCTTTTATACTATAAATATGAGTTCTGCCTTTGTTGTCAATTCCTTTTACTACTATTTTATATGTTCTGTATTCCTTTAAGTCTTTTTCTATCTTTGTTCCGTGTAGTTTATTTGCTACTTGTTTTACTATTTTTTTAGTTTTAGCACTGTTTAAGTTGCTTCTGAATCTAACTACATATTCTTTTTTATTCATTTTTAAGCTATAACTTGTTATTCCTAAATAGTTTAATACTTCTTTGTTTTCTCTTTTTTCTATGCTGTCAAGTGTTATGTAAGTTCTTCCTTTTGTTCCTTGAATTACTTTAGCATTAATTGTTACTGCATTTCCTAAAACCATTAAACCTATTAAACCTACCATAGTAATTTTTTTAATTAATTTTTTCATAAAAACAACACTCCTTTTTATTTTTTTTATTCACCTTTTGGGTGATAACTGAGGATTATAAAATCCTCTTAAAGTAAAAATTGAAATTCATTCTATTGATGTCATCATGTATCATGTCATCGTTGACTTTTACCCATTCATCGGATACACTGCTTAACAAATCCTCTATGCCTTCATTGAAATAGCTTAAATAAAAATTGTCAAATTTAATTGCGTTCATATCCAACTCTCTATCCTCTGAAAACATATTATTTTTTGCTTCTACTGTTAATAGTAACATATAACCAACTCCCTTTTATTTATTTATTATATTTATATTATATACTAGCTTATATATAATGTCAACTGAAAACTTAAAAATAAATTTTAAATTTTCTCACTGAGGATATTATTAAATATCCTCTTAATACCATTTTCCGTATCTACTTTCATATTCATCTAGTGTTATTATACTAAAATCAATCTCTGAATCTACCTCTGATATTTCAACTATATAAGGTTTTCTATTGATAAAAACTTTTGTATCTGAAACATATTTTATATTGTCTAAAACCTTTTTTAAATTTTGTTTATTAAGCTTATCTAATGCATTATCATATATACCTAATGTATACCCTTCACTTTTTATTTTATTTATTATTATTTCCTTATTTGTTTTCATTTTTAAAATCCTCCTAATTCATTTTTATACTATAATTGTATCATAGTATTTATCTATTGTCAAGTAAAAACTTAAAAATAATTTTTATTTTTCTTAACTTTCATAACTGAGGATTAATTAAAATCCTCCAAAGATATTAGTATTTGTTTAAATACATTATCATTGCTTAAATCTTTTATTATATTTTTTAAATCATTATTTTTATTACTGTCTCTTATTATTAATTCTATGTCTTCTTCTATGTAATCTATGCTGTCATAGACATATTCTTCATAGTCACATCCCATATAGCTTACTAGTTCTCCATTATCATTATAATGAAATAAATCTTCATTAGAATTAAAATTACCATTTTCAATTTTATCTGCTATTTCTAGTGGCTCTAAACCTTCCATTAATTCGTTGAATTCTTCCATATCATGAACTATTAACCAATCTAAATAAAAACTATTATAGCTTATAACTTCAACAAGTTCTAATAAATCAGTATAATTACCTCTATCTTCTAAATTCTTTCTTAAAGATTCAAATCTGTTCATAATAACAACTCCCTTATTTATTTTTTATTTATTTATTATACTATCATTATATACTAGCATTTATTTATTGTCAAGTGAAAATCTAAAAATAAATTTTAAATTTTCATAACTGAGGATTACTATATATTATAATAATCCTCCATACTAGCTAATACTTTATAACTATCTAATTTTAATAACTCTATTTCATGTCTATATTGTTTATACTGTTCTTCTGTCATATGAGTGTTAAATTTTCTCTCCCACTTTCTAACCATATAATTAGTTAGTACTTCATCTGAGTAGATATCTCTCATATATATTAATTGTCCATCAGTTGGATTTTGCACTTCTAATAAACAATCATTCCACATATTATCAATCTCCTTTATTTTTTATTTATTTATTATACTTATATTATATACTGGTGATTATGTATTGTCAAGCGTGTAAATAAAAAAAATCCATATATTTTTTTATATATATTTTAGATATTTTATGAGAAGACATCTTGTCTCCTCCTAAATATTTATGAGAGCACAATTTGTTCTTTCATAAATAATCCTTTGTGTTACTTTAAAACCTCCTCTAAATGGTTTTAACGTTCAATATGTACGGTAAGAAATCTTTTGTATCTTTAAGTGATAAAATTAATAAATCATTAAAAAACTCATAAAAATATTTAATTCTCCATAAAGAATGTACTATTTTAAGCTATTTAAATGGATTCTAAGATAGTTATAACTACTTAATAAATAAGTTGTTCATTGAATTATAAACTCATATTTAAATTTAATTCTTGTCAAATTTTGTCGATTAATACCAAATAAAAACCCCAAAGCTAAATTTAATTTTAACTTTGGGATAACTGAGGATTAATATAATCCTCTATAAATAATGCTTGTAATTAATTTTACTGTTTATTATATTACCAACTCCCTATTGTAATAATTCTAACAATTTATTTAAACCATCATCTGTTATTTTACTGTATTTATAATATCTATACATATAATTATTATCTCTAGCATATTGTGTTTCAATTTCATTTTTATCTAACCAATTTATTTTTTTAAGTTTATTCATTAAGTATTCTAAACTAATGTTGTTGTTAAGGTTATTATTTAATATTTTTAATGCTTGTCTATATGTGTATCCTTCATTTGTTTTTCTTCTCTTTTTCTCTTCTGTCGTTCTATTAATCATTTTAGATATTTGTTGCATTAATTTTAATATGTCATTATCTATGATATAATCTACCATTTTAGGATTCCATGTATAAACGTTTGTTATGCTTGCTCTACATAAACCGTTTTTAATAAATTCATTTTCAAATTTATCATTATGTATAAATCTAGTTTTTTTATTTATTAATTTATTTTCACCATATCCTTTTATTTCTAATGCTTCAAAGAAAATTTTTGTAAATAATTTCTTTGAAGGTAATTGTTTTATTAAATCTATTGTTGATAAATAATTTTCTATTCTTTCATTTTCTAATTCTATTTTATCAATTTCCTTTTGTTTTTCAGCACCATATTCTTCTTTTAGTTCACCGAATAATTTTGTATTTAAAACTCTATCTTCTTCTGTATTTGAAAATATAGATTTATAAAATGTTTCAGCTAATATTTTTTCTTTTGAATTTACAATTTCTCTCATAGTAAAATAATCATCAACTAATTTATCATGTATTTCCCATGCTAAATCAGTATCCATTATTTTTATAAGTTTTGCATATCCTCTTTCAGATAATAGATAAATATGTTCAGCTTGAGTTATAGATTGTTTGGCATAACCTAAATTCATCAACGTTTGCATGTCACACGCACGTTGTTTTAAATCTATAAAATCAATATTGTCTTTAAATCTTTTTATATTATCATCAATCCTTCTTCTAATATCACCATTTCTCATATTGTGTATTTCAGCTATTGCTTTATCTGTTAAACATCTTTTACTTTCACCAAATCCACCTTCTATTACTGGTATTTCTTTTCCCATAAAATTTTGTGTTCCTTTAACTTGTAATTCATTCATATTACCAACTCCTTTTATTTTTATTCTTGATTATATTATACTTAACATATTATTAAAAGTCAATAAAAACTCATAAAAATATTTAATTTTCCATAAAAAATATATTTCTCTAATCTATTTAAATCGATTCTAAGGCAGTTATAACTACTTAATGGATAAACTATTCATTAAGTTATAAACTCATATTTAAATTTAATTCTCGTCAATTCTGCTTAATTATAGGCATAAAAAAATCCTCTACCATATAGTAGAGGATTAATATTAATTAGTTTCTAATAATAAAGTACCTTCTGATTTTATTTTGTTGCTTCCATAAGTATTTCTTATAGAACTCATATTTCTTCCTTTGAATCCTTTTGACTTTCTAAAACTTTTTCCTTCAGGAGCAATACACCAACATTTTTTACTTTTACTCCAAAATGCTCCAAATTCATTTTTTAAATACTCTTTTACTGGATATGTATTTCCAGTGATATATAGCCAAGTGCCACATATTTCTATATTAATATTAACAAGTTGGATTAATTTATTGATTATTGTTCTAAAATTACTAGAGTTTCTATATTGATTTTTTATAAAGTCTTCTTCTTTTTTAGTTTTAGTTTTATTTAATTCATTTGCTTTTGCATATTCAATCGCTTCTTCATATTCATTATTTATTGCTTTAAATATTTCTTCATCTCCACCTCTATCAGGGTGAAACTTCATAGCTAATTTTCTATATTGTTTCTTTACTTCTTCCATAGTTTCTAAATTTTTAAAGTATTTCATAATGTATCCTCCCAAATATTTAATTTATTAACTATATTATAGCCTAAATGCTATATAAAGTCAATAAATATTTTCATTTTTTTATTTAATTCCTATGAAAGTTTTTAACTTTCACGGATAACTGAGGATTAATTAAAATCCTCTATTTGGAAAAGATAGACTTCTACAGCCTATTATTCTTCCCTTATCATCTCTCACAGATTCATTTACCAAAGCTAAATCAGTTCTAGTTTTACATGCATTGGCAACCATAGCAGATACAATAAGGATAGTATCAGCTTGTTGTGGAGGTAATCCTATAACATCTCCAAAAGTATTATCAGTTATAGGAATTTCTATTCCATCAGCAATTATACTTCCTGCATTAGTAGTAGCTTGAGAAACTCTTATTAGAGTTCCTGAAGTTGGTATGGTAAGTATAATATTATTATCACCATCCATTATATTAATATCGTGTGGTGTACAATTTATTAATTTTTTCATAATATAAAACCCTCCTAAATATTTTCATTTTTTTATTTAATTCTCATGAAAGTAATTAACTTTCAGCAACTGAAGAAGGATTTTATTTTCCTTCTTCTCGCACATATTCTAGGATACATAAGCTACTTGCTCTACTATAAAATTTCTCTTTTCTAACTCATGAGTTATTTTTTCGCTTTCATTTTTTAGTTTTTTTCTAGCTAAATCATAGAAGTCCCAAAAATACATTAAATTTATATCTATTCTATAACCACTTATTATTATTACTCGGTCTTCATATTCTAACTGTAAATCAGCACTTAAATAATCTTCTTCATTAACATATATCGCAACCCTTATATTATCATTGTCTTTTCTATCTATCATGTTTATAGCTTTTTCAATGCTATTATATCTTATTTTTTTCATATATTATACCCTCCTAAAATTCATTTATTAACTATATTATAGCATTTTAGCTATATAAAGTCAATAAAATATTTAATTCTCATGAAAGTTTTTAACTCTCACGGATAACTGAGGATTAATTAAAACCCTCTATAAATAGTATTTGTAATTAATTATGCTATTTAAGTAGCAACTTTTAGAAACATTATATGCATTTAAACTTCTGCTTATATGCACTCCAAAAGTTCTATTTGCTATTTTAACTGCTTTTGTTAAACTTAATATCCCTTGTCCAACTGCATAATTTAAACAAGGGTACAATGAAATAATCGCATATCTATTGCTTTCAGCGTTAACTATTTTTCCATTTACAACGAATTTTTTATTCATATAAAACCCTCCTAAATAATCTTATTTTTTTATTTAATTCTCATGAAAGTTTTTAACTTTCACGGATAACTGAGGATTATAATTAATCCTCTACGAATATTTCTAAGATATCCTCTTTAAAATCCCACGTTTCAAGATGCTTATATAATACGCCATGCTCTTTTGCTTCTTCTCCAATGTCTAAATCAGATATTCCTTTTATGGTATATCTATCTATTAAATTTTTAAATCCTTCAGTTACTTTAAATTGATATCTTTTCATATATAAAACCCTCCTAAATATTTTCATTTTTTTATTTAATTATCATTTATATTATATATCAGCTTTTATATAAAATCAATAAATGATATAAAAAATCCAAAGTTAGGTTTAAATTTAACTTTGGAATAACTGAAAAAGGATTAATAAGTTAAAAATCCCTTTTCTTTATAACTTGTCATTTTAAAACCTAAATTTTCATTTAATGTTTCTATATTATCTAATATAAATATCTTATCATTATGATTCAAATAAGATATTTCGTATTCATTGTCATTATTTACTGTCCATGATAAAATTATATTTTGTTCTTCCATAGCATTTAATAGAATATTAATATTATTATAATCTTTTTCCTCTGCATAAAAAACCTTTAAATCTATTTTGTTTATTTCAACTTCTTTTTTCTTCATATAAAAAATCCTCCTAAATAATCTTATTTTTTTATTTAATTTTCATGAAAGTTTTTAACTTTCAGGAATAACTGAGAGGAATTTTTATTCCTCTCTATTTATATAATCATAACTTAAGTCTTCTGTATGTCTAACTATTTGATTAAGAGTTGTAAAAGGTTCATTTTTTAAACAATTGATATCAACTTTTGAATTTAAAATCTCATGTCCATCACACCACGCCTTCACTTCTACTTTTTTAAATTTATCTAAGTTGCTTTCAAAGTATTTTTTAAACATATCCTTTAAATGTTTACTTTCTTCTATTGTGAAAACTATTCTATTTTGTGAACAGTGTGTTCCTATTATGTTCTTTTTATTATTTTTATAAGTTCCTTTTATTTGTAAACTCATGCTCATATAAAAACCCTCCTAAAATTCATTTATTAACTATATAATAACATAGTGTTTATATAAAGTCAATAAATATTTTAATTTTCATGAAAGTTTTTAACTTTCATGTCACAGAGGATTAAATTAATCCTCTAAGCTATACGCCATAGTCATATTAAAATCTTTATCCTTATATTGTTCTGAAAAATCAATAACTATGAATTCGCCATTGTCGCTTTTATGTTTATACCATTTTGTGCCAGTCAAACCATTTAACCATGTTTTTTTACCTTTTACGTCACCTTCTAGCATTTCAAATACTACTTCATTATTATTATATCTAATACCTTTTCTCTTGCTTATATCTTTTGTTAATTTTACATATTTTTCATTATCCATATTTAATAAGTCTTCAGCTTTTTCTAGACTAACATATCCAGTTAAAACTAATTTAGATATACTTTCTCTTAATTCTATCATACCTTGTTTTTTAGTTATTTTTTTCATATATAAAACCCTCCTAAAATTTTAATTATTAACTATATTATAGTTTAATTACTATAAAAAGTCAATAAATATTTTAATTATTACAAAAGTTTTTAACTTTTGGATAACTGAAGAAGGATTTTATTTTCCTTCTTCTACTTCTTTATTGAATAAAGATTTTATTTTTTTAGAGAATTTTTTATTACATGTCACGTCATAAAATTTGAATTCATTGTAAAAAGTATATTCTTTTAATGCTTCAAGGTGTGAATTAATCGCTTGAGTTGTAGAACTTGTATCATAATTGCAATTATCAACAATTATTTTATTCTCAAGCGTATCAATTACCATTATTATATTTCCATGATACATTAGATAATAACTATCATTAATCTTGCTAAATGAATGATTCCCTATTTTCATTTTAATGTTACCTTCCATTATTCCTCTAAATAATTTTTCACTATATTTTCTCATATCATACCCTCCTAAAATTCATTTATTAACTATATAATAACATAGTGTTTATATAAAGTCAATAAATATTTTAATTATTACCAAAAGTTTTTAACTTTTGGATAACTGAAGAAGGAATTTATTTTCCTTCTTCTTTTCTAAATCTGAACTCAAATATATTTTCTTTTCTATGTCCTTTGATTAAATTTATTTCAACAGTTGCTTGTTCGTCATTATCATACATGAATAATTTTTCGATATCGGTTCTATGATTTATACAATATACTAAAAATCCAACTCTTGTATCGCCTTCATATTGAAAATAAACTAAATCGTTTTCAATGTCAACTCTAATTTTATTTATCCATATATTTTCATTTATTCTTTTTTCTCTTTTAATCATGTCAATTATTTTATCCATATTTCTTAATAATTCAACTCTTATTTGTTTTCTATTCATATTGTACCCTCCTAAAATTCATTTATTAACTTTATTGTAGTATAATCACTATATAAAGTCAATAAATATTTTAATTATTACAAAAGTTTTTAACTTTTGTTACTGAAGAAGGAAAAAATCCTTCTTCTTATAAGTTTTCAACTTCTATGCTTGTAATTGTATTTCCATTGCAAGTTATTAAAAATCCTACTTTACTTTTAAAGGATTTTACAAATAATGCTTGAAAAAATTACCCTTACAGTATGAAGTTTTAGGACTATACCCTAAGATATTCATGAAAGGTATAATTCTTTTTTCACCTTTTATAGCATTTATTTCTTTTATTTCCTCTTCGCTAAATATTTTTTCTTTTAATTCATAATTATTCATAATATAAACCCTTCTAAAATTTATTTTCAGTAATAAAATTACTGTTACTGAAGAAGAGAATTAAATCTCTTCTTCTTATAATGTATCTAAAAAGTTATTAACAATTGATATTTCTTCAGTGTTCAATAATATTTCAGTATGACAATGTTTTGAGTCAATGTAACTATTTTCAAAGACTATATTATTTTCATGAAGAAAATCTATTAATAACATAGTGTCCTTTCTATTTAATTCGACATTATAATATTTTCTCATATAAAACCCTCCTAAAATTTTAATTTTATCAAAAGTTTTAAACTTTTGCTACAGAGGATTAATTTAATCCTCTAAAAATTTACCGTATCTGCTTTCATATTCATTTAATGATATTACATTAAAATCAATTTCATTATCCACTTCAGATATTTCAACTATATAAGATTTTCTATTGATAAAAACTTTTGTATCTGAAACATATTTTATATTGTCTAAAACCTTTTTTAAATTTTGTTTATTAAGTTTATTTAATTGATTATCATATATTCCTATAATATACCCTTCACTTTTTATCTTATTTATTATTATTTCCTTATTTGTTTTCATTTTTAACCCTCCTAAAATTTTATTTCAGTAATTTAAAATTACTGTTACTGAAGAAGAAAATTAAATCTCTTCTTCTTCTTCTTCCATTATTTCAACTTCATTATATATTTCATTTACAACGTATTCAAAAGCTAACCAACTTAAATTGTTTGCGTTTACTTCAAAATCAGAGCTTAAGTTATCTTTAATACTATTATAAATATCAAATATTTCTTCCATATGTTTAATAAAAAAGCATTTAGTTTCACTATAATATATTAATTCTCCAATCATGCCACTTGAACATCCATAATTTATTATGTCTTCTAAAAATCCTTTTTCTTCTTCATAGTCTTCTATATGGTCTAAAAGGATATCAATAACATTATCCTTTAATTCGCTTTCACCATACATATTATTTAACATATTAGTTATTTTTTTCATATAAAACCCTCCTAAAAATTATAAATTTTATTTCAGTAACTCAAATATCAATTTTGAATTACTGTTACTGAAAAAGTATAGATTTTATAAAATCCCTTGTTTTTTCTTATATTTTTTATTCTTCAATGCTAAAATTCTTAATTTCAAGTCCAAAATTTTCTTGTCCCTTTCTATTTGTGTATTTTCTTATTTTAGCTCTAAAACTTATTTTTTGTCCTTCTTGAATATTTTCTTTAAACATTTTTTTAGTGACGTTGCTTATCATGTCGCATAAACAATGACAACATATAAATTCATTATCTTTATAAATATTGTTTACAAGTACTATTTTTCTACAGCCTCTTTTTTCAATCTTATTGAAAGTTCCTTTAAATTCAATAATCTCATTATCAAATTTTTCAAGTCCTTTTCTATATTCATATCTCCCGTTTTTAGAATTAACATACATATTATAAACCTCCCTTATTTTAAACAAGGGATTTTATAAAATCTATACCTTTTCCGATTAACTGAAAAGGAATTTTTTCCTTTTCCGTTTTTAGGAGGAGGGAACATATTCAATTATATAATAGGATTTTTACCATTGCACTTCATACGCCCTTGTAACTGTTCAATGGCTGTTAGATAATAAAATCTAACTTTTGATTATTACCTTATAACCTTTTGAGTACTTTTTAAAAGTTCCGATTTAAAAAGTATGTTTTCGTAAGTACTTATTAATCGTTGATTAACAGTTTACCTATATAACCTTTGGTAATAGGGTTTTTACCAAAAGCACTTTTTAAATTTTTCCTTTTATCAGTTACTTAAAAGTTTTAAGATAATGCTTAATTCTATCTAATGATATATTAAGCTTCTATTATATACCTTATGCGTATAGCTTAAGGATTTTTTTATTGCTTTTATTACCTTAATTGTATCAGGTCTTTTATCTAATGTCAATCACTTTTTAAAAATTTTTTAAAATTTTCTTAAGTGCTTTTCCTAAGCTGTTTTCCTAAGTTGTTTTATTACCTTAATTGTATCAGGTCTTTTATCTAATGTCAAGTATTTTTTTTAAAACTTTTTAAAACTTTTTTAACTGCCTTTCCTAAGTTGTTATTTGTTTTATTAACTTAATTGTATTTAACCTCTTATCTAATGTCAAGCATTTTTTAAAAGTTTTTTTAAGTTTTTTTTAAGTAGTTCCTAAGTTGTTTTATTAACTTAATTGTAGCATTGTTTTTTTTCACTGTCAACTGTTTTTATAATGTTTTTTTATGTTTTTTGTATACAATAAAATAAATATTAAATTTTGTATATTGTATACAATATTTTATATTATGTACTATGTATTTTGTTTAAAGAATATTGTATACAATATAATGCATTATGTATATTATATTTTGTTTAATGTTTATTGCATACAATATATCTATATTCTTTTTATTATCAGTTCTAAAATCATTTTTCTATTTTATTTTTTTTTCTACTGTTGCCGTATGACGTGATATAAGGCGTTTTAAAGACTTTTAAGATAGTTAGTGGATAATTAATCAATTGAATAATATATCCTCTTATATTGCCTTCTATTGCCTTATATGAATACATGAAAATTTTTTAAAAAATTATTGACATTAAAAAAAGTTATGCTATACTTAAGATAATAAATTAAATAAAGGAGATTGATTGAATTGAAGAAATATAGTATAGAAATAAAGGGCAATATATGGACAAAGGAATTAATAATTAATATATGCAAGGAAAAGAGACTATTTAAATATAATGTAATAGAATTATTAAGTGGATTAAAATACTGTATACAATTGAATGATTTAAGCTTTTGGAACTATCATTATTTTAAAAAACTTAAGAAAATAGAAGAAAAAAAATAGTAGACTTTTCTACTATTTTTTTATTGTATATATGAATAACTGCTCATATGTTTAATTGTATACAACATGTAATATATAGTATAATGTATTATGTATACAATATAATATATTATATATCATGTATTAAATATCTTGTATGTAATATTATGTATAATGTATTTTGTATGCAATATATAATATACTGTATACACTATTATGTATATTGTATTATATTAGTTTACATGTTAACTATTCTCATATTGATAATAAATAATACTTGACAGATAAACAAATGTTCTATAATCGAACGTAGCATACTTTATGGTGTTTGTCAACAGTTAATTTTGTCTGAAAAGTTTAGTATAAGTAAACATTGTAAACGTGAAACCATTGAAAATGCTATATTATCATTTTGATAAATTTACAAATACTAAGAAAAATTCATGACCTATTTAAATCGATTCTAATAGGGCGAACAAAATCCCTCTTTATACTCTATCCTTTATATAAAGTCACCCTATACACTGCTTTAAAATCGACGGTAAAAGGTCGGTATGTATTTTTAAAAAGGTGACTATAGTTTTTAATGTATACTTTTTAATGTATACAATTTATTATCATAATGATAATATATGAATAGGTATTCAAGTATTCATATATAGAATTGCATATTATATGAATACTTATTCATATGTTTAATTATCAATATGTAAATAGTTGATAAGTAAACTATTATCAATATGATAACATATGAGTGAGTGTTCATACATTATGATTAATGTATACAGTATAATATATAGTGTATACGTATGAATAACTGTTCATATATTGTATGTATAATGTATAATGTTTAATGTATACATTATTATGTACTATGTATGTTATATTATGTATAATGTATGCAATATATTATATTATGTATAGTATATGAGATACTAAGTACTATGTATGCTGTATAGTGTGCATTGTATACAATATGATATACTATGTATAGTGTACTATGTACTATGTATACAATATATAGTTAACATGTCAACTATTATCAATATGATAATATATGATTGACTGTTCATATAATCAACTGTTATTAATATAACATATGAGTGAGTGTTCATAGGTTCATATGATAGTATGATAGAACAACTGTTCCTATGATGTTCTATGTTAGAAGAACATATGATACAAAGAACGAACTGCATAGGATTGATTGTAAGGCGTTGGCGTTGTGTCCTCCTTATGTTATATCGTCGAGAGTGTCTCTTCTCTTATATTGCCTTGTATTGCCTTATAATAGTATATGTAAAAAATAGTATATAGAGAAAAAAATTTTCTTAAAAATTGTTGCTAAATAAGAGAAGGACTGCTAACATTATATTAATAAATAAATAGATAAAGGGGATTGGTAAGTATGAAAAAATTATTAATAGTTTTAAGTTTAATTATTGTTATGGTGATTTTTAAAGACTGTATATTAATAGGTTTAATGGATATCGTCGATTTTGTGGGGAATTTGTTTAACTTGAATGTAATTGTTCCGATTGACTTTTTAAATACTTTATATTATCTATAAGAAGAGAATAAGTGGGACAAAATATGTCCTACTTATTTTTTATAGTTTATTGTATACAGTATTTTTTATGGTGTATAATGTATGGTGAATTGTTTATGGTGAATTGTTTATATTGTATACTGTATTGATTATAATGTATTATGTTTAATGTTTATTGTATATTGTATGGTGAATTGTTTATAATGTATGATATGATATATTTGAAAGAGTTTTGTCTATATTTGTAGAATATTGTAATATATAGAGCCTTGTCCCACGTGAAAACTTAAGGGAATTTAAGAGTAATTTGTGGGGAATTTGTAGGGAATTTTAAGGAACTGATAAGGGGGACTCTGAAATTTTGTGGGACATATAATAGGGGGTGGGTCGAAAAAAGTCCCACTATAAATTCTTTGTATACAGTGTTTTAAAAAAGAGTTCTTAGAGAACTATTTGCGTTTTCGACATGAAGGGGGTAGTTTTCGTAACTTTTCGTGTTTTCTCGACAATATAAGAGTATAGTCCCTTTATCTACACAGAATTAATTTTTATCAATTTATAATTTTATCATATGTTAATTGACTTTTAATGATTTAAATAGTATAATTTAATTATAAATAAAAGGAGTGATGCTCATGAGTTTAAAAAATAAACATATAGGAAAAGAAAAATACAATAATTATAACGCTTTGATGGAAATAATAGAATATAAAAATAGAAATAATATTGATGTATATATAAAAGATTATGATTATATTGTATATAATACCAATATGGATAAATGGGATGATGGAACAATAAAATGTCCATATGATAAAATTTATTATAATAAAGCATTTATTGGAGAAGGTAAATATAGTAAAAAAAATAACCCATTAGCCTTTCAAAAATGGCAAGGAATATTAAATAGAACTTTAAGTAATGAAACAAAACAAAAACATCATACTTACGAAAATTGTACTATTTGTGAAGAATGGTTAAATTTTCAAAAATTTGCAGAATGGTTTGAAGAAAATTATTATGAAGTAGAAGGGCAACGTATGGAAATTGATAAAGATATATTATATAAAAGAAATAAATTATATTCACCTTATACTTGTATAGTTGTGCCACATGATATTAATATGCTTTTTATTAAACATGAAAATAGGAGAGGTGATTTGCCAATAGGGGTTTATTGGGATAATTATAAGCAAAAATTTAGAAGTGAAATGAAAATAGAAGGAAAAATAATTAAAAAAAGTTTTAAAACTTCCATCGAAGCTTTTGAATGGTATAAAATTAATAAAGAAAAAAGAATAAAGGAAATAGCAGATAAATATAAAAATGTTATTCCTAATAAATTATATATAGCATTATATAAATATGAAGTTGAAATAATTGATTAAATTCGATAAAGATGGGGGTACTTTATGATAATATCAATTACTAAATCAATAATATTACCTACCCTTATATACACTACCCTAATAAAATAACTATAAAAAAACGTGTTATTTTTGACTAATTTCAGTCTATTTTTAGCCAAAAACATACCATTTTTGACCAATTTTGGTACATTTTTGTACCATTTTTAACCAAAAATAACCATAAAATATACGATATACCATATAAAAAGTAATCATATAAAGTTATCCACAATTTCAACAAAGTTATCCACAGAATGATGTGGATTAAAAATAACGATAAATCACGAAAATATTAATATGCTTATTTTTATATCCCATTAAGTCTCGTTTTTATAGGGTAAATAAAAAAAATGTACGGTTAACCGAATAGGAAAAAATCCTACAAAAAATACATGGTTAACCGTACTCAAGAAATTAAAGTAAATAAAATACATGATTAATGGTATATAAAAGTGATAGAATGTAAAAAGTTAAAGAAGTAATAAAAATAGACTTCTATTGCTATCTTAATTTGTCTTTTAAGTCAGCATTGAAATAAAAAAATTCATCCATCTTTCTTTCAAAATCATCTACACATGAACCTCTATTCAATTTTTCAATCCATTCTTCATATGATTTAGTTATGTAATGGTCTAAAGTTATTTTATCCATAGGTGTTAATCCATATGACATAGGACTATAAACTCTTTTGCAATCTGAATCAACAATAGTATTATAATTATTAGACATCATAGGAAAATGAGGTGACATTGCTACAATTCTATGAGCCTTAACTATACATTTTCCTCTAATATCATTATAATAAGATACGACTTTTGTAAATCTTTCTCTTACTAATCCATCTTCTTTTTTTATTTTGCCATTAGCATTATAAGTTAACCAATCTATATATAATCCATCATATTTTTCATATTGTTGCATAAAGTCATTTATATTAGAACCATCCTTTATATTTATAAATTCATCAGCATCTATAAAAGCTATCCATTTTGATTCTCTACTATAATTATATAAACAATTATTATAACATTTTATTTGAATGTTACCATGCTCTTTTACATTTAACTTCCAATCTCTTATAGTGCACTTATTTAAATATTCCTTGTTTATACTTTCTTTAATTGGTACTGTTGACATATTATCATATATATAAAAATGATTAATACCTATACCAATATGATATTCTAACCATTCATTAATATAAGGATTTTCATCTTTACATATGAGGCATATAGAAGTGTTATATTTAAAATCTATCATTATTGTTCTTCTTTTCTATTTGCATTTGGAATAGTTTTTGGTTCAAAATAAACATTAGTTATATTTACTGTTATATTTTTATCATTATCATTCATATCTGTTGCATTTAAATTATATACATCTGTATAAATATATAAATCATTTTTACCTATTTCTTTTAATCTTATATCATCTGTTCTAATATATAAAATTTTAAAAGATATATCATTACCATATTGACTACTTTTATAACATATTAATTCATTTTTTTTAACAATATAAACTGGCATTTCTTCATATGAATCATAAGAAAGTAAATTCTTTTTATCGAATAAAAGTGGAACATCTATACTTGATGTACCAACATCAACTATAACATGCATATATCCACCCATATCTAATAATTTTTTAATATCTACATCCTTTGGTGAAATAGTAGCATTACCATATGAATTTGGAGTGAATGTTATAGGAATCATTTTTGAATCATTAGCATTTACTCCACCTGTTTCATTATTGTTATTAACAATAAAACCAAATTTATTATTTTTATCAAACATAATCTATCTTTTCCTTTCTATTTATTATTCTTTAGGTACAAATGTTTTGCTAACTCCATTAATAGTGACTACTAGTTCTCCACTTTCATTAAAAGATAGTTGTGGTAAACTAGAAATTTTATCATCTACATATTTTTTAGTTGCAGGATTATAGTCACTTGTTGGTGTGTATATTGACTCATTGTTTAAATTTAAAAAGTCTGTCTTCAAAACAATAATACTTAATTTCAAATTTTTAATTTTATCTATAAATTCTTTTTTATTATTACCTTTAGGTATAGAGAGTTGTATTGTCATGTACCCATTTTTAGTTTCCATAGATGTATTACTACCTTCAACTAAGGCTTTATCGAAGTAAGCAGAAAATCGAATATTTTGAGTTGTATTTATGTATACAATGTTTAACCCATCGCCATTGATACAACTACCATAACTGTTTCCTATAAAATTATCATTTTCATCATATAAATTAATACCTATTTTATTATATGCACTTTTTACTGTAGGATATTCTTTAACAAAATTATCCATATTCACTTTAAATGAAATTGACTTTTTAAAAACCGTATCATATGTCATATTTAATAATTCAGGAAATAGTTCACATAAAGGTTTTTTATTTATTTCTGTACTACATGAAACAGGATTTCTACTTATATGTAATGTCGTGATTTTGTTATTGATTAGCTTATCATTATAATTAATATATTCTTTATTGTCATCCACATATTTTTTAGTAGCTGGTTCATAATCATTAGTTGGTATAAATTCTGTAGTATTGTTTTTAGTTAAGTAAAATACTGTTTTTTCTGTATGAGCATCCACTGTATCAGTTTTGAAATAAGCAGTATAACAAATTCCTTCTAATATAACTTCAATTTTAGTATCATCTTTAGTACCAGTATAAATAAATTTACCATGAGGATTACCAGATAAAAAGAATCCACTAAAATCGCCACTAAGTTTCTCATAACCTAAATATAAAAATTTAGCATCATTTGGCGACATATAAATACTATGTGGTTCTAAATCAATAACATTTGTAGCACAATTTTTATTATAATCAACAGGTAATATTTTAACAGTAGTTTTATCATCTACATATTTCTTAGTAGTTGGATTATAATCATTAGTAGGAGTGTATTCTTGTGTATTATCTTTAGTTAAAACTTTACTAGGATTTAATATAGCATTTTTTGTAATAACTAAATCATTTGTAAATTGATAAGATTTTACTTGAGATGCCCCACCACTAAATGGATACATATAATTATTATTAAAGTCAAAACATAAAGTTATATCATACGTATCTATTATATCTAAATCATATGCTATTATTCTATTATATTGAGAATCATATATCATACGTACACTTTTGTCGCCATACATTCCTTGATAGACAGCATATTTATAATCTGCAAAAAATTCTTTAAAATTTATACTAGATACATATCTACTAGTACCATTATTACATTTTTGCATTTCTTCTTTAGATATTATTCCAACATTTTCTATAACATCTGTGCAAACAAATCTATCATCTACATATTTTTTAGTTGCTGGATGATATTCTTTAGTAGGATTATATTCAATAATGTTAGCAATAGGTAAATAATTTTGTAAAGTTTCAGTTACTTCTACATCAGTATTCGTACTGTGTTTAGTATAGTCAACTTTGTAAGCCGTATTATTATATGATAACGTACTATAATTATCTTTCGTAGAATGTACTACCTTTAGTAGATGTACAACTTTATTTTTTAAAGGTAAAGAACGAATAAGTTTAAAACTTCCATCATCACAAACATATGCAATACGATAACTTTGTTGTCTAGTTTCATTAAGGTCTTTATGAGTAGAGTATTGCACACCTTCAATTAAATCCATGATATTAACAACTTTTATTATGACATAAGCAGTTTCTTGTATTGTGTGAACTGGTAACGGAAGTATTACTGTATTATCATCTACATATTTTTTTATATCTGAACTATTTAATTCATTGTTATTTGAATTATTATTAATGAATCCAAATTTATTATCTTTATCAAACATATTATTTCTCCTTTCTATTTATTTATTTATTCACTTTTAGGAACAAATGTTTTACTAATGCCATTTATTGTTACAACTAATTCTCCAGCTTCATTAAAACTAAATTGAGGTAAACTAGTAACTTTATCATCAACATATTTTTTAGTAGTTAAATCTTTATCTTCAGTAGGAGTACCTTCTTGAGATAATTTACCTGCATACCAACCATTACCTTCCCAGTCTAATGTGTGAGCATTTGACCTTTTGGCATCACCAGCACCATTACCTACTATATGAGAATATTTACGCTCTTTGTCTTCAATATTATATTTACCTTGTACGTGTTGAAATTGAGAAGAAGCTTTACTTCCATACCCTTCTGCATGAGAACTAGCACCTGAAGCAGTTGTATAATCACCTTCTGCATGAGAACTAACACCTGAAGCAGTTGAAGAGTCACCTTCCGCATGGGAAGACTCACCTTCAGCTTTAGTTTTATAACCTTCTGCATGTGAACCATATTCGCCTGAAGCAGTTGTTTCACTACCTTCAGCATGAGAAGAAGTTCCACTAGCTACTGTGCCATTACCTTCTGCATGTGAAGAATTACCTGATGCTATTGTATTCATACCTTCTGCATGTGTAGAATTATTTGATGCTTTTGCTCCACCACCTTGTGCAAACGAACCATTACCTGATGCTTCCACTCCTATACCGATAGCAACACTCGCCATCCCTATGTCACCTGTTCTTCCTAAACTTATGCTATTTTGTGCCACTAAATTATTTTCTAAATACTTACTATCTAAATATTTTACTTCTTCTTCATATATAACTAAATCTGTAGAAATGGGAGCATCCTCTGCATTAGTATTCCTAATAAATAATGCTAAATCAGTTAATCGATTGAAGACTTGTATAACATAATCATCTATACTACATACAATACTATCACCCGTCTCTTTACTCATCATTACACTACATAATTTTTTACTACCTAAGAATTCTATATAATATCTTCTATCTTTATTAATAGAAACATTGTTTATATTATTAATCTTCCCTAATTTTATATCCTTAGCAAGTATAGTAGCTAATACTTTGCTAGAAATAGTGTGAGGTAAATCAGTATCCTTTATATTATTATTATTATTATTATTTGATTTATTATTATTAATAAATCCAAATTTATTATCTTTATCAAACATTTTATTTCTCCTTTCTATTTATTATAAAAAAATAAAGGGAAATATATAGAATTATATCTATTATTTCCCTTTATACAAAATTAATTTAACCCTATATATCTAACTTTTGAACCACTTTCAACAACAACTATTGATTCTATTATTACATTTCCTAAACTTAAAGTTTCATTAGCACGCATTAATATTTTGTCTCCGTCATTGAATATAACGTTTATTTCTCCTTCACCCATGTTTTGAACTTGAACGTTAGTTATTGATTCTATAGTTCCTTCATTACCATCAGATAATATTTCTTGATTTTCTCTTTCAGTTGTAACTACTTTACCTCTAACTTTAACTGCCATTGTCTTCACCTCCTTATTTACATTATACATATATAATATAATACAAATAAATATTAATTATATATAAAATATATTAAAATTTTTATTAAATACTATTGATTTTTATTACTCATCTTAGTATCATATAATAAAGGAGGTGATAAAAATCAATAGAGTTGAAAAACATATTATTAAACCAAATAATAAATACTATAGTCTACTAGATGAATTTTGTTATAAGTCTAAAAATCTATATAATTGTGCAAATTATATTATTAGACAAGAATTTATTAATAATGGAAAATGGATAAGGTATAATGATTTAGATAAATTGTTAAAGCAAGAAGGAAATAATTTTGATTATAAAAATATGCCATTAGCAAGTACGGGTCAGCAATGTTTAAAATTATTAGATAAAAATTGGAAATCATTTTTTCAATCAATAAAAGATTATAATAAGAATTCCAATAAATATTTAGGTAGGCCTAAACTACCTAAGTATAAGCAGAAAGATAGTAGAAATTTAATTGTATTGACAAATCAAAATTGTAAAATAAACAAAGGTATAATTAAATTTCCTAAAGCATTCAAAGGTTTTTATTTGAAAACAAAAGTAAGTAATTTACAACAAGTAAGAATTATTCCTAAAGACAAATACATTGTAATAGAAGTAGTTTATAAAACAGAAGATATTCAATTATTACAAGACAATAATAGATACATTGGTATTGATTTAGGTTTAGATAACTTTGTAACCATAACTAATAATTGTGGATTAATTCCATTAGTAATAAATGGTAAGGGTCTAAAGTCAATAAATCAATACTATAATAAACAAATGGCTCATTATAAATCAATAGCTAAAAGAGTTAATAAATTAGATTACACTAATAAAATGAGAAAACTAACACTAAAAAGAAATAATAAAGTTGAAGATTATATTCATAAAGCTAGTAGATTTGTAGTTGATTATTGTAGAAATAATGAAATTAATACTATAGTTATAGGTAACAATAAGAATTGGAAACAAAATAGTAAAATGAGTAAAAGAGTTAATCAAAATTTTATTAGTATACCTTATTATAGTTTTATACAAAAAGTACAATATAAAGCAGAGGAATTTGGAATACAAGTTATTATTACTGAAGAAAGTTATACAAGTGGTACTTCATTTTTAGATAATGAATTACCTATTAAAGAGAATTATAATAAAAGTAGGAGAAAATATAGAGGATTATTTGTGAGTAACGAAGGTATAAAAATAAATGCTGATGTAAATGGCTCATATCAAATTATTAAAAAAGTATTTCCTAAAGCATTTGCTGATGGAATAGAGGGTGTAGGGTTACATCCATTCAAGGTAGATTTATTGTAGTTGGATAAATTGATTGATAAATTAATTTTATTAAATAATAAGATTAATAAAATTAATAACCTAATACTTGACTTTTAATATTTTTATTAGTATAATAAAATTAAAAGGAGAAAATTAATGAAAGAAAAGAAAATAAACTGTGGATTTTGCAAATATTTTAAAATAAAAGATTTAGGTAATGGATTTTGTGAAATCCTATGTGATAAAAATGAAGTAAATTTACCTTATCAACCTTGTGAGATTTATGAAGAAAAACTAAAATCTAATGAACAGAATGGAGAATAAATATGGATAAAAAATACGATAAAATAGATATGGAAATGTTAAATGTACCTTGTGGTAGTGTTATTATGGAATTTGAAAAAGATGGAGAAGAATATAAAGCTGAAATAATAAAGATACCTATTAAATATTTTTTAATAACAGATATGCTAGATGGATTTATGAAGAGAATTATAGAAGATTTATATGAGCAAGGTTGGGATTTTTCTAAAGCAATAGATTTTACTGAAATAGTTAATGAAGATTAGAGAGGATATATCCTCTCTTTTTTAATTATTTATAATCTCTAAATACCATAATAATACCATTATTTCTTAAGACTACATAACCTGTTTTTACAGTAAAGGAATATTCATATCTACTTCTAAATAATCTCATATTTTTTACATTTGCTCTAAGACCTAAATTATTCATCTTTAAAAGATAATCTTCACATTTATGGCAAGGAATACCATATAATGTATATGCCATTTGAATAAAATCTAAACTATCTTTATCTTTAGGTATTATCTTATTGTTCATATCATTTAATCTATCTAATTTATCAACTATAAATCTTATCTCATCATAAGAATAATTAAGTATACTCTTAAGAAATACATCTTTATCTCTAGGTAAACTAAAACTTAATGTTCTCCAACGAACATCTTTTTTATATCTTACTTTACATTTATTTAATAAAACTTCCCAAGGTTTCATGGTTTTTTCAAACTTTTCAATAGATTCATCTCTCATATCCAAAGTGCATACATTAGATTTATCTATATCTCCATACATTATACTTCTTAACATTAGTTCCATTTTATTTTCTGTTAATTGACTACTATTATTAGAAATATAAGTAAAAGTATTTATAAATAAAAAATGAGAAAATATTGTTTTTTTAAGTGGAATATCTTTAGTCATAATATCTATATATCTATTATCATGTCTAAATATTACATCTCCATATTCATTTATACTAGTATCTCTATATTTACCAAAGAATATTCCTTCATCGTTTATTAATATATCTAATTTTCTTTGAAAAGTAATCCTATTTAATCCTTTAGATTTTCTTTTAATATAATTAAGTGGTAATAATAATTCAACATGTTTATCTTTAGGATAATATGTTAATACTTTTTCTCCTTTTTTATAATCTTTTATATATTTCCATTCTTGTCCATTAAAATATTCCATATTTTCTCCAAAGAAAGTATTTCTTGTTTCTAATCTTGGCATTAATATCAATCCTTTCTATTTTATTTACATATATTAAATAAGACAATAAAATTTTATACGATATTTCGAGTAATTTATTTTACTTTTAATAAAATTATGAGTATAATATATATAAAATAAATAAAAAACAAAGGGGAGATAGATATGAACGAATTTGAAAGGAGACTACAATCCCATTAGTTTTAGCTGATGAGTAAAGAGCTATAAGAGAAAATATATGTAAGGAGGTGATAAGTGAATGTTTAAAACATATAAATATAGATTGTATCCTAATAAACAACAAATAGAACAAATTCAGAAAACTTTTGGATGTTGTAGATTTGTCTACAATCAAACATTATCATATAGAAAAGAAATATATGAAACACAAAAAAAATCTATGAACAAAACTTCTAGTAACAATTATTGCAACCAAGTCCTTAAAAAAGAATATGAATGGTTAAAAGAAGTTGATAAATTTGCTCTTACAAATGCAATTTATAACATGGATTCTGCATATCAAAGATTTTTTAAAGGATATTCTAGTTACCCAAAATTCAAAAGTAAACGAAATAATAAAAAATCATATTCTACTAACTTTACTAATAATAATATTGAAATATCATTTGAGAATAATAAAATTAAATTGCCAAAACTCAAGTGGGTTAAAGCGAAAATACATCGTGAATTTATGGGTAAAATTAAATCGGCAACTATTTCACAAGTTCCATCTGATAAATATTATGTATCCATAATGGTAGAACAAGAGATAAAAGAATTACCTAAAAATGATTTTGCAATTGGTATAGATTTAGGATTAACTGATTTCGCCATAACAAGTGATGGAGTTAAATATTCTAATCCTAGATATTTACAAAAATCATTAAACAAGTTAGCTAAAGAACAAAGAAAATTATCTAGGAAGAAAAAGAGAAGTAAAAATAGGAATAAACAAAGAATAAAAGTTGCTAAATTACATGAACATATTAGTAATCAAAGAAAAGATTTTTTGCATAAATTATCTTTTGAACTTATAAACGAAAACCAAGTGATATGTTTAGAAGATTTGCAAGTAAAAGAGATGCAACAAAATAAATACTTATCTCAATCTGTATCAGATGTTGGTTGGTATGAATTTAGAAGACAATTGGAATACAAAGCTAAATGGTATGGTAGAGAGATATCTTTTGTTGATAAATGGTATCCTTCAAGTCAAATATGTAGTAATTGTGGGAATAATACTGGTAAAAAAGAATTATCAATACGAGAATTTGATTGTCCATATTGTGGTAAACATCATGATAGAGACATAAACGCTAGTATTAATATATTACACGAAGGATTGAGAATATTAAATAATAAATAAAACAATTAGAGGGTGGAACAACCTTTTGAGCTTAGTAAATTAGTTACAATAGTAACTTTACCTAAGAAGCCAATAAGTTTTAGCTTGTTGGTGGTTCACAAATTTATGTTAATAAATGAAAATAGAAGTTTAAAAGAAGAAATTAAAACTTTATAACAAATAATAAATGGTTATCAAAATAATGAATATGATGAAAATAATGAAGAGGATTATAATGGTGATACTATGGGGTTTTTTAAAGGAAGAAAAGATAGAAAAAATGAAGAAAAAAGAATGAAAGAATATATTAGAGAATATATAAAAGTATGTGATACAATATGTTATGAAGATATTTATATGAAAGAAATTATTATACAATATGATGAATTAATACCTGATATGTTTATTAGTATACCTATTGATAATAAAGAAGTAAATGAAGTTTTATATGATATATACAATAGAAGATTGCATGAAGTTTTATTAAAATTTCCAAATGGACTTGAAGAAAAATGTAAAGTTAATGGAAAAATAGAAAAACGTATCGTTGATGAATTAAATGAAATAACATGGGAAGAACCTTTAATAAAATTAAAACATTATAAAATAGATGTATCATTATTTGATTTAATAGCTCAAAATGTTAAAGTCTATATATTAGATTATGATTTGAAAGGAATTGATATTGATGAAAACACAAGAAGATAAGAGTATATGTTCAACTTGTAAACACTTAAAAGGTATATTTACTTACACTGAAGAAGGTATTAAACCTAGCTATATATGTATGGCTAATGATGACTGTTGGATAACAATAACAGAATTATGTACTAATAAAGATTTTGCTGAATGTGAAGATTATGAAAGTTTTGATAGATTGCTAACAGAAGATGTGTCAATACGTGCAATTAAATATGATAATAATGGTGAAATTAACCCAACTGATTGTACTAACTGTGCATATTTTTTAACTACACCAATTCAATTTCCTTGTGGACATTGTATGATAAAGACTGACTTGAATGTTGGCTGTTTTAGATTTTGTGAGTACTTTACAACAGAAAGACCAAAAATGCAATTGCGAATTGAAGCAAATGATATGGATTTACAAAAACTTTATATACAAAGAAATCAATTATTGTTAAAGAAAGCAACTGAAAATAAAAGAAAGGATAACGAAAATGATGGAAGTAACTAATGTAGATAAATATTATTCATTGTTAGGCATAAGACCTTCAATGATAAATGATTCAATATTTGGAAATGTATATGTATTAATTAATTTAGATAAGTCAAATTATCCTAAAGTATTCATAGGATATTCAACTAAGAAAGAAAAGTTTTATTTATTTAACTGTATATACCTTGAAGATGCTATTTATCCTTTTGGAAAACTAGTAGAATATATAGTAGTTGATTTAACATCACAAGATTTATTTAAGATTGTAAATAAAGGAACAAAAATAAAAGACATATATGATAATAAAACAATATTTTCATATGTAATAGATGATACAGATGGTGACTTAGAAAAAGTACAAAAAAGTTATCTATCCAAAGAAGAAGATATATCAAATGTAGATTTTTATGATACTTTAGAAATGGAACTTAAATTAACAAATGAACAATTTAATGAAATTATTTTATTATCTGCTCTTTAGAAAAATAAAAAGAAGAGATTAATTCTCTTCTTTATCTTCTAAGCATTCTCCAAAAACTAATAGTGGATAAATAAAAATCATAATAATATTACTAAGTAAATCTAATAAACTTAGATATATATTATATATAATCTTTATAATATCTTTTATTAAGTTTATAACAATTTCAAAATGAAAATTTTTAATATATCTTTTTATAAATTTCATTCTATCAACTCCTTTGGATTTTATATAAATTATACTAAAAATTTTATTAGAAGTAAATAAAAAAATAAAGAAAGGTGAAAAATATGAGAAAATTTTTAGAAAAAATAGGAAAGAAATTATGTAAGGATTATTTACAAACTGTTAATGCAGAATCAGAAAACTTAAAACTTATGTTAGAAAAAACTAGCAAAGATTTTGAAATGCTACATAAAGAAATCGAAGAATTAAGAAGTGAATTAAACATAGAAGAACCTAAAGAAATAATTGAAGAATTAGATGAAGAAGAAAAAGAAGAATAAAAAAATAGCCTACTTAATAGTAGGCTATTTTAATTTTTCTTTTAAACTTATACTAAGATTCACTATATTTATTATATCTATTTTTTTAATATTTTAAGATATTATTCATTAATAATTTATTATCCATAGACAATTACTACGCCTAACCATTCTGTGGTATAAGTGAAAATAAACTCATATGTTTTATTAGCTGAAATTGTTGGAATATTTCCATTTTGCCACTTACAAGTTGGTAATGTTAAAGTTAAATCTGCTGTTGTACTAAAGAATAAATGAATTTTTGTAAAAGAAGTAACTGCTGGTAATGTAATTTCAGTACCATTTACGATAGTAGCAGTTTGATATTTGTCTGTTGTTAATGATAAAGTAGTACCTGATATATTAGTAGTTACTAGAGTATTATTAATTTTATCGTCTAAATATTTTTTAGTAGTTAAATCTTTATCTTCAGTAGGAGTACCTTCTTGAGATAATTTACCTGCATACCAACCATTACCTTCCCAATCTAATGTATGGGCATTAGAATCCGTACTACTATTACCATTACCCACTATATGAGCATATTTATTATTAATATCTGCAATATTATATCTACCTTGTACGTGTTGATTTTCACCTGAAGCTATTGTATAAGTACCTTCTGCATGTGAATTTTTACCTGATGCTGCTGTACGATAACCTTCTGCATGTGAAGTATCACCTAAAGCTTGAGTACTATCACCTTCTGCATGTGAAGCACCACCTGAAGCTTGAGTATAACTACCTTCTGCATGTGAATAATTACCTGAAGCTGTTGTACTCATACCTACTGCACTACTTCCTGTTCCTATATCTCCTATTCTTCCTAAACTAATACTGTTTTGTAATGTTAAATCAGTTTCTAAATATTTATTATCTAAATATTTAACTTCTTCTTCATATATAATTAAATCAGTAAAAGTATCAGTAGTATCAGATGTATTTATTTTATCAATGTATATTGATATATTAAATGCGTTATTGTGTATCTCTATAGAATAATTACCTATACTGCATATAATAAAATCACCTATTTCGTCACTTATTAATAAACTACATAATTTCTTAGTACCTAAAAATTCTATATAATATCTTCTATCTTTATTAATAGAAATATTATTTACAGCCATTTCTTCATCTAATTTTATACTACTAGCAGGTACAGTACCTAATACTTTACTAGAAATAGTTTTTATTACATTATTATCATTGTTATTTCCATTGGTTTTATCTTCTCTAATAAACCCCATTAAATTCATCTCCTTTAAAGATATTTTTACATATCTTAATTTTTTAATAATCTACATTACGATAATAAGACCAGCCTATTATATTTAATTATGATTTATCATACATTTTATTTGACTTTTAATAACTATATTAGTATAATTTATGTAAAATATAATTTGGTGGGTGATGAAATGAGCAAACTTATAAAATTAGATAATCCTATTGAAATAGAATTTACTTTGGATAAAAAGGTATATAAAAGTCCTAATAGCAACTTTATGATATTAAGAATATTCAGTGACACAATGGAAATTAAACCTTATTTAAATCCTGTATACAACAATGTTAGTATGAAAGTAAATACAGTAGGAGATATAAAATATAATGTAAAATATAAAGCTAAAATAATGGAATTAGAATACGATAAAAAATGGGGATATTCAATCAAAGGACAAGAGATAATACCTTCTGACTTTTCAGCAGATTCCATTAATGATGATGATACAATGTTAAATTTTATAGAATTATTTATCGGTGAAAGTGTAGCAGATAAATTAAAAAATGTAATCGGCATATGTGATATAATAAAAAATAAAAATACTGAAGAACTATTAAAAATACATGGGATAGGAGAAAAGACAGTAAATAAAATATATAATTCTTATCAAGAAAATGTTGAAAATGCACAGTATCTTATGACATTAAAACAATTAGGATTTACAGATAATGCTATAAATAAATTAAACACAGTATATAATAAAAACCTATATGAAGCATGTCAACAAATAAAGAGTAATATATTTGATTTAGTATTTAAAGGATTCAGATTAGATATTATAGATAATATATTCTTAAGCAAAATGGAAGGAGATAAAAGAGATGAAAGAAGATTAGAATGTTATACTTATAAAGCTATTAATGATGTATTATATGAAGACTTTGAAAGTTTTATAAGTATTAGTAGATTTATGAGATTACCAGTAATAGAAAATACAATAGATAATGTTGGAGATAAAATATTTAATAAATGTATAGATAAGTTAATAAAGGATAGAAAGATTTATATCATAGAAGATAAGTATATAACAACTTATGGTATCTATAATTGTGATGTTAACCTATACAGAAATTTAAGAAGATTAATAAATGGAGATAACAAAAGTAATGTAAACATAGATATAGATAAAGAAATAAATTATGAAGAAGAAAGATTAGGAGTAAAATTAAACAAAGGACAAAGAAATTGCGTTAAATCTGTATTAACTCATAATATATCTCTATTAACAGGTGGTGGAGGTGTTGGTAAGACTTTCACATTAAACATAATATTAAATATAATGGATAGATTATATGAACCATTCTTACCTACTTTAGTAGCCTTAAGTGGTAAAGCTAGTGGAGTATTAGCTGAATCAACTAATAGAGAAGCAAGTACAATCCATAGAGCTTTAGGTTTCTCAGGTGGATTTTTTATGTATGATAAAACTAACCCATTAAAAACTGATATGTTAGTTATAGATGAAGTTTCTATGGTATCAAATGAATTAATGCTAGATTTATTAAGTGCTATTGAAACTGGAACTAAAATATTATTTATAGGAGATGAAAAACAATTAACTAGTATTGGACATTCTAATACTATAAATGATTTAAATAAACTACCAATAAACAAATGTCAATTAACTGAACCTATGAGACAAGCGATGAAAAGTGGTATATTAAATGTATGTACAGATATAAGAAATGATAAGAACCCATTTGTAAATAAAAAATTTGCATTATATGGTGAATTAAAAGACATGTCAGTTACTATAGGTGATGACAAATATTGGGAAATGATTAATGATTATGTAGAAAATTTTGATGTTAATAATAAATTAGATTATGTAGTATTAGCTTGTACTAAAAAAGAAACAAGTAAAATAAATATAGATATACAAAATGAATTAATTAAAAAAGGTAAACTTAATAAAAACAGTAATTATATAGAAATTAGTACTGACCTTAAGGAAAATGATAAGAGAGTTAAAATGAAAATATATCCAGGAAGTGTATTACTTATAACAAAAAATAAATATAACGTATTATCTGAAGAAGATTATTATAACAATAGAAAAGATGGAAATAAAAGTTTATTCAATGGTAATACAGTAATAGTAGAAGAAATATATTCTGATGCAATTAAAGTTAGTTTCAATAATGAAAACTTTATAATTCTTAGTGCATTTTATGATATATTAAGTGGTGGCTATAGCTATTCAATACATCGTTCTCAAGGAAGTACTATAAAGTATTTATATATCTACTTAAGCAACACATATGTTGTAAAAGAAATGTTATTAGTAAATGAAGCATTATACACTGCTATATCAAGAGGAAAAATAAGATGTAAGTTATATGTAGAAAAATACATTGTATTGACAAAAGCAATAAATAATAGAGAGATAAACAAAAGACAAACAATATTAGAATTATTAATAGATGGTAAAATAGCTCTTAAATAATTTATAAGTTGTATTTGCTTTAGGTATGTTTATAAAAGGAGAGTAAAAATACTCTTCTTTTTTTTAAAAGTGTTTACAAATTTTGTAAAAAAGTTTATATTATATATATAAGGATTAACCAAAATGTTAATAAAATAGTCTTATATAATATTTGAAAGGAATGATTTATATGAATACATTGAAAAAGAAAAGAATGGAACTTGGAGTTACACAAGATTATTTGGCAGAAAAAATAGATGTATCAAAAATTACTATAAATCGTTGGGAGAATGATGCAAGAATACCTAATATTTGTGATTTAGAAAATATAATTAGATATTATCAATTAACTGATGAAGAATTACATGAATTTATTTCATATGTAAATAAAAATAATAAATAAAGGAAATGATGAAGCAATGAAACATTTTGATTTAGAATTTGAAAATTCATTAAAGATGGCAGAAAAAAGAGCGTATCTTTCTGATATAATACCAAGTAGTGAAATGCAATTATGGAACAATAAAAATCTAGTAGTAATACAAGCACCAACTGGCTGTGGAAAATCAACCTTAATACAAACTACACTATATGATTTAGCAAAAACACAAAATAAAAAAATTTTAATACTTGTTAATAGAGAGAAACTAAAGAAGGAATTTGAAACTGATATAATTAATAATAAAAAAGAGGATGTGATTGATGTTATGACTTATCAAACTTTGGAAGCATATACAAAAAATCATGGAACTCAATATGATTTATCAGAATACGATTATGTGATATCAGATGAATCACATTATTTTCACAATGACAGTTTATTCAATAAATACACTCAAGAATCATTTGATAATATAATAAGTAGCAATTCAGTAAAAGTATTTATGAGTGCTACAAATAAATCATTAATTAATTATTTAGATTATTATGAATATGATTATAAATTGTATTCATTAGATACTGACTATTCATATGCTAATATAACATTTTTTAATAAAAAATTGTACATATATGATTTACTTAGGAGTTTAAAAGAAGAAGGTGAAAAAGCAATTATATTCATGCAAGATATAATGTTGGCTTATGAAATATATGATATGTTTAAAGATGATAGCCTTTTCTTATGTAGTAAATCAAATAAACAATATTATAGATATGTAAATGAAGATAAAATAAATAATATGTTAGAGAATAAAAAATTTGATTGCTTATTTCTTATAACAACAACTGTTTTTGAAAATGGAAATAATATAAAAGATGAAAATCTACATCATATGATTATACAACTTAGTGATTTAGATAGTATACAACAATGTATAGGTAGAAAAAGAATTGAATGTTCAGATGACTATTTGAATATTGCTATATGCAACTTAAATAATCAAGCTTTAGGTGGTTTATTAACTAAAAATAAAGAAGTTGTGAGAGGTGCTGAATTATTAATAAGACTAGGTGAAAGAGCTTATGTATCAAGATATTCAAAAGACTATGACCCTTGTGTTTATGATATTTATAATGATGCTGAAAAAAGAGTTGAAAAAAGAATAAATAGTTTTAGATATTTTAAATGTAAAAATAATATTAAAATGTATTCTAAATGGTTAGCCGATGAAGACAAAATGGGATTCAAAAAAGATGTTATTAAATTATTTGGAAAAGAATGGGAAGGAGGAATATATTGTTTTAATGAAGATGAAGTAAAAGGTAAGCAAACATTAAATGAATATATGGAATCTATTAAAGATAAAGATTTGCTAAAGGACGAACAAAAGGATTTAATAAAAAAGATTGGTCTAAAGGACAGTAGAAATGGTAGATTGATTAAATCTGTTAATTTTCTAAATAGTTATTTATCTGAAGAAGGATATAAATATCGAATAGAAAGTAAAAGAAAGAAAAAAGACGGTAAAAAAATAACAATTTGGATTGTTAAAGAAATAATAAAAGGGGACAGAAATTGTATGTAAGCTTATAAAGGAAGGGGACAGAAATTGTATGTAAGCTTATAAAGGAAGGGGACAGAAATTGTATGTAAGCTCATAAAAAATGGTGTAATTTTTTGTACATAAACTAAAATCTCTCTATAGGAAATAAAGTTTATGCAAAAATAAAAAAAGGAACAGAAAATTAATCTGTTCCTTTTTTGCTATCTAAAACCTTATTAATTATATTCATTCCATTTTTCTCTTTATGTTTATTAAATGATAAGAGATAATCTTTGGCACTTTGTTTTTTAGGTTTTTTTAATAACTTATCAATTATTTTTTTATTTGTTTTGGTGTTTGTTCCTCTAACAGTGACACCCTCATGTTTTTCTTTTTTAGATTTTTTTTCTTTAGGAGTTTTATCTTCTATTGAAGTAATTCTATGCATTTGTTTTAATAACATATGATAATATCCATTATCACATCCATTTTCTACCCAATACATATCTCCTAAATCTTGTATATAATGACATGAATTAAAATAGTAAGTGTTGGATTTTCTAACTCCTGACATTACAGCAAGTTTATCAATCATTGCTTTGTAACCATCTTTGATATTTTTAAATCTCATCCAACCATGAGTAGCTTTTAAACCTCCAGGGTTATTATAGCTTCTAAAAAGATGACTTTTACCATAGCCTGTTTCTATACTTGTCATTGCTACAACTAGTGTTGCATCTACTCCTACCTTATCACAGTATTCATAGATATAATCAACACAACCCATTAATTTTTTACTAGTGTTTCTATTGTATAAAAATACTTTAGCTTGATAAGGTGTTGATGTATTATCAGTTGCTATTATTGGTTTACTCGCATAACTAGAGCAAGGAAGTAAAACCATTAATGCACATAAAAATAAAGTAAATATTTTCTTTTTCATTATTTACCATCTCGACGATAATAAATATTCATATCAACTTTACCTATACCATCAACATAACCCTTATCTGTATATTGCCACATTTTAAACTTACCTACTTTTATACATTTTCCATTCCATGAAGCAATCCATGTATAGTGATTATTTAATAAATCTTTTGTAAAATAATTATCGCTAAAATCTAAATTTGTATATATACCACTATCGTATCCATCTTTTTCTACTATTCTACAGAATTCGTCACCAAGAGATGTAACTAATTTCTTAGTAGGTATAACTCCAAATTGAGTAGAATATCGTACTGAATCGTATTCATAGTCAAACCATACTCCTAATGTTATATGTTTTCTGTATGGTTCAATTAATTTTAAACAGAGGCTTGTCTCTTTCTTGACATCATTTAAATTCATAGCATAACTGAAATGATATACACCTATTTCCATATCATTTTTTATCGCTTGTTCTATATTATATTTAAATTTATAATCTTCTGTTTTAGCATACCCAGTTCTTATTATACAAAAGTCTATCCCTGCCTTTTTAACTCTCTTCCAATCTATAGTCCCATTCCATTTAGAAACATCTATTCCTTTAAGTTGTTTCTTATCTGATTTTATATTACCCTTCTTTTTAGATTCTTTCGTTATCTCTTTTTCTAATTCTCTACTGTTGCTTATTACTTTAGTTTTCTCTTCTTTGTTTTTTTTACTTTCTTCAACTTTAGAATTCTTTCCGATAAGAGAATTTATTAAATCTAAACCATTATTTTTTGGTCTTTGATTGCTATTGTCTAAAATATTGTAAATAATGTCAGCTGGTTGGGCATTAATTGTTTGTATTGGGAAAGTTAATACACATAAAGTAATTAAAAAAGACAGTATCTTTTTCAATCTAGTCGTCTTCTTTATCTTTTGGTATTATTACTTTAAAAGTTAATATACCAGCGACAACAAATAATCCCATTTTAAACAAATCAACCAAAATATTAACAAAACTTTCTTGTAAAGTTGTAAACCATGCTCCTTGTGGTGATATGCCTAAAGCTAAAACGAACATAATTGCCCACATTACTCCAATTGCTAGTTTCTTTTTATTTCTTTGAAACCAAGTCTTTTTAGGATGAGGACAACATTTTTCACAATGACATCCTGTTGGGTGTTGTTCAATTTTAGGAGATTCAACGACTACTTTCTTTTCCACAATACAGGATTCAACGCCCTTACAAGTAAGAGGTTTGTATTGCTCTTGTTGAATTTCACCATTAATAGGACAACCTATTCCATTTTTACTTGTGCTGTTTAAGATGTTATTTATTTCATCTAGTTTCTTCATTTCAGCACATAACTCATCTTTTTTCAATCTTATGTCTAAGTTTTGAGTTTCTCTTATTCTTTTTTCCTCTAAAGCTTCTTTAATTTCACGAATGTTCTCATTTCTATCTTTTTCATTCATAGTGATTTTTTCAGCTCCTTCTAACATGTTTTTGATTTTTAGAGATTTCATGCTTCCACCTCACAATCTCTTATTATTTTGGTGATAACTATTTTACATATATTTAATAATACATTTTTATTAATTTTATATTAAAACTATTTACTTTTAATAAAAACATTAGTATATTATATATATAAAATTTTTTAAATATGTTTACTTTTAATGAGAATCATAGTATAATATAAATAAAGGAAGGAGACGAAGGTATGAAAAATCCAGCTAATCAAATTCATAAGAAGATGTTAGAAGAATTTGAGAATAAAAGAAAATACAATAAAAAAATGATAGAAGAAGATATATCTTGGAGAAAAGTACCATTTGAAGTAAAGGAAATGTTTTATAATGCATATGATTTAACAAATGAATTATCAGATAAATTATTAGTAAAAATAGAGAATAGTAAAGAAGAATTTGATTATGAGGTAGATGAATACTTTAATTATATTACATTAGAAGAGGAATGGTATAATTTAATATTTTTCTCATTATGCAAGAAATATGGAATAAAGAAAAGTGTTTTATCAATTTAGTAAAATATAAAATAAAAATAAAGTAAATATAGTTAGAAAATGGAGAGATAATAAATGGAAGAAAAGGAAAAAAGAGCAATAGATATAGAAGATATGTTTGAAATCTGTGTTATAAAAGATGAACATGGAGAAGATGGTTATAGTCTAGGAACATATAAGGATAGACAAGCCTTAAGTGGTTTTTATATAAAAGCAAAAAAAGATAGTTTATTGGAAAAAGTAGAAGGTTTCTTTTGTGGTAAATTTAAATTAGAAAATGACCCTGAAAATTATAGACAAGAAGCAAGGATAGAGCTTTGGTTATCAATAGATAAATACTATAATAAACTTGGTTATGATGATACTGTTAAAGGAGATGGGTTAATATTTACCAATTGCAAATATAAGGCAATGGATATGGCTAAATTAGCTAAAGGAAATGTATCTGTTTGCGATAGAACAACTGGTAAATATTATATAAATAAAATAGAATCATTTGAACAGAAATTTATTGAAGAAAATGATAAAATGAGAAATCAAAAAGATGAAAAATACTTAAGTGAAAAATATAATATTGAAGATTTTAATAAAGTATTTACAGGAGAATATGAAACAACTAATGAATTTATTCGATGGTTTGAAAAAAATAAAAGTTACATATTAACAAAAAAACAAATAGATTATTTAAATGGAGATGCAATAATAAAAAACGCAAGTGGCGTTTGGATAATAAATAAAAATATAAGAAAAAGAGTAGAAAGTTGTTATGCAAATGATAAATTAAAAAAAGAAAGAATTAAGAAATTAAATAAAAAATTAAAAAATGTAAATTATTTATTGGATTTCAGTGATGAAGAAGATTTGATTAATAGACTTAAGAAAATGTCTAAAAGAAAAGATGATAGAATTTTAATGAAGTTATTTGAATATCTAACTAAAGATGAATGTATTTTATTAACTAGAATCTTAAATGATAAAGATTATGAAGTTAAGAATAAAAAATTCTATTATAATATAATAGAAATATTAATAAATGAAGAAGCATACATTAATAATTTAATTGAAAATATGAAGAAGGAAGGTGAAATCCCTTGGGATTAAATAGAAGAAATGTTAGAAGTGTTAATAAAAAAGATAAAGATAAAGATATTAGTGGAATAAGTTTAAATGATTATCAAAAAGAAGCAATAAAAATAGCAATAGCTAATAAAAAAGAAAACAATAAAATAGAGATATGTGCCTCAGAGGAAAATAAAGAAGATATAAAGGAGGTTACTACCGAAAAGGTAGAATTAGCTAACGACATGGTTAAAACTCCAACAGAGCCAATTAATGAGCTTATAGATACAATTGAAGAAGATACTAATGTTACAGAAGAAGTAGTTGAAGTTCAAGAAAAGGAAAAAGAAGAAACGGAAGATTTAAATACAGAAAAAGATGATATAGCAAAAATAATAGAAGAAGAAAGTAATAAATCTGAAGAAGATAAAAAAGTTATATGCCTAGATACAGGAATAGTATATGAAAATAGTAAAGATGCAGAAAGTAAAACTGTTGCTAAATCTAATGCAATCACTAGATGTTGTAATGGAAATTGTAAAAGAGCTGGTAAAATGAGATGGCAATACTATAGAGATTATTTACTTGAAAAATAAAATAAAAATATTTGACTTTTAATGAAAGTCTTAGTATTATATAAGTAAAGCTACGATAAATCAATAAAAAATATATATAGTTGTCTTACATAAAAAATGTAATATTTCGATTAATGCACCATAAATGGTATATTAATTAATATGTAAGGAGAGATGCGACAATGACTGAAAAAGAATTTGTAAGGGCATTGGTAGCAGAATGTAAAAGGAATGGTTATAGAATATCGCAACCCAATGTTAAAAAAGTAATAAAATCTTTAAGAAATTTGACATTTAAAACTTGCTTAGAAGGAGAAGAAGTTAGATTGTTAGGATTTTGTACATTTACACCTGAGGAAACAAGAGATGTAATCCTACCAAATGGAGAACATAATAAAAAGAGAACCGTCATAAGAGTAAAATTAACAGAAGTGTTTAAAAGAAGATTTAGAGATACAGCAGTATTAGTAAGAGATGGAGCTATGGATTTATCAGATATTCATTACAATATGTTCTTTGAAGACGATGAAGAGTATGATGATTTGTTCGATGATTTAGACGAAGAAATAGAGGAAATAGAAGAACAGATAGCAGAATTAGAAAATGAAGACGACGATGAGGAAGATGAATCAGAGGACGAGGACGAAGATGATACAGAAGATGAAGAAGAAAATATAGATAATGACGATGTTGAAGATGACATAAATGAAGAAGATAATGACATAGATGATAATGATGAAACTGATACAGAAGATGAAGAAATTATTACTGAAGAAGACGATACAAATACAGAAGAAATGGAAGAAGACGAAGATGATGAAAATACAGATGATGATACTGATTCTAATGATGAATTAGAAGATGATGACGAAGAAGATACTGATATTGATGATAGTGATGAAGAAGAAAATTCTGAAACAGAAGAATTATTAGAAAAATTAAATAGTTTATATGAAGAATTTAAAAATAATTTAAGAGGTGGAAAATAGTGGAATTAAGGGCTATAAACAATATTAGTGATGTAATCATAAGTACAGAAAATTGTAATAAATATCTATTAAAAACAATTAACTTTATAAAATTAATTTATTACAATAATGAAATCTACATTAAACTATCTATTGAAGTATTTTCAGAAAAAGAAATAGAATTATATAAGAAGTTTATACAAAAAACAATAGAAAAAGAAAAAAGTGAAGTATTTGTAGATTTTTGTATAAATGAAATAGATGTAAATGGTGATAAACATAATAAATATAATCATTTGAGTTGTTCTTATGGTATACCAAATAATATATGTTTATTAGAATTAAATTACACTGAAATTACATCAATAGATTATTATTTTAAAATTAATGATATTAATGAATTGAATTTATAATTAAAAAGGAGAGATGTTATTATGGCAAAAATGAACAAAACTGTAAGTTTTAAAAACGCAGAATTTAAGGTAACCAATGATGAATTAAACGGTGGTAAAAGAATAGTAATATTAGAAACTTTGAAAGATGAAGACGTATATACTGAATTCGACGATATATTAGAAATGTTTGCAGGAGAAACAGGTTTAACAATATCAATTAAAGTTGAATCAGGATTAGAATAATTAGAGGTGATTAGATGATAACAAGTCCAAAAAGATTAAGAAGTAAATATGGGGTATTTGAAAAAGAATATGATATGATAGAATATCCTGAAGGTGTAGATATACAATTAGCTTATGAATTTAACGTTTATAACTTAGGTGAAGAAAATGTTGAAATACAATTTAATGAAGAAGGAGATTTCTTAACTTTAGAACCTGGTGAAGGATTTGAAGTTTTTTTACCTATAACTCATGCTGTAGTTAAAACAAATAATTGTAGGTTGAAATATTCTTATTGGTTTTAAATTAAAAAAATTTTCAAAAAGAGTTTACAAAAGTGGGTAAAAATGATATATTATATATATAAGATAAAATAAGGCTACGATAATTATTCCTTCTAATTATATAAAACAATAAAAGAATAATTAATAGAATTATACCGTCTATCGGTATAATAAAAGTATAATTATCAATTTCCTTATTAATAAATAAAATTATGTTTGGCTATATTAATTATTCCTTCTAATTGGTGCAGATTACATATATATAATTAATGATTTCCAAACAACAATATAATTTTATAATAAATATTTCATATACATCACCCCCTTTTATATATAATATCCACTCGGTTCGTTCGAGTGGATATTTTTCAAAAGGTTAAATTAATGAATTTTCCTTTTGATAGTATGTCGCATTATATATGGCTATGTGTTTAATCTTTTTTCTTTTTAAATGATTTTAGAATAAACAATTTCCATTAAATATAATGCGACTTTTATTGTTTATGTGTTGAACAGATGGAGATAAGAATCCTTATCTCTATGTATTGAATATATAAATAAAAATTAAGGAGTTGGTATTTAATGAAAGAAATGAACACTATGTATTTAAGAAGAAGAAATAAAATGATAGTTAATTTTAATGACGAAGATAGCGAAAAAGTTAGTGAACAAATAATAGCAACTTCATTAGTAAATTTAGAAAGTTATGGATATACATTTTCAGAAAAGCTTATAGAAGAATTAAGATTATTATCTGTTGAACAATATATAGATTTTTATAATATGACAATATCAATAATCAAAGAATTAGTAGGAGTAGATAAAGTCACAGAACCTATGTATCCTAATTTCCCACAACAAGTAATGGAAATAGATGAAGTTGAATTATATCTTAATGCAATAATTCATTATGCTACTGATGGTCAATTAGTTCCTGAATATGAAAAGAAAGAAAGATTCCCTTTAATAGGAAATTATGACTTAACTGTTATAGACTTAGGAAATGTTGAAGATTTCAATACAATATTTACTAACTTAGTATCTTCTAAAGTAAGTATATCTGCTTCAGATAAATCAGATGTATCATGGTTTTTAAAAAAATTCAATAAAGAGTATTTAAAGAAAATTATGCCTGAAGAAATTCCATTTAAAGAAATATTAAGTTATGTGACTTCTGAATTATGGTTTGGTGAATATGATGATGACATTAAAGAAATATTAATACCTTATTATAAAACAGCAACTGACGTCTTAAGATTAGCAACAGTTTTAAGTGATGGAGATGAAAGTTTATCAAAAGATTGTTATTATGATTCATTTAAAAGAAGAGACAGAAGAATATTATTAGCAATGTTAGAAAATGCAAATAACATAGAAGAAGATATGCTTAGATATAAAGATAGATGGATAAGATTAGGAGAAGTATTACATCCAGGTGAATATAAGAAATTTAAAAAAGTTAATAGAGCATTTGATAAAATAAGAAATGGTAAAAAAATAGATACATTTAATAGTAATATAGAAAAAGCATTTGAAGAAAAAGACTTAGATAAAGTTCTTGAATTATTAACTAGTAGACCTGGTGAATTCGCTAGAAGATTAGATAGAACTCTTAGACTAGCAACTGATAAAAATGAAAGCAATAAAATAGTATTAGCATTTAGTCAAATAGCTGAAAAAATTCCTACTCCTCTTTTACTTCAAATTAGAAGTTATTTTATAAGAAGAAAAGGAAACAACAATTTAAGAGTTTTCTCAATAAAAGGTTCAGGGAAATTATATGGTAAAGAAAATGATTTAAAAGAACTAGATGAAACAACTTGTACTAGAATAGAAAACATTTGTAATCTTAGATTAATGAATGAATATTCTAAAAGAGATTATTTAGGAAAAGTTTATATAGACGAAGAATTGAAAGATTATATAGCACCAACATCTCAAAGAAATTCTAGTAAAGCATTAAAATCAATGGCAAAAGGTAGTAAAATGAAAATAAAAGATGGAACAAATTTTTTAAGAAATTTCGTATATTGGAAACAAAAAAATGGTTGTAGAACAGATTTAGACTTAAGTGCATTATGTTTTACTAATGAGCTAGAAGTTATTGATGAAATATGGTATGGTAATTTAAGAGGTCGCAAAACAAATATTTGTCATAGTGGAGATTTTATATCAGCTAAAGATGGTGCAAGTGAATTTATTGACATTGATATTAAAAAATGTAAAGAAAGTGGCGTTAGATATATCTTAGTTTCAATTAATAGTTTTTCAGAAGAATATTTCAGTGAATTAGAAGATTGTTTTATAGGTTACATGGAATTAGATAATAATACAACTGGTGAAGTATTTGAGCCAAAAGCAGTAGCCAATAAATCTGACTTAAGTTCTGATTGTGAACAAGTAATTGCTAACATAATAGATTTAGAGGAAATGTGTATTTATTGGGCTGATATGCCAGTATCAAAAAGCTATGGATATAATAATATAAAATTTAATAAAAAGAATTTGACATATACCCTAGAATCAATAATAAATATATGTAAACCTAATTTATACGATGTAATATTTATGAATGGAATTGCTAGAGGAGAGGTAGTAGATAATAAAGAAGAAGCAGAAATAGTTTATTCAATAGATGGAGACATTACACCATTTGATGTAGATATAATTGTCGGAGAATATATATAATAATAATTTATGGTAGAAAAGTAATTTTCTACCTTTTTTATTTACTTTTAATAAGAATCTTAGTATAATATAAGTAAAAAGGATAATAACAGATATAGAAGGAGAGATTGTATATGTTAGATGAAAAGTTCTTAAGAAAAGAAAATGAAACATTAGAAGAATATCAACTTAGATTATCTGTGATGAAGTTAAAAGATGGAGAAGATATAGAATGGCAAGACATTAAAGAGTTATTAGATAGTGACGAACATAGAGATACTCTTAGAAGAAAAGGAAAAGGTCTTGTCATGGCTTATGATATATACGAAGAAAAGATAGCAAAATTAGAAGATGAGTATTACTATAAACTTAAGAAAATGAGAGAAAAAGTTGATGAAGACATAGAAGATAAAAGATTAAGAGAAATCAATAATAAAGTATTACAGCTTGAAAAAGAAAAAATTAAATTAAAAGACCAAAGAAATGACTTAAATGCAACAAAAAGAACAATAGCTAGAGTAGAACATTTAGTTGAGTGCATGGAAGATAAAATAGAAGAATTAAGTAAAGCTAAACCATTACTTGAAAAAGAAATTATTAAACCAATTAATAATACAATTGGAATAGCAATGATATCAGATATTCACTTAGGAGTTGGGGTAGACAATGAGTTGTCACAATATAATCCTGAGATATGTAAGAAAAAAATGAATCATTATATCAATGAAGTTATCAGATATGGAGAATTTAATAATATAAGTGAATTGTATGTATTAGGCTTAGGTGATTATGTTACTGGAATTATAAGAAATACAAATAGATTAGAATCAAGATTAAATATAGTTCAACAAGTTTTAGTGGTGAGTGAATTGTTATCTGAAGCCATTGGAAGACTATCTGAACATTTTATATGTAAAGTAGGTTTAGTTCAAGGTAATCATGATGAGATTAGATTAGGTGATAAGGATAATACATTAATAGAAGAATCATTTACATTTTTTATAGATGAATATATAAAACAAAGATTAAAAGAAAATAAAAATGTTGAATTTTTGCCAACTGAAGATAAAGAAAAAGAGTACATAACTTTTAAAATAAATGGATTAAATTTCTTTGCATCTCATGGACAAAGAGATAAAGATAGACAACTTGATAGAACTATTGAAATGTTTGATGAAAGAATAGATGTTGTATTAAGAGGACATTTTCATCAACCATCAAAACATTATAAGAATAAAACATTGGTAATAACCAATGGTTGCTATTCCGGTGAACCTTATTCAAAAAGAGCTAGATTGTATACACCTAGTATTCAAAAATTCTTAATATTTGATGAATATGGATTAGTATGTGATTATGACATCAATATAGATAGATATGAAAATTAACACATATAAATTTTATTATA
>OJKC01000175.1_pt1 | contig 65274 bp, 56 predicted proteins | sample 1596401 | NCBI WGS metagenome assembly OJKC01 (sample SAMEA4350162, study PRJEB24818) | metagenome | biome: human; feature: gut; material: faeces | place: Denmark | collected 2013-09 | reverse complement strand
GTGTTTCTGACGATCTCATACACCATGTCCTTGGCGGCGACCCGTTCCGGTTCATTAATGTCCTCATTTCGGTAGGTGATGCCGCCGTTCTCGGTCACCTCGCACAGCGGCGCACCGTCAAGCAGGACACGAAGCTTGCCGGTATCAGTTTTGCCCGTCTGAAATCCTTCTCGGGCAAGGACGATTGCCGTTTCTCTGAGGTAACGGTCCTTTTCTTCTGTGCTGATGCTCATGTAACTCCTCCCGTGCATAAAAAATAAGGCCGGAGCATGATTGCTCCGGCCTTCAAATACAGGCGCTGCGACCAGCGCCCTTTTTAAAATGAAAAAGGGCGCCGCTTTCTCAGTCCGTCAAGACCAACAAAACGGCGCCCGAATCTTTGTAATTCTTTTTTAAGAAAAACACCGCTGCCAGTCAGAAAAAACGCCGTTCAAAAAGGGCACTGGCTGAATGCATCTGCCTGAAAAGGGAAACCGCCCGGTTCAAATCAGGGCAGACGCTCTGAAACAGCGATTTGCATCTATGGTTTGAAAGAAAGAATCCGGGCCCGAAAAAGCCCGGAAACGGTTGATGCGCCTGGCTTTTCGCCAGACGCATCTATACCGTTTCGTTAATTTGGTCCGAGTGTCGAGATTCGAACTCGAGGCCTCTTGAACCCCATTCAAGCGCGATACCAAACTTCGCCACACCCGGATATTCAGTTCTGTTTCACACAGCCAGATAAGAATACCACATCTTCCGCCAATTTGCAAGCCTTATTTTGAATTTTTTTCAAATTTCTTCTGCGGCTTTTTGTTGACAAAGCCGACGATACATGGTAATATAATATTCGCGTTTGGCACGAGAGACGCTTTTGCACACGGAGAGATGGCTGAGTGGTCGAAAGCACCGGTCTTGAAAACCGGCGATGTGAAAGCATCCGTGGGTTCGAATCCCACTCTCTCCGCCAGAAAACAGAATACGCGGAAGTACCCAAGTGGCCGAAGGGGCTCCCCTGCTAAGGGAGTAGGCCGTCAAAAGCGGCGCGAGGGTTCAAATCCCTCCTTCCGCGCCAAACCCCGGAAACCTTGTGATCGCAAGGCTTCCGGGGCTTTCTTTTTCCGCTGCCGCTGAGCACGGCAAAAAACGCAAGGGCGGACACCTCTGTCCGCCCTCGTATGACTGCCCTCCACAGGCGAGTCCAACCCTACCATACCACCATCTGCCCGCCAATGCAAGAAAAACTTTCCCTTCCGCAACAATTTCTCCCTAATTCTCCATATTATCCGATAATTCCGGTGAAATATCTCCGTTTTGCCCCGTTGACAGCGGGGCGGCGGAGGTGTACCATCGGAGCATATTTTTTTAGAGTGGGAGATGGTGGGATGAAGTACATATTTGTCACCGGCGGTGTGGTGTCCGGGCTGGGAAAGGGTATCTGTGCCGCGTCGCTGGGACGACTGCTGAAGCAGTGCGGCCTGCGGGTGCGCAACCAGAAGTTTGACCCCTACCTGAACGTGGATCCCGGCACCATGAGCCCCTACCAGCACGGCGAGGTGTTCGTCACCGACGATGGCGCGGAGACGGATCTGGATCTGGGGCACTACGAGCGTTTTGTGGACGAGTCGCTGACCGGCGACAGCTCCGTGTCCTCCGGCAAGATATTCTGGTCGGTGCTGAATCGGGAGCGTCAGGGCGGCTATCTGGGCGGCACGGTGCAGATCATCCCCCACGTCACCGACGAGATCAAGCGCCGCCTGTACGCCATGGACGACGGCCACACCGACGTGGTCATCGCCGAGATCGGCGGCACCGTGGGCGACATCGAAAGCCAGCCTTATCTGGAGGCCATCCGTCAGGTGGCGGCGGAGCAGGGAAGGGGCAACGTCCTCTACATCCATGTGCCGCTGGTGGTGTCCATCCCCGGCAGCGGCGAGCTGAAGAGCAAGCCCACCCAGCACTCGGTAAAGGAGCTTCTCAGCGTGGGCATCCAGCCGGATGTGCTGGTCTGCCGCACCGACAGTCCGCTGCCCGAGGACATGCGGCGGAAGATCGCCCTGTTCTGCAACGTCAGCGAGGACTGCGTGATCCAGAACCTCACCGCCTCCACCCTGTACGAGGTGCCGCTGCTGCTGGAAAAGGAGGGCCTGTGCCGCGTGGTGTGCCGCAAGCTGGGCTTGGACGCCGGCGAGCCGGACATGCGCCACTGGCACGAGCTGGTGGAGCAGATCCACCGCGCCACCCGCCCCGTGACCATCGCGCTGGTGGGCAAGTACACCGAGCTGCACGACGCCTACCTCAGCGTGGCGGAGTCTCTGTTCCACGCGGGCACCGCCTGCGGCGCGCAGGTGGACATCCGCTGGGTGGACTCCCAGCACCTGACGGCGGAGAACATCGCCGATGCTCTCGCCGGCTGCAAGGGCATTCTGGTGCCCGGCGGCTTTGGCGACCGGGGCATCGAGGGCATGATCCTGGCGGCGCAGTACGCCCGTGAGAACCGCATCCCCTATCTGGGCATCTGCCTGGGCATGCAGATCGCGGTCATCGAGTTCGCCCGCCATGTGGCCGGCTGGTCGGACGCCCACAGCGCCGAGTTCGACTCCGCCACCGCCCATCCCGTCATCGACCTGATGCCCGATCAGGTGGGCGTCACCGCCAAGGGCGGCACCATGCGCCTTGGCAAGTACCCCTGCCTGCTGACGGCGGGCACCAGAGCGCAGGCGGCCTACGGCCAGAGCGAGATCTGGGAGCGCCACCGCCACCGCTACGAGTGCAGCAACGTGTTCCGCCCGGCGCTGGAGGAGGCGGGGCTGCGCATCGCCGGTACGTCCCCGGATGGCCGTCTGGTGGAGATGGTGGAGCTGCCGGAGCACCCGTGGTATGTGGGCTGTCAGTTCCACCCGGAGTTCAAGAGCCGCCCCGACCGCCCCCACCCCCTGTTCCACGGCTTCGTCACCGCCGCATTGGAGCAATAACGATAAAAAAGAGAGCCGCTCCCACCGGAGCGGCTCTTTCGCGTGCGAACAGACCCTGTAGGGGACGGATGCCTCCGCCCGCCCCTTTGCACACACCCCTTGTGATTTCGTAGGGGACGGCGTCCTCGACGTCCCGTTTTGCGCGGTTCCTGTTCTGCCTTGTAGGGGCGGACGCCCCTGTCCGCCCTGAATGACCGCCGCACCCCGTAGGGCGGGACCCATGTGTCCCGCCGTTCCCAGCGCGCCGCGCTGTCATTCCGCGCCAGTGCACGCCGCGAAGCAAGTGCCCTTGGGGTACACACTGGCGTGGGAATCCGTCTCTTTGGGCTGGGGAGAACGGATTGCCGCGTCGCTTCGCTCCTCGCAATGACAGAGTGTGTAGGGGACGGCGTCCTCGACGTCCCGTTGTAGGGGCGGACGACCCTGTCCGCCCTGGATGACCGCCGCACCCCGTAGGGCGGGACCCATGTGTCCCGCCGTTCCCAGCGCGGAGCGCTGTCATTCCGCGCCAGTGACTGTGTCACTGGCGCGGGAATCCGCCCCAGCGCTTACGGCTGCATGGCGGCAGCGGTGGCCGGGTCAAGGTAATACTTCCCATCGCCGCCCCGGTAGTAGATATTCTGGATAAACCCGTGGAGGTCATACTCCACCTTGGTGTTGGGCTCCGCCGCTATGGTGTACATCTCCTCCGGGAAGATGTCCTCCCGGCTGTTGATCTCCTCCTCGGTCAGGTCGCCGCCGCTTTCCACAGTGCGGTTCAGGTGGGCGTCGTAGTACACCACGGAGTAGTCCTGCATCCACATGGGGATATAGACCACCTTCGTGCCGGTCTGCCCGTCCTCCTGCGTCTGGGAAATGCCCTCCACCGGCGGCACGTCGCCTTCATCGGCGGGCAGCGTCTGTGCGCCGCAGGCGCTCAGCGTCAGCAGCGCCAGCAGGCACGCGATAACAGTGATTTTTTTCATGGTCTTAGCTCCTTTCGCTCTCATACATGCTCTCTGCCGTGGACACCAGCTCCTGCCGGGACTGACCGCCGATCAGCAGGAACAGGCAGTTGGCTCGCTCGTCCACCCACACCAGCGCCGCAGCGCCCTCCGGGATGGACACCTGATGGAAATGCACGGGGTCGCTTCCACGATAGAACCACAGGCCGCAGCCGTGCTGCACCTGCGGAGAGGCGTCCTCTGCGGGTAATATGCGGTATAGCCGGGCGGACAGGCCATGTACGGTCACATTCTCCGTCTCGTAGTCCTCCGGCTTACCCGCCCCGCCCGTGGGACGCTGCCCCGTCTCCGTGGAGGAGAGGCCGCCGGTGCTGTTGCTTCGCAGCTCCACGCTGATTGGCTCGTCGCCGGTCATGGGCACGGCCTCAAACAGCAGATCGCCCTGTGAGGACGTCCAGCGCATGACCCGGATGCCGTTCTCCCTGCCGGTAAAGTCGCCCGACAGGACATAGCCCAGCGGGGCGGTGGGGGTGTAGTCCTGCGCCGTGTCCCCGGCGTCCGCCGGGGTGATGCGGTAGGCTGTCACCAGCTCCGTTATCTGCACGAACCAGCGGCTCACCGCCGCCCGCGCCACCGGACTGGCCGCCAGTATTACCCCACAGGACAGGCACACCGTCACCAGCGCGGCCGCTGTTCTCTGCCACATTCTCCGGCGGCTCTGCCGCCGCGCGCCCTGTTGTACCACCGGCTCCATCCGCCGGGTGAACTCCGGCGAAGGCGGGGCAACCGTCTCCGGCAGCTCAGATGCCAGCAGCGCCGCCATCCGCTGCGCGCCCTGCCGCAGCGCACGTTCGTATGTGATATCTGTCATACAGTCAATCCTTCCTTTTCCAGCTCCTGCCGCAGCGCGGCCTTGGCCCGCTGCTGCAGCTTCTGCCCGGCGCCGTAGGACATGTCCATCAGCGCCGCCGTCTCCCGTGCGGAGTAGCCGCAGCCGTACCGCAGCAGCAGTGCCTCCCGGTACCGGGGGCTCAGCCGCCCCATGGCGTCCGCCACCGGCTCGCCGCATGGCGGCGGCGTCACCAGAGCCGCCGTTTCGTCAAAGGGTGCGCCGTCCCGCCGCGCCTGCTGCCGCAGGATGTCGATGCATTTGCGCTCCACGGTCACCACCAGATAGGCCTCCAGCTGCGTCTCCGGCAGCTTCGCCAGCCGGGAAAAGCGCTCCGCCAGTGCCAGGAACGATTGCTGCACCGCGTCCTCGGCATCCGCCTGAGCAGACAGCCTCCGCCGCGCCAGCGCCAGCATCCGCCCGCAGCAGGCGCGGTATACGTCCTCAAAGAGCCGCCGCTCCTCCGCGCTCTCCAGCGCCGTCATGCACACCGTCAAACGCCCACCTCCCCACAGCTTGTTGCATTCATCATAACACAGGCGGCCGCCCCGTGTCATCACTATATAAACGCCGCAGCCCCGCCGAAGCGGACAGGGGGAAGAAAAAATTTCGGAATTTTGCCGTCCTCGACGTCCCGTTGTAGGGGCGGACGCCTCCGCCCGCCCATTGCACACACCCCTTGTGATTTCGTAGGGGACGGCGTCCTCGACGTCCCGTTTTGCGCGGTTCTTGTTCTGCTTTGTAGGGGCGGACGCCCCTGTCCGCCCTGGATGACCGCCGCACCCCGTAGGGCGGGACCCATGTGTCCCGCCGTTCCCAGCGCGCTGCGCTGTCATTCCGAGCCAGTGCGAACACTGGCGTGGGAATCCGTTTCTTCCCGTGGGGGAGGGGCTTTTGCCCCTCCCGCGAACGGCACCCCTCCCCACAAACAAAAGCCGGGCGCTTATGCGCCCGGCTTACTCTGCCCCTTTTCCTTTTTTCCGATGCCGCTTCCGGCGCTTTGCCTTTTCCCGGCGGCACTGGAACGGCTCATGCTGGTGCGCCGCGGCAAAGGCCGCCCGCTCCGGCTCCGTCAGGGTGGGCACCACCCGCCGCCCCTGCCAGCCGTCTTTCTGCCGCGTTACCGACATCCGTACCGGGAACCGCCCGTGCTCCTGGCACCGGAACGTCCCGTAAAACACGTCTCCCTGCGGGTACCACGATTCCACCGCGCCCGGTGTGCGGCACAGAGGACAGGGCACCAGCCGCGCCTGCCGGCTGTTGAGCACCTGCTCCCGTTCCGGGAACACGCCCACCTTCTGCCGGGGCTGCCGGGGATATTCCACCGGGGAGAATCGGATGCTCCGCCTGCGGCGGGGCTTGCCGGTGGAGGGCGGCGGTACGGACGCCGCCAGTGCGTCCTTCGTCAGCCATGCGCTGACCAGCGCTGCGTACAGCGCGTCATACAGCGCGTTGTGGAACTCGTAGATCAGCGGGATGCCGCAGTATTCCGCCGCCTGCTCCAGCGCCACCCGTCGTCCGATGCCGATGCCCAGCGTCCGGCCAAAGGCCGCCTGCAGATCCACGCAGGCCGTCACCGGCGGCTCCGGCATCCGCCAATAGGCGGCGTTGGCCGCCAGAACGCCGTGATCCTGCGCGCCCCATTCCGCCCACAGGGTGTCGTCCCCGCACCAGTCCAGAAACGCCTGATACGCCGCCGGGAAGTCCAGCTCCGCCGTCAGCGCCTGCGCCGACTCCGGCAGCTTTCTCGCCACCGGCGACAGCTTGGGGTAGATGGACGGCCGGATGTGCATATTGAACCAGTCCTGCACCGCGCCGCCCGGCTCTGCCAGCCGCACCGCGCCGATCTGGATGATCTCCTCCATCCGCCGCCCACCAAAGGGCTGGTTCCATTCCAGATCCAATACGATCACGCCGTCTCACCTTCTCCGCGCAAAATTCGACTTAGCCCTCATTATATCACGCCATCCGCCCCGGCGCAACGCTCTATACCGGACAAATATCCCACCATCTGTCGTTTTCCACAACTTTCCGCCCCGCTCCTTGTGACAAATCACAAAATTACCGATACTATGCAAGCAGGTAATTGTTTTTCCCGGCCAGAGGTTTATACTGTACATTTGCAAAATAAGAGGTACTGTGTCTTTTGCCGACAACTATCTCACGGGAGGAAACGCCATGAAAAAACGGATACTCGCTATGCTGCTGTCAGTGGTCATGCTGGCCTCGACAGTGGAGATCACCAGTCTGCTGACGGGGACGAACATCCTCGCCGGCACGGAAGCGCCCGCCGTCACCGATACGGCGCCTACCCGGACACCAACACCTATCCCACCAAGTTCATCTACGGGCAGATCGCCGCCACCGGCGGCCGCAGCGCAATCTGCTGCGATCCGGAGCACCACGGCGTTCACAACCTGCCCAAGATCGTGGATATCTACAACGCCCTGACCCAGCTGCCCCGGCCGGAGGTCAGCGCCGCCGACTTCCTTGTCTTTGACGACAAGTCTCTCAGCGACCAGAACAACGGCGACGGTGTCATCGACGCCGGCGAGACCGTCGCGCTGGCCTTCACCCTCCGCAATCGCTGGGGTGCCGCCAAGGACGTTACCCTCTCGCTGGACGCCAAAAGTCAGGCGGGCATCGACTGCCCGTATATCCGGTTCCTGACCAATAACGTCAACTACGGCGATGTGGGCACCTACGCCAGCATCGACTACGGCAAGACGAAGGAGGGCACGTTCGTCACCGGCGTGGATGCCGATAAGTCCCTGTTGGTGAAGATCGCCGACGACTGTCCCAACGACTACATCATCGCCCTGAACATCACCGTCACCGCGAAAAACGATCTGGACGCGGACGATACGAAGGTCTATTCCAGCGGTGCCACGACCACCATCAACGTCCGCCGGGGCACCATTCTGCCCAGCATCATCACCGAGGACATGACCCTCACCAAGGATCACTATTACATCCTGCCCAACGCCACCCTCATTCAGGAGGGCGTCACCGTCACCGTGGAGCCGGGCACCCAGCTCCAGTTCTGGACGGACGATCCCCACGATGCCTATGCCGACACCGCCATCACCTATCTCAAGGTGGACGGCACCCTGCTGTGTCAGGGCAGCGAGGACGAGCATATCCGCATGTTCCCCAGCGAGCTGATGTCCCAGTACCGCGTGCAGCTCTACGAGAGGTATAGGGGCACCATCAAGCTGTATTACACCGACGTGGTGAACCCGTATCTGCATGACGGCAGCATTAGCGGAGGCTATGGCATCACCTACGCCGAAAACTGCGAATTCAGCCAGAACTACCGGGCAAAGGAGATCTATGGCCGCGATCTCAGCAGCGGGCGGGTAAGCACTTTCTACTCGAGCGGCTGTTTGATGGCCGACCTCGCCAAGGACTGCGCCTTCTATAAGCTGGGTGGAGATCAAAGCTTTTACATGTTTAGAGTCAATTCTCCCTGCGATGGCTGCATCTTTGTGGACAGCTCATTCAAGCTGAACGATAGTTGCGAATACACCGACTGCGTCTTCTACGGCAACAGCAACTATCTGGGGGAGAACAGCGGCTATGTCAGCAGCTACACCACGGCTGGAGTCTACTCCATCAGCATTAGAGATACAATGATTAGTGACCGCCATAAGGATACGGGCACCGTCTACGCCGCTATCTCTACGGGGAATTCTTTCCAAATTAAGGAATCTGTAATGGAGAGGTTTGCCGAGTACATAGGCGGGGAATACCTGCCACGATTTACTGCTGAATACAGTGCGGCGACAAAATATTTCTCGACATGGTCTGATTACAGAGCGTACTATATCATTGCGTTCCCCGACACCACCATCACCGACATCACCCTGCCGAAATCTGAGATCACTCTGGACACCGGCATGACAAAGCAGCTGTGGCCGGAGGTGGCTCCCGTGAAAACGGCGCTGGTGGCCGACCTGAAATACACCTCTCTGGACGAGCGCGTTGTCACCGTCAGCGACACCGGCCTCATCACCCCCGTGGCCGCCGGCGGCACCCTGGTGCGCGTCAGCAATGCCGATGGCTCCGTGTATAAGGACGTGGCCGTCCACGTGACTGACTGCGTGCCTCTGGAGAGCCTGACCCTCAACGAGGACGCTCTCCGCCTGCCCGTGGGCGCCTCCGAGAAGCTGACGCCCGTGCTCGCCCCTGTGGACACCACCCGCACCGGCGTGGTTTACGAGAGCGCCAATGAGAACGTGGCCACCGTGGATAGGGACGGCACCGTACACGCCGTCGCCGTGGGTACCGCCGTCATCACCGCCCGCCCCGCCATGGGTGAGGAGTTCGCCGCGTCCGTCACCGTCACCGTGGTGCAGCCGGCGGAGAGCATTGCCTTTGAGGAGAGCGTCTACGTCACCACCCTGGAGCAGCCGGACGATGACCTGAAGCTGACCATCACCCCGGCCACCGCCACCGAGCGGGATATCGCGTGGGAGTCCTCCAACCCGGAGATTTGCGAGATGGGTACGGACGGCCAGCTCATCAAGCACAAGAACGGCGCTGCCACCCTCCGCGCCACTCTGCTCGGTACCGGTCTGTCCGCCGAACTGGTGGTCTGCATCTCCGATGCGCCCCCGTCCGCCAAGGTGGAGGATATCCAGAGGTCTGGCAGCGTGTACTACGCCCGGCTCAGCGACGGCACCCTCTGGTGCTGGGGCAGCGGCTATATGACGCCCCAGAAGCTGAGCTTCTCCGATGTGGATGATTTTGCCTTAGGTTATACACAGGGAGCCTATGTTCTATCCAACGGTACGTTGCAGTATTACAGCATGAGCGGCACTGTGTATACCAACAACTTTAACTATTCCAAGCCTATGACCGGCGTGAAGAAAGTGACTGCTTATGAAAACAGTTATTTCGCCCTGAAACAGGACGGCTCCGTCTGGGCATGGGGCAGCAACGGCTATGGCCAGCTGGGCGATGGTACCACCTCTAATCACAGTCAGGCGGTGCAGACGGACATCTCCGAGCCGGTCGTGGATGTGATCGGTCGGAATAACTATACCTTGTTCCTGACCGAGAGCGGCAACCTGTACGGCGCAGGAGAGACCTTCGGCAGCACGCCGGTGCTGATCACCGACGGTGTCAGCGCCATTGCCAAGGATTACAGTGACGTCTGGCGCTTTACCGCTCAAAAGGGACAGACCCTGTACTACTATTCCAAAAGAAGTGTGGAGCGCACCGTCCCTGTCCGGGGCAGTGGTCAAGTGGTCAGCGGCTACAACGATTTCTACATTCAGGATGGCAGCGTGTTTGGCAAACCGACCGGCAGTAATGGCAATAACTACGGTCAGCTGGGTGTAGGCGATACGGAGTACCACGAGGACTATGTCCAGCTGCTGAAGATCACCGGCGCACAACAGGTGTGGAACTTCACAGATACCACCTTCATCCAGACCGCCGATGGCTTCTATGGTGCCGGCTGCAACGAACGCCGTGCGCTGGCCAACCTGACCACGGAAAACAGCACTGTGCCCGTGCGTATCTTCTTCGGCCTGCAGGCCAACGAGGAGCCCTTCCACCTTGAGCAGACCAACATCACCAATGATATCCTCACGGATAGCGCCCTTGTGCTGGATTACAGCGAGTCGCTCCTCAAGGCCGATAACTTCGGCACCGTTACCCTCAAGAACAGCAGCGGCGAGCTTGTCTCCCTCCGCCGCACCCTCCATCTGGATAAGCTGACCCTCACCCCCGTCTCCGGCTTCACCGACGGCGTCACCTACACCCTGACCTTCCCCGCCGGTGCCCTCCAGACAAAGTTCGGTGCCACCAGCGAGGCAGTGGAGCTGACCTTCACCTACCAGACCCCCGCCCCGGCGGAGGTGGACAGTCTCACCCTCGGTAAGACCGTCCTCACCGGCGTCCTTTCCCCGGAAAGTGGTACAAAAGTTGATTTAGGTGAAATTAAAGAGGCTTTTAAACTTGAATTCAAGTGCGTTTCTAACCCCGATGCAAGTATCACCTGGACAGTGGCGGATAACGCGGTCGCAATGGTAGAAAATGGCAACTTAATCGCCCTTTCCACCGGCTGCACCACCGTCACCGCCGCCCTCGACGGCACCGATCTTGCGGCCACTGCCCTGCTCTACATCAGCGGGGACGATTCTGTGACCGCAACAAAATCCGTGCAAAATGGCGCGGAAAGCACTGTCTTGTTCAGCAATGGCGCACTTTTCGCCCTGCATGCTGATGGCACGACCCAGCAGCTTTTCGCCGACGCTGTGGACTTCCACTGGGACGGCGGCGCCCTCTGGGTCAAGACAGCCGACGCCCTCTACTGCGACGGCGAGCTAACAGAGGATTTGCCGATTTCTGTCAAATACACCAATTTGCTCTCCCGCACCTCCGACACGGTTTTAGTCGGCTCCCAGACCCTGATCCTGACCGCCGACAAGACCCTCTGCCAGGGCGAAAACCTCAGTAATATAGCCATTTCCGGCGGTTCGGCGAGCGCTGTCACCTCCGGCAATCAGCTGCTCATCACCCCCTCCGACCCCCTCGTTTCCGGCACTTCCTACACCGTAACGATCCCAGCAAATTCCGTTTCCACCTACTTCGGCGCGCCCAACGAGGAGATCACTTTTACCTTTATTTATCTGGATACTCTGGCCGCTGACGCCGGTGACGGCAAGACCGTTCTGGCAAGCGGCGCCGTGTCCGACAACGAGGCCGCAGCCGCCCGCGCGTGGACGTCCGAGCGCTTGACCGCAGGCTGGAAAGCCTTCTGCGACAAGGGCTACGACACTTTGTTCTACGGCAACGCCATCCTCAACCGCTTCACGGAGAACAACGTGGAGAAGTGGCTGCGCATCACCGCGCCCAGCGCCAGCAGCTACGTCCGCTACGGCATCGGCGGCAACTACTGGGGCACCGAGGGACTCAGCGAAAAGACCAAAAAGGAGGCCATCAACAAGCAGATACTGGACTTCGATGACTATCAGTCCATGGCCGACCTGAACGAGGGCACCATTCTGGAGACGATCCCCGAGACGGTGTGGCCGGTGGTGCGCTCCGTGTCCCTGCGGGACGCCAACGGCGAGGCGATCACCACCGTGGGCGCAGGTAAGACCACGTTCACCGTGACCTTCAACCGGGATATGGACACCGAAATGCCGCTGCAGGTGCGCTTTGGCAGCAGCTATCCCTATGCTGACTTCGAGGTGGCCGGGCAGTGGCTGGACAGCCGGACATGGGAGGGCTCCACCACCATGACCTCCCTGATCGCCAACGGCATCCAGTACTGGTCCATCGCCAACGGACGCTCCGCCGAGGGACACCTGAAGCTCTACAAGGACTGGGGACGCTTCAGCTTCAACATCGACACCTCCTCCGCGCTGGCTATGACCATGCAGGCCGAGGCCGCCGATGACGGCGTGATCCTCACCTGGGCGCAGGACGACTTCGACACGCTGGCGGGCTACAACGTCTACCGCTGCGACAGGGAGGACGGCCAGTACGCCAAGCTGAATACCTCCGTCATCCCGGCGGATGTCAAGACGTTCACCGACACCAATGTGACCCCCGGCCAGATGTACTACTACAACTTCACCGTGGTCAAGACGGATCTGAGTGAGTCCGAGCCCTCCGGCAAGATCTCTGTCCGCGCCAAGGACACCATGGCACCCAACATCTATCACGACGGCGTGTACAACGCCTTTACCGGTAGCAAGCTGATCATCAGCGCCACCGCCAACGACAATCTGCAGATCGACAAGGTGGAGCTGTTCTACCGCGTCACCGGTACGGAGAGCTGGAAAGTCGTGACCATGACCGCCGTCAATGACCGGTATTCCGCCGTGATCCCGTCCTCCGACGTGACAACCGCCGGACTGGAATACTATATCCGCGCCTTCGACGGCGTGAACTACGCCTATAAGGGAACGGCGGAGCAGCCCTATGCCATCGCGGTCAGCGAGGCAGTGGATCGCAGCGCGCTGGGCGACGTCAACGGTGACGGTCAGATCAATGTGCTGGACGCGCTGATGGTGCTGCAGGCCAGCAACGACCGGCTGAATCTGGACGCGGAGCAGTTCGCCCGCGCCGACCTGAACGGCAATAAGACGCTGGAGGCTGTGGAGGTGCTGACCATTTTGCAGTATGCCAACGGCATCATCGGCTCCTTGACGCTGTAAGGGGGCTGTTTCATGAAAGCAAAACGCGCATCCCAGCGCGCAGCGGCACTTTTGTGTGCCGCTGCGCTGCTGGTGAATCTGATCTCCACCGCGTGGGCGGCCAGCGCCTTCCTGCGGGTGGGCAGCGCCTCCGCCGCGCCCGGCGAGACGCACTCCGTGTATGTCAGCGGCTCCAATCTGGAGGCGCTGGCAGGCGTGGAGGGTATCGTATCCTACGATAACACGGCGCTGGAACTGACCGGCGCGGCGATGGTGGGAGCTTTTTCCGCCCTGGGGACGGTGAACACAGAGACGGCCGGACAGGTGTCCTTTAACGGCGCCTGTCTGGATGGCATATCCGGTTCCCAGAGCATCCTGCGGCTGGATTTCCGCGTGAAGGCGGACGCCGCGCCCGGCGATTATCTGCTGGATATCCTGATTGAAAACGCCTACAACACGGATCCGGTCGCCGTGCCGCTGAGCGGCGCGTCCGGCGTGTTCACAGTGACGGAGCCGCAGCCCGCCACCAAGACGCTGTATTTTTACAGCGGCAGCAGCGTGTCCACGCTGCACAAGGGCGAGCAGGTGAGCATCACCGCCCGCACCTATGGCAGCCAGGGGCTGGCTGCCGGTAAGCTGGAATTCCGCTATGACACCGCGCTGTTCACCTGCGTGGCGGCGGAGCCGCTGTCCGCACTGTCCGGGGCGATGAAGTCGCTGGACATCAGCCGGGCGGGGTATGTGTCCGCCGCCTTTGCGTCTGAGGAGGAGATACCCGGCGGCGAGCTGCTGCGGCTGACGCTGGAGGCGGCGGCCGATGTGGACGCGGACACCTCCGTGACCTTCGCAGCCTCCGAGCTGTACGACACGGCGCTGGCCGCCATGAACGGCGTCGGCTTTACCCGGACGCTTGCCCTGCGCAAGACAGAGGTAACGCCGGAGACGCCCGCCCTGCGGGTGACCATGCCTGCCGCTGCCCGTACCGACGAAACGATCACCGCTGTGGTGACTCTGGACAGCGGCAGCGGTCTGGCAGCCGCCGATTTCTGCATTTCCTACGACACGGCGCTGCTGACATGCACCGGCGTGGAGGTGAACGCGGGTATGGAGAGTGTGGACGGCGTGTGTATCGTGACGAATCCCAACTTTGACGGTGGTCAAGTGAAATTTACTTTTATCTGTGAGAAGGGTTTTGCGGATGAAGCGGTGCTTCTGACCATGACGTTCCAGCCGAAGAAGGAGGGAGCTGTCACCCTGACGCCCACCGTTACTACATCGGCTGTCGGCGCTGACCGTCGGCCCATCGCGCTGGATATGTGCGCTGCGTCCTGCGAGGTGAAGGATCCCTTCTTCGCGGTGACGTTCCGGGATGAGGACGGCACCGTTCTCTCGCGGCAGTCGCTTCGCTATCGTGCTGCGGCAGGTGCCCGGTTCGTTCTGCGACAGCGCTGATGCGGCGCGGAATGAGCTGCTGGTACGGTATATTTCCTGCGGCTGGCCGATGTCAACGAGGACGGGCAGGTGGACATTCTGGACTATCAGCGGCTGTATTTGCTGGCGAGGAATGGCTGATGAACATACGCAAATGCAAAAGGCGGCGCCCTGTGGGGCGCCGCCTTTGAGACTGTCGAAAAAGCCTGTCATTGCGAGCCAGTGCTCACACTGGCGTGGCAATCCGTTTCTAAAACGCACAAATCCTGCGCTTTTCGCAGGTTTCTGTCCGAAAAGATACGGATTCCCACGTCGCTTCGCGCCGCGAAGTAAGTGCCCTTGGGGTACTCCTCGGAATGACAGCGCTTCGCGCGGTTAGGGCGGACAGAGTCGTCCGCCCCTACGAGACGAGACGGGACGTCGAGGACGCCGTCCCCTACGAGATGGGACGTCGGGGACGCTGTCCCCTACGAGACGGGACGTCGGGGACGCCGTCCCCTACGAGGCAGGACGGCGGGGGCGCCGGTTCCTGCGCGTTACAGGTGCTTTTCGGGGGTCTGCATGTCGCGGGCGATCTGCTTGGCATAGCGCTCCTCCTCGCTGAACACACAGCCGCAGTATTTCTGCATGTACAGCCCCAGCTCCCGCGCCTCCTGCTGCCCCTGACGGAAGCCGGGGCGGAAGTCGCGGTAGAGAAACGCCACGCCGTAGCGCCGCGCCATCTCCTCCGCCGTCTGGCGCAGCAGCTCGTGGTTCTGGTAGGGGCTGACGAAGAGGGTGCTGGAAAAGCTGTCGAAGCCGTGCAGGGCGGCGTAGCGGGCGGTCTGCTCCAGCCGCAGGCCGTAGCATTTGCCGCAGCGGTGGTCGATGTCATCGGCCACGGCGCGGCAGAACTCCCGCAGGCCGTAGTCCTCCTGCACGATCAGCTCCACGCCCACGGAGGGGGCGTAGGCCATCAGCGTGTCGCGGCGCGCCTTGTATTCCTGATAGGGGTGGATGTTGGGGTTGTACCAGTAGGACACCGGCTCGATGCCCTCCGCCCGGAGCAGCTGGATGCAGGCCACGGAGCAGGGCGCACAGCAGGTGTGCAGCAGCGTTTTGGTCATTTGTCTTTCCTCTTTTTGAAGGGTATGTGCAGCAGCTCCTTCAGCGGTCTGACGGCGCGGGCGCGGGGCTGCATCAGGGACAGGAAGCGGGTGCAGACCTGACGGAAGGGTTCCTGCTCCAGGGCGTCGAAGAATTTTGTGCGGTCTACGGACACCGGGGCGGGGGAGCGCAGCGCCTGATCCGCCGCCACCGCCTCGGCCAGATCGAACCGGCGGCGGTGCAGGGGCAGGGAGTCGAAGATCTGGGCGCCCTTGGCGGTGTTTACCAGCAGCAGGGACATGCCCAGCTGCTTTTCCTGGGGGGAGATGTTGCCGCCGGTGATGTCGCACAGGGTCAGGTCGCCGGTGCGGTCGGTGCTGGTGTAGCCGCAGGTGTGGCAGGCCGGGCGCAGGAACAGGCCGCGGGTGATGCCGCGCCCCAGCTCCGAGCGCAGCAGCGGCGCGTCGTACTGCCCGCCGTTTTCAAAGGAGACGTGGAAGCGGCGCACGCTGTCGCCGCTGAGCTTGCCGCAGAAGTCCACGGTCAGGGGGCGCTGCTGCTTCACATAGGCCATGGAGCGCACCAGCTTTTCCCAGATGCCGGGGCTGCACACGCCGCTGCAGGCCACGTCGCAGGTAATGAGCCGCTCCGGGTGCTCGCCCAGATAGCGGTACAGGCCGTCCACCTGACAGGGGGTGCCGGAGAACAGCACCTGCCGTCCCTGATCCAGATACAGGCGCGTCTGCTGGTAGCTTTCGCCCACGTCGCTCTGCACGGGCTTGGCGCCCCGGAGACGGGGCAGGTCGTGGAGGTTTTTCACGGCGATGTGGCTGACCTTCAGCCCATCGTCCAGCGCCGCGCCGAACACCACGCCGCCACCCTCCAGCACATATTCCGCCAGGGCGGAGAAGGCACCGCCGGCGGTGGAGCGGCGGCGCACGTCCTCGTCACCGTTCCATACAGCGAAGGCGGCCGGCTCTGTGCGGGGCTCCCGCTGCTTCAGAACGGGGCAGATGTGGGTGCAGTGGCCGCACTGGACGCAGCCGTCCGTCACCTGGGGGTAGAGGAAGCCCTCTCGATCCGGGATCATGCGGATGGCACCCTTGGGACAGCCGTTGCAGCAGGCGGCGCAGCCGGTGCAGCGCTCATGGGGCGCCAGCTGGGGCGCGGTATTCAACTCGGTCATGGCGGCTACCTCCTGAATTACGCATATAGCATTATTCTACCACATGGCAGGAAAAAGCACAAGTGCGGGGAACTGTCCGTTTTTCGGGACAGTACTCCTGGTATGATGGGTACAGTCAAGAAAAGCAGGAGCCAGGAACATACAGGAGGTGCTTTATGTATAAGTTTTTCGATTATCTGCTGCCCGATCTGCCGGTAAAGGCCATCGGCGAGCTGGCGGGCTATATCCGGCGGTTTACGGCCATGCAGCGCAGCGACATTCCGGTGGAGGGACACATGGGGGACGTGGCGTTCTGCGCCACCCAGCAGCCCTCCGGCGACGTGCGGGTACACTGGGTGCAGGTGGCGCGGCAGCGCATCCCGGTGGATGCCACGGTGTGAGAGGGGAATAGGAAGCGCCCCCGGCCTTTGCCGGGGGCGCTGGTGCTTGTGTCAGGTTTCGGATCCGTTTTCGGTAACAGTGGTATCGCCGTTGCCGCCGCTGGTGTCGCTGGTGGTGCCGGTGTCAGAAGCCCCGGAGAGAGTTCCGCTTTCACCGGTAGAACCGGACGAGGGGTTGGTTTCGCCGGTGCCGGAATTGTCTTCGTCAGTGGGCGGCTGAAGGACTTTGTCACCGCTGTTGGCGGGATCAGATGCCGTGGTATCCGGGGTGGAAGCCGTGCTGCCGGTGATAGTCATGTCCACACTTGTGCTGGTGGTGGAGGAATTGGATTTGGTTACTCCGGCGCCTTCCTGATTCTGCATGATTTCCAGACGCAGACTGAACTCGTACTGTTTAGCTGGTTGCTTTTGGTCAGTAGATTCAGGCGGAGTAGCATTCAGGGACAGTTTGAGCGCCACGAACTTTGTAGTCGTTTGGGGTACAGTAAAGGAAATCTCAGTGCCGGTGGAAGTGTTCTCCCCGCTTTGAGTAGAAGATTCATCAGGAGAAGTAAAAGCGGTTTTCAAAGCAACTTCATTATCAACTACTTTGTAAGCAAGCGACAAGGGGGAAGTGGGATCTGTCTCACCCGCAGCATCTCCATTAGTGATGGTGAGGGTGTATTTCAAGTCAATATTGCTGTCATTCACTATTTTAAGGTAAGCGGTCTGGTAGCTGCCGCTGGAAAGAGAACCGCCGCCGAACAGAGTGGTGTTGCTGGGATTCAGCCGCTGCCAGTTATTGGTACCGCTTCCGTCTGCAAGATCAGGGCAGAAAAACGTAGTCACGGTAAAATTCGCGGAGGAAATCGTATACACGCCGGTTTGCAGGGAGTCGCTGAACCAGGCCATCGTCGTCCCGACCAGCATGACTGTACTCAGAAACATGCAGAGAATGCTGACGCACAGAGAGCGGTACAGGCTGGGTTCCTTTGGCTTGCTGTTCCGAGGGCAGAGCCTGTGCGGACGATACATTTTCATAATGGTACTTCCTTTCTTATGATCTGACACGGAGCAGCGCTTTCGGGCTGCGTTACCTGGTCTCGGCAGGCTCCGGCGCGCTTTCCGTGGTGTCGGTCTGCGGTGTTTCCGGCTGGGCGGCGGGGGCGCTGTCCGGTACAGGGGCGGCGCCGTCTTCGGGGGCGTTCTGCCCCAGCTGGGCGCGCAGCGCCTGCAGCTCGGCCAGCATTTCGGCGCTCTGGCGGCGCTCCTCGGCGATCTTGTCCTTCTCCGCCTGCAGCTCGGCCATCTGCTCGCCCTTATAGCGGCGGAACAGGCGAACCGTCTCCACAGACTGGGACAGGATCAGCAGGGCGAAGGGGACGAAGATGCAGAGTATGTAGCCGGGCGTGGTTTTGAGGAAGTTGAAGAACTTGCCCACGCCGGCCAGATGCCCGGCGTACTTGCCCAGCACGTCCATGTAGGTGACAACGGCGGTGTCGTCGGTGCCGGTGGTGGTACCGTAGGTGATGAAGCCCGGCTCGCCGTCGGCAGTGGTGGTCAGGGAGCGGATCTTATGGGTGACGGTCTGGCCGTAGTTCTCGTCGTTGGTGCTGGTGAAGGCGATGATGTCGCCGGGCTGGAGCGTGGCGGGATCAACGTCGCGGGTGAGCACCAGATCGCCGGCCTTGAAGTCGGTGGCCGACATGGAGTCGGACAGGACGATGAACGCGCGGTAGCCGAACAGCTGCCGATCGGAACGGTTGAAGGTCAGCACGGAGATCACGGTGAAGATCATCATGCAGATGGACAGCACCATCAGCACGGTGGTGAAGATACGCAGGATCTTTCCGAGAGTTTCTTTCATGGGATGGCTCCTATGTTATTACTTATTTTCAAATACGGGGGGTTTGCCGTCCTCACCATTGTGAGCAGACTGAGTGGCATCGGCGCACAGATCGAACTGCAATGTGCCGTTCTGCGCGGTGTTGCCCACATCCTTCGGGAAATAGAAGGAGATCGTCAGGTCAAGACGGGAACCGGCTCTAAGCTCCCCGGCGATTGGCGCGTCGGCAAAAGTGAGGTCTTTCATCTTACCGGAGCAGAGAAGCTTATCACCGTCTTTGATAGTAATATCCAGCACGGAAGCCAAGTCGCCGCTGACATTGTTGAAATACAGTTTATACCAACAATCTGCGCCCCTGTTCTCAAGGAAAAAGGTCTTGTTTACGGTCATGCCCGGTTCAAAGAAAAACTTGTCGTCTTCAGTGATGACAGGCGCACCTTTACCGTCTTCAGCATCAGCACTTCCGTTCAGGTTGAGCTTAACCGTTCCGGTGGTAAAGTTACGCTCGACACTGATCTTAGTACTGATAGCAAGGGTTGTGACAATTAGCCCCAACACCAGCAGAACGGTCAGCAGAGCGCTGCTGAGCCAGCGGCGGCGGGTGTCGGTGCGCTTGGCAGAGGTATCAGTCATGATGCTCCCCCTTTCTGCGGCGGAGCACCAGCACCGCCAGCAATGACAGGGACACCAGCGCCGCGCCGCCCATCAGGAACGGCGAGAAATCGTCGCCGGTCTTGGGCGGCTTGACGATGATCGTACCGCCGCCACCGCCGCCTCCGGTGTCATCCAATTGCCATGTCAGCAGCAGACTGAATCTCCGACCTTGGTAACGGTTGTCCGCTTCTTCGTTCAGCTTGAGAGCCACATTATAGGACAATTTAGCAGGGGAGGAACCGGGGACAGAGGTGGTGATACCGTTCGTGGCCGCGTCCGTGAGACTGACGGTTTTCTCTTCAATAACGGTATTGCCCTGCTTTATGGTAACGGAAACGCTCAACTGAGAGGAGAGCTTTTCCTTGCCTTTGTCTTTTTTGCTTTCGTCAAGCGGGGAGGGAGAAAGTTCGAGATCATTTTCCAGCGCGGCGGTGAAGCGGATGGTAGCCGTGCCGCGGAAGCGGGCGTTTACGTCAAAAGTTTCGTCCCAGGTGTCGCCGGGCAAGAGCTGCTTGTTGACGTCCATAGTGAGCTGACTGTTGGGGAGAGAGAGGTCGCCGGTCAGCGGGACTGCCGAATATCCACCCGTTTGCGGTGACGCAGCATCATCAAAAATAGCAGAAAGCGCCGTGCGGGGCAACGTCAGGGACAGCGGCTCCGCCGTCTCGATACGGTTGTCCGGCGACACAGCGTCCGGCTTGGCGCGCACAAACAACACCGCAGCCAGCACGACCAGAGCGACCAGCAGCAGGATGAGAAGCGCGATATTCAGTTTCTTGCGCGAGGCAGCCCCCATCTGTTTCATATTTCACACCCCAGATAATGATATGCGGAATTTTTCGCCTACTAATCGAACTTATCACGGATTCTTACTGCCTAAGTGTACCACAGAGGAGGGGGAAATGCAAGAGGGCGGCGGACGTTTTTGGGGCAAATTCCTTGTAAATAACAACAAATATCCTTGTACGCCGTTGTGCAAAAAGGAGAATTGCCGGGAATTCCGGCGGGAGACATACAAAATTTCGACAAAACGGCGGAAGCTGTCCTTGAGGAGGCGAGGAGGTCGGGGTGTTTTGCTGCGGGGCGGCGCCGCGTCCGCAGGGGGTGTCGTTTGCCTCTTGACAGCCTCTGCGCAGGGTGCTACAATGCGAAAAGTAAGAAAAGTTATACCAATCCAACCGAAAGGAGCGAGTGTATGGGACGAAACGACCGGTACTTTATGAGCAGCGTGAAGATCGGCCCCAAGGGGCAGATCGTTATTCCCAAGGAGGCGCGGGACATGTTCGGGCTGGAGCCGGGGGACACGCTGGTGCTGATGGCAGATAAGAAGAAGGGGCTTGCGCTGCAAACCGTAGACAAGCTGAACCCGCTGATGAAGACCGTGTTCAACAGCCTGCCCAGCGAGGACGGGGAGGTGGACGACGAATGAACGTGTTGGAGGTACGGGGGCTGACGAAGCGCTACCCGGCGTTTACCCTGAATGGCGTGTCCTTTGCCGTACCGGAGGGGGCGGTGATGGGCTTCATCGGGCGTAACGGCGCGGGCAAGTCCACCACGCTGAAATCCATTCTGGGCATGGTGCATCCGGACGGGGGCGAGGTGAAGGTGTTCGGCATGGACTACGCTGCCAACGAGCGCGCCATCCGGCGGGGGCTGGGCGTGGTGCTGGGCGGCATCGACTTCTACCCGAAAAAGAAGATCCGTGTTAACACCGACGTCACCCGCCGGTTCTACGACAACTGGGACGAGGGTAAATACCGCCACTATCTGAATCTGTTCGCCATTGACGAGGAAAAGCGGGTGGATCAGCTGTCCAGCGGCATGAAGGTCAAGTACATGATCGCCCTGGCGCTGAGCCACAACGCCCGGCTGCTGATCCTGGACGAGCCTACCAGCGGTCTTGACCCGGTGAGCCGGGACGAGCTGACGGAGCTGCTGCGCCGTCTGGTGGCGGACGGTACGCGCAGCGTGCTGTTCTCCACCCATATCACCTCCGATCTGGAGAAGTGCGCCACCCACATCGCCTTTATCAAGGACGGCGAGATGCAGTATACCGGCTCGCTGGACGATTTCCGCGACCATTACAGGGACGTGGGCGTTACGCTGGAGGATATCATCGTACATGTGGAAAGGAGGCCGCTGGATGAAGGCGCTATTATATAAGCAGCTGCGGCTGGTGTGTCATCCCATGACGCCGGTTTTCTGCCTGTTCGGTATCATGGTCATCATCCCCAATTACCCCTACACCGTGATCTTTTTCTACGTCACGCTGGGGCTGTTCTTCAGCTTCCTGAACATGCGGGAGCAGAAGGATCTGTACTACACGGCGCTGCTGCCGGTGCCCAAGCGGGACGCGGTGAAGGCCGGGTGCCTGTTCACGGCGCTGATCGAGCTGACGTCGCTGGTGCTGCTGGCACCCTGCTGCCTGCTGGCGGCGCGTTTGCAGCCGGGCAAGGACAATCTGGTGGGGCTTGACCCCAATCTGGCGCTGCTGGCGGCGGGGTTTCTTCTGTATGCGCTGTTCAACGCCGTGTTCCTGCCCTCCTTCTACAAGAACGGCTACAAGGTGGGCGTGGCCTTTGTAAAGGCCACCATCCCCATGGCGCTGCTGATGCTGGTGATGGAAGCCCTGCCCCATATCCCCGGTCTGACGTGGCTGGACGACATGGACGCAGCCACCCAGCTGCGGCTGCTGCCGGTGCTCATCGGCGGTATTCTGATCTACACGGGCTGCACGCTGCTGACGTTCCGGGCAGCGGCGAGAGCCTACGAAAAGGTGGATATGTGACCCAAAGCGCGGCCGAAAGGCCGCGCTTCAGCTTGGCGGAAAAGTCCGTTCGGACTTTTCCGCCAAGCTGCCCGCAAAATCGCAAAATAAAAACAGTATTTTATTTTGCGATTTTGGTCGCTGCGGCGGATGATTGAACGCGAAAGGGAACCCTGACGGTTCCCTTTCACACTATCCTTCCCTCCGATACCTGTGACCGGGCAGGTTTTTTGACAGTCTGAGCGCGGCCGAAAGGCCGCGCTTTTTCCTCTTGCGGCTGTTGCAATGCCCGGCGGATTTCGGTATAATATACAGATAAAATGCCGGCGACGGCGTGACGGTATGGGGTAATCGGCTATGATGGAAAAGGATCGGTTTATCGCGGCGCTGCTGCCCTTCTGCGACACGGTGTGCGAATACGACAGGAGCTGCGGCAAGCTGCGTGTGTGCAAGACCGGGCTGGCACAGGGGATCAGCGACAAGTGGTACAGCGTGGACGAGCTGCGGAACATCTTCCGGGACGGCTGCGCCGTGTCAGCGGAAAAGGATGTATGGACGCGCTATCTCAGCGGCGAAAACCTGCGCGGCTTTTTCGATGGGAACACGGATAACGATAGCTTTCGCCTGCGTCTCCGGCAGGGCGGGCAGGCGTACCGTCAGTACGACATCCGCATCGACCGGGTGGACGACAACGTGCTGGTGATCTCCGGACGCGACACGCAGGAGCAGGAGCAGGACGTTCTGACCGGCGCGCTCAGCCGCAACCACTACGAGCGCGACATGAGCGCGGAGGCGTTCCACGGCGGCGTGGCGCTGGTGGATATGGACGACCTGAAGCTGTACAACGACGTGTACGGGCACAGCGTGGGGGACAAGGCGCTCTGGGCGCTGGCGGAGGTGATCCGCCGGGAGCTGGGCAGCCGCGGCTCACTGGTGCGGTACGGCGGTGACGAATTTTTGATACTGGCGCCCCAAGCGGAGGAAAAGGAGTTCGCCGCCATGCTGGAGACGGTGCGGCAGCGGGTGCAGAGCGCCGACATACCCGGCTGCGGCGATGAGCTGCGGCTGACGGTCAGCATCGGCTGCGTGATGGCGCAGGGTGAAACGATAGCGGCGGCCGCCCACCGCGCCGACCGGCTCATGTACCGTGCCAAGCGGAGGAAGGACGCGGTGGTCAGGGAAGGGGACGCAGAGCCTGTCGGCGGCGAGACGGCGCAGCGCATCCTCATCGTGGACGATGCGCCCCTGAACCGCGCCATTCTGCGGGAGATGCTGGGCGGGGAGTTTCAGCTGGCAGAGGCCGCGGACGGCGCGGAGTGCATGGCACAGCTGGAAAAATATGGAACAGACATCGCGCTGGTGCTGCTGGATATGATCATGCCGGGCATGGACGGTATTCAGGTGCTGGAGGAGATGCAGCGGCGGGAGCTGCTGGACGACATACCGGTCATCATGATCACGGCGGACACATCGGCGGAGAATATGAGCCACGCCTATGAGCTGGGCGTGGCGGATTACATCGAGCGCCCCTTCGATGTGCAGGTGGTGCGCCGCCGGGTGATGAACACGGTGAAGCTGTACGCCCGCCAGCGGCGGCTCACATCGGTGCTGATACAGCAGGCGCGTGCGCAGGAGCGCAGCAGCGGCATGATGGCCGACGTGCTGGCGCGGATCGTGGCTTACCGCAACGGCGAGGGCGGCGATCACGCCCGCCATATCCGCCGCCTGACGGAGCTGCTGCTGGAGCGCCTGACGGAAAAGACCGACCGGTACCGGCTCACCCGGCCGGATTGCCGGCGCATTGCGTCGGCGGCCATGTTTCACGATATCGGCAAGCTGGACATTCCCGACGAGATACTCAACAAGCCCGGTAAGCTGACGGCGGAGGAATTTGAGATCATCAAGGGACATCCGGTCATAGGCGAGACGATCCTGCGCAGCATGAAGGACTATCAGGGTGAGCCGCTGCTGGAAACGGCGGCGGAGATATGCCGCTGGCACCACGAGCGTATTGACGGTAAGGGTTATCCGGACGGGCTGCGGGGCGAGGAGATACCCATCGCGGCACAGGCGGCGGGGCTGGCGGACGTGTTCGACGCGCTGGTGAGCCGCCGGGTATATAAGGAGCCGTACCCCATGGACAAGGCTATGGAGATGATCGCGGCGGGGGAGTGCGGCGCCTTCGATCCGCTGCTGACGGAGTGTCTGCGGGAATTGCAGGCTACGCTGCGCCGCGAGGTTTACACCGGGGAGGAGAGCCAATGACGCATATAGGGAAACGGCTGGCGGCGCTGCTGGTGCTGTGCGCGCTGGTGCTGTGCGGCTGCGGACGGCAGGAGCAGGAGGAGCCGCTGCCGAAGCTGGTCATCGGCAGCGACAACTACGAGCCGTACTTCTATCTGGACGAGGGCGGCTCCTTTGCCGGCATTGATGTGGAGATCGCCACGGAAGCCTGCCGCCGCATGGGATACGAGCCGGAATTTCAGAAGATCGCATGGCAGTTCAAGGACATCCTGCTGGAGCAGGGCACGGTGGACTGTCTCTGGGGCTGCTTTTCTATGACAGGACGCGAGGATCGCTACCAGTGGGCAGGGCCGTATATGTATAGCCGTCAGGTGATGGTGGTACGCAGCGACAGCGGCATTTACCGGCTCAGCGATCTGAACGGAAAGCGGATCGCCGTGCAGAACGGCTCCAGACCGGAGGAGCTGCTGCTGAACCATCAGGTGGACGGCGTGGAGCAGGTACAGAACGTGTACAGCTTCGTCAGCATGGACGAGGTGTTTGCCGCGCTGAACAAGAGCTACGTGGATGCCGGAGCCGGTCACGAGACGGCCTACCGGCACTTTATGAGCCACCATACGGGCAGCTACCGGATATTGGAGCAGGAGCTGCTGCGTGTGGGGCTGGGTGCGGCCTTCAGCCTGGAGGACGACCGCGGTCTGGCCGAGCAGCTGGACGCGGTGCTGGAGGAGATGAAGGAGGACGGCACCATCGCGGATATTCTGGCGGAATACGGTGTGGACGCGGAAGCGGCCTTGGTGGGGTGACGCCATGATGAAGAGAATTTCCAACAAGGCCGCCATTCTGCTCATGCTGGCGGTGGGGTTTGTGACTGTTGCGGCCACGGCGCTGGTGGGTATATATCTCGGCCGCCGGGACGCCCAGCGCACCATGGATCGCACGGTGTACTATCTTGAGCGCCAGTGCGTCACCTACCGGGAGATCATCGTGGCGGACGAGGTGAAGAGCCTTGTGCGCCTGACGGAGCAGGCGGCGGAGCTGGCCACGTCCGGCGTGCTGCTGCCCGGTATCTGGACAGACGAATATCTGGAGGATTACGCACGGCGCCAGCGCATGACCGACGTGCTGGTGCTGGATGGCGAGCTGAAGCCGGAGTTTGCCTACGGCGAGGGCGAGTGGCGCGACCTGTACACCGGCAGCGCCATCGCCGCCATACGGCAGTATCCGGAGAAAATATTCTCCCAGCGCCTGACCCGCAACGGTAAATTCTATGACATCGCGGCGGTGGCGCGGCAGGACGCGCCGGGCGTCATCTTTTGCGCCCGCCAGCGCAGTACCGGCGAGCTGGCGGCCTATCAGTCGTCGGTGGAGAGTCTGCTGGCCGGGTATGAGACGGTGCTGAGCAACAGGGTCTATGCCTATATCACCGACGGCGAGACGGTCATCGGCTCCAGCGACGAGACGCAGCATGGAAAGCCGGTTTCGCAGGTCGCCCTGATCTGTGCGCTGGACGAGGCCGGCGGCGGCAGCACCATGACACGGATCAACACCGACGAGGCGTTTCTCGGCGTGCGCGGCCTGTATCGGGAGTACCGCCTGTATGTATTCATAGCGGAGAGCTATGTGTTCGCCCGAAGCCGCAACGCGGTCATCGCCGTCTTCGGCGTCTACGCGGCGGCGGTGGTGGTGATGCTGCTGCTTCTGATGGGCGCCGATCAGGAGCGCAAGCGCCGGGAGAAGATCTACCAGCGGCAGCTGGAGGCGGAGGTGCAGCGGGCGACCGCGGCGGATCAGTCTAAGACGGACTTCCTGCGCAGCATGTCCCACGATATCCGCACGCCCATCAACATCATCATGGGCATGCTGGAGATCATCGGACGCAGCCCGGACGACCGGGAGCGGGTGCAGGACTGCCGCGAGAAGGCGCAGACCGCCGCGCGCTATCTTCTGGCGCTGGTCAACGACATCCTGACGCTGAATCGCCTGAGCCGGAAGGAAACTGCCCCCGTGACCATGCCCTATCGCCTGTCAACGGAGCTGGATGAGGTCATGCTGCTGGCGCGGGCGCAGGCGGAGGAGCGCGGCGTGACGCTGGCGGAGCCGGAGATGGCGCTGGCGTGTGATGAGCTCCAGGGCAACCCGCTGCATCTGCGGCAGATATGCCAGAATATCATCGGCAACGCCATCAAATACAGCTTTCCCGGCGGCGAGGTGCGCTGCCGCTTCCGTACCGCCTATGACGCGGACGGCATCTGCCGGCTGACGTTTATCTGCGAGGACGACGGCGTGGGCATGAGCGAGGAGTTCCAGAAGCGCATGTTCGACGCCTTTGCACAGGAGAACGCCGTGCGCGACGATACCGCCGGAGGCGTGGGACTGGGTCTGGCGGTGGTGAAGCGCATCGTGGACGGGCACGGCGGCACCATCCGGGTGGACAGCGCCCGTGACGCGGGCACGCGGTTTGAGATCAGCATGCCTGTCATACCCCGTACCGACCCGGAGCCGGCGGTCATACCTGCGGCGCTGCCGTCCCTGACGGGCTGCCGCATTCTGGTGGCGGAGGACAACGACCTGAACCGCCAGATCGCCGTCTATCTGCTGGAGGACGCCGGTGCGCAGGTGGTACAGGCGCGGGACGGCCGCGAGGCGGTGGAGACATTTGCCGCGTCGAAGCCCGGAGAGCTGGACGCGGTACTCATGGACGTGATGATGCCGGTCATGGACGGGCTGGACGCCACCCGCGCCATCCGCGCCATGGAGCGCCCCGACGCGGCACTGCCCATCATCGCCATGACCGCCAACCTCTTTGACGAGGACGTGGCGGCCTGTCTGGAGGCGGGCATGGACGGGCATATTCCCAAGCCGCTGGACGCAGCGCAGATGCTCCGCACCATCGTGGAATGCATAAGGAGGAAGCGCCATGACGCTTGACCAATTCTACCGTGCTGTCGGCGGCACCGCCGCCGAGGCCGCGCCGCGCCTGGGCGGCGCGGACGCGACCCGGCGGTTCCTGCGGCTGTTTCCGCTGGACGACTCGTTTCCCCGGCTGTCCGAAGCGCTGGGGCGCGGCGATGTGCAGACCGCCTTCCGTGCGGCGCACACCCTCAAGGGCGTGGCCGCCAATCTGGGGCTGGAGCGGCTGCGGGCGCTGGCGTCGGACATGACGGAGTGCCTGCGCCGCGGCGAGTTGTCCGGCGCGCAGGCGCGTCTGGCGGAGACAGAGGAGGCTTACCGGCAGGTGCTGGCCGCGCTTGAGGAGCTGGAATAGGCGTATTCGCCAAAAATCGACGCAAATATACAACAAAATTTATGCAAGATGACGTTTGACGAAACACGATAAAAAGAATATAATTACAAAGAATCGAATATTTGGCAAATCAGCCGAAAGGCTGAGACGCAAAGCCAAGGTGTCTAAACAGGACTGACTGCATGATTGACCGGCTGCAAAAGAACGTACCCTGCGGGTACGCTGTTTTTGCAGCCGGTTTTTTTGTTTTTTCGGGGAAAACGGATTCCCGCGCCGGTGGCCATCACCGGCTCAGAATGACAATTTGGGCATGTGTATATATGGATCGTCCATATAAAAATAATTTTGGAAGGGGTAAACACATGACAGAAAAAAAGAAAAGCGGCGCGGCGATGCATATCATCGGCGCGGTGCTGTGCGTGGTGTTTGGGTTCTTTCTGGTGTGCAACATCATCATCATCGTCAAGGGAACCCTCCACCCGGAGACGCCGCCCACCGTGCTGGGCGTAGCGCCCATGGTGGTGCTGTCCGGCTCCATGAGCGGAACCGCCGAGGATCACATCGAGGTGGGCGACCTGATCTTTACCAAGCAGGCCGACATTGACGAGCTGCAGGTGGGCGACGTGGTGGCCTTTATGGACGGCAGCATCGTCGTCACCCACCGCATCGTCTCCATCAGCGCCGACCGGACGGAATTCGTCACCAAGGGCGACGCCAACAACACCGAGGACGAGCCTATCAGCGCCGACCAGATCATCGGCCAGTACAGCGGACGTATTCCCAAGGTGGGCGACTTCGCGCTGTTCCTGCAAAAGCCGCTGGGCATGGTGATCTTCATCGGCGTGCCGGTGTGCGCCTTCGTGGTGTGGGATATCCTGCGCCGCCGCCGGGAGACCCGCGCCGGTGACGAGGAGAAGGAGCAGCTGCGCCGGGAGCTGGAGCGGCTGAAGGCGGAAAAGCCCGCCGAATGATGGGAAACGGATTCCCACGCCAGTGACATCGGTCACTGGCTCGGAATGACAGGGGCGGGACGTCGTACCCCAAGGGCATTTGTTCCGCTGCGCTCCACTGCAGGACGCCGTCCCCTACGGAAACGTGTCATTGCGAGGAGTTGTAGGGCGGGGCCCGTGTGCCCCGCCGTGAGCGAGCGCATACCTGCGGCGGGACACAAGGGTCCCACCCTGCAGGGACTGCGGGGCGGGAGAGCATGACCCGCCGAATGACCTGTAAACCCGCGTCTGGGGAGGCGCAGAAAATAAAAAAACGCAGCTCCGGGGGAGTGCCGGAGCAGAATGGAGGAAATGTATGAAAACAAAGAAAACAGGAAAGACCATGCGCGTGGCCGGCCTGCTGCTGGCTCTGGTGCTGGTGACCAGCTGCTTCGTGGGCGGCACGTTCGCTAAGTATGTGACGTATGGCGGCGGGCAGGATCACGCCCGTGTTGCCAAGTTCGGTGTGAAGGTAGAGGCTTCTGGTGATGTGTTTGCCAAGGAGTATGATGCTAAGGATCCAACGGTTCAGGACTATAACGGCCAAGTGATTGCCAAGTCTGTGATTTCTTCGGATGGCAAGACTAAACTTGTAGCTCCTGGTACTGCCAAGGATGGTGCTCTGACCGTGTCCGTGACCGGTACGCCTGAAGTGGCGGTGAAAGTCGAGTATGTGGCGCATGTGACCTTTAATGAGAGTCTCACTGAACCGGACAACTGGAAGGATAAGGATGGCCATTATTACTGCCCGCTGGTCATCACAGTTAACGGCACCCCGTATAACGGACTGGACTATGAGTCTGCAACTGATTTTGAAAATGCCGTTGAGGGAGCTATCAACGGTCTGACAAAGAATTATCCTGCCAACACTGACCTGAGCCAGTCCAGCAGCAAGGGTGTTGCGATTTCCTGGGAGTGGCCCTTTGAGGGTGCTACCGGTGCCAAGGGCAGTCAGTCCGATGAGAAGGACACCTATCTGGGCGATCAGGCTGCCGCTGGTAAGGCGGCCACCGTGGGTATCGTGGTCGCCACCACCGTCACCCAGATCGACTAATCTATCTTAACCAATTTGCTGTACGGGTCGCGGAGAAACACCCCTGTTCCCTGCGGCATCGAGAACCCGCCTGCCCCTTGCGGGCAGGCGGGAGCTCCGGTATATAGGCGGTTTGTCCGCGCGGCGGACGGACGGCCTGCGTACCGGAAAACGGATGGGGAAGGGAGGGACGGCATGAGCCTCCGCGAAAAAACCAATCGGCTGGAGGTGGTGCTGACGCTGCTCCTCATCCAGCTTATCCTGCTTCCGGCGGCGCTGGGCGTGACCTACGCCAGCAGCGGCACCCGCCCGGAGCATATATTGACCTACACCACCGGACGGCTCACGTGGGACAGCGCCACGGAGACGGACGGACAGGGCGCGGCGCGGCTGGAGCTGTTCCGCCGCAGCTACGACAACGTGAACGCCGCCGACGGGCAGAACGTGATCGCCCCCGGCACGGCGGGCGAAACGGTGGTGCGGCTGAAAAACAACACCGGGCGCACGGTGAGCTATACCGCCGTGCTCTATGAGAAAAAGACGAACGCCGCCCTGCCGGTGACCTCCGCCCTTACCGGCGAGGCTTTTACCGACACAACGTCCTACGTCCTTCCCAACGGGGTGGACAAGGGGCAGGTGGTGCGCGCCGTCAGCGGCACCGTGGGCGGCAACCAGCGGCAGGATTTTTCCATCCTGTGGTCGTGGCTGTTTGAGGTGAGCGCCGAGCAGGACGCGGCGGACACGGCGCTGGGCAACGCCGCCGCGGATGTGGAGGAGCTGGGCTTCTATCTGACCGTCGTCGATCAGGGCGGCTCCGGCGGCACGGTCATCGACCCGGTGACGCCCACTCCCAAGACCGGCGACGAGTTCTCGCCGGTGTGGTATGTGCTGGCGCCGGGCGCGGCGGCACTGATCGTTATCATCACAGGCATAAACGCAAAAAGGAGACACAAGCGTGGCTAAAAAAATCGGAAGTGCCGTCATCAGGGCGGTGCAAGGGGTGATCGTGGCGGCACTGGCGCTGGTGCTGCTGGCGAATCTGTACACACTGGCAGCGCAGAGACTTTTTCACAACGACAGTCCCGCCATTCTGGGCTATCGCACGGCGGTGGTGCTCACCGGCAGCATGGAGCCGGCCATCCGCGCCGACGATCTGGTGATCGTACACGGGCAGGAGACGTACAGCGCCGGGGATATCATCATGTTCCGCAGCGGCGCGAACACCACCACCCACCGCGTCACGGAGGTGACGGCGGAGGGCTATCGGACAAAGGGCGACGCCAACAACACCGCCGATGCGGACACCGTGCCGCCCGCCGATGTGCTGGGACGGGTGGTACTGACGCTTCACGGTGCGGGCGCGGCGGTGCGGTTCCTGCGCACGCCGCTGGGCGCGCTGTGTCTGGTGCTGATGATCCCCGTTCTGGTGCTGGTACCGGACGTATTACAGAAGAAACGCGACACAGGAGAAGACTATGGCAGGCAAGAGGCTGGCAAAACCGAATAAGCGCCGCCTGCCCCTGCGGGCATGGCTGCTGTATCTGGCGGTGGCCACCTTCGCCCTCACCGGCGTGACCTTCTCCCGCTATGTGGCCTCCGCCCATTCGCAGGACGAGGCGCGGGTCATCACCTTCGGCGACCTGACCGTTACCGACAGCGGCAGCGCGCAGGTGCAGCCCGGCGTTCCCGCCAAAAAAGACCTGACCGTCCACTTTGACGGCAGCGAGGCCGCTGTCTACGTTTTTGCGGAGGTACAGGACGGCTGGACGCTGGGCGCGGACGGCATCTATCACGATGCGGCCGGCCTGATGACGTGGCGCGTGGCCGACGGCTGGACGCATTTGCAGGACAATGTCTACTATCGGGAGCTGGCGCCCAACACGGCACTGGATGCCGGGCTGATCGCCGGCAGTACAGTGGACGTATCGGAGAATATGACCCGCACGGAGCTGGAAAAGCTGTCCAAAGCGCTGAGCATCCGCGTGCGGGCGGCTGCGGTGCAGCGCGAGGGCGGGGACACAGCGGAAACCGCGTGGGCGCGGGTCAACGGCTGAGCGGGAGGTGACGCCGAATGAAGAAATGTACCAATAACCGAACCATGAGCTTCCGGCGGCTGCTCTCGCTGCTGCTGGGGCTTGTGCTGTTTATGGAGCTGCTGCCCGGCGGCCTGACCGTGGTGGGCGACGCGTCCGACGCCGTCACCGTCACGGTGGACGGCGCAAAGACCACGCAGGTGACGCTGCCCCAGTCCGGCCGCGTTACGCTGGAGGCCGCCAGCGAGACGGGCGACACGGACTATCAGTGGCAGATACAGCTGGACGGCGACTGGGTGAACATCTACGACGCCACTGCCGCGACCCTGACGCTGACGTATGCCATGGTGTCTCCCGTGCTGGAGGGCGGCAGCGCCGCGGTGCGCTGCGCCGCGGGCGACGAGAGCGTCTCCGACGCCGTCAGGGTCACTGTTTCCTACGACGTGGAGGCGGACAGCGCCGACCTGAACCGGCAGAAGGAGGCTCTGGCGCAGGGGATGTCTGCGGCGGCTGCGCCCAGGCGCACGCAGCGCCGGTCGCTTCGCAGCAGCGCTCCGGAGTATATCAACGTCACCGTCAACTATCTGGACGCTGTGACCAGCCTGCCCATCTACACCGGCTTCTCCGCTACCATCAAGGGCGGCGAGCCGTACAGCCAGACGGTGCTTTCTCCCACCTATCTGGGCTATGCGCCCTATTGGAACCCCACGGATCCGGCGACCACCGACCCCGGCGCGGCCACAGAGAGCGCACAGAGTCTGACTCTGTCGGTGGGGGAGAACTACACCGGGGAGACCTACACCGTCAACGTGTACTACAAGGCCATTGAGGTGCCCTATGCCGTCCGCTACTACTTCCAGAACATCAACGACGACATGTACACGGAGAACGTGGACTATTACAGGCGGGACAGCGCCCTGACGGGCACCATCATCGCCAATGACGATCTGAAGCTGGGCGAGGAGCAGGCGCGCGGCTTCACCAAGCTGTATCACTATCCCGAGGCGGTGGCGGCGGACGGCTCCACTGTGTTCGAGTGCTACTACGACCGCAATTACTATCAGGTCAAGCTGGATGCCAACGGCGGCTACGGCTCTGAGCACGTCTACGCCCGCTATGGCACGCCCTTTGTGGCCACTACCCCCACCCGCCACGGCTACCGCTTCGTCGGCTGGGACAAGCTGGGCGAGGACGGCAAGGGCGACGGCGAGGCCGACGCGCTGTCCACCACCGTTCCGGCGGAGAACGCCAGCTACATCGCCCTGTGGGTGAGCGCCGACACCACGTACACCGTGGTGTACTGGCTGAAAAACGCAGAGGGCACCGAATATGACTACATGGGCAGCCAGAAGCGCAGCGCCGTCGCCGGTGAGGTCGTCTCCGGCGATGCATCGTGGCTCACGGCGGATTCCTACATCTGCGGGCTTACCGAGGACGCCGGACATACCCACAACGAAGGATGCAAGCCGGAGCTTTTCCGGCATTCTCAATATGAAAAGGCCGATGAGAACGTCACCATTGAGGGCGACGGCTCCACCACGGTGAACATCTACTATACTCGCAAGAGCTACACCCTGCGGTTCTACTACGGACATGCGTGGAACGACAGCGGTACGCCCCGCTACTATGTGGTGGGCGGCAGCACCTATAACTTCGGCAATATAGCCCATCAATGCCCGGATGTCAGCGACTACAACGACATGACGCTGCTGGAAAGAGTGAAGGGCGTATGGGGCGAGGTGCAGGTGCCCGACGGCGAGGACATGAGCAGCCTCATCTCGGAGGAGCATAGGGAGGCATATACGCTGGGCACGCTGCCGGAAGACGGCAGCTACAACAGCAACCAGCACAAGTATTACTATCTGGAGTTCACCGCACCCTACGGCGCGGACATCAGCGACCTGTGGCCCAGCGAGGTGTTCAACAAGGTGCCCCTGACGGACGCGGAGAAGGCCACACATACATCCAACGGCGGTTCAGGTCACCTTGACAACGACGGCTGGGGCAACTACGCTTACTTCGCCGGATGGAACGGTGAGTTCAACATCAAGTACACCCAGGACAACAGCAACTCCACCATCAAGTGCTACTATCCCCTGCTGGATGACACACTGCTGTATGACGAGAGCCGCATTTCCACCTACGGCGATTCCGACCGGGTCAGCTTTCTGGCCTTCTTTGACAACGGCGCCAATGTGAAATGGAGCATTCCCCGCCAGTGGATCTATAAGCTCTATGTGGAGGTGCTGCCGGGTCATGAGGAGGATGCGGGCGTGGTACCGCGCACAGTGGACGGGGTGCCGCGGTATTATATGCTCTACGACACCGTCTTTGCCAACGATGACAACACGACCATCGGGCATCAGACAGACCCTCCCCTGCCGGGCTTTACCTGTATGCGGGATAAGACCGGCGGCAGCGAACCGGAGACAAATGAACCGCTGGCCGACGGGCGCGAATCCTACACCGCCAATTTCTACTACAACCGGAACAGCTACACACTCACGGCGCAGAACTACGACGAGATCATCCAGTACAATGACGTGCTGTATCAGGCTGATCTGGATCGCAGGATGTATGATCTCCTGCTGATGCCCTATCCGAAGCCGTTGGAAAAGTATGCGTATGAGCTGGGCGGCTGGTACACCTCCCCCGGCTGCTTCCCGGGCAGTGAGTACGTCCCCGGCAGCACTATGCCGGAGCACGATATCAGCCTGTATGCGAAATGGGAGCCGGTGACATATACCGTCCGCCTGTTCAAGAACCGGAAGGACATGGAGACGTACCAGACCACCGGCAAAGAAGAGCTGGTGTACCACACGCAGGTGGTGGATCACGGCTCCACGCTGGGCGAGATAGCCGATCCCACCGACCCGTCGGGGCATGAGTATACCTTTGGCGGCTGGTTCTATGAAAAGAGCGGGAAAAAGGTCGCCCTTACCCCCACTGATACGGCTGTCAAGGAGGATCTGCTGGTATACGCCGAGTGGAGCCATCTCACCGCGCAGCCTTATCTCATTCACTACGTGCTGAAGGAAACGGCTGACGAAGAATGGAAGGCGCTGCTGGACGAGGCGTCCCTGTTCAGCCCGAAGGACGGAAAAGCCTACACCGTTACCAATGGCAGCGGAGAGAGCCGCACCTACATCTATTACGCCGGTGAGGGCGGCGGCTACCACCTGCAGATCGCCGCGGATTCCCGCGGCTACGCCAACCAGGGCAGCACCCGCACCTTCTATCCCAAGGCGGGCGACCCCTACAACCAGCTGTACAGCGATTTCAACAGCGGCTATTATCCCACGCTGGCCAGCCACTCCATCACCATGGAGGAGGACACCCCCTCCAACCCCACCGTCAATGTGTTCACCTTCTACTATGTGCATGCCGCCACGGTGTCCTATAAGGTGGAATACCGGTATCATGGCACAGGTGAGCTGATCGAGTCCGATGCCACCGGCGGTACCGGCGTCGTGGAGAAAGAAACCTCCAAGGCGGTGGTCACAGAGCGCTTCGCGGTGGTGAAGGACTATGTGCCGGACGCCTTCTACAAGCGGCTTGTTCTGGCGGTGGTCGAGGACGGCAACGGCGGCTACGTGGGTTCACCGGATAATGTCGTCACCTTCTACTATACCAAAAACATCGAGAATGCCTACTATGCCGTCCACTACATGCTGCAAAATGTGGATGCCGCCACGGACGAGCCGCAGAGCGAGGGATCGGGCACCTATTCCAACTATACCGAGTCCACCGTTTACACCGAGGGCATCGGCCAGATCGGCGCCACCCTCAGCATCACGCCGCAGAAATTCAGCGGCTTCACCATGCGGGATACGGCGGTGGTGCGCTGGGGCAACAGCAGCAATACGGTGCCGGTCAACGCCGGAGCCTTCTCCCTCACTGTGCAGAAGGAGGGCACGGAGCTGTACGTGTTCTATACCCGCAACACCCAGAACTACGTTGTCCGCTATCTCCGCTACGGCAGCGATCCCCACACCACGCAGCCGGGCGATGTGCTGCACGAACCTGTGAGCGGCACGGGAAAATACGGTGCGGTGGTCACGGCCGCTGCGGAGTCCATCGACGGCTATAACTGCGTCTCCAACCTCAGCCAGAGCATCGTCCTCCGCCCCGATAACAGCCAGAACGAGATCATCTTCTACTATGAGCCGCTGCAATACACGGTGGAGTACCGCGTGTGGGCGTATGGCGGCGGCACATTGAACAACACGCTGGAGGTGGTGGAGGGCAATAATGCCTTCCGTGGCTCCGTCCCTACCGCCAAGAGCGGCTATACCTTTGACGGATGGTATCAGAACGCCGAATGCACCATCCCGGCGGGGGAGAAGGGAACGATGGACGCGACCGGCAAATTGACGCCGAAGCGCAGCGAGCTGCTTCCCGCGCCCCGAACCAACGTGTTCTATGCACGGTTCAAGGCGGTGTACGGCAATGTGACCATCGAAAGGAAGGCGACGGAGGATGAAAGCAACGGCAATGGGACGTATGTGTATCGCCTGACATCCAAGGATAACCCTGCCTATGTGGTGGAGGTGACGGTGCCCGCCGGCGGCAGCACCACCGTGTACGACCTGCCCTGCGGCAGCTATACGGTGGAGCAGGTGAACAGCTGGTCATGGCGGTATTCTGACCGTGAGCAAACGGTGGAGATCGAAAAAGATGAAACAAAAACCGTGAAGTTTGACGGAGCTGCCGTTAAGAAGAAGTGGCTCACCGGCAGCAGCGATGCTGTGGTGAACAGAAGGGAGGCGTAACGTGGCGAAAAGACTGCAACGACCGCAAAATAAGCGCCGCTCGGCGGCGGTGATCGCCGTGGCCGCCGCCGTTGCGCTGGCTTCTGTGGCGGTGGCCTTCATGCTCCGCCGGGCGGAAGTGCAGAGCGATTTTACCCCCGCCGTCGTCGCCTGCGCCGTTCACGAAAAGGTCAACGGTGTGGAGGTGACAGGCTCCGCCGCGTCCGGCTCCGTCAAGTCCGATATTACTGCGGAAAACACCGGGAACACCACGGTGTTCCTGCGTCTGCGGCTCAGTGCCTGCTGGGTGGACGCGGAGGGAAATACCACCGGAACGCCGTCCGCCCTCCCGCAGATCACGCTGCGGCAGAACTGGCTGGATGCCGGAAACGGGCTGTATTACTATGCGCTGCCCGTGAAGCCGGGACAGAGCACCGCGGTGCTCTGTGAACCTATGCGGATGGGAACCTCTGTTTCGCCCACCGGCGTGACGGTGTACCAGCAGATAACGGTGCTGGCCGAGGCGGTGCAGGCGCTGCCGGAAAAGGCGGCGCAGGATGCGTGGGGCGTTACGGTGAAGAATGGACGCATCACAGCGGTAAAGTAAGAAAAAAGTACGCGGAACACATGTTCCGCGTACTTTTTCAGCTTGTCAAAAAAGTCCGTTTGGACTTTTTTGACAAGCTGAGGCAAAATCGCAAAATAAAAAACTGTTTTTTATTTTGCGATTTTGGTCGCCGCGGCGGGTGATTGAACGCGAAAGGGAACCCTGACGGTTCCCTTTCACACTATCCTTCCCTCCGGTACTTGTAACCGGGCAGGTTTTTTGACAGTCTGTGCTTATTCTTTGCGCCCGTACAGGGTGGTCATGCGGTCGATCCTGGCGGCCAGCTTTTCCGTCAGTTCGCCGGGCAGGAGCCGCCACGTCCAGTTGCCGCCCTGGGTGCCGGGGATGTTCATGCGGTGCCCCTCGCCCAGACCCAGATAGTCCTGCACCTGTGCCACGAACAGCTCCGCCACGCTGGACATGCCGCCCCGTATCACGCCCCAGTGGAAGCCCTCGCCCTCTGTCAGCGCCAGATATTCGGTGGCGTAGGCGATGTCCTCCGGTGCGGCCTCCTGCCGCCACAGCAGCAGGGGACTGTTGTCGTGGGTACCGGTATAGCAGATGCAGTGGGGCGTGTAGGTGTGGGGGAGGTAGCTGCTGGTGTCGCGGGAGTCAAAGGCGAATTCCAGCACCTTCATGCCCGGCCAGCCGGAGTCGTGCAGCAGCTGCGCCACCTCCGGTGTGGGATAGCCCAGATCCTCCGCGATAAACTCCAGCTGGGGGAACCAGCCGTTGAGCCGGTCGATCAGATCCATGCCGGGACCTGTGACCCAGTGACCGTTTTTGGCGGTGGTCTCGCCGTAGGGCACCGACCAGTAGCTGGCAAAGCCGCGGAAATGGTCGATGCGGATCACGTCATAGAGCTTGCCTGCGCCGTCGATGCGGCGTATCCACCAGCCGAAGCCGTCCTCCCGCATGGCGTCCCAGTCATACAGGGGGTTGCCCCACAGCTGACCGTCGGCGGTGAAGTAGTCCGGCGGGACGCCGGCCACCGACTTGGGCACCAGCTCCTCGTCCAGCTGGAAGAACTGCGGCTCCGCCCATACGTCGGCGGAATCCAGCGACACATAGATGGGCAGGTCACCGATGATGCGGATGCCCTGTTGGTGGACATAGCTCCGCAGAAGCTCCCACTGGGAGAAGAACAGGAACTGCAAATAGGTGAAGAACTGCACATCATCGGCCAGCAGCGCTCTGTATTTCTCCAGAACGGCCTCGCTTTTGCGCAGGCGGATGTCCTCGTCCTCCCACTCCGTCCATGCATTCATGCCGAAGTGCCGCTTGCAGGCCATGTACAGGGCGTAGTCCGGCAGCCAGCGGCTGTTGTCCTCCACAAAGGCGGCTACCTTGTCGGCGTCCCGCTCCCAGCCCCGCTTATAGGCCTTGTGCAGCAGGGCGAAGCGGCTTTCGTAGATCTTGCCGTAGTCCACGTGGCGGGGGTCGCCGCCCCAGTCACATTTGGTGCATTCGGATCTTTTCAGCAGCCCATCCTTGACAAGCATATCCGGGTCGATGAAATAGGGGTTGCCGGCGTAGGCGGAAAAGCTCTGATAGGGGGAGTCGCCGTAGCTGGTGGGGTTCAGGGGCAGCATCTGCCAGTAGGACTGACCGGCTGCCTTCAGAAAATCGACGAAGTCATAGGCCGCCTTGCCCAGGGTGCCGATGCCGTAGGGGGAGGGCAGGGAGGAGACTGCCATTAAAATACCGCTGCTTCGTTTCATAACTCAACTTCTCTCTTGGATAGGATAAAATACGGGGACGGGCGTTGTGCCCGCCCCCGGCGTATAAACTGTATCAGCCCTTGACGGCGCCTGCCGCCACGCCCTTGATGATGTGCTTCTGGCAGCACAGGTAGAAGACGATGACCGGCAGGATGCTCAGCAGGATCAGCGCCATGGTAGCGCCCATGTCCACCTGTCCGTAGCTACCCTTCAGGTGTTGGATGACGATGGGGATGGTCATATACTTGGTACGATCCAGCACCAGATAGGGCAGCAGGAAGTCATTCCACACCCACATGATTTCCAGCACGCCCACAGAGATGAACGTGGGCTTCATCATGGGCAGAACCACCAGAAAGAAGGTGCGCAGCGGGCCACAGCCGTCGATTACAGCGGCTTCTTCGATCTCCAGCGGAATCGTCTTGACAAACCCGGAGAACATGAATACCGCCAGTCCCGCGCCGAAGCCCAGGTACACGATAGGTATTGTCCACGGTGTGTTCAATCCGATCTTGGCAAAAGCCATAGAGGTGAAGCTAAAGTAGGGAAGCTTGACCTGCTCGGCGGTACGGGACAGGGTAAACATCACCATCTGGAACGGCACTACCATGGAGAACACGCACAGGTAGTAGATGATCTTGCTGACCAGACTGCCCACGCGGGAGACATACCACGCCGCCATAGACGTACACAGCAGGATCAGCGCTGAGGACGCGAGGGTGATAAACAGACTGTACAGCACCGCCTTGATAAACGGGTAGTTGCCGAAGGTCATGCCCTTGATATAGTTTTGCAGCCCCACGAAGGAGTCCTCGTTGGGGAGGGCGAAGGTCTCCGTGTTCACGGCGGCGTTGCTCTTGAAGGAGTTCATCAGTACGATGAGGATGGGCAGCACGTAGACGATGCAGATCACGGCAAAGGCCACGGTCAGCGCCATCTTGCTGCGCTCATGCTTTTTCGCCAGATTTGTCTGCATTACTGCTGCACCTCCTTTTTGCGGGTGGACTGGAGCTGGATCAGACCGATCACAGCCACAAGGATGAAGAACACCACGGCCTTGGCCTGCCCCACACCGCGGTTGTTGCCGCCGCCGGAGTAGAAGGCGCTGTAGATGTTCAGCGCCAGCATCTCCGTGGTCTTGATGACGCTGCCGTCCGGCTGCTGGAGGAAGGGACGGCCGCCTGTCAGCGCCAGATTCTGGTCGAACAGCTTGAAGCCGTTGGTCAGGGTCAGGAAAATGCAGATGGTGAAGGAACTCATCATGTTGGGGATGGTGACCTTCCACAGCATCTGCCAGCTGTTGGCACCGTCGATACGGGCGGCCTCCAGCATATCCTCCGGAATGGATTGCAGACCGGCGATATAGATGATCATCATATAGCCCACCTGCTGCCAGCACATCAGGATGATAAGACCCCAGAAGCCGTATTTGCTCTCCAGCACCACGGAGGTGTTGTACTTCACCAGAATGCCGTCAAAGATCATGGACCAGATGTAGCCCAGCACGATGCCGCCGATGAGGTTGGGCATGAAGAACACCGTCCGGAACAGGTTGGAGCCCTTGATACCCTTGGTCAGGAAATAGGCCACCGCAAAGGCCAGCACATTGATGAACAGTACCGACACGAAAGCGAACAGCGCCGTATACCAGAAGGCGTGGACAAAGGTGCTGTCGGAGAAGGCCTTCACATAGTTGCTAAAGCCCACCCACGTCCACTGGCTGGTCAGCTTGAACTTACAGAAGGACAAAAACGCGCCTTTCAGAAACGGATACAAAAAACCGATGCAAAAGGCGGCGAAGGTGGGCAGCAGGAACAGCCACACCATCCGTTGAATGGGCCGGCGGATCAGACGGCTGCTGAGGGCGGCCGCATCCCGCTTTCTGTGTAATCGCTTCATTCTCTCACTCCTGTTCTGCTTTTATTGTCATGGCGAAAGCTCTTGCCCGAAGGGGTTCGATCAACAGCTCACTCCACCACAGAGAGTGTACAGGCGGGGGCGGGCGTGATCGCCCGCCCCACCTGTTTCCTATGCTTTTTCGTCAGTCAGACACGCAGGACTTAGTGCTCGTTGGCGTACTGGGTGGCCCAGCCTTCCACGAAAGCAGTCTTGACGGTGTCCCAGCTGCCGCCGTCGGCGGTATACTTGCCCAGAGCGTCGACCACAGCGGCACGCCAATCGTCAACAGCGGGAGTCCAGTTGAACGCCCAAGTGACGGTGTAGTTGCCGTTGGCAACATACTCGTTGGCCTGTGCGAAGAACACGTTCTCGGGGGTCTTGGCGTTCTTGAAGGGGCAGGGGCCAAACTGCTCAGCCAGCATGGTGGTGCCGGCGTCAGAGGTGACGACCCAGTTCATGAAGTCCAGAGTGGCCTTGATGTCCGCCTCAGAGGCGTTCTTGTTCACAGCCCAGCAGTTCTCGGTGCCGCAGCACAGACCGGCCTTCTCCTCGCCTTCCACACCGCAGTAGATGGGGATCATGGCCAGATCGTCGGCGTTCATGCCGAACTTCTCAGCGGAGGTCAGGTTGCTGAACTCCCAAGAGCCGTTCTGATAGAACACAGCCTTGCCCTCGCCGAACTCAGCCTCAGCCTGGTCGCCGGTGGCGGACAGCAGGGCAGCGCCGGTGGTGGCGGAGTCAGTGGTGTACAGATCCCAGATAGCCTTGTAGTTATCCAGATAGGTGCCCTTGATGGTGGCGGGCTGCGCGGTCACATTGTCATCGCGGAACTCGTAGAACAGGGGCATATTGGCCAGATGGCCGGAGAAGCGCCAAGCGGAGGAGCCGTCCAGACCGGCGGAGGTAAAGGCATCGAAGCCCAGCTCAGCGGCGCGGGCGTGGATGTCATCGGCAACGGCCTTCAGGGACTCGAAGTTGGTGATCTCGTCCAGAGAGTGACCGGCCTTCTCCAGCAGAGCCTTGTTGACGATGATGCCAAAGGCCTCGTAGCAGTAACCGATGGAAACGGTCTCGCCGTCGGCATTCTTCAGATCAAAGTCATGGGTGGTCATCTGGTTGTACACATCGGTGCCTTCCAGGTTGTAGCAGAACTCACCGTAGCTGTTGACAGCACCCAAATTGCCCACCTGGAACATGGTGGGAGCGGCGTCCTTATCCATCTCGGCGGTCAGCGTGGTGTCGTACTGGCCGGAGGCGGCGGTGACGACCTTGACGGGCACACCAGTCTCAGCGGTGTAGGCGGCAGCCAGAGTCTGCCAAGCGGCGTCGGACTCGGGCTTGAAGTTCAGATAGTACACGCTGCCGGTGGCGGTATCGCCCTCGGTCTTGGGGTCGTCCTTCTTCTCGCCGCAGGCAACCAGAGACAGCGCCATGACGAGAGCAAGGATCAGTGCAAGAAACTTCTTCATGATTATTACTCCTTTTTTGTTTTTATTTTCACATCTGATGATGTAAAAATCAGGTTATTGCAGTGCCACCACGCTGCCGCCGCGGCGCAGGGTGGTGGGCAGCAGCTCACAGGCGTGGGAGCCTTTACGCTGCACCATGTCCAGCAGGATCTCGGCGCTGCGCCGGCCCATCTCGTCCATGGGCTGGCATAGGGTGGTCAGCGGCGGCTCAATGTAGGCGGACAGCTCCAGTCCATCGATGGCGATGACGGAGCAATCCTCCGGGATGCGGCGTCCGGCGTCCCGCAGGGCGCGCATGGCGCCGATGGCCATGGAATCGGCGATGGCGAACAGGGCGGTAAAGTCCGTGCCCGCCTCAAGGCTGGCCTTGACCGCGTCATAGGCGTCCTTTACGCCGAAGCCGCCGGCGGAAATGACCAGCTCCGGCTCCACCGGAATGCCGTGCCCCTCCAGCGCCTGCACGTAGCCCTCGTAGCGCAGCTGGCTGATGGACTGGTCGTCGGGGCGGGAGATCAGGGCGGCGATGCGCCGGTGCCCGTGGCGGTACAGCTCCTCCACCGCCTGCTGTGCGGTGTCGCCGTCGGCAATGGACACGGAGGAGTATTCCCCCTCGGTCAGCGTACCGTAGCGGTTGGAGTAGGAGCAGCAGACGAAGGGAACGTTCAGCAGTGCCAGATCGGCGGGGGTGTAGTCAAAGCGGCCGCCCAGAAAAATGATGCCCCGCAGACGCTTTTCCCGCTCCATGACGGCGCCGCATTTCACCTCATCGTCACAGGCGCCGATCTGCTGCATGACCATGGTGAAGCCGGCGTCGGTGATGGTGCTTTCGATGGTGCGGATGATGTCGGTGTAGAAGGGGTTGGACACGCCGCGGACGATCAGGCCGATGGCGTCGGATTTGGTGCGAACCAGGTCACGGGCGCTGTTGTTGGGAATGTAGTTGCTGGCCTTGATAGCCGACAACACCTTGCGGCGCACATCATCGCTGACGTCCGGCCGGTCGTTCAGCACGCGGGAAACGGTGCTGACGCTGACACTGCACTGCCGGGCTATATCCTTGATCGTCATAACGTCGTTGTGCCTCCTACTGTACGCAGTGTGTGACGCGAAGCGGCGAGGGAAATAATGAAAACATTTCCGGGAACGTTTCCGTCCACGTGCCTATCCTATCAGTGTTTGCCGCAATTGTCAATTGCTTCGCTGTATTTTTGCCGAAACGCACAGAAAAGTGGGGTGGTTTATTGTGAAAATCACAAGAAAAACCGCCCCTCCCGGCGTGGGAGCGGCGATTTTATGGACGCAGCAGGTCGCGGCGGCGTTTCCAATCGGGAAGGTATGTTTCGACCTCTCGGTAAAAGGTGGGCGAGTGGTCGTGATGGCGGATATGCGCCAGTTCATGCACCACCACATATTCGATGGCGTCGGGCGGATAGGCCATCAGGTACAGGGAGAAGCTGAGCCGGTTTTTCCCGGAGCAGCTGCCGAAGCGGGTGCGGGCGGCGGTGATGGTGATGCCGGCGGGCTGCACGCCCATGCGCTGCGCCCACAGGCGCACCAGCGGCGGGAGCTGCTCTGCGGCCTGCCGCCGCCACAGGGCGGCCTGCTCCGCCGACGGCTCCGGGTGGGCGGCCATGTACGATTGCCGCGCGGCCAGGTGCTTGTCCAGCCACGCCCGGTGGCTGTCCACAAAGCGGGCGATGTCCGCGTCCGCGGCGTGGAGCGGGGCGCGTACCAGCGCCGTGCCCTGCCGGGTGATCTCCAGCGCTATGGTACGGCGGCGGGAGCGGATCACGGTATAGTCCGCCATCAGTCGCCCTCCACGGGGGTGAACCGGGGGCCGCGATAGCCGTCCCGCTCCACGAGCTCGCTCCACATGGCGGCGGGGCGCACCCACAGGCCGCCATCGCCGTACAGGGCGCGGTAGACCACCATCTCCTCCCGTGTTTCGGAGTGGCGGGCGGTGCCGATGACCTGGTATTCCTTGCCCTTGAAGTGCCGGTAGCGGCCGGGATGTATGGTTGACATAATACTACCTCCTGACGGAACAGCTTGCATTGTCTGCGGGAACATTATATACTAAGGGGCAGAAATTGTAAATTACCGTGGGAGGAATTTGTATGCGAACGGTCTGTGTGCGTCTCCGCCGGGGAGACGATCTGCTGCTGTCCCTGCGGGCGCTGGCGCAGCGGGAAGGGCTGCGCGCCGCCGTGATCCTGTCCGGGGTGGGCTGCGTGACGGAGGCCCGGGTGCGGGACGCCTCCGGTGTCACCGTGCGGCACATCGCGGAGCCGTGCGAGATCACGGCCTTACAGGGGACGGTCAGCGCCCGGCGGTGCCATGTACACATCGCCCTGTCCCGGGAGGACATGACCACGCTGGGCGGACACCTGATGGAGGGAACGTATATCAACACCACCTGCGAGCTGGTGCTGCTGGAGCAGGACGGCTGGCGGTACGGCGTGGAACAGGACGCGGCCACGGGCTATGACGAGATCGTATTTCAGGAGGATGAGAGATGAAGAACACCACGCTTTGCTACATCGAGAACGAAAAGGACGAGTACCTGATGCTCCACCGGGTGAAGAAGCAGAACGACCTGAACCACGACAAGTGGATCGGTGTGGGCGGCAAGTGCGAGGAGGGGGAGAGCCCGGAGGAGTGCGTGTGCCGCGAGACATGGGAGGAGACGGGGCTGACGCTGACGGAGTACCGGTACCGGGGCGTCATCACCTTCGTGTCCGACATCTGGGAGGGGGAGTACATGCACCTGTTCACGGCCACCGGCTGGACGGGCGAGCTGCGGGAGTGCGATGAGGGCGTGCTGGAATGGCTGCACAAGGACGCGTTGGCGGCGCTGCCCCAGTGGGCGGGGGACAAGCTGTTTCTGGAGCTGATCCACGAGGCAGACACGCCGTTTTTCTCCATGAAGCTGCAATATGAGGGGGATACGCTGGTGTATGCCGCCCTGAACGGGAAGGAGCTGGCGATATGATACTGGTCAGCGCCTGTCTGCTGGGGTGCGCCTGCCGGTATGACGGGCAGTGCAAGCCCCATCCGCTGGCGCAGGAGCTGGCGAAGCGCGGTCTGGCGGTGCCGGTGTGCCCGGAGCAGCTGGGCGGGCTGCCCACGCCCCGGAACCCCTCCGAGCGGCGGGGCGAGCGGGTGGTGATGAACGACGGCCGGGACGTGACGGCGGAATACCGCCGGGGCGCGGAGGAGGCGCTGCGTCTGGCGCGGCTGTACGGCTGCACCGCCGCCGTGCTGAAGGAGAAAAGCCCCTCCTGCGGCTGCGGCCGCGTGTATGACGGGACGTTCTCCGGCACGCTGACGGACGGCGACGGCGTGACGGCCGCGCTGCTGAAGGAAAACGGCATAAAAGTGTACGGGGAGAGCGAGATAGTAAAAATGCAGAAATAAGCGGGAAGTGCAACTGGCGATTGCGCAAATGCCAACAAGAAATGGTTTTATTTTGGCAAGGTATTTGGTATGTTGAAACCTGAAAGGAGGATCTGCGGGTGAGGTTTTGCGAAAAACTTTATTTACAGCGCAAACTGCATAATATGTCGCAGGCTGAGTTGGCAGAAGCCTTGAACGTGTCTCGGCAGGCAATATCTAAATGGGAGACGGGAAGCGCAGTTCCGGGAATAGATAACCTACTTGCAATTAGCAGACTATATGGAGTATCCATAGACTACTTGGCAGATGACAATATAGTCGATGATAAGAGTGTGCCGGAAGAGGTGTCTGAGGTTAAGGAAAATCCTAATAATAGGCATCTATACTGGTGGTACTTGGCTGGGTTTACTGTGATAGGCGCGCTGATTATAGCGGGACTGTTTGGGAATATGCTTGTCACCGTGACCATGAGCATATTATTGGCAGCGGGAGCGATGATGATCTTGTTGACCGTGCATCTCTGCGTGAAGAAGGCTTGCAAGAATCGCCCGGTACGAAGTCTGAAAAGGAAAAAGAAAGAAACGGAGGAAAGCTTTAATGAGGAAGACAACTACTAAAAGGGTAGCCGCACTGTTGGCAGTGGCTATTTTGGCACTATCAATGATGCCGACAACTGCATTTGCGGTGGAAAAGGATAGTGCAAAGTGCGATGAAAATAGTGTGGTATTTACGGACGTGGCAACGATGGGAGATGGAGATTGGCAAGAGATTGAGGTCGTTGACAGAAATGGGAATCCAGGTGTCATTCGTATTGAGTGCGTGGATGTGGGCAGTTCGACCCATACCATGGGGGCAAGAGCAGCGGCAATCCGGACTTGGGAAGTTTCCTATACGTCACTTCCTATCAGCTGCTATTTTCACATGGACGTTTCGAATAATAAGGTGACAAGTGTTTATGACAGCTGGGTACGGATTATCGGTGGTACATATGACGATTTGCAACTCACAAATACGAATACCTACGGGAAACTGACGTTTAGACTGGATGCGTATCTTGGCATTATGTCTGCAACATGCTGGCTCAAAGGAACCGTGACGGGCAGCGACAATGATATTACGGTGAGTTGGGAAATGTAGATGACAACGACATTTTTGCTGCCTGTCTTTTCGATTCTTTCGGTTGCGGTCATCATCGCGATTATTCGCTTGTTAAGTAGACGGTGAGTGGATTTTGTGCTGACGTGCGAATGTGGCGGTGAGGTACACAGCTTCAGGAGCTTATACGGGGGCGGACAGAGTCGTCCGCCCCTACGATGTAAGGCAAGGAGCCGTGCGCAACGGGACGGCGAGGCCGTCGTACCCCAAGGGCATTTGTTCCGCTGCGCTCCACGGCAGGACGGCGTACTCCTACAAACAAACAAAAGGACAGCGCCCCGGCGGGCGCTGTCCTTGTATTTGAGGGTGTTACCACTCCAGGTTCTTTTCCGTCTCCTTGCTGAACACGTGGGCTACGTTGCCGCCGAAGATCAGGTTCACCTCGCTGCCCATGGGGAAATGGGCGGCGTTGCCGTTGGTGGGGACGATGACCACCACGTCGTGGCCATGGGTGGAGATGTGCAGATGCACAGAGGAGCCCATCAGCTCGCTGACGTCCACGGTGCCCTTGACGCCGTCGGCGCAGAGCATGATGTGATCGGGGCGAACGCCCAGCGTTACGTCCTGTTCCGGTATATTTTTGGCGCTGAGCCGGGCCTGCTTATCCTCGGCCAGCTCCACGTTGATGCCGTCGATGGACACGGCGTATTTGCCGTCACCGTTCTTCACCAGCTTCGCATCGAAGAAGTTCATCTGCGGCGTGCCGATGAAGCCCGCCACGAACAGGTTGGCCGGGTGGTCGAACACCTCCTGCGGCGTGCCGATCTGCTGGATGAAGCCGTCCTTCATGATGACGATGCGGTCGCCCAGGGTCATGGCCTCGGTCTGGTCGTGGGTGACGTAAATAAACGTGGTGTTGATGCGCTGGCGCAGCTTGATGATCTCGGCGCGCATCTGGTTGCGCAGCTTGGCGTCCAGATTGGACAGAGGCTCGTCCATGAGGAACACGGCGGGGTCGCGGACGATGGCGCGGCCGATGGCCACACGCTGGCGCTGGCCGCCGGACAGAGCCTTGGGCTTGCGGTCGAGGTACTGGGTGATGTCCAGGATCTCCGCCGCCTGCTTCACCTTGCGGTCGATCTCGTCCTTGGGCACCTTTTTCAGCTTCAGGGAGAAGGCCATGTTTTCGTACACGGTCATGTGGGGGTACAGGGCGTAGTTCTGGAATACCATGGCGATGTCCCGATCCTTGGGCTCCACATCGTTCATCAGCTTGTCGCCGATCCACAGCTCGCCGGAGGTGATGTCCTCCAGACCGGCGATCATGCGCAGGGTGGTGGACTTGCCGCAGCCGGAGGGACCCACCAGCACGATGAACTCCTGGTCGGCGATCTCCAGCGAGAACTGTTGGACGGCCACCACGCCCTCGTCGGTGATCTGGAGATTGTTTTTCTTCTCCGGAGCCTCCTCGCCCTTCTTGACCTTCTTTTTCTTCTCGGTGTTGGGGTAGACCTTCTTCAGATCCTTCAGAATGACCTTTGCCATACGTCTTGACTGTAACTGCCCTGCCTCCGCATGAGCAGTCTCGCACGGGGCTGCGCCCCTTCTGTGCTTTACGACAAGTCTCCACATTGCCGCACCGCCAGCCACAGCGGGTATTCCTCCTTATCTTTTGCCGGCGGGCGCCATAAAGTGGAGTGCCGCACGCCGGTGGGAATAGGGACAGTATAACCGAAAACGTTTTCAGAAGCAAGAGCTTTTTGTGAAATGTGCAAAAAATATCGCCTGCCGCTGAACGGCGGGCGATATTTTTTACAAATCGACCACGATGGGCGTGTGCCCGGTGTGGGGCAGGAGACGGGTCAGCACATCGGAGGTTTTCAGCTTCAGCGTGCTGGTGCAGATGCAGGGATGGCAGGACATATAGGGCGCGTCGTACACCTCTCTGTCCAGCAGCAGCTGCACGCGGTGCTCCGTGTCGTTGGCCAGACCCAGCACGGTGGCAGAGCCGGGGTGACAGTGCAGCAGCTCCCACAGGCTGTCCTCCGGCGCGAAGCTCAGGCGGGAGGAGTTGATCTGGGCGCTGAGATCCTTGGTGTGGAAGGGCTTGTCCGGCGGCATGCACAGAAGGTAGAAGCTGCTTTTCTGCCGGTTGCACAGAAACAGATTCTTGCACACGGATACGCCCAGAACGGCGCTGACGTCGGCGCACAGCTCCATGTTGAAGGCCGCGTCGTGGCTGACCCGGTCATAGTCGATGCCCAGCGTGTCCAGCAGGTCGAAGGCCGCGCTCTCCTGGGGCGGCAGCTCGCCCTCCGGACGGGCGTTGTGGAAGATAGGGGAGATGGTCACTGCGCGTCACCTCGCTTCAGCAGCATTTCACCGGCGCGGTAGATGTCGCCCGCGCCCACGGTGATGATCATGTCGCCGGGCTGCGCCAGCTTTTCCAGCTCGTCGGCCACCTGCTCCAGCGTGGGACAGTAGACGGAGTGGGGGATCTGTGCCGCCAGATCCCGTGAGGAGATGCCCAGCTCGTTTGTCTCGCGGGCGGCGTAGATCTCCGCCAGCACCACCCGGTCGGCCTGCCGCAGCACGTTGACGAAATCGTCGAACAGGGCGGCGGTGCGGGTGTAGGTGTGGGGCTGGAAGGCCAGGATCAGACGCTGGTGGGGCAGGGGACGGACGGCGTTCAGCAGCGCCTGCACCTCGTCGGGGTGGTGGGCGTAGTCGTCATAGACCTCCGCGCCGTGGAAGGTGCCCTTGTGCTCGAAGCGGCGGCCGGCGCCGGTGAAGGATGCCAGTCCCGCGGTGACGGCCTCGCCGGGGATGCCCAGCACGTAGGCGGCGGAGGCTGCGGCCAGCGCGTTGGAGATGTTGTGGGCGCCGGGGACGTGCAGGGACACGTGGGCGTAGGTCACGCCGTTGATGACCACGTCGAAGTCACCGTAGCCGTCGAAGAAGGAGACGTTGTCGGCGTAGCAGTCCGCGCCCCGATCCTTCACGCTGAAGGTGAACACCGGGTGGGAAAGACCCTTCACGGCCTCCCGCGCGCCCTCGTCATCGGCGTTGGCGATGATATAGCCCCGCTGGGGCACCAGCGCCGCAAAGTCGTGGAAGGAGTGCTCGATGTCCGCCAGATCCTTGAAGAAATCCAGATGGTCGGCGTGGACGTTCAGTATCACCGCCACGGTGGGGAAGAAGTTCAGGAAGGAGTTGCAGTATTCGCAGCTCTCCAGAATGATGGTGTCGCCCTTGCCCACCCGGTAGCCGGAGTGGAGCAGCGGCAGCGTGCCGCCGATCATCACCGTGGGGTCGGCCTGCGCCGCCATGAAGATGTGGGTGGCCATGGAGGTGGTGGTGGTCTTGCCGTGGGTGCCGGACACGCACAGGGCGTTGCGGTAGCCCTGCATGATGGCGCCCCACGCCTGGGCGCGCTCGTACACGGGGATGCCCCGCGCCACAGCGCCGGCGATCTCCGGGTTGTTGTCGTGAATGGCGGCGGTGCGGATCACCGCGTCGCAGTTTTTCAGGTTCTCCGCCGAATGGCCTACGGCCACGGGGATGCCCACGGAGCGCAGGTGCTGCACGGTGGCGCTGTCGGACATGTCGGAGCCCTGCACCATGACGCCCATGCCCTGCAGTACCTCGGCCAGCGCGCACATGGACACGCCGCCGATGCCCGCCAGATGGACGCGCTTGCCGGGCTGGATATACTTGTGAAAGTCCTCGATGGGATGGAACATAGATCATACCTCCTTGACAGGAGCCAAAAAATTACTGTACTATTATAATACAACGCGCCCGCATGCGCAACCGGCTTTTTTGCCGGTATTTGCCGCCGCGGGGCGAATCGGAACGAGAGGAGGCGGACGTATGCTGCCGCAGCCGGTGGAATATGTGCTGGAGCGTCTGGAAAACGCGGGCTTCGCGGCCTTCGCCGTGGGCGGCTGCGTCCGGGACACGCTGCTGGGGCGCGTGCCCGGCGACTGGGATGTGACCACCGCCGCCCGCCCGGAGCAGGTGCTGGCGCTGTTTGACGGCTATGCCATCCCCACGGGGCTGAAGCACGGGACGGTGACTGTCCGGGCGGAGGGCATGGGCATCGAGGTGACCACCTTCCGCGCCGACGGGACGTACACCGACCACCGCCGCCCGGACGCGGTGACGTTCTCCCGGCGGCTGGAGGACGATCTCAGCCGCCGCGACCTGACGGTGAACGCCATGGCCATGGACAGGCGGGGGAAGATCACCGACCTGTTCGGCGGGCGGGAGGATCTGAAAGCGGGCGTTCTGCGGTGCGTGGGCGACCCGGAGCGCCGCTTCCGGGAGGACGCCCTGCGCATCCTGCGGACGCTGCGGTTTGCCGCCGTGCTAGGCTTTGCCATCGAGCCGCGCACCGCTGCTGCCCTCCATGAGACGGCGCCGCTGCTGACGTATATCGCGCCGGAGCGCATCCTGTCGGAGATGGACAGGGCGCTGTGCGGCGGGCATATCCTGCCGGTGCTGCTGGACTATCCGGACGTGCTGGCGGTGTTCCTGCCGGAGATCGCGCCATGCGTGGGCTTCGACCAGTGCAACCGCCACCATATCTACGACGTGTGGGGGCACAGCGCGCACGCGGCGGCGGCCATTGCGCCGGAGCCGGTGCTGCGCTGGACGATGCTGCTGCACGACGTGGGAAAGCCCGCCTGCTTCACCCGTGACGAGCAGGGTGTGGGGCATTTTTACGGGCACCCGGCGGTGTCCGCAGAGCTGGCGGAGGGCGCGTGCCGCCGCCTGCGGATGGACAGCCGCTCGGCGGAGCGCATCGTCACGCTGGTGCGCTGGCACGATCGGGATATCCCCCGGACGGACAGAGCCATCGCCCGCGCCGTGGGCAAGCTGGGGGAGGACGTGTTCCGCCAGCTGCTGGCGGTGAAGCGGGCGGACAATGCCGCCCAAAGCCCTGACGACCGGCACCGTCTGGCGGATATACAGCAGGCGGAGGACATTCTGGACGGCCTGTTGGCGCGGCAGCAGTGCTTTTCCCTGCGGGATCTGGCGGTGAAGGGCGGCGACATGGCGGCGCTGGGACTGCGGGGACGGGAGATCGGCGACATGCTGCGCGCCCTGCTGGACGCGGTGCTGGACGGCGCGCCCAACGAAAGAGGATCGCTTCTGGCACTGGCCAGAGAGAAAATGAGTTGAAAAGCCCCGCGGGACATTCGTCCCGCGGGGCTTAGTCTGTTATCCGGCGAGGGTGAGCGTACCCCGTCCATGCGTATGTCTGTGGATGCTGCTTCGTAGGGGACGGCGTCCTCAACGTCCCGTTTTGCGCGGTTCTTGTTCTGCTTCGTAGGGGCGGACGACTCTGTCCGCCCTGCAGCATAAACCGGTATGGTCACGGGCGGCGGTACTCCTTGGGCAGCTGCCCGTACTGCTCCTTGAAGGCGGCGGTGAATTTGCTCTGGCTCTCGTAGCCCACCTGCCGCGCCACCTCCGCCACGGGCAGGTCTGTCTCCCGCAGCAGCTGCGCGGCTTTCTCCATCCGGTGCTTCTTCAGGTGGGCGGCGATGGACGTGCCGTACACGTCCTTGAATACCTCCTTCAGCGTGGTGGGGTTGATGGGATAGAGATGGGTCAGCTCCTCGATGGTGATGCGCTGCTCCATGTGGGTGAGCAGATAGTCGTGTATCTGCCGGATCAGCTGCACCTGCTGCGCCTCGGAGCGCCACTGGGGACAGGCCACGTCCATGACCTGCTCGATCATCTCGTGCAGCAGCCGCGCCTGCGCGGTGTCGGCGGCGTGGTAATAGACCTCCTTGCCGTCCCGCCGGGTCATCAGCAGTCCGCTGTCCCGCAGGGTGCGCAGGTGGTGGGACACGGCGGGGCTGGACATATTCAGCATGGCGGCGATGTTCACCACGCACTCCTCACAGTGACACAGCAGCCAGAAAATGCGGATGCGGCTGGCGTCGCCCAGCTGCCGGAAGATGTCCGCCAGGCTGGTAAAGGTGTCGGTGTTGTCCAGCAGCGCCCGGATGACCTTCGTGTGGCTGGGCTCCTCGCCGTGGTAGTGGGGCAGGGGCATGGTATCCATGTGGTGACCTCCTTTTTCGCCCGAAAGGAAGCGGTTTTCGCCCGCCCGGAAGGGAGTGGGACGAAACCGTTGACAATCGGGATCGCTGCTATTATACTACGGGCATAACGATTAAACAAGTGCTTAATCATGGAAGCGCTGCGAAAGGAGACACTATGAAAAAGACATACAATATCGAGGTCGACTGCGCCAACTGCGCCAACCTGATGGAGGAGGCCGCCGGCAAGACCGAGGGCGTGGCTTCTGCCGTGGTGAACTTTATGACCCAGAAGATGATCGTGGAATTCAACGAGGGCGCCGATCCCAAGGCCACCATGAAGGCCGTGCTGAAGGCCTGTAAGAAGGTGGAGCCGGACTGCGAGATCGAGCTGTAAACACAGTGAAGCGCCCTGCACACAGGGCGCTTTTCATCGGAAAAGGCACGGAAAGGAGCCGGGTATGACAAAGAAACAGAAAAAGATGCTCCTGCGCATTATCATCACGGCGGTGATGCTGGCGGCGCTGTATTTCCTCCCCGTCACCGGATGGCTGCGGCTGGGGCTGTATCTGGTCACCTATCTGGTCATCGGATACGACATTCTGAAAAAGGCCGGGCAGGGCATTGCCAACGGCCGGGTGTTCGACGAAAACTTCCTGATGGCTGTGGCCACGGTGGGCGCGTTCGCGCTGGCCATCTATGAAAAGAGCGGCGATTACAACGAGGCCATCGCCGTGATGCTGTTCTATCAGGTGGGCGAGCTGTTCCAGAGCTACGCCGTGGGCAAGAGCCGGAAGAACATCAGCGCCCTGATGGACATCCGTCCGGACTACGCCAACATTGAGCAGGACGGCAAGCTGGTGCAGGTGGATCCTGACGAGGTGGCTGTCGGCACGGTGATCGTGGTGCAGCCGGGCGAGAAGGCGCCTATCGACGGCGTGGTGGTGGAGGGCAGCTCCACCCTGAACACCAGCGCCCTCACCGGCGAGAGCCTGCCCCGCGATGTACACGAGGGCGACGAGATCATCAGCGGCTGCATCAACATGACCGGCGTGCTGAAAATCAGGACAACCAAGGCCTTCGGCGAGTCCACCGTATCCAAGATACTGGAACTGGTGGAGAATTCCAGCTCCCGCAAGTCCCGCAGCGAGGACTTCATCGCCAAGTTCGCCCGCATCTACACGCCGGTGGTGTGCTACAGCGCGCTGGCGCTGGCGGTGCTGCCGCCGGTGATCCGGCTGGTGGGCGGTATGGACGGTCAGTGGGAGCAGTGGATCTACCGCGCGCTGACCTTCCTTGTGACCAGCTGCCCCTGCGCACTGGTTGTCAGCATCCCCCTGAGCTTCTTCGCCGGTATCGGCGGCGCCAGCCACGAGGGCATCCTCATCAAGGGTTCCAACTATCTGGAGACGCTGTCGCAGGTCAGGACGGTGGTGTTCGACAAGACCGGCACCCTGACGCGGGGCGTGTTCGAGGTCACGGCGGTGCACCACAGCGACATGGATGAGCAGAAGCTGCTGGAGTATGCGGCGCTGGCGGAGTGCGCCTCCTCCCATCCCATCAGCAAGAGCCTCCAGCGCGCCTACGGCAAGGCCATCGACCGCAGCCGTGTGACGGACATTCAGGAGCTCAGCGGCCACGGCGTCACGGCGGTGGTGGACGGTCATCCGGTGGCGGCGGGCAACAGCAAGCTCATGGAGCAGCTGGGCATCCCGTATCACGACTGTCACAGCGTGGGCACCATCATCCACATGGCGGTGGACGGACAGTACGCCGGACACATCGTTATCTCCGACGTGGTGAAGCCCCACGCGAAGGAGGCCGTCGAAGCGCTGCATAAGGCCGGCGTGGAAAAGACCGTCATGCTCACCGGCGACGCCAAAAAGGTGGCGGACGCGGTGGCGGCGGAGTTGGGCGTGGACGAGGTACACAGCGAGCTGCTGCCCGGCGATAAGGTGGACAAGGTGGAGTCGCTGCTGGCGCAGCAGAGCGGCAAGGCGAAGCTGGCCTTCGTGGGCGACGGCGTCAACGACGCGCCGGTGCTGGGTCGCGCGGATATCGGCATCGCCATGGGCGCTATGGGCAGCGATGCGGCTATCGAAGCGGCGGATATCGTCCTGATGGACGACGAGCCCCTGCAAATCGCAAAGGCCATCCGCATCTCCCGCAAGTGCATCGGCATCGTGTATGAGAACATCGTGTTTGCGCTGGCGGTGAAGTTCGCCTGTCTGGTGCTGGTGGCCATCGGCCTGGCGGACATGTGGGCGGCCATTTTCGCCGACGTGGGCGTGATGGTGCTGGCGGTGCTCAACGCCATCCGCGCCCTGCGGGTGAAAAAATAAGCAATACAGCAAGCAGCATAGCAGACAGGCGAAAAAGTCTGTCATTGCGCGCCAGTGCGCGCCGCGAAGCAAGTGCCCTTGGGGTACTCCTCGGAATGACAGGGGTGAGGTTTATCGGCAAGCCCCCGCGGCCGGCAGCTTTGCTGCCGGCCGCGCTGCGCTTGACAAAGCCCTCCGCCTACCGTACAATCCTATAGTAACAGACACCGGAGGGAGGGCGGCGCATGGCGCGGACAATGAGGCTGACGGCGATTTTGTCGCTGGCGGGGACGCTGCTCCTGTCCGCCCTGTACAGGGCGACATCCGGCGGCGTCTGGCTCTCCCTTGCCATTACCTGCGGCACGGTGGCGTATCACATCATCATGCGGCTGCTGGTGGGGCTTGCGTTTAACGCGGGGATGCAGAACCGCGCGAATTACACAAGCCGCTGGTATCAGGTGAGCCGCCGGGAGATGGCGGTGTACGAAAAGCTGAAGGTCAAGCGCTGGAAGCGCGGCATGCCAACCTACGACCCGTCCCTGTTCGATCCCCGGACGCACACATGGGAGGAGATCGTGCAGGCCACCTGTCAGGCGGAGCTTGTCCACGAGACGATCGCGGTGCTGAGCTTCCTGCCCATTGCGGCGGGCGTGCGGTTCGGAGCCTATCCGGTGTTCATCATCACCTCCGTTCTGGCGGCGGCGTGCGACATGGCGTTTGTCATTATGCAGCGATACAACAGGCCGCGGCTTATAAAGCTGATGGAGCTGCAGAAGCGCAAAGCGCCGACGGGAGAGTAGGGGACGGCGTCCCCGACGTCCCGCTTCGTAGGGGCGGACGACTCTGTTCGCCCTGTGCGGCAGCCTTGTGGCATTTTAACACAAAAAGAGCATGACCGGAACGGTCATGCTCTTTTGGCTTCAGTTTGCTTTCTTGTCCAGAATATACACCGTGACGTTGCGGCGTCCCCAGTTGTAGCAGTCGCCCTTGGAGGGGAACCACAGATCCACGATGTTGCCCTTGACGGCGCCGCCGCAGTCCAGCGCGGTGCCCATGCCGTACACGCGGCGGCCGTTGGTGGTCTGAATGAACATCTTGGTGTAATAGGGGATCACCTTGGGGTCCACGGCCACGGTGCCCACGCCCACGCGGGCGCCTACCGCCGTTGTCCACGCCGCGCCGCCGCTGCCGCCGCTGTAATAGGCGGTGGAGGAGCAGGTCATGACCTTGCTGTATGTCATGGTGTCGCCGGAGGCGAACAGCAGATAGCCGCCCTCGCCCTCCTCGTTGGGGAAGTCCTTCTCAATGGTGTCGCCCTCGGCCACCTCATAGACCCGCGTGCCGTAGAGCACCAGCTGGGCGTGGGAGGTGTCGTGACTGGCGCCGATATACTTGGTGGACACCACCTCGCCGCTGACCACCGTGTCCTCGTACGTCTCCACGATCTGACCGGTGATGCCCTTGCGGATGACCTCCTCCGTGCCCTTGTCCATCAGCGGATCGGGTATGCGGATGATCTTGAAGTCCGTCTCCACCACCACATAGTGCTGGTAGGTGAGGGTGTGGCTGATGCGGATGGAGGGCTGGTCGCCGGTGACGTTCAGCTCCACCATTTCGTCCTCGCCCAGACGGACGCCGCTGCGCTGCAGCAGGGAGGACAGGCGCTCGGCCTCGGTGGTGAGGGTGCAGGTGTCCTCGCCGTGGGTGATGGTGACGGTGCGCCCCGGCTGGAGCAGCAGCTGCATGGACTTGTCGCCCATGCTGCGGCGCAGCAGCAGATCGTCATAGGTGCGCTCCGCGCTGCGGTCGTCCAGCACATGGGGACCGTCGCTGTCCACCACGATGCAGATGGCATCCATGGTGCGGACAGGCTCTGTGGCGGCTGCCACGGTAAAGACCACGGCGGTGGCCGCGATCATGGTGATGATGCGGAGAGATACATGGTCACGCATAATGTCGCGCAGCTCCTTCAGCTCCGGGGCGTGCAGCACCCGGCGGCAGCCGGTCACAAGACGGCTGCGGCAGAACCAACGCCAGTTTTCCCGCGCGTCGGTGGCCACGGCGTCCCATGTCCAGGCAAGGCAGTGACCCACCGCCCGGACGCCGGAGATCACAGCCCGCGCCGCGATATAGGGCGCATCGTGGATGGCCTGGCACACGGTGACAGGCGTGATGCGGCGGCGCGGATGCTTCTGTTGTGTGGCTGATGTTTGTCCCATAGTACCTCGCAGTATAGCCGCCGGAGGGGAATGCTAAACAGGGGCGGCTATAGAAATTGAAACAATTTGTAACTTTTGTTACCATTTGGAAATACCTGTGGAGTATAGCATTATCTGCCGGGTTTGTCAAGTTTTGGGGGATACGGCGGGAAAAAGAGAAACTTTTTCCCGGCTTTTCGTTGCGTGGCGGGGAAAAAGATGGTACAATGGCGGCAATGTGCAAATGAAGGAGACATACCATGGATCTGTGTGACCGGAATGATATACAGGCGCTGCTGGCGCGGCACGGGTTCCGCTTTGCCAAGTCGCTGGGACAGAACTTCCTCATCCGGGGCGACGTGGCGGAGGATATCGCGGCGGCCGGGTGCGTGAGCGGCTGCGGCGTGCTGGAGGTAGGCCCCGGCATCGGGGCGCTGACGGTGCAGCTGGCGCGGCGGGCGGAGAAGGTGGTGTCGGTGGAGCTGGACAAGCGGCTGCCGCCGGTGCTGGCGGAGACGCTGGCGGGCTATGACAACTTCTCGCTGATCGAGGGCGACGTGATGAAGGTGGATCTGGCGGCGGTGGCGGCGGAGCGATTCGCCGGGCTGCGGCCGGTGTTGTGCGCCAACCTGCCCTACAACATCACCACGCCGTTTCTGACCACCTGTGTGCACGCGGGCTGCTTTGAGCAGCTGACGGTGCTTATTCAGAAGGAGGTGGCGCAGCGGATCTGTGCCCGGCCGGGAACGGGGGACTACGGCGCGTTCACGCTGCTGATGCAGTATTACACCGAGCCGGAGCTGCTGTTCACGGTGCCCAACACCTGCTTCATGCCGCCGCCCAAGGTGACGTCCGCCGTGGTGCGGTGCGTGACCCGGCGGGAGCCGCCGGTGCAGGTGAAAAGCGAGGAGGCCTTCTGGCGGACGGTGCGCGCGGGCTTTGCCCTGCGGCGCAAGACGCTGGTGAACAGCCTGCAGACGGGGTGGCAGCTGCCCAAGGAGCGGCTGACGGAGATCGTCATCGCCTGCGGCCTTTCGCCCACCGTGCGGGGCGAGGCGCTGGGTCTGGAGGAATACGCGCGTCTGGCAGATGCGCTGGTGGAGGAAGCGTAGGGGACGGTGTCCTGCAGTGGAGCGCAGCGGAACAAATGCCCTTGGGGTACGACGTCCCGTCAGCGCGGCAGCGCCGCGCTGTCATTGCGAGGCGCGCAGCGCCGCGGCAATCCGTCCCCCTTCCACAAATCTCCGCCAAAATCACAACAATTCCCCACCAAATTTTGTGCACCTATCCAAAATGTGAAAATTTCGCCGGAAACGGTTGCGGATGGTCTTCGAAGGTGCTATATTTGACCCATACATCGTAAATATACTATATACAGACACCCATGGGTGTCTGCTTTGCCGCCGACGTCGGCGGCAAAGCAGATGGCGTATTTGCGAAATCTAATTTTACTTAGGAGGGTTCTTAAATGAACAACAAAAGAGCGACCAAGCGCGCACTGCTGACCAGCATTATGGCACTGGCCATGTGTGTGGTCATGCTGGTCGGGACGACGTTCGCCTGGTTTACCGATACGGCGTCTACCGGCGTGAACAAGATCCAGGCGGGCAATCTGGACGTAAAGCTGGAGTACAAGAATTCGGAGCAGACTTCTTTTGCTGAAGCGAACACGAACACCAAGGTATTTAAGGACGGCGCCCTTTGGGAACCGGGCCATGTGGAGTATGTGGTGCTGAAGGTCAGCAACGCAGGTTCCTTGGCTCTGAAGTACAAGCTGGGCATCAACATTGCCAACGAGACCGGCAGCACCAATGTCCTCGGCAACGAGTTCAAGCTGTCCGACTACATCAAGTTTGGCGTGGTCGATGAAGATCTGTCCGGTAAGACCCGTGACGAAATGGTTGCAGCGGTTACCGACAGCAAGCTCATCAAGGATGGTTACACCAGCGGAGAGACTCGGCTCTATCCCACAGGGACGGAAGGCGAAGATACAGAAAAGACCGTCACTCTGGTTGTCTGGATGCCTACCGACGTGGGCAACGATGCCAACTACAAGGTAGCTGAGGGCATTACCGCTCCCAGCATCGACCTCGGCATCAATGTGGCTGCCACGCAGGCCACGGCTGAGTTCGACAGCTTTGACGATCAGTACGACAAGGGTGCGGAGTATCCGATTGTTGCCATGGATACTCTCCAAGAGCTGATCAATAACGCCGCTAAACCTGTGTCTGTGAAGCTGGAAGGCAATATTGCCGGAAGTCTTACGGTTCCCCAAGATAAAAACATTACGCTGGATCTTAATGGTTTTACGCTGACCGGCGGCGACTCCCATGCAATTTTGAACCGTGGTGAGCTGTGCATAAAGGACAGCGGTGGCAATGGAAAGATCGTTGCGTCAAAAGCCAATACATCTGCGCTTCGTAACGCTGCTGTTTGCGTGATAGAGGGCGGTACCTTCACCCGCACGGAGGCGGTGGACAACAAGTGGCACACTGTGGAAAACTTTGGCGACATGACCTTCAACGGCGGTAAAGTGATTGCTGAAGACGGTCAATCATTTGCCATTGTCAACGGTTGGAATTATATTCCCGTTCCCGGCGAACAAAAAGCTACCATGACGATCAACAACATCGACATGAAGGCCGGTCCAAACGGTTTAAAAAACTGCAAAGGTGGCATTCTGACAATGAACGGTGGCACGTTACATTGTACCGATTTCTGGGGATTGTCCAATGATGTAGCCGGTGTTGCAACAATTAACGGCGGCAAAATCATTTCTGACAACTACATTGCCATTTCCGACGGCGGTGCAAAGATGGAGATCAACGGTGGTACATTTACCGGCCCTCGGGGAAGCCTTTATGTGCAGGATTATGCGCAGAAGACAGTCGTAAAAGGCGGTAGCTATCAGGGGGAGACAGCGGAATTTATGCAGAATTATTGTCCTGAAGGCTATACAGCTACGCTTGAAGGCGGTATGGTTGTCGTAAGCAAGAACTGATTACGGAAAACGCGCGGCGCCCCGCAAGGGGCGCCGCGTTGTTTTTGCGGGAATCCGTTTTCTCTGTAGGGCGGGACCCATGTGTCCCGCCGTCGGGTACGCATTTTTCGGCGGGGCACGCGGGCCCCGCCCTACGGGGTAGGTGCGTTATCCACCCGTAGGGGACGGTGTCCCGACGTCCCGTCAGCGCGGCGGTGCCGCGCTGTTAGGCCCCCTCTGGGAGGGGGCTGTCGGCGCAGCCGACTGGGGGTGAGAAAAACGCGTGGCATCTCTCCCTCCGCCAGCGCTTCGCGCTGACACCTCCCTCTCAGAGGGAGGCGAGGGGAGACGGATTCCCACGCCAGTGACGGCGGGGCACGCGGGCCCCGCCCTACAGGGTGCGGCGGTCATACAGGGCGGACGACTCTGTCCGCCCCTGTTCATTCGCCCCGCTGTATTTTCTCCTCCGTGTCCCGGCGGATGGCGGCGCGCAGCTCTGTCAGGTAGGGGGAGAAGGCCACATTCTCGTTGGCGTAGGTCAGGTTCAGGTCGTACTCCCGGGGCAGCCATGTGGCGATGGGCGCTTCGTTGTGCTGGATCACCGCCTCCAGCTTGTCCAGCGCCTTGTAGAGCTTGGCCTCCGGCGTTTGCAGGGCGTTCATCTCCGCGTACAGTGCGCTCATCTCCGCGTTGTAGGGCGCGGGCAGGCCGGACACCCACCGCTCCAGCAGGGAGTCCTCCTTCTCCGTATCGGCGTCGGTTTTTAGGAAGCTGGGGATGTCGCCGGTGAAGCACTCGCCCAGATCGTGTATCAGGCACATGCGGATGACCCTGTCCATGTCCGTGTCCGGGAATTCGTCCCGGAGGAAAAAGGCCATCAGCGCCAGCCGCCAGCTGTGCTCCGCCACGCTCTCGCGCCGCCCCTTGCTGGTGTCGCAGTGGCGGAGGGTGTCCTTCAGCCGCTCGGCGGTGTGCAGGATGTCCAGTAGCTTGTTGGGTTCCATAGAATGACCTCCCGATGCATTTTTCGTCAGTATACCACCGGGGCGGGGTGCAGTCAACGCTTGCGCGGCGGGGAAAGCTGTAGTACAATAGCAGTAAAGAGAGGAGTGTCGCTGTATGGGACTGTTATATGCGCTGGAGAGCATCCGCACGCCGGTGCTGGATAAGATCATGTCGGTCATCACGCTGCTGGGCGGCGAGCTGTTCTTCATGGTCATCGCCGTGGCGGTGTTCTGGTGCGTCAGCAAGCGGGAGGGCTACTACCTGATGATCGTGGGGTTCTTCGGCACGGTCATCAACCAGTTTCTGAAAATACTGTGTTGCGTGCCCCGGCCGTGGGTAAAGGATCCGGGCTTCACCATCGTGGAGAGCGCACGGGCGGAGGCCACAGGCTATTCCTTCCCCAGCGGGCATACGCAGAACGCCGTGGCCACCTACGGCGGTATGGCGCGGTATACGAATAAGACGTGGCTGCGGGTGCTGCTCATCGTGCTTACGGTGCTGGTGGCGTTCAGTCGGATGTATCTGGGCGTACACACACCGCTGGATGTGGGCGTGTCGTTCGTGGTCGCCGCGGCGCTGGTGATGCTGGTCTATCCCCTGATGGAGGAGGCCGACCGGCGGCCGGCGGTGCTGACGCGCACCATCGCCGTGATGGCGGCGTGCAGCGGGCTGTTCGTGGGGTATCTGTACCTGCGGGGCGACACCGGCGCCACCGCCGAGGACACCGCCAACTACGTCAGCGCTCTGGAGAACGCGTGGAAGCTCACCGGCGCTACGTTGGGCATGCTGATCGCCAACATCGCGGATCGGAAGTACGTCCGCTTTGAGACGCAGGCTGTCTGGTGGGCGCAGCTCATCAAGCTGGCGGTGGGCTTCGGGCTGCTGCTGGCTATACGGGCGGGGCTGAAGGCGCCGCTGATCGCCCTGCTGGGCGGCAGCGCCGCCATCGCGGGCGGGGTACGCTATCTGCTGGTGGTGCTGTTCGCCGGGTGCGTGTGGCCGCTGACCTTCTGGTGGTTCGGACGGTTGGGGAGAAGATAAGAAAAGCCCTGTATGGGTACGGTATTTGTTGTGCTGCACAGGCCGCCGGGCAAGCGGCGGTGAAAGGGCGGCACGAGGCGGATGATCTCCGGGAGGTACAAGCTGCCATGTCACAGGTAACAAAGCGGGCGTTGGAGCAGTCACTGAAAAATCTGCTTTTGAAAAAGCCGCTGACCAAGATCACCATCAATGACATTGCCGAGGATTGCGGCATCAACCGCATGACCTTCTATTACCATTTCAAGGACATCTACGATCTGGTGGAGTGGTCTTGCCTTGAGGACGCCAAAAAAGCGCTGGACGAGAAAAAGACCTACGAAACCTGGCAGCAGGGATTCCTGCAGATCTTCGAGGCGGTGCAGGAGAACAGACCGTTTATCATGAACGTGTACCGCTGCGTCCACGCCGAGCAGGTGGAAAAGTACCTGCAGCCGCTCGTTGACCGGCTTTTGCTGGATGTGATCAACGAGGAAGTGGGCACCATGAAGGTGCGGGACGAGGACAAGCAGTTTATCGCCCAGGTCTATTCGTATATATTTATCGGGCTGATGCTGGACTGGATCAAGGACGATATGCGCGAGGATCCGCGGCAGATCGTGGACAGGCTTGCCAAGCTGATCAGGGGCTCTATGTCCGCAGCACTCTCCCGATTTCGGTTCTGATTTTATCATTTCCCCACATTTGATAAGTTTTTTTACACTTTCCGGCCCCGTGATAAGACTTTTATCACGGGGCTTTTCCTGTTTATTGTAAGCCGGACGGGAAACGCTATAATAAAGCCAACAAAAGAAAAAAACAGGAGGTTTTGTTATGTATTACTCTGCTGGCACTTACGAATCCTTTGCCCATCCCGAAAAGCCCAAGGATGTGGACAAAAAATCGGCTTATATCATCGGCACCGGCCTTGCCGGGCTGACGGCGGCTTTTTATCTTGTCCGCGACGGACAGATGAAGGGTGAGCACATCCATCTGCTCGAAAAGCTGGAGCTTGCCGGCGGCAGCTGCGACGGCCGCAAGGACGTGACCAAGGGCTTCTTCATGCGCGGCGGCCGCGAGATGGACAACCATTTCGAGGTCATGTGGGATACCTTCCGCGATGTGCCCTCTATCGAGACGCCGGGCGTTTCCGTGCTGGATGAGTATTATTGGCTCAACAAGCACGACCCCAACTACTCTCTGTGCCGTGCCAGTGTGAATTGCGGTGAGGACGCCCATACCGACAAGCAGTTCAAGCTGGACAAGGACTCCGCCATGGCGCTGTCCAAGCTGTTTTTGACGCCGGAGAAGGAACTGGAGGACAAGAAGATCTCCGACGTGCTGCCGGACTCCTTCTGGAGCACCAACTTCTGGCTGTATTGGCAGACCATGTTCGCATTCCAGCGCTGGTCCAGCGCTCTGGAGATGAAGCGGTATCTGTGCCGCTATGTCCACCACATCGACGGCCTGCCCGATTTCAGCGCCCTGCGCTTCACCAAATACAACCAGTATGAGAGCATGATCCTGCCGCTGGTGAAATATCTGGAGTCCCACGGCGTGCGCATCGAGTACGGCATGGACGTCAGGAATGTCATCATCGAAACCGAGGGTGACAAGAAGATCGCCCGGCAGATCGTGTATGTGAAGGACGGCAAGGAGCAGACCATCGACCTCATTGAGGACGATCTGGTGTTCATCACCAACGGCTGCTGCACCGATACCTCCTGCTACGGCGACCAGACCCATGCTCCCGATCTGTCAGGCGTGAAGAACGGCTGCGGCGAGTCGTGGGATATGTGGAAGGCCATTGCTGCGCAGGCGGAGCACGGCGAATACGGCAACCCGGACACATTCTGCTCCGATGTGGAGGCCACCAACTGGATGAGCGCCACCGTGGCCACCTCCAACGAGGAGATCATCCAGCATATCATGAACATCTGCAAGCGTGATCCCCGCTCCGGCAAGGTGACCACCGGCGGCATCGTCACCGTCAAGGACAGCACCGACAACTGGTATCTGTCCTGGACCATCAATCGTCAGCCGCAGTTCAAGGCGCAGGACAAGAACACGGTACTCGTGTGGCTGTATTCGCTGAACACCAACAGGGACGGCAACTACGTGAAGAAGGCCATGCGGGACTGCACCGGCGAGGAGGTCTGCCGCGAGTGGCTGTACCACATCGGCGTGCCCACCGAAAAGATCGACGCGCTGGCGCATGATGCCTGCAATACCACCACCTGTTTTATGCCGTATATCAACGCCTTCTTCCAGCCCCGCAAGGAATCCGACCGTCCCAAGGTCGTGCCCGACGGTGCCGTGAACTTCGCCTTCATCGGCCAGTTTGCCGAGACGCCCCGCGACACCATCTTCACCACAGAGTATTCCATGCGCACCGGTATGGAGTCGGTATACACCCTGCTGGATATCGACCGCGGCGTGCCGGAGGTGTGGGGCAGCAAGTACGATGTGCGTGAGCTGCTGCGTGCCTGCTACTATGCCATCGACAAGAAGCCCATCAGCGAGGCGCCGCTGTCCTTCGCGGAGAAGGAAATGCTCAAGATCGCCATCAAGAAGATCAAGGGCACCGATATTGAGATCCTGCTGAAGGAAAGCGGGCTCATCGAGTAAAGCGCGCAGAGGACTGGCGTGGCAATCCGTTTCCAAACCGCATAAGTCCTGCACTTTTCTGCAGATTCCCAGCTAAAAGGTTACGGATTCCCACACCAGTGACATCGGTCACTGGTTCGGAATGACAGGGGCGTGGGTTTATCGACACGCTGCAAGGAGCGCACCCCGTAAGGGTGCGCTCCTTTGAGACTGTCAAAAAACCTGCCCGGTTACAAGTATCGGAGGGAAGGATAGTGTGAAAGGGAACCGTCAGGGTTCCCTTTCGCGTTCAATCACCCGCCGCAGCGACCAAAATCGCAAAATAAAATACTGT
>OJKC01000168.1_pt1 | contig 67438 bp, 48 predicted proteins | sample 1596401 | NCBI WGS metagenome assembly OJKC01 (sample SAMEA4350162, study PRJEB24818) | metagenome | biome: human; feature: gut; material: faeces | place: Denmark | collected 2013-09 | reverse complement strand
ACCCCGAACACCATCGGCTACATCGGTTCTGAATATGCCTTCGCACAGAAGCTGGCTTACGCCAATGTGAAAAACAAGCAGGGCGAGATGATTACTCCGTCCACGGAAAGCATCTCGGCTGCCGCAGGAGACATCCCGCAGGACACGCGCTGTTCCATCACGGACGCCGATGCTCCGGGAGCTTACCCCATCAGCTGCTTCACCTGGCTCATCATCTACCAGGAGCAGAACTACTCCGGACGCAGCAAGGCACAGGCACAGGCTACGGTTGACCTCCTGGAGTATGTCCTCAGCGACAGTGTCCAGCAGACGACTACGACCGTCCACTATGCACCGCTGCCCCGACAGGCTGTCGACCTGAGCCTCCAGAACCTGAAGACCGTCACTTACGACGGACAGCCCCTTGTGAAATAAGGACCGACTCAACTTTCACAAGCGAAACCAAACCAACGCAGACACAACTATGCAAGACAAGATATTCAGGTTTATCCTCATTTTGTCGGCAGTGGTCATCCCGATCATCGGTGGGGGAATCATCTATTCCCTCACCAATGATGCCGCGAGCGCGTTCCGCCAGTTCGGCTTCTGGGAGTTCATCTGCTCCGACGACTGGAACTACACGCCCGGCAACGAGAGCTACGGTGCACTGCCCTTCATCACGGGTACGCTGCTGACCACGTTGCTGGCACTCATCTTCTGCATCCCCTTCTCGCTGCCCGTCGCCCTCTTCGTGGGTGAATACTTCCGCGGGAAGAAGATTGCCACCATCCTGAGCACGGTGACCGACCTGCTTGCCGGTATTCCCTCCATCATCTACGGACTCTGGGGTTTCTACACCCTGCGTCCCCTCTTCATGGAGCTGAACATCTCGCCGCAAGGCTCCGGCATCCTGACCGCCTCCTTCGTCCTCGCCATCATGATTGTACCCTACGCCGCCTCGCTGAGTGCCGAGTTCATCAAGATGGTGCCCTCTGACCTGAAGGAAGGAGCCTACGCCATGGGTGCGACCCGTGCCGAGGTCATCCGCCGCGTGGTGTTCCCCACTGCCGGTTCGGGAGTCTTTTCCGCCTACATTCTTGCCATCGGACGTGCCCTGGGCGAGACCATGACCGTGACGATGCTCATCGGCAACACGAACCAGATTCCCACCAGCCTCACCACCACCGGAAACACCATGGCGAGTATCATCGCCAACCAGTTTGGTGAAGCCGACGGGCTGAAGCTCTCTGCCCTGATTGCCATCGGACTGATTCTGTTCCTCATCACTGCCATCATCAACCTCATTGGCAAGATTCTCATCCGGCGTGCCCAACATGTCTAACCGTATGCTCTAATCACAGATAGTTATGTTACAAGATAAAAACCTACAAGTACGCATCTTCAAGAACCGTCTGCTCTACTTCGTGGTCTGCTTCTTTGCCGCCCTGACAGCCATCCCGTTGCTGGCGATTCTGGGCGAAGTGCTGGTGCGGGGCTGGAAGCAGCTCTCCTGGACCTTCCTGACCGAAGCCACGCCCAACGCCTACGAGGCGATGATGGCGATGTCGGCAGGCGAGGCGTTGCCGGGCGGTATTGCCAACGGCATCGTCGGCACGTTCCTCATGCTCGTCGTGGCTGCGGTCATCGCCATCCCGGTGGGCATCTTCTGCGGAATCTGCCTTTCGGAATACAAGGGAAACTGGTTTGCCACGACGGTGAGCTACATCACCGACCTGTTGCAGGGCACACCCTCCATCATCATCGGTATCATTGTCTACATCTGGGTGGTCGTGCCAATGAAGGGCTATTCGGGCTTTGCCGGCAGTGTGGCGCTGTTCATCATGATGCTGCCGCTCATCATCCGTTCCACCGAAGAGACCATGAACATCCTGCCCGAGACCCTGAAAGAGGCAGGTCTTGCCTTGGGCGGAAGCTACTGGCGCGTGATGCTGCAGGTGATGCTCCCCTCGGCGTTCGGCAGTATCTTCACCGGAATCCTGCTCGCCATCTCGCGCGTCATCGGCGAGACTGCCCCGCTGATGTTCACCGCCCTGGGTGGAGCAGCCATCAGCTGGAACATCAGCCGACCCATGTCAGCCGTTCCCCTCATGATTTGGGAGTTCTTCAACGACCCCAACCTGCAGAGCCTCATCTGGGGAGCATCCCTCTTCCTCCTCACCTTCGTATTATGCCTCAACTTGTTAGCTAAAAGAATTCAAAAGAAATGGAAAGTATAAAAGACCCTATCCTTCAGATAAAAGACGTATCCATCGCTTACGGCTCGAACAAACTTGCCGTGAAGCACGTGACAGCCGACGTGGCAAAGAACACCATCACGGCCATCATGGGACCTTCGGGGTGTGGCAAGAGCACCCTGCTCCGTGCCGTGAACCGCATGCACGAGCTGTACAAGGCCATCCATGTGACCGGTGAAATCCTGCTCAACGGCGAGAACATCCTGTTGATGCACCCCACGGAGGAACGTCGGCGGGTGGGCATGGTGTTCCAGCGTCCGAATCCTTTCCCCACGATGAACATCTACGACAATGTGCTGGCGGGCTACATCCTCAACGGCATCAAGTTGTCGAAGGGGGAGAAGGATGAGATTGTGGAGCGCAACCTGCGCAATGTCATGTTGTGGGACGAAGTGAAAGATTCGCTCACCAAGCGGGGAACCTTCCTCTCGGGCGGACAGCAGCAGCGCCTGTGCATTGCCCGTTCGCTGGCACTCCAACCGGACATCCTGCTGATGGACGAACCGACGTCGGCGCTCGACCCCATTGCCACCAAGTACATCGAGGACCTGCTCGTGCAGCTGAAGAACGAGGTGACCATCATGATTGTGACCCACAACATGTCGCAGGCCAAACGCATCTCTGACTATTCCATGTTCATGTATCTGGGCGAACTCATCGAGTACGATGACTCCAGTGTGATGTTCTCCAACCCGAAGGACGAGCGTACCCGTTCCTACCTGACGGGAAAGATGGGATAACCGGTTTCAATTGACAATTGACAATGGACAATTGACAATTGCCGTTCGGCGTTGGACGTTCGGCATTGGACGTTTGGCAATCCATTATTATACAGAAAGGACAGGATGGAATGGCTCATGCCAGACCGTCCTGTCCTTTTGAGTGATGTCCGATGACACCGGTGGGTGTCTGTCAGTCTTCTTCTTCCACTTCTTCCTCCTTTTCGAGCATCATGGGTTCATGACAGCAATAAGGCGGGTTCTGTTCGGTTCCGTCAGTCTCTACCACTCTGCCACACAAGGGGCATACATACGTTCTCACAATTTTCTTCATAGGATTTCTGTTTAATTGGTTGCCGCAAAGATAAAAAGAATTTCGTATTTACAATCATTTCAATTGATAATCGTTCCCAATTGTCAATTGTCAATTGTCAATTGTCAATTGAAATGTTCTTCGTACTTTTGCACGCACAAACCTAAAAACGCATAAACTTAATGATATCAGTAGAAGGACTTGCCGTAGAGTTCGGCGGAACGACCCTGTTCAGTGACATCAGTTTCCAGATTAACGAGAAAGACCGCATCGCCCTCATGGGGAAGAATGGTGCCGGAAAGAGTACCCTGCTGAAGATTCTGGCAGGCGTACGTCAGCCTACACGCGGACACGTCGGTGTGCCCAAGGACTGCACGGTGGCCTATCTTCCGCAACACCTTATGACCGAGGATGGGAGGACGGTGTTCGAAGAGGCTTCGCAGGCGTTTGCCCACCTGCACGAGATGGAGGCGGAAATCAACCGGCTGAATGAGGAGCTCACCACCCGCACCGACTATGAGAGCGACGACTACATGGCACTGATTGAGCGAGTGGCGTCGATGAGCGAGAAGTTCTATGCCATCGACCTCACGCACTTCGAGGAGGATGTGGAGAAGACGTTGCTCGGACTGGGTTTCGAGCGCACCGACTTCGCACGCCCCACGAGTGACTTCAGCGGAGGATGGCGCATGCGCATCGAGCTGGCGAAGCTCCTGTTGCAGAACCCGGACGTGCTCTTGCTCGACGAGCCGACGAACCACCTCGACATCGAGTCCATCCAGTGGCTGGAGGACTTCCTGATCAACAGCGGGAAGGCGGTCATTGTCATCAGTCACGACCGTAAGTTCGTGGACAACATCACCACGCGCACCATCGAGGTGACCATGGGACGTATCTATGACTACAAGGTGAACTACTCCCACTACCTGGAGCTGCGCAAGGAACGCCGCGAACAGCAGATGAAGCAGTACGAGGAGCAGCAGAAGATGATTCAGGAGACGAAGGACTTCATCGAGCGTTTCAAGGGGACGTACAGCAAGACACTCCAGGTGCAGAGCCGCGTGAAGATGCTGGAGAAGCTGGAGCTGGTGGAGGTGGACGAGGAAGACACGTCCGCCTTGCGGCTCAAGTTCCCGCCCTCGCCACGCAGCGGCAGCTACCCGGTCATCATGGAAGGGGTGGGCAAGGCGTACGGCGACCACGTCGTCTTCCGGAATGCCACGCTGACGGTGGAACGGGGAGACAAGGTGGCGTTCGTGGGACGTAACGGCGAAGGCAAGTCCACGCTGGTCAAGTGCATCATGGGCGAACTGGAGCATGAAGGGACGCTGACGCTGGGACACAACGTGCAGATTGGCTACTTCGCGCAGAACCAGGCATCCTTGCTCGACGAGAACCTGACGGTGTTCCAGACCATCGACGACGTGGCGAAAGGGGAGATACGCAATAAGATACGCGACCTGCTCGGTGCGTTCATGTTCGGTGGCGAAGAGAGCACGAAGAAGGTGAAGGTCCTCTCCGGCGGCGAGCGCACCCGCCTTGCCATGATCAAGCTCCTGCTGGAACCGGTGAACCTGCTCATCCTGGACGAGCCGACGAACCATCTCGACATGAAGACCAAGGACATCCTCAAGCAGGCGTTGATGGACTTTGACGGGACGCTCATCGTCGTCTCGCACGACCGCGATTTCCTCGACGGACTGGTGACAAAGGTCTACGAGTTCGGGCATCAGCGTGTGCGCGAGCACCTCTGCGGCATCTATGAATTTCTCGAAACCAAGAAAATGGAAAACCTGCAAGAACTGGAAAAGAAAGCATGAAAACCTATCCTTACTTGTTTCTTGACCTTGACGGAACTATTTCCGACTCCGCGCCCGGCATTGTCCGTTCGGCGCAATACGCCCTGGAGGCGTTCGGCATCCCGGTCAGCAATCCGGACGATTTGCTTTGCTTCGTCGGTCCTCCGCTGGAAGACTCCTTTCAGGACTTCTACCATTTCACGCCGCAACAGGCGGATGAGGCGGTGAAGAAGTACCGCGAACGTTATGAGGTGACGGGGGTGTATGAGAATGCCCTCTATCCCGGCATCACGGACTTTCTCGACGCGGCACGTCGGGCAGGGAAGACTCTGATGGTGGCGACTTCGAAGCCGCAACGCATGGCAGACCTTGTGCTGCGTCATTTCGGCATTGCCGACCGTTTCGCCTTTGTCGGCGGACGGGACGATGCCACGCGCCGCACCAAGGAAGAGGTCATCCGCTACGTCATGCAGTGCAACGGCCTGACCGACCCTTCGCAAATCGTCATGATTGGCGACCGCAAGCACGACATCCTCGGTGCCCGTGCCGTAGGTCTCGACTCCGTAGGTGTGCTCTACGGTTATGGCAGTCGCCAGGAGTTCGAGGCGGCAGGTGCGACTTACATCGTCAACGACTTGGACGAGCTGCAACGGCTGTTGCTGTGACGGGAAGCAAATCCGACACTTTAAACCCCAATCGGTCATTAGACATTGAGCTGTCTGATGTCCGATTGGGGTTTTATGCAGGTTGCGGTTTACTCATTCAACAGATACTCCTTGCGGAACATCTCGACGAAGAGCAGGAAGAGCGACACGATGAGCGGTCCGAAGATGATGCCCATGAAGCCGAAGATGGGCAAGCCCGCCACGACACCGAAGATGGTGATAAGGGGATGGATGTTTGCCATCTTCTTCTGCAGGATGAAGCGGATCAGGTTGTCGCTCTGTGCCACAATCAGTCCGCCGTAGGCAAGGAGAATCAAGGCATGCACCCAGTCGCCCATCAGCAGGAAATAGATGGAGATGGGGACCCAGATGATGGTCGTCCCGATGATGGGGATAATGGATGCGAAAGCCGTCAGCATGGCAGCCAGCACCGGATTGGGGGCGCCGCTGAGCAGGTAACCGCCCAACGAGATGACGCCCTGGATGATGGCGAGCAGAGGGATGCCGATGGCATTGGAACGGACGATGAGCTGCACCTTGTCGAGCACTTCGCGCTTGTTTTCCTCGCGGAAGGGGAGGACCGTGGAGATGTAGTGCTCCATCGCGCGTCCGCCGGAAAGCATGAAGAAGAGCAGCATGATGGCGACGCAGAGGTTGATGACGAAGTCACTCACGCCGCTCATGACCGACTGCCCGATGGAGGAAGCCTGTGCCACGACGAACGACAGGGTCTGCTCCGAGAACAAGTCGTAGCCCGTCCGCTCCTTGATGATGGCGATGACCTGTTTGGTCGGTTCGATGATGCTCTGTGTGTCGAAGTGCAACCCCGACAGCTGGCGGATGACTGCCCAGCTGAAGAGTGACAGCGGGATGAGGATGAAGAGGGTCGTGCCCAGTGTCACCAGCCAGACGGCAAGCGAACCGTTCATCTTCTGTTGCAGCCAGTGGGTCGGATTGCGCAACAGCAGGTACAGCGTGAAGCCGCCCAGGATGCCGTTCATGAACGGTTGTGCCTGACGGAACAGGAGGATGCCCAGTCCGATGATGAGGATGATGAGTGAATATTTCCAGTAGGTCTCTTTCATACGTTGGAGGATTTTGGTTTAGATGGGGCAAAGGTACGATAAAATGTGTATTTTTGTCACACGCTAATGGCTCTATGTTATGAATGAAGAAATTATCCATCTCGACACGGTCGATCAATACAACAAGCTGTTCGGTCTGGAGACGCTCCATCCGCTGGTGAGCGTGGTGGACATGTCGCAGGCACAGTGCCATCCGTCCCACTTTACCATTAACTATGGGGTGTATGCCCTGCTGCTGAAAGAGACCAAGTGCGGGGACATCCGCTACGGACGGCAGGTCTATGACTACGAAGACGGGACCATCGTCAGTTTTGCTCCCGGACAGGTCATCGAGGTTTCGCTCACCGAAGGGGTCAACCCGACGGCACGCGGCATTGTGTTCCATCCCGACCTGATTAAGGGGACGTCCCTCGGTCAGGAAATCAAGTCCTACTCGTTCTTCTCTTACAATTCCACCGAGGCATTGCATCTCTCGGACGACGAGAAGTGCATCATCCTCGACTGTCTGGCAAAGATAAGGATGGAGCTGGAACGTCCGATAGACAGGTTGAGCAAGCGGCTGATTGCGCGGAACATCCAGTTGCTGCTGGACTATTGCATGCGTTTCTACAACCGTCAGTTTGTGACCCGCACCCAGTCGAGCCAGGATGTGCTGACCCGCTTCGAGGCGCTCCTCGACGACTATTTCCGGACGGGGATGGTGCAGACGGAAGGGCTGCCCAGTGTGAAATATTTTGCCGAGCGCGTCTTCCTGTCGCCCAACTACTTCGGTGACCTGATCAAGAAGTCGACCGGAAAGACGCCGCAGGAATACATCCAGGCGAAAATCATCGACACGGCGAAAGACTTCCTGCTCGGCACGGACAAGACCGTCTCCCAGATTGCCGACGACCTCGGCTTCCAGTATTCCCAGCATTTCAACCGTCTTTTCAAGCGGAACGTAGGCATGTCGCCCAACGAGTATCGGAAGGCGCAGGCGATGAAGTAAGTTTGTCCGGTGCAAGGATACGGCTTCAGTCGGATATGAAGCCGGGAAGTACCCGGACTAAGCCGGGCTTATGCAGACCTAAGTATAATACTTTGGCAGCCTAAGTATAATACTTAGGTAGGCTAAGTATCATACTTAGGTCTGTCTATGTGCCGGTTTGTGCTCGTCTGTCCCTTACTTCTTCACTGCTTCCAGCCAGGCCAGGTTGAAGCGGTAGTAGAAGCGGCTGCTGACGAGGTGTATCATGCCGTCGGGCGTCTGGGTGGCGGCAAGGTAGCCGCGTGGCTCGGCATGGGTGGCGTCCGCCTCGAACCACTGGGTCCATGCTCCGGCATTCAGGAGCTGGCGGCGTCCGTCGGTCAACAGACGGCGGGTGTCCCACGTCTTGCCTTCGTCGTAGGAGACAGCGGCATACAGTCCGTGCCCGCGGAAACGGTGTCCGTCGGGGTCGGTGAACCACAGCTCGCTGTCACGGTCGGACGTGCGGAAGGGGTGCCCGGTGAACGAAACCAGCAGGAGCGGTCCCTCGTTGAGGCGCATCAGCACCAGCCGTTGTCCCCCGTCGATGGGCGGAAGTTCCGAGGCATGGTAGGTCCATGTCTTGCCCATGTCGTCGGAGAGGCTCATGGGCATGCGCAGGCGGCCTTCCTTGTCCTTGATGTTGTTGTTGCGTCCCAGTGCCATGAGGCGTCCGTCATTCAGCTGGACCACTCCGGCGTGGATGCCGGCGATGGTACTTCCCGTCGCCCCTTCGGCAAAGGTCGGCAGGGGCTTTCCGTCCCACGGGTCGGTCCAGGTCTGTCCCTTGTCCTTGCTGATGTGGACGGCTGCTCCGTCGCTGCCGCCCGAGCCGGCGTCACAGGCTTGCACGAGCCAGCCTTCGCGGGTCATCATCGTGCCGGCAATGACCTGGTGGCGCAACGTGTGTTCGGGAGCGATGATGCGCGGACGTGTCCAGGTGGCACCGTTGTCCGTGCTGGTGCGCAGGGTCATGGCGAGGTTCTTCCATCCGCCCAGCGCCTCCACGCCGTTGATGTGGTAGAGGGTGCCGTTCCCGTCATGGAACAGGGCGGAGCCGGTCATGTTGCGGTCGGGCACCTTGAAAAACAGGCGGGCAGGTTCCCACTCCGTGCTGCCGCGGCGCAGGCGGGAGGAGAGGACTGTCAGCTCCCGTCCCTTCTCATCATTGGTGGAGAACCAGATGGCGAGCAGGTCGCCGTTCGGACACCAGGTGATGGCAGGCTGGTGGTTGTGGCTGTAGAACGGGGTGCCCGAACCGGGTGCAGGCTCTTTCACGTAGACGATGTAGGGGTCGAACACCGGGGTGTCCACCCGTTGGGCTTCCCAGTCGCACGGTTCGTGGCTCACGGTGTAGGCATACGTGTCCGGGATGACGGGCAGCGGTTCCGTCGTCGGATAGTCAGCCTGTACCACGCGGAAGCCCACGTGCACGAACTTGTCCTCCGGTATCATGGCAGAGCGGTTGCCCGAACGCAGGTACTGGGTCGGCGTGTTGTGGCTGCCGCCCCGCGTCACCCGGTAGAGACCGTCGGCATAGCCCACGGGGTCAGTCTGGGCAGAAGGCATGTAGGGACCGTACCAGTCGGCACACCACTCCTCGACGTTGCCGCTCATGTCATACAGTCCCCAGGGGTTGGCAGGTGTCTGACCCACTTGCAGTGACACCTGTTTCAGGGTGGTCGCCACTTCCTGGTTCTTCATGTAGGGCTTCAGCAGCTTGTCGCCCATGTAGAAGTTGTAGAGCGTCCCGGCGCGGCAGGCATATTCCCATTCGGCTTCGGTGGGCAGACGGTAAGTCTTTCCCTCCCGTTCCGAGAGCCAGCGGCAGAACGCCACGGCGTCGTCATAGCTCACGAAGACCACCGCTTCGTCGTCCCCCGACGAGAAGCCGCGTTTGCCCCGCAATGCCTTGTGCTCCGGGCGGAACTGTTCATACTGGGCATTGGTCACTTCGGTGATGCCCATGCGGAAGGGGCGTGAGATGGTCACGCGGTGCATCGGCGCCTCGTCGTAGTTCTCACCGATGCCCGAACCACCCATGTAGAAGCTTCCGGCGGGAATCTCCACCGTGGGGATGAGCGGCTCCTGCTGTTGCGCATGGAGTCCGGTTGAGGCACAGACGACGAGTGCCAGTAAAGGATATTTGATTTGCATGATGATTGTGTTCGTTGGTCATCGTATCAGTCGAGTGGGTTCCAGGTATCCTGAATGGAGAATACCCGTTCCAGTGTGATTCCGGCAGCCTCCTTGTCGGTGAGCTGACGGCTCCACGGGGCACGTTCTCCGGTAGCGGCACCTGCCCCCGTATTGTGATATTCGGCATAGCGTGCCGTCTGTTCGTTGGACGCCTTGCCCCAGTTGTGCCAGCCTTTAGCCACGATGTGCCCGCCCAGTTCGCAGTTCATGAAGAGGGTGTAGGCATACGGACGCCACGGACGTCCGAGGAAGACACGTTTCACCTCCGGCTCAGCCGTCAGCTTGCAATGATTGAACACGTAGCCGTAACGGATTTCCTTCGGGGTGGAGGCAGCCGTGACATAGGAGTCGCGCTTGCTGTGGAGGGTGCAGCGTTCGAACCAGGCGGTCGACGGACCGAAGATGAAGTCGGTAGTCCCGTCGATGTAGCAGTCGGCGAAGTAAAGCCGGGTGCCTGCCACTCCGGTGTAGATGGTGTCCTGATTGCCCAGGATGCGGCAGTTGACGAACTTCAGCCGGTCGCCCTCGGTGTGGAGTGCCACGGCCTGTCCCTTCTGTGCGGCATTGTTCTCGATGGTGATGTTCCTGAAGGTGATGTCACTGCCCTCCACCTTGACCGTGTAGGTACGGAAGGTGCCCATGTTCGTGTCGTGCCCGGCAAGGCGGATGTTGGCGTGGTCGTCATAGGTGATGATGGTCTCGTCGCGGTCCTCGCCGAGTATCTCGATGTTCGTGAGCCAGGACGGTATGATGACTTTCTCCTTGTATACGCCCTTCTTGACGTAAATCACTTTGTGGTAGTCCATGAAGGCACGGCAGTCCTCGATGGCTTCCCACAGGTTACGGAACTTGCCCGAACCGTCGCGTGCCACGACCAGTGTGTCGGGGGTATCCGTGGCGGCATAACTTGTCACGCCCAGCAGCAGGCCGAGCAATAGCATTCCCAGTTGTTTCATTTTCAGTTGAGGTTTTGAGTTTGTCTTTCTGATTATCTTTTCTCTTTCAGTCTTTCACGTTCCAGGCTGGCGTTGATGAACGGACCTACTGCCTTGGGGTCGTTGGCGCGTACCTTCTCGTGGATGTAGTAGTCATAGTCTCCCGAGCGGTAGGGATTGCCTCCCAGTCCGGCAACGGCACAGGTCTGTGTGAGCGAGACCACTCCGTTCTCGTCGACCTCGATAAAGTGTTTCAGTACACCCTGGTAGCCCTTCTCGGCAACAGCAAGGTAGGTGAGGTCAATCAGTTCCAGACGGACTCCCTTATATAACGTATAGATGAACATGGTCGAGACGGACGACTCCAGGTAGTTGCCTTCGTCGCCGCTGCGGTCGATGACCTGATACCACAAGCCGCTCTCCTTGTCCTGCCAGCGGGCTATCTGGGTCACTACGTTGTCGAGGATGTCCATCACCTCTTCGCGTCCCGGTTCATGCTTGGGGATGAACTCCAGCGCGTCGACCAGTGCCATGGCATACCAGCCCATGGCGCGTCCCCAGGTGTGAGGCGACTGTCCGGTCTTCTTGTCCGCCCAAGGTTGCTTGCGGGCTTCGTCCCAGGCATGGCGGTACAGTCCCGTCGCCGGGTCGTAGGTGTGTCGTGCGCAGACCACAAACTGACGGATGACGTCCTGATAGTCTTCGGGCCGGTTGTTGCGGAACGCATATTCGGCATAGAACGGCGAACCCATGTAGATGCCGTCCAGCCACATCTGGTTCGGGTAGACCAGCTTGTGCCAGAATCCCCCTTCCTTGGTGCGTGGCTGACAGGTGAGCTGTGCACGGAGCATGTCAAGCGCTTTCTTATACTTGATGTCTTTCGTCTGTTCGTAAATACGGAAAAAGATTTTACCCGTGTTGATGCGGTCCAGACTCAGTTCGGAGGGACGGTAGGTCTCGATGCTTCCGTCGTCGTGTACCATCGTGTCGCAGTATTGCAGGGTATAGTCGTAATACCGCTTGTCGCCGTAAGCGTCATACAGGTTGAGAAAAGCCCCCAGCTCCACACCGTGGCAGTAATCCCATTTGAGGCGGGGTTGGAAGTCCAGTTGCCAGGCTTCCGGGCAACGTATCATCTCCGATTCCGCCATACGCACCGACCACGGAGCTTCCGTGTCGACTTTGGGCGATTGGGCAGAAGATGTTAAAGAAAAGAACAGGGCGCAGCCGAGCAGCGCAAATGATTTTAAGTGTTTCATAGTAACGAGTTATGTGATAATAGTTGCAAATTTAGGGATTGCGGCTCATTTCTATGAGAAATCGTATTTAATAAAACAAAAAAGTCGGCATTTTTGTAACCGTTATTCATCAAGAAAATGTACCTTTGGGCGCAAATCTCGAAAAACAATTTAAAACAATAAAACCTAAATTAGTATTATGAGTACATTACGAAATGACAAGATGACCAATTACCGTTGGATCATCTGTGCCATGCTTTTCTTCGCTACGACTGTCAATTACATGGACCGGCAGGTCTTGTCTCTAACGTGGAAGGACTTCATTGCTCCTGAGTTCCACTGGACGGATAGTAACTACGGTGATATCACCGCTATCTTCTCCATCGTATATGCCATTGCCAACTTGTTCGCCGGCCGTTTCATCGACTGGATGGGAACAAAAAAAGGATATTTGTGGGCGATCGGTGTCTGGTCGCTGGGTGCCTGTGCACACGCCCTCTGCGGATGGGCCACGGAACATACCGTAGGCATCCATACCACAACTGAGATGCTTTCCGCTGGCGGCGCTGTCGCTTCGACGATTGCAATTGTCAGTGTTTATTACTTCATTGCCGCACGTATCATCCTGGGTGTGGGTGAAGCCGGAAACTTCCCCGCCGCCATCAAGGTGACTGCCGAATATTTCCCGAAAAAAGACCGTGCCTTCTCTACCTCCATCTTCAATGCAGGTGCCACAGTGGGTGCCCTTGCCGCTCCGGTGAGCATCCCGCCTTTGGCACGTTACTTCCAGGAAATCGGTGTCGGTAACGGTTGGGAGATGGCTTTCATCGTTATCGGTGCGTTGGGCTTCATCTGGATGGGTTTCTGGATGTTCCTCTACAAGAAGCCGCATGAGAACCGCTTCGTCAACAAGGCCGAGCTGGCTTACATCGAGCAGGACCGCGAAGACGAAGAGGCAGCTGCCAAGAGTGCAGCCGAGAACCGCAAGGAAGAGAAGAAGCTCTCTTTCTGGCAGTGCCTGAAGTTCCGTCAGACCTGGGCGTTTGCCGTAGGTAAGTTCATGACCGACGGTGTGTGGTGGTTCTTCCTATTCTGGACACCGGCTTACATCTCCGACGTATACGGATTCTCATCCGACAGCCCCACGGCACAGTTACTCATCTTCGTGCTTTATGCCATCACGATGCTCTCCATCTATGGCGGTAAGCTGCCGACCATCATCATCAACCGTACCGGCAAGAATCCATACGCAGCCCGTATGCAGGCGATGTTCATTTTTGCCCTCTTCCCCTTGCTCGCCCTGTTGGCACAACCGTTGGGAAGCTATTCCTACTGGTTCCCGATCATCATTATCGGTATTGCCGGTGCTGCCCACCAGTCCTGGTCGGCTAACATCTTCTCGGTAGTCGGCGACATGTTCCCCAACACTGCCGTGGCTACCATTACCGGTATCGGTGGTATGGCAGGTGGTCTGGGCTCGTTCCTCATCAACAAGTGTTCAGGTACCCTGTTCGACTATTCGGATGCCACCCAGATGGTCTTCATGGGCTTCCAGGGCAAGGAGGCAGGTTACTTCATCATCTTCTGCGTCTGCGCCGTGGCTTACCTCATCGGCTGGTGCATCATGAAGGCACTCGTTCCGAAGTACAGACCGGTTGTTGTGGAATAAGATTCCCTGCAAGCTGAATTGACAGACATTCATTGAATAATACGAAAGCACCCGATGGAGACGCTCAGCCTTCCATCGGGTGCTTTCTTGTTGTACGGATGTCTGCTTCAGCAGATTATTTCTCTTTTGCCTGTTGCTTTTTCGCTTTGGCAAGTGCCTTGTCATACTTGGCCCATGCCTTTTCGTTGCCCTGTTTCAGGCGTGCCGTTGCTTCCTGGGCGATGCGCAAGGCTTCGGCTTCAGCTTCAGGAGTGGCATACGCGTGACGATAACCTTTCACATCGTTCCAGTGACCACGTGTGAAGTCGGGGAAGGCGACAGAGGCACAGTTGTTGTCCATCGAGATGCTGCCCAGTTCTGCCAGTGCACACCATTCGGCAAGGTCATACACATCCATGTCTAGGGGAAGTCCATTCTGGAGACAGTACACGAGCCGGGCATCCATGATGAAGTCCATGCCACCGTGACCACCGACTTCCTTCGCCATTTCACCGTATTTCTTCAAGATGGGATGCTGGTATTTGGTTTCGAGAGCCTGACGGTCTTTGACCGACAGGAAGGAGTGGCTGTTCAGGTTGTCTACCTGCGGCTGTACACCGGCATCCTTCATCTGCGAAGCATCGAGGGCATAGCCTTCAATGGGATATTTGTTGGCGAATCCCCGTGTACCGGTCAGCTGGTAGAGCCGGTTGTAGGGTTGCGGAGTCATCACGTTGTGCTGGATTTCGATGACCTTTCCGTTTTCCGTGCGGATCATGGTGGTCGTGTGGTCTCCGTTGCGGAAGTTCTCACATTTCTCACCCGAATACTTCTCTACGAGTTCCTTACCGTGGACCGACTTCGTGTCCATTGCCACAAGTGTCTTCATGCGGTCTCCGCGGTGGATGTTCAGCACTTGAGCGACGGGTCCCAGGCCGTGCGTGGGGTAGGCATCTCCACGGTGATTCATGTTGTAACGCAGACGCCAGCCGAGTTTGTCATTGGCGTCCGTCTTCCAATAGTAGGGCCAGAAATCATCCAGGTTATGGATGTAAGCTCCCTGCACGCGGAGCACCTCGCCGAAGACACCGTGTTGTGCCATGTTGAGAGAGTTCATTTCAAACCAGTCATAGCAGCAGTTTTCGAGAATCATGCAGTGTTTGCGCGTCTTTTCGCTCAGGTTTACCAGTGCCCAGCATTCCTTGAGGTTCATCGCGGAAGGCACTTCAATCGCTACGTTCTTGCCATTCTCCAGCGCACATTTGGCGATGGGGAAGTGGTGAAGCCAGTCGGCTGCGATGTAGACGAGGTCGATGTCGGGGCGTTTGCACAGTTCCTCGTAGCCTTTTTCACCAGAATAGATGGCAGCGGGAGCGAAATTGGCTTTCCGGAGATAGGACTGACAAGCTTCCGCCCGTGAACGTTCGTAGTCGCAAAGTGCCACGATTTGTGTACCGGGAATATGGGTGAAACGTTCGACGGCACCCGGACCTCTCATGCCGAGTCCGACAAAGCCGACTCTGACTACACCCATCTTGGGGACAGTCAGACCCAGTACGGATTCCTGACCCGCAGGACGTTCAGGTGATTCTACGACGATGGTTCCTTTTTCCCAGTGATAAGGGGTTCCGAATTCCGACACACCCCCGTCGTCCTGCGCGGCGAGGGTCAGGGTGCTGGCACCCATCACAACTCCTAAGAGTACTGATTTCCAATTTTTCATAACAAGGTAGTTTTATAGCATAAAGTAAAAAGTTCTTTTACCGGTACGAAGATGAATTGCCATTCATACGGTCCGGACAAACTTCCATCAAGCTGCGCAGGGCATTGGTGTCCCATGATGTCCGGCATATTGTCCACGAATGTAGGATGATTTTAGGAATAATTCCAACAAACCAGCCTTGTATTTGCTATCTTTTTTCAATCTGATGCGTTTCAATAGAGAATCTTAGTCATTCTTGATGTGGGGTTCTTGTTCGTTTGAAGCGTAAGTTCGGTAGGAAAAATGTGGTTTTGTGGCAAAAGTTCGGTAGGAAAAGTGTTGTTTTAGGGCAAAAGTTCGGTCGAAAAAATGTGGTTTTGTACAAATATGTAATTTAAATTCCGGACGAGCTGACAAGCATTTCATAAATTCTATCTAGAAATACTGATAAATAATGGTTTTACTGTTTTGTGCGGATGATAAGCCGCAAATTTTGCGGTTAGTTGTCTGCAAAACCGTATATTTGCAAAAAGCAGATTGATGATTATTCCCTGAAAACATATGATTTTTGATGGGTATATGCGTTGTTTGGTTGGAACCGTAATGACGATCATGTATTCTTTGTCATAATGCTAAATCTTTATGCCTAGAGTTGCAAAAACTTTGGAATGTAACAAAGCCCCAGCTTGTAAAAGTCGGGGCTTTGTGCATGAAAATTGAGGTGTACTTTTTGATACACCTTCATGTTATTTCAACTGTTCTTCAATGGCATTAATCAACAACTTATCGTAAAGGTTGCGGATAACTATACAACCATTCTGGTCGAGCAGAAGTACAAAAGGTATGCTGTTGATGCCATAATCTTTAGGAGCAGCACCTTTCCATCCTTTCAGCTCCGACATCTGTGGCCATTCCATGGCTTGCTTCTGCAGGGCATTTAACCATGCCTTCTCGGTTGAGTCTAGCGAAATGCTAATCAGGTCAAGTCCTTTGGCATGATAATCCTTATACAGTTCTTTGAAGTAAGGAATCTCCTGAATGCAGGGAGCACACCAAGAAGCCCAAAAAATGAGCAGTGTAATATGTCCCGGCTTGATCAACTCGGAAAGCTTTACCATATTCCCGGCTGGATCGCGTCCGATGATTTCGCGGTAGCGATGTCCTATATTCATTTCCTTTTTCGACTGTAACACTTTCTGTTCGGCCTGTTCACGCTGATTTATCTTTTCTTCGTTCTTCTTCCAAATGGCCGGATCAATTCGTGCCTTCATATATTCCAGATAGTCTTTTTCATACATCGTGACTGGATATTTGAAAAAGAAATAAATACCTACCGGATTCTGGATATTTTCCTTAGCAAAGCTTTCCTGTTTCTTCTTGTAATTGGTATACAAAGAAGCAATCAGGTTGTTGAACTCTTCATTTTCCTTTGTTGAAAGTACGCCGTTCTCAGCATCTGTGCGTAACTGTCTTTCGGCAAGAATCTCATTGGTCTTCTGACGGATATTTCTGTTTTCGCTTAATAATATCTCATTATAACGGTCGTTCAGCGGAGTACCTGTAATAACAACTCCGAGTGAATCATATTTCATTACGATTGTTCCGTTTTCGAGAATCACGTCCTGATTAGTAGCAGATATCCAATCGGTTGGTTTTGTATCCAACATCTCAACCGACGCAACCTTCGGAACATCAGTCGTTCCTTCAAACACGAAATGCCCGTTACGAACTATGGTTGAGTCAAGCACCGTTATCTGATCATAATAAATCACGTTGTGTTCAACCAACCGAATTGGACGATTATCATAAGAATTATTACCGGGGAAGGATCCCTCGATGCGAAATGTGGCTTTTTGTGCCTGTGCAAAGCAAAAGGCCATTAATCCTAACAGTAACAGTTGTAGTCTTTTCATATATTTCTTCTCAAAAAAGCTCGTACCTGCTCATTGGGGGGGGGTAAACAGGTACGAGTGTATTTATTTTTCAGCTTTCAGCATTTCAATCACATAGGCAATTTCATCAACCAACTTACTTGGACTGCCTCCGTATCCTTCGACTGTATATCTGACATAACCGTCTTTCAGTATCATCTTGCGAGGAATAGCCATTGAGTTGTTGATCTTGTCCATAGATGAGAATACCATATTCTGTGCTTTTGTTTCCGGGTTTACATTATCGAAAAGCACATTGAAGGTATACTGGCCTTCTTTCATGATTTTTGCAGCCGTAGCTTTGTAGTTATCGCTATTTTCCATAGTGTCGACAAAATAGAACTTCACATCTGGATCGTTGGCATAGCGATCAACAGCCATCTGCATGCCCGGGAATGAACTTCTGCACGGGAAGCACCAAGAAGCCCAGAAGTCAAGAACTACGATTTTATCTTTCCAATCGGCAGACTTCACGATTGACTTGTCCATAGCCTCCATCTGGAACGGTTCGTATGCTTCCTTGATTAATGATTTTTTTAGCTCTTCTTTGAACGCTTCTTTCTCGTCTTCTGGCTTTAGCGATTCGATGTAAGCCTCAAATCCGTCTTCCTTACCGTTGTTCTTTACATACTGCTGTTTTAGAATATCCATCATGATAGGTGTTACGGCGTTACTTTTGAATGCATTTCTGGCAAGTGCATTGATGTCTTTTAAATCGCCCTTAGCCAAAAGGCATTTCAGATGTGTTTCATTAACGGCAGACTCAACATAGCGTCTTGATTCGGAAATCAAAGTAATCTGAGCTAGTGCCTCGTCAACTTTACCTAGGCAATATAATATGTCTGCATAGCTTCCCCTGTACTGATCCAAGTTGCTTAGAGCCCATTCGTCCGATTGATGAGGAGAGTAATCATCTTCAATACAATAGGATTTATCGGTCAGTTTCTTCTCCATCTCGGAAATCAAAGCCTTAGCTACATCATAGTTTACACTGTCGGCCACAGCTTTCTTCATGTGGAAAGGGAATACTGTTGAACGATAAATCTCGGCCAGTGTACGGAAATTGTAGTCGGGAATCATCTGTATCAAGATGTTTCTGTCCTTGTCTGGATAGAAGAAATAAGGAGCCAACCGGCGCACACCATTATAATAGATAAAGGAAGGCCACTCGGGATGTTGTTTCAGATCAGTCACAGGATAGTCTTTTAAGAATTGGCACATATCATCGAAATAGCGGTTCGGATTGCCCATATAAACCTTGTCGAAAGCTTTTCGGCGTATAGTCCATCCGTTCGGATATTTTTCCAGAATCAGGTTCAGCATACTGTCGGCTCTCACAGTATCTTTCAACACATACCGATAAATATTTTCCATTGTTATGTAGTTGTCTTCGGTCTTCGGAGTATCGTCTTGACTTGAAAACGTTGCAAAAATCAGATTGACAGCTTCTCGATAACGGTCACCAGCCTGTTTTTGTACAATATTCATCATGTCAGAAAAGAAATAACTCACATTCTGCAAATGAGCCTGCACTTCTCTTTGGTACCAAAAATACAGTGCCTCTTGATCAATCTCCTGGTAATCCGGACCGAAGTAGCCATATCCAACAAGGTTTACAGATGGCTTACGAAAGACACCCCATGCCAAATATCCACCCGGGAGCGGCTGACCATCCAGACCAACAGTCATATACATGAAACCTTTATCATCATTATTATCTGAAATGTCAACAAATTTACTCCATGTTGACTGGAACTTAAACGCAAGGAATGCACAATTTGACGGGACTACAAACCGTCCCTTCCATACATCACCATCCTTTTGCAGCTCTACATCATCTAATTCCCACTTATAGAAATTGTACATGTATACAAGAACCACAATCTGATCTTTACCTTCCAAAGGTCCTCCTTTCGGAGAATAAACTAGTTCAATAGTAGAACCTGCTATCAGATCTTTAGGAACTCCAGAGAGGCGAGAGGCCTCTACTCCGACCTGTTGTTCTTGTCCGAAAGCAGACCATTGAAAGCAAGCGACGAGCAATAATAAGATTGCTCTATACATTAACTTTTTCATTCTGATTTAGATTTTAATAAAATTGGTTTATTTACGATTTCCTCAATATCAATTCCATATTTCTCTTTCAACCAGTTTTTTACAATTGGTTTCTTTTGTGTTACATAACCTCCCGCATCAAATGTCGAGTTCAGAAAACGACTGTCGAATTCTTCATCCGTCAGCATCATCAGATATTTCACATACTGATTAAATTCGTCGGCCACGGTAATTGTTTGCGGATCCACATATTCCAGCACCCCCACACTGTTATATCCGGAATAAGCATCAATGAAATTTGCGTACCAAAGATTATCCTTGTTGGCTGCTGCTAAAGTATCAAAATCATCCGGGATCTCAATCAATCCATTGTCAATGCCTGATGCTATCAGTGAGGCATTCAGTTCAGCCTTTACGATGGTCAAACTGTCATCATCCAATTCGTTCAGACGTTTGCTGGTAAAACCGAAACCAATGCTCTTGTATCCATTAATGGCACCTATTCCCGGAATGGTATCATGTTCTTCTACCCAGCTCCAGTCGGCTGTATAACCCGAATAATTCCATATTTTCGAAATATTTGAAGCTAGGAAAATGCGATAAGGGAGTAATTCTTTCACAAAATCTTTGTCATACAATTCCAGACAGTTTCTCAGAATGAAATAAATAGCATCTGACACGTAGTCCGTATCACCCTTTTCGCTCATGTATGGCAACTGCGAGGTTACTTCCCAACGAAACTGATTGTCATTGAAGTCATAAATCATATGCGTCCCATATTCATTGTATATGGACAGGATTTCCTTGTCATAATCCGCATCACCTTGCGGAAAAGTCATCATATGATTATTTTCTGAAGGAATCAAATCATCTTCATAGCATGAGCTGAAAGATATTCCTAAACAAAGTCCGATCAGGACAGTTAAATATAGATGTTTCATTTTTGTCAATTTATGGTTTTATACTTATTACATGGCAGAACCTTCCCTGCGCGGACTCAGTTCATTTTGAATCAGATTTGCATTATGTTCCATTGCATTATCCGGCAAAGGGAGGACATAGGAAGGGTCTTTTTCTTTCAAGATGTAACGTGTACTGTTTCCACTCTGGTCAATCAGGATATGTTCAAGCTGTGGCATGCCATATCTACGCAAATCAAACCAGCGGAACCCTTCAAAGCACAACTCTTTTCTACGCTCCTCACGATACAGTTTCTGTAGCTCGTTGACCGGCTGCAGTCTCAACGGTTCGTAATCACGATAGCGCTTTGATAGTAATACATTCAAGTCATTTATAGCGTTTTGTCCGTCCTCTTGGTTCCCTTTCTTATAAAGCTCTATATAAGCCTCGGCACGATTCAGATAAAGCTCGGAAGTACGCCAGGCATATTCCTGCTCGCTACTAAATTTCAGCAACATGTAATTATATGGAAGATATGATGCGGCCTTCATCAGATAAGTACCGATTCGAAGGTCATTGGCTGTATATAAATTGAACAGGCTGGAAGACACATTAAACGGACTTCCCATTAAGCCATATGAACCGGAAATTGCCCGATATCCACCCAAAAAGATAGTTTCTGGGAAGTTTCTCGAAATAACTCCGTTTGTCGGATTTTGGTTATTGTCGATTGTATAATTGTTCAAATCGACCAGCTCCGGGGCTGTTTCCAATGCATAAGTAGCATGTTCAATCACTTTGTTCCAGTTTTCCATATACAGGTACACACGTGAGGCTAGTAGATGAGCGGCTGTATAAGACATACGGAACACGCCACGGCTAATCTTGTCTTGATTAAACAGGTCACATGCTTGTTCAATATCTGCTGCGATCTGGTCATAAACCTCCTTCACTGTATTGCGTGATTTTCCTTCATCAAAAACTTCTGAAGTCAATACCAAAGGAACTCCCAATGCTGTACTCGGATCATGGTCCTTGTCATTATAAGGATAAGCATACAGATTTATCAACTGCAAGTAGTAGAATGCACGCAAGGACAGGGCTTCAGCTCGAACAACTGTTTTGTCTTCATCGGTACCTTGTGAGCCGTCAATATGCTCGTCTACAATATTGCAAGCCATAATCAGTTCATACAGATTCTTGTAAACGTCCTTATTTGAAGATGCATAAGTACCTTCTTCATCCTGAAACGCATAGAAATCGGGCTGCCAGGTATATAGTTCCTGCTGTATTCGGTGAATATCATTCCAAGAGGACGTTGACACACTTTCAATGTCATCATCCATCATATAGGTCAACGGATTTACCGAATTCGTGAAAGTATATCCTTCTCCATTCAACAATTCACGAAAAGCTTCAGTTGTCTTAGGCTCGAACTCGTCCTGTGATACTTCTTCTAGAAAATCACCGCATGATTGTAAGGCGAGTATGCAACTGCCCAACAAAAAAGTATATATTTTATTCATAAACATTAGAAACTTAAGTTTAATGATATAGTATAGGTTTGAGTAATAGGCATTGCTGTAGTTCCTGTTGCAGAAATTTCAGGATCTTGTCCGTCGAGCTTACTGCTACAGAAGGTGAACGGATTGGTTACATTCAATCCCAATGACATGGATGTGAGACCATATTTTTCGATTTGATTATAGGGAAAACTATAAGTCAAGCTCAGATTACGACAGCGAAGGAAATCACCGCTTGCAACACGTAGGTCTGAATAGTTATACATGGTATAAGTATTAGTCGAACGTACCTGAGAATTATAGTTGTAATAAACATTGTAATCATATTCACCGCTAACATTGAATGCCGGAATGTTTGTGAATTTTTCATCACCGGGCTGTTTCCATGCTTTTGCTAGATTAACATTCAGGTTCTGATAAGGTTGTGGCATGAGTGATTCACCTTCAAACAAATAATTCATACGAATTACATTGCCGAACTGAAATGCCCATTGCGTACTCAGTAATAGGTTTTTCCAACGCAAGGTTGTTGAGAAACCACCACTGAATTTCGGATCTTTTGAACCTGAATACACCAACAAGTCTTCAATATTCTTTGATTCACTAGCCTCTTCTGATGTTTTATAGGTATTGGCAAATGTCGCATAGCCGGTTTCAGAATCGACACCGGTGAATTTCCATGAATAAATGGCATTTACCGGTTTACCGTTTTCGTAAGCGTTTCCTGACAGGTAGTCATTTACCGTATATTCACTCTTGATAGCGTTGGTTACTTCGTTGTCGTTCTTTGACCAAATTGGAGAAATAGTCCATTCCCAATCTTTCGTGCGGATTGGAATAAAAGTCATTGATAATTCAACACCACGGTTTGTCAGGTCGGCACCATTACGATAAATCTGCTCCACACCATATTCCAGACCTACAGGAAGCTGGAATAACACATCGGTACTTTTTTTCCAATAGTAGTCCAAACAAGCCATTATACGGTTGTCTAACAGCGAGAATTCCAGACCGAGGTTTACGGTATGCGTCTTTTCCCAGCGAAGATTTGGATAGGGTAAACGGCTTATTTGCAAAACATACTCGCCAGACCATCGGTTAATGGTGGTACTTGGATAGCTAACTACCAGATTCGGACCGACTGAAGTTGGAATGTTTCCTTGCATACCATATGAAGCACGAAGACTCAAATCATTGACAAACTGAGGCATCCCATCTTCTTCAGCAATGTTCCAACGTCCAGCCAAGCTCCAAATAGGCAAGAAGCGGTTGTTTGTATACTGCCCGAAACGGTTTGAAGCATCCATACGTACATTTCCGTTCAGAATATATTTACCCTTATAGCTGTATGATAAAGTAGCAAATCCAGAAAGTGTGTTACTTAAAGTATTGGTAATGGTCGCATGGTGTTTGTCGAGCGACGATGTATAGATATCAGTTGATCCCGAAACATGATTGTTATATTCGTGGTTGACCTTGTTTCCACGATTGGGGGAATAACCGTATTCCTGTTCTTTCAAACCCTCATATTGGGTTGAACGCGCTTCATAACCCAACATGGCATTGATAACGTGATCGTCTCTAAAAACAGTATTATAATTCAAAGAGAAACGTGCCGTCCACGATTCCTGGTCCTGATTGCTGTCAATCAAGATGCCTCCCTTGGGCAATTTGGAAGCTAGTTCGTCGGCACTTCCCGGAAGAACAGAGCCATAATCATACCCACGGATACCGGCAATGTAATAAGACTGTTCGTCGGCCCATTGACGTTGATTCGTATTCGCGTATCTGAAGCTAAATAAAGCCTCGGCTGAAAGACCTTTCAAAATATTTGCCGAGAGATTCATTTGCGCATTCATGTCTCTTACATTGGTAACGTTAGAAGTGTGATTAATTTCATTAAAGATATTATATTTTAATGTGTAGTTATTTTTTGTTCCTTCTACGCGAGTTTCACTCATTTCATAAAATTCATCTGGATCTAATGCGCGAGAAGTATATAGAGCATAATCAAAAGGATTGACCATGTAGAATCCGGTCGATTTACGATCTGAATAAGAAAGTTGTGTGCCAACATTCAGGAATTTCCATAAATGAGTATTCAAATTCATTTTGAAGTTATAACGTTTCATGTTATCACCTTTCACAGTTCCTTTATTGTCTGAATACCCTAATGATACATAATAAGTGGTACTACTTGTTCCGCCGGAAATATTCAAGTTATAATCCTGGTTTAATGAGTTCTGGCAAAGTAAATCAAACCAATCGGTATTTCGCATTTCCAACTCACTAACGCGTGCTGCAAATTCATCATCAGTGATTTCTTTATTTAATAAAGCAAATAAAGCACCTTCGTATCCAGTATCATAAGGCTCTATATCAAATAAATATCCGTTGGAAACCATATCTTTTGACACCCCGATACGTTGTTTTGAATTCATCATCTTATAATCTTCATAAGTAGGGCGTGATGTGAGTCCCCATGAAGAAGAAAAATTCACACTCGTCTTCCCCTCACGCCCTTTCTTTGTTGTTACTACAATAACACCGTTAGCCGCACGAGTTCCGTAGATGGCTGTTGCTGAAGCATCCTTCAAAAACGTGATTGATTCAATATCGTGCGGGTTTAATCCGGTAATAGCATTTCCCAATAAACTTATGCTTGCATTTTCATTTACCTGATCTAAGGATGAGTTGCCTCTCAAAATGGCATTAACTTCATCATTGGTAATATCGACAGTTTCTTCCCAAATTACGCCATCAATTACCCATACTGGAGCAGCATCCCCATGGATTGTAGCTGAGCCACGCATACGGATTTTCGGTGCCTCATTTGGAGAACCGGATGAAGCCATCACGGTCAATCCCGAAACGGTCCCTTGCAACATACCCGAAAGAGTCGGTACGTTCGGAATCATAATGTCATCAGCATTTAGGGTTGTTGTTGCACTGGCTGACAAACGTTTGTCTATTTTGCTGTATCCATTGACAACGATTTCGCTCAAATCTGTTTTCGCAGGATACATTGTAATTTCTTTTCCAATTTGCGATGCTTTCAGTACCAATGGTTCATAACCTAAATATGAAATTCTAATATGAGAACTTTCGGAGGGAACACGCAAAGAGAAATAGCCGTTTATATCGGTTGTGGTTCCTACCTGATTCTCCAAAATCTGAATATTTGCTCCAATCAAGACTTCATCTGTTTCATCAACAACACAACTTGAAATCTGTATAGCCTGTCCTTTAATCGGATGACTGACTTTTACCGGATGGGCATTATATATCAATATCTGACGCTGAGAAATCTTATAAGAAAGCCCCGTATTATGTAACAGTTTCTTCATGATATGATCAATTGATTTCTCTTTCATGTCTATACTGACCACCTTTTGCAACAAATGCTCTTTTACCTCTTCATCATATAAAAATACACATTTAGTTTCTTTCTCTATGATATTCAGTATTTCTGCTATGGTCTTTTCACGCACTACAACACTTATTCTCTCTGTATTTTGTGCCTGCACTACAGAAGTAGATGTTCCTAAACACATCAAGAACATGCACAATAGCCTTATCCGCAGCCAAATGGAGTCCCTATCCAATCGTCCTCCAAGTAGTTCTCTCAAATAATCTGTCTTTTTCATACTCTTGTACGATTTCTATTTATAAATTAATTAGTTTGTATATTGAATCTATTATCCTATCTGTTTGAATTTCTCTCACTTACTTTAAACTTACAATAATCTTATTATCCCGCGTTTCATATTTAATTGGTGACAAAACGGATATATTATCCAATACATTCTCGATGTGTTCTTCTAATACTAACTTGCCATAGAACTGAACCTGACATACATCAATGTTGCATATAAGGTCGACTGCATATTGTTGTGACAAGCGTACTAGGACTTCCGGCAGACTTTCTCCGTTGAAATAAAGTATATTATCTTTCCATGAAACATATTTATAGGGATCTACCTCCTGAATAAAGGTACCCCCCTTATCTATTCCAAACATTTGGGACGGCTTTAAACAAGAAGTCTGTCCTGACGGAGTGTGAACCTGCACTGAACCTTCTATCAATACAACATATTGGGATTTATCAATCGACGACGAAACGCCAAACTTTGTCCCCAACACTTCTACATCAAATTGAGGAGTTGATACAATAAAAGGTTTATCTGGATCTTTGGCTACTTCTAGATACACTTCACCATTAACCTTTAAATGACGTTCCGTTCCTGTGAAAACTGCTGGAAACTCTATTGCTGAATTTGAGTTTATCCATACTAGAGTACCATCACTCAACCGGATAGACACTTTCTTACCTTTAGGAACAACCAGTTTCTGATTACTTTCAGTAACTTCTTCCCGGTTATTCAAATCATGGTGTTCTCCATTGATTTCTATATCACCTTGGCGACCATAAACAATCTCGGAAGAATCTGACATGGATATTACCTGATTATTACCAGATATGAGTTGGATATTTTGGTCATCCGGAACCACGTACTTCGAAGAAGCAACAAATGAATCAGAGGATACAAACCGAGGTACAGCTAAAAACAATACAGCAATCAGTACTGACGCCGCTACTCCCCAAGCAGCATATGTTCTTTTCTTTTTTTCCTTGCGTTTCTGCTGACGGATAAAGCTGAGCAAACGCAATGTATTGTTCTTTTTATCAGCTTCTGAAGATAATCTATAATTCAAACGTACAGAACGGACAAGCTGAATAGCCCGTTGCACATCTCCTGTCTTTTCAGGATGTTGCTCGCAGAATTCTTTCCAAAACTCTGTGTTTTCTTCATCCGGGAGCAAGCACCACTGAAGGAAATATACGTCCGTCGCAAAATCCTTGGCTTGGAAATCTACATAATTCTTACTTGTATGTTTATTCTGCATATTATGATTCTCTATCTTTTTCTTACAAAGACAGAGCAATCATAATAATATCATCACTTTTTGAAGACAAAATGCAATTACAACCTAATTTTTAACAAATGAAAACAGAATCGGCCATATCAAGCTTGGGATGCTGGAATTCCGAAGTTGTTTAATGGCTTTAAACACCAGATTACGTACTGAGGGAACAGTCATATTCATCAACTCTGCAATTTCTTCATAATCCAAGTCCTCAATGTAACGAAGATAAATGGCTTCACGTTGCCGTCCGGTCAACTCATCAAGATAAGACTGGATTTTCTTTTGAATTGCAACCCTATCCTCTGCCTCTATTAAATCGTCCAGAATTGTCACATCCGTATAAAAGTCCTCATTCTCCACATCTATGAAATTCTGTGTTTTGGATGCCTGAAAAACATTCAGCAAACGGTTCTTCAAAGCGCGAAGCAAATAAAACTTCAAATTGTTGATCCCATTAATCTTTGAGTGATTTAAATAGAGATTGCAGAATACCTCTTGCATGGAATCTTCAATGTCTTCTTTTGCAAACCCTAATCCAGTTCCATAAGAATACAACAAATCGGCATACTGGTTATACAATAAAGCAAAAGCGAGTTCTTCACCTCTTTGTAAACCGTTTAATAGACCTGTCTTATCTATAAACAATGAATTCGATTTCAATGTATATTCCATTTATAGGTTATGAGTCTTCGTTCTGCTGACAAAATTATAAAATATATCATAAGACTAAATACTCAAGTTATAGATTTAATAATTGGGAGTCAGAACTTATGCTTTGAGGGTAGCCAACCTCCTGTCATTGCCAATAATCTGACTTGTCAACTCATTGGATTCTGTTGGATAAATTCCGTTACTACAATCATGACTTCGCTTGCTGCCCGAGAAAATACTCAAGGCTCCAACGCATTGAGTAGGTTTCTAGGAATGCGTGAATTTGAGGTTTATGTCAGTTGTCAGACTACCTTGTGAAGCCTTCCTACACGACAGACTTATTTGAGTTCAACCATCACTGTTTGGGAGATTCTGCAATGCCGTGAGCAGCATTATTCCTTCATCTTATGTAGGATACTATTAGTCCTATGATGTAAGTTCGGTCGGAAAAATGTGGTTTTAGGGTGAAAGTTCGGTAGAAAAAATGTATTTTTGCATGAAATGTATGATTAACTCATTGTGTATTAGTATGTATAGGAATATTATAGAACGGCTTAGAAAATGGAAGGATAAAAAGGATCGCAAACCTCTTATTCTGGCAGGTGCACGTCAGGTTGGCAAGACCTATATTCTGAAGCGATTTGGTGAAGAAGAATTTGCGAATGTGGCTTACATCAATTGTGAAGATAATGTCCTGGCAAAGAACCTTTTTATGGAGGATTATAATATGCAGCGTATAATTCTTGCAATTGGTGCCATCACAGGACAAAGTATAGAACCTGGTAGGACTCTGATTATCCTTGACGAAATACAAGAATCGCCACGTGGGCTGTCCGTTCTGAAATATTTTTGTGAGAAAGCACCTCAGTATCATGTCGCTGTCGCAGGGTCCCTGCTGGGAATTACTATGCACAAAGGAGAGTCATTCCCCGTTGGCAAGGTAGATGTTTTGCATATTTATCCAATGACGTTTGACGAATTCTTATTGGCTAAAGGCAAGCGGCAGCTGTTCGATATTCTCCGTTCCAAGGATTGGATGACGTTGAAGCTCCTGAAGAGTGAGTATATCAGAATCTTGCGCGAGTACTATTTTGTAGGGGGAATGCCTGAAGCGGTCAAGATGTTTGTGGATACGAACGATGCCATTGCTGTGAGAGAAATCCAAAATAATATTCTTTATACCTATCAAAAAGACATATCAAAGCATGTGCCTGTTTCCGAGTCTAATCGCATTAATATGGTGTGGCAATCCATGCCCTCGCAGTTGGTAAAAGAAAACAAGAAGTTTATTTACGGTGTAGCAAAACCGGGAGGACGTGCAAAAGACTTTGAAGTCGCTATTCAGTGGCTGATGGATGCAGGATTAGTTTATAAGGTCGAAAGAGTCAATGAGGCTAAGATGCCTCTGAAGTTTTATGTAGATATGTCCAGTTTTAAACTTTTCCTTTTGGACTGTGGCTTGTTGGGCGCCATGAGTGAAACACCTCCTGAGCTATTGTTGGTATCGGAAAATGGCATGGAGGAGTCCAAGGGGGCTTTTACTGAAAACTATCTGATGAGTCAGTTGGTGGCCACGGCTGATACTTCGGTCTTTTATTATAGCAACAATGCAAAGTTGGAGATTGACTTCTTGATTCAGCATGGGAATGCAATTGTTCCGATAGAAGCGAAAGCGGAAGAAAATCTCCGTTCAAAGTCACTTTCTACTTTTGTGGCTTCTCATCCGGATATGCATGGACTGCGTTTTTCGATGTCCGACTATCGTGAGCAAGATTGGGTGACCAATGTCCCACTCTATGCGGTGACTTCCTATTTTCTGGATGATTAGGAGAGACGTTGTCAATTTGTCAAAGTGTCAAACGAATCGCTTGAGAATGGCCTTCCTTGCACCAAAATACGGCTTGATGGATTTTTTTGAATTTTCAGGCGATTCGCAAAATGCAGACTGATGCTGATTGGCTTTCCTGAATGTGATTCTGATTGAAATATGGTTCTTGAAATGAAATATTGCTTGTTTGAGATGGAGAATGTTGGCTGAATGATAGTTTTCAAAAGATGCATCCGTCGTACAAACTAGAGGTGAATGTTTGTAAACAAATGTATTGAAAATGCAAAATCGGACTTTTGAGAGACAAACACAAGTGTTCGGCTGACGAAACAATATTGTTTGGGTCGTCAAACAATATTGTTTCACGTGTCAAACACTTGTGTTTGGTTTCTCAAACAATATTGTTTGAGTGCATAAACATGCAAGCTTGGGGTTTCTTTGGAATATATATGCGCCCGGGGTTGCATGGATATTCTTAAAATAACCTACTTTGGTCGATTTTTCAAAAAGGCGCGTTAGCTGAAAGAGGCACTTTGGGTGATTCTGTCAAGAGAAGAGGCGGGAATGCTGTCATTCTGATATTCTCAGGGTGGGGTGCAGGTATGGTCAATTCAACGGGAATGTCTATTTTTGCGGGAAACAAATACCGACCTTCTATGAAACAAGCAGATGATTCCCGTGCAGCCTTGTGCCTGCAATTCTTACGTGATATAGCCGTACACAACAACCGCGAGTGGTTTCACGAACACCGCGGGGAGTATGATGCCGCCCGTGCAGCCTTCGAGAGTATGGTGGCTGAACTGATTGCCCGCATCACCGTGTTTGACCCGGCCGTGCAATACCTCGGTGTGGGGGATTGTACCTATCGTTTTTACCGTGACACCCGTTTCTCTCCGGACAAGTCTCCCTATAAACGTCATTTTGGCGCTTATATCAATGCCAAGGGGAAGAAGGCGTTCCAGGGTGGCTACTATTTCCACCTGGAGCCTGAAAACTGCATGCTTGCCGGCGGGTCATACTGTCTGCCGTCAGACGTGCTGCGTGCCGTGCGTCAGAGTGTCTGTGAGCAGCCCGAGGAATTTCATGCCATCGTCGGGTCTGATCCGTTCCACACGTTGTTTCCCGTCATCGGCGAGACGCATGTGAAAACAGTCCCCAAGGGTTTCCCGAAGGATTTCCCTTATCCGGAGTACATCCGTTGCAAGGACTATTCGTGTTTTCATCCTGTCCCCGAGTCCTTTTTTACTTCTGCGGACTGGCTGGAACGTTCCGCTGAGGTCTTTCAGGTGATGAAGCCCTTCCTGGATTTTGTGAATGCTGCGATTGATGAGGCGGTCTGATGACCGGATAAAAGAAATGACGCAGGACGTCATGGATTTCAGTTCCATGTCATCCTGCGTCAGGTATACAGGGACGGCCCGTCAGTCGGCGAGCCGATGGGAAAGTGTCAGACCTTCTTCGGCGTGTTTGCCAGGGTTGCCACGAGGAAGTCATAGAACTTCTTCACGGTCGGGATCAATACACGTTCGTCGGGTGAGTGGGGTGAACGGAGTGTCGGTCCGAATGAAATCATGTCCAGACCGGGAATGATGGCACCGATGATGCCACACTCCAATCCTGCATGCACGACCTTCACGGCAGGCTCTGCTCCGAACTGCTCTTCGTATGATTTTACCATCGCCTTGAGGATGGGAGACTCTACGTCAGGATTCCAACCGGAGTAGCTTCCGCTCATCTCGACTTTCATGCCTGCCATGGAGAAACAGCTTTCGAGCGAAGTGGCAAGGTATTCCTTCATGGATTCCGAAGAGCTGCGCACCAGGAGGCAGAATTGTGCCTGACCTCCGTCAATGGTAACGATGGAGAGGTTGGACGATGTCTCTACGGTGTCGGGGATGGTCGGAATCATGCGGCAAACACCGTTCTGGCAGGCATAGATGGCATCCACGAGGTTGTCCTGAATCTCTTCGGGCACAACTCCCTTCGGCAATTCTGTACGTTCGGCCTTGAAGGTGATGGGTGTCTCTATGGCATGATATTCTTCGTTGAAGAGTGCTTCATACTCTTTCACCAGCTCCAGCAATTCGTCGACGTTCTCAGCAGGCAGCGTCAGCACGGCATCTGCTTCGCGGGGAATGGCATTGCGCATGTTGCCGCCCTTCCAGCTTGCCAGGCGTGCTTCATATTCAGCGATGGCTTCACGGACGAAACGTACCAGCAACTTGTTGGCATTGGCACGGCCCTGATTGATTTCCAGACCGGAGTGTCCGCCACGCAGCCCTTTGAGGGTCAGTTTGATGGCCACGTCTTCCGGGTCTACCTCAGCTTCCTTGTATTGCAAGGTGGCTGTCACATCCACTCCACCGGCACAACCGATGTAGAGTTCGCCCTCGTCTTCCGAATCCAGGTTCAGGAGAATCTCTCCCTTCAGGCTTCCGGGTTTCAGACCGAATGCACCGAACATGCCGGTTTCCTCATCAGCCGTGATGAGAGCCTCCAACGGACCGTGCTTCAGCGTCTTGTCTTCCATTACGGCCATGATGGCTGCAACACCCATACCGTTGTCCGAACCCAGTGTCGTGCCACGGGCTTTCACCCATTCGCCGTCGATGTAGGTCTCGATCGGGTCTTTCTCAAAATCGTGCACGGTGTCGTTGTTCTTCTGGGGAACCATGTCCATGTGTGCCTGGAGAATCACGCCTTTGCAGTCTTCCATACCGGGAGTGGCAGGCTTGCGCATGATGATGTTGCCGGCTTCATCCTTGACAGCCTCGACACCTGCGCTCTTTGCAAAGTCGAGTAAGAACTGCTGAACCGGTGCCAGGAAACCCGAAGGACGGGGAACACGGGTCAGTCCGTAGAAATGTTTCCACACATTCTGTGGAGCTAATGACAAAATTGTACTCATGTGTTTTAAGGTTTAAATGTATGGCTTGACGAATCGGAGAACTGTCAAAATGATAGCAGACGGTCCTCCTTTCCGCTCGAATTACTTCTTGTTGGTAAACGCAAGTATGGCTAATCCATAAACGCCTAACAAAATTATCAATAAAGTTTGGATTCCATGCACAATCAGTGCAAAAATTCCTGCATTTTCCCAACTTACGCCATAAAGGCTCATCATGGAGATGATGGCAAAGTGCCACGGACCGGCTCCATTGGGGGTAGGTACAAGCACGGCGATACTGCCTGCCACGAACATGGCAAGTCCTGCCACCCAACCCAGGTGGGCGGAAAAGTCGAAACAGTAGAATGCCAGGTAGAAGTGGAGGAAATAGCAGAGCCAGATGGCTACCGTATAGAAGATGAACAGTGGCAGGTTCTTCACCTTGCGCAGCGAGAGCACTCCCTCCCAGACGTTGTACATGATGCCCTTGATGCGTCCGAAGAAAGCCAGCTTGCGCACCAGGAAATAGAGGAGAAGGAGGAAGGCCAGCACCGATACGCCGACTATATATAATATAGGTGAAGAAAGGGCTTCGCTGATGGAGCTGAAGTTGCTGCCCGTCTTGGCAAAGAAGGCATCGAAGATGTGTATGTTGAGCAGCAGGGTAGCCCCGATGATGAGCAGGACGCAGAGCGAGTCGATGAGCCGTTCGGTGACCACTGTCCCCAGGGCTTTGGAGAACGAGACCCCGTCATACTTCGAGAGGATGCCGCAACGCGAAATCTCTCCCAGTCGGGGGATAATCATGTTGCTGGCATAGGACACGAAGATGGCGTTGACACAGTTGTTCATCCGGGCATGTTCCCCCATCGGTTCCAACGTCTGCCTCCACCGCCATCCGCGCAACACATGGCTCAGGATACCGAAAAGGAGCGAGACCGTCATCCAGAACCAGTCGAGGTTCCACAGGTAATCGCCCACACGGGAAAGGTCAAAGTCGCGGTAAGTACGGTAGAGGATGGCGCCTCCCAGCACGAACGGGAATACAATCTTCAGGCAGGTATTTAGTATCTTTTTCAACAGTTGTTATCTTAATTTTATGTGAATCTATGTACCTTTGCGTGTTGCAAATTGATGCAAAGATATAAGGATAGAGACAAACCACATACAAAACTACCATAAAATAAGGCTATGAGATTGGTGAAACCTAAAAAATTCCTGGGACAGCATTTTCTGAAAGACTTAACCATCGCACAAGATATTGCCGACACGGTCGATGCTTGTCCCGACATTCCCATTCTCGAGGTAGGACCCGGCATGGGCGTGCTGACACAGTTCCTCCTGCCCAAGCAACGACCGGTCAAGGTGGTGGAGCTGGATTATGAGTCGGTGGCTTACCTGCACGAGAACTTCCCGGCGCTGGAGGGCAACATCATCGAGTGCGACTTCCTGAAGATGGATTTGCGGGAACTGTTCGACGGTCGTCCTTTCGTCCTGACAGGCAACTACCCCTACAACATCTCCAGTCAGATATTTTTCAAGATGCTCGACTACAAGGACCTCATCCCCTGCTGCACAGGCATGATACAGAAAGAGGTCGCAGAGCGCATCGCGGCAGGACCAGGCAGCAAGACCTATGGCATCCTGAGCGTGCTCATCCAGGCATGGTATCGGGTGGAATATCTTTTCACCGTACACGAGCATGTGTTCAATCCGCCTCCCAAGGTGAAGAGTGCCGTCATTCGTATGACGCGCAATGAAACCACCTCGCTGGGATGCGACGAGAGACTCTTCAAACAGATAGTGAAAACGACTTTCAACCAACGCCGCAAGACACTGCGCAACTCCATCAAGCCGATTCTGGGCAAGGACCATCCGCTCTGTGCCGACGAACTGTTCAACAAGCGTCCCGAGCAACTGTCCGTAGCAGACTTCATCGGACTGACCAACCGGGTGGCGCAGGCTTTGGCTGAAACTTCGACGGAGAAAGAAGCATAACCATCATGGAAATAGAGAAAGACTTCATTCACGAAATCAGCGAACTCATCGAGCAGAAAGATGCGGTACAGCTGAAAGAGCGGCTGGCCGACCTTCACCCTGCCGACCTTGCCGAGCTGTGCAGTGAGCTGGATACCGACGAGGCACGTTTCATCTTCCATCAGCTGGACAACGAGAAGGCTGCCGACGTGCTCATCGAGATGGACGAGGACGCCCGTAAGAAATATCTGGACATCCTCCCGTCGGAAACCATTGCCAAGCGTTTCGTCGACTACATGGACTCTGATGATGCCGTCGACATCATCCGCGACATGGACGAAGACAAGCAGGAAGAGGTCCTCTCGCACATTGAGGACATCGAGCAGGCAGGGGACATCGTCGACCTGTTGAAATATGACGAGGACACTGCCGGCGGTCTCATGGGTACGGAGATGGTCACCGTCAACGAGAACTGGAGTATGCCCGAATGTCTGCGTGAGATGAGGCTGCAGGCAGAGGAGATGGACGAGATTTATTATGTCTATGTCATTGACGACGATGAACGCCTGCGCGGTGTGTTCCCACTGAAGAAGATGATTACCAGTCCTTCGGTGTCGAAGGTGAAGCACGTGATGAAGAAGGACCCCGTGTCGGTGCATGTCGACACGCCTGTCGAGGAGGTGGTGCAGATTATCGAGAAGTATGACCTCGTGGCTGTTCCCGTGGTCGACAGCATCGGACGTCTGGTGGGGCGCATCACTGTCGATGATGTCATGGACGAGGTGCGCGAACAGGCGGAACGTGACTACCAGTTGGCTTCCGGTCTCTCGCAGGATGTCGAGACACATGACAGCGTGTTCCGTCAGACTAGTGCCCGTCTTCCCTGGTTGCTCATCGGTATGATTGGAGGTATCTGCAACTCGTTGATACTTGGAAATTTCGACAGCGTGTTTGCTGCCCATCCCGAAATGGCACTTTACATCCCCCTCATCGGTGGTACGGGCGGAAACGTCGGTACACAGTCCTCGGCGCTCGTCGTGCAGGGATTGGCGAACAGTTCGCTCGATGCAGGACGGACGTTTGAGCAAATCGCGAAGGAGGCTGTCGTGGCACTGATCAATGCTACCATCATATCCATGCTGGTCTATATCTACAACTTCGTACGGTTCGGAGCCACCAGCACCGTGACCTATTCGGTCTCCATCAGCCTGTTCTGTGTGGTCATGTTCGCCTCCATCTTCGGCACACTTGTCCCCATGACCCTGGAGAAGCTGAAGATTGACCCCGCCATCGCCACCGGACCCTTCATTTCCATTACAAACGACATCATTGGCATGATGATTTACATGGGAGTGACTGAATTATTGGCCTAAACCGCAAAAAACCTAAGTTTTTGTTATGATATAAAAAGATTATTGCTTTAATTTGTCGTTATTATTCGACTGAAGTTTTGCCTGTGCCCGACAGAGTCGGTTGACAAGCAGCCATCGGACGCTCCAGTTGCCGTCCGTGCAGGTTTGTTGACTGACAGGTTTGAGCACCGGCCAAGCTTAACTAACCACAGTGGGAAGAAGGATCCCGATAACTAAAAACGTTTTTCAACAATGACGGACTCTCTTAATACCAATGCCGCTCTGCAACCAGAGGAATTGGAAGAACACACAAGACAAGCAGCTCCCGAAGAAACTCCCCAAACCGAGAATCTCGACACTGCGGATATGGAAAATGAAAAAGCAGCGACCTATGAACTGAAATCATCCAAAGCCGAAGTGATTGAACGTTTGAAAGAACTGGCTCAGGACATCGAGCATGCCGACAAGGCTGAACTGGACTTCCTGAAACAGAACTTTTACAAACTGCATAAGGCTGAGACTGATGCCGCCCGCAAAGCGTTCGTCGAAAACGGAGGAACGGAAGAGGACTTTGTCCCTGCACCCGACCCCGACGAGGAGACCTACAAGGAGGTGATGAAGGACATCAAGGAGAAACGGAATGCGCTGCTGGCACAGCAGGAACAGCTGAAGGAAGAGAACCTTCAGAAGAAGCTTGCCATCATTGAAAAGCTGAAAGAGCTGATAGAGAGTCCTGAAGATGCAAACAAGAGTTATGCAACCTTCAAACAACTGCAACAGGAGTGGAACGACATCAAGCTGGTGCCTGCCAACAAGGTGAATGAACTCTGGCGTAGCTACCAGGTGCAGGTGGAGAAGTTCTATGACATCCTGAAACTGAACAATGAGTTCCGCGAATATGACTTCAAAAAGAATCTCGAGATAAAGACGCACCTCTGTGAGGCTGCCGAACGGCTGGCTGACGAACCGGACGTGGTGTCTGCCTTCCACCAGCTGCAAAAGCTCCATCAGGAGTTCCGCGACACGGGACCTGTGGCGAAAGAGCTGCGGGAGAGTGTCTGGGCACGTTTCAAGGCTGCGTCTACGGCTGTCAACCGTCGGCATCAGCAGCACTTCGAACAGCTGAAGGCCGAAGAACAACACAACCTGGACCAGAAGACGGTCATCTGTGAGATTGTGGAGGCAACGGAGTATGACAAGCTGAAGACTTTCCTCGACTGGGAAAACAAGACCCAGGAAATACTTGCCTTGCAAGCCAAGTGGAAAACCATCGGGTTTGCCCCGCAGAAGATGAACGTCAAAATCTTCGAACGCTTCCGCCGGGCCTGTGATGACTTCTTCAAGCGCAAGGGAGAGTACTTCAAGTTGCTCAAAGAGGAGTTACTCAACAACCTTGCCAAGAAAAAGGCACTCTGCGAACAGGCTGAGGCCTTGAAGGACAGCACTGACTGGAAGGAGACCGGTGACAAGCTGACGCGTCTGCAAAAAGAGTGGAAGACCATCGGTCCCGTACAGAAGAAATATTCGGATGCCGTATGGAAGCGCTTCATCTCTGCCTGTGACTATTTCTTTGAGCAGAAGAAGCGTGCCACCTCGTCCCAGCATTCTGCCGAACTGGATAACCTGGAGACGAAGCGGGGTATCCTGGCACGTCTGAAGGCGCTCGTGGAACAGCCCGATGATGAAAATACGGAAAAGACCGTCCGCGATGCCATCAAGGAATGGAACAATACGGGACATGTGCCTTTCCGTGACAAAGACAAGCTCTACAAGGAGTTCCACAAGCTGGTCGATGAACTGTTTGACCGACTCAACCTGACCGCAGCCCAACGCCGGATGACCAACTTCCGTTCCAACGTAAAGGAAATGGCAGGCAAGGAGGGCAACAGCATGCAGCGTGAGCGCGAACGACTGATTCGTCAGTATGAAGCCAAGAAGAGTGAAATACAGACGTATGAGAACAACTTGGGCTTCCTCACGGCAGCGTCCAAGAAGGGCAACAGCCTGGTCAACGAAATCAATCGCAAGGTCGACAAGCTGAAGGCGGACTTGCAGGTACTGGAAGAGCAAATCCGTACCCTGGAAGACTCCATGAATCAATAAGAACCAATTTGCAATAGTTGTGCACAGCTCCATCGTTAAGGTGGGGCTGTGTTGCTTTTTTGCTATTCCTCATGAGGGGATGCGCGGTGGTATCGGTGAAAATCCATAACTTTGCACTTCCTAACCAATGAAGGAGGAGATGAGTTATGGACTTTGAATTGGTATCTGATTATCAGCCTACCGGTGACCAGCCGGAGGCTATCGCACAACTGACAGAAGGAGTACTGGAGGGAGCACCTGCACAGACCCTGCTGGGAGTGACCGGTTCGGGCAAGACGTTCACCATTGCCAACGTCATCAAGAATGTCAACAAGCCGACGCTTATCCTGAGTCACAACAAGACCCTTGCCGCACAGCTTTACGGCGAGTTCAAGAACTTCTTCCCGCACAATGCGGTGGAATATTACGTTTCCTATTACGACTATTACCAGCCGGAGGCTTATCTGCCTTCGACGGACACGTATATCGAGAAGGACCTTGCCATCAATGACGAGATAGACAAGTTGCGTCTGGCTGCCACGTCGGCTTTGCTCTCCGGACGGAAGGATGTGGTGGTGGTCTCGTCAGTGTCATGCATCTACGGCATGGGCAACCCGGCAGACTTTTACGACAATGTCATCGATGTACGTCGTGGACAGAAAATCGACCGGAACGTCTTCCTGCGCCGGTTGGTCGACAGCCTCTACGTGCGCAACGACATGGACCTGAACCGTGGCAATTTCCGTGTGAAAGGAGATACGGTAGACATCTTCCTGGCATACAGTGACAACCTGTTGCGGGTCGTGTTCTGGGATGATGAGATTGATGCCATCGAGGAAGTAGACCCCGTGAGCGGGCACCGCATCATGGACTATGACGAGTTCCGCATCTATCCGGCAAACCTTTTCATGACAACCAAGGAGAGTACCTTGCGTGCCATCCATCAGATAGAGGACGACCTGACGAAACAGGTGGAATACTTCAAGGAGATAGGCAAGCCTTTCGAAGCCAAACGCCTGTATGAACGTGTGACGTATGACATGGAGATGATTCGTGAGCTGGGTCACTGTTCGGGCATTGAGAACTACTCCCGTTATTTTGACGGACGCGCTGCCGGTACCCGTCCTTACTGTTTGCTGGATTTCTTTCCCGACGACTTCCTCATTGTTATCGATGAGAGCCACGTGAGTGTGCCGCAGATACGTGCCATGTACGGAGGAGACCGTGCCCGTAAGACCAATCTGGTGGATTATGGCTTCCGGCTTCCGGCTGCACTTGACAACCGTCCGCTGAAATTCGAAGAGTTTGAAGAGCTTGCCAAACAAGTCATCTATGTGAGTGCCACTCCGGCAGACTATGAACTGGAGAAGAGCGAGGGAGTCGTGGTGGAGCAGGTAATCCGTCCCACGGGCCTGCTTGACCCGGTCATTGAGGTACGTCCCAGTTTGAACCAGATCGATGACCTGATGGAGGAAATCCAGCAGCGCATCGAGAAAAACGAGCGTGTGCTGGTGACCACGCTGACCAAACGCATGGCGGAGGAACTGACTGACTACCTGGCACGCAACGAGGTACGTTGCAACTATATCCATAGTGATGTCGACACACTGGAACGGGTGAAAATCATGGACGACTTGCGCCGAGGCATCTATGACGTACTCATCGGGGTGAACCTGCTGCGTGAAGGACTGGACCTGCCGGAAGTGTCGCTCGTTGCCATCCTCGATGCGGACAAGGAGGGTTTCCTGCGCAGTCACCGTTCGCTGACGCAGACGGCAGGACGTGCAGCCCGCAATGTCAACGGAAAGGTAATCATGTATGCCGATAAAATCACCGACAGCATGCAACAGACGATTGACGAGACGAATCGTCGGCGTGCCAAGCAGTTGGCATACAATGAGGAACACGGCATCACACCGCAACAAATCAAGAAGGCACGTACCACGGCAGCCCTGTTGGGGGCAGGAGAGGAGACTCAAGCCGATACCCGGGAACCGAAGGCATACGTGGAACCGGACTATGCCAGCATGGCTGCCGATCCTGTGGTGGAGTACATGAGCCGTCCGCAGCTTGAGAAGAGCATCGAGCGTACCCGCAAACTGATGCAGGATGCCGCCAAGAAGCTGGAATTCATCCAGGCAGCCCAATATCGTGACGAACTGCTCAAGCTCGAAGACCTGCTGAAGGAGAAAGCTGACTGAAAGGCCTGAAAACTCCGTCTGCTTCGAAAAAATAGCTTAAAAAAGAAGGGCTTCGTTGGCTTATTCACCGCTTCTCTATAAATTTGCACATTATTTTGAAGTATGATGAAGAAAAGTATAACTGCAATAGCCTTAGTTTCTGCCTGTCTGATGACATCGTGTGGAGATTATAACAAGGTACTCAAGAGCCAGGATTATTCATACCGCTATGAAGCTGCCAAGGAATATTTCTTTAGCGGGCAGTATACCAAAGCCTCTGTGGTGCTGAATGACATGATTGCCATCCTGAAAGGTAGCGGCAAGGCAGAAGAGTCACTCTACATGCTTGCCATGTGTTACTACGGGCAAGGCGACTGGCTGGAGGCTTCTTCAACGTTTAAAAAATACTACACGACGTATCCGCGTGGCGAGTTTGCCGAGCTGGCACGTTTCTACACTTGCAAGTCACTCTATAATGATACCCCCGAGCCTCGTCTGGACCAGACCAGTACGTTTGAAGCCATCAATGAAATCCAGGTGTTCTGCGAGTATTATCCGAGCAGTGTCTACAAGGATGAGGCACAGCGGATGATGTTCGAGTTGCAGGACAAGCTGGTGGAGAAAGAATATCTCTCGGCGCGTCTGTACTATAACCTGGGCAACTACATGGGCAACAACTACCGTTCGTGTGTCATCACGGCGCAGAATGCCTTGCAGGACTTCCCGTATGCAAAACGTCGCGAGGACCTTTCTTACCTGGTGTTCCTGGCGAAGTACAAAATGGCGAGCGAGAGTGTCGTCGAGAAGCGGGAAGAGCGTTATCGCGACGTGGTTGACGAGTATTATGCCTTCAAGAATGAATTCCCTGAAAGCAAGTACCTGAAGGACGTCGACAAGATGTTCAACGAAGCGAACAAACATATCAAAGACTAGTCATTGTATATAATAAGGAATAGAAGAATTATGGATTACAGAAAAACGAATGCGCCCACCACTACGGTGACACGCGACTTGATGGAACTGTGTGAGGACACAGGCAACATTTACGAAACGGTGGTTATCATCGGTAAGCGTGCCAACCAGATTAGTGTTGAAATCAAGAACGACCTTTCGAAGAAGCTTCAGGAGTTTGCTTCTTACAACGACAGCATGGACGAGGTGTCTGAGAACAGGGAGCAGATCGAGATTTCGCGTTACTATGAGAAATTGCCGAAGCCGACGCTGATTGCTACGCAAGAGTATATCGAGGGCAAGGTGTATTTCAGAAATCCTGCTAAGGAGAAAGAGAAACTGCAGTAAGTATGATTCAGCGTATACAAAGTGCTTATCTGTTGCTGGTCGTGGTACTGATGGGTGTGACCATGAGCATGCCGTTGGGGCTTTATGTCGGGCAGGACGGCAGTCTGTTGTCTTTCTATGCTTATGGTCTGGAGCTTGCCGGGGCAGGACATGACGGTTCATGCTGGGGTATCTTTGCCATTGCATTGCTCGCTGCCATCATTGCTTTCGCGACCATCTTTCTGTATAAGAACCGTAAGTTACAGGTACGCCTGACAATCTTCAACATCTTGGTCACGTTGGGCTGGTATGCGACGTTTGCTGCCTTCCTGATGGCGTACAATGAGCAGTTGGCAGGCGCCACTTTCCATTGTGGTACCGGAGCGGTTCTTCCACTGGTTGCCATTATTCTTGACTTGCTCGCCATCCGTGGCATCCGCAAGGACGAGCGTCTGGTGCGAGCTGCCGACCGTCTGAGGTAATCGGATTATATTAGATAGTATTCGAATAGAGGCTGTGTCACGTTTTTTGTGGCACAGCCTTTTTGGGTTATCGTCCTCTGGACATTTGCGTTTAATCGGACAAATACAAGTCCTTGCCCGATCAAGCTCTTGTGCCTGGCAAATCAATCACTTGTTTTCAATCCGTCGGACAATTGTATTTGCTTGGTGAATGGTCGTCTACCGTGATTTTATATAGTATCGGACGTTTCCGCAAAGATAGTGATTGTCCGGGACCAGGGCATAAAAGAAGCAGGGAAAGAAACCGGGGGTGTCGGCTTCTTTCCCTGCTCAAGTCTCTTACACGTTCACAGAGTAAACCGTATCGGGCTTACCAGATGTTGACCCGCTTGTCCTTCGGGATATAGAGCGGATCGTTCTCGGTAATGTGGAACGCATCATACCACGCGTCGATGTGCGGCAGCGCACCGTTCACACGCCATTCGCCCAGAGAGTGCGGGTCGCTCTTCGTCAGGTTGCGGATGGCCTCTTCGCGGATGTTGTTCGCCCACAGACGGGCATAAGCCAGGAAGAAGCGTTGGTCAGCCGTGAAGCCTTCCTTGTCTGCCAACGGAGCATCCTTCGTTGCATTCTTATAAGCCTGGAAGGCGACGTTCAGACCGCCGTGGTCGGCAATGTTCTCGCCCAATGTCAGCTGTCCGTTTGCCTTCAGGTCGGGGAGGACGTTGATGTTGTTGAAGAAGTCCACCATCACCTGTGCACGGGCATTGAACTTCTCGGCATCACCTTCAGCCCACCAGTCCATGAAGTTGCCGTCCTTGTTGAACTGACGTCCCTGGTCGTCGAATCCGTGAGTCATCTCGTGTCCGATGACTACGCCGATGGCGCCGTAGTTGTAGGCATCGTCGGCTGCCATGTCAAAGAACGGCGGTTGCAGGATGCCGGCAGGGAAACAGATTTCGTTGGTCGTCGGGTTGTAATAGGCATTGATGGTCTGCGGAGTCATCTGCCATTCATCGCGGTCCACCGGTTTGTTATACTTGTCGGCAATCATCTTGCGCCATCCGAACATGCTGGCACGTTGTGCGTTCACCCAGTAGCTGGACGACTTGTCGATGGTCAGGTCGGTGTAGTCCGTCCATTTGTCGGGATAACCAATCTTCACGTAGAAGGCATCGAGCTTCTCGAAAGCACGTGCCTTGGTGCTGTCGCTCATCCACTCCTGAGCCTGGATGCGTTCCTTGAGGGAGGTCTGCAGGTTCTTCACGAGAGCAAGCATTCGCTCTTTAGCTTCCACGGGGAAGTATTTCTTCACGTACATCTGTCCCAAGCCTTCACCCAGACAAGCCTCGACGGTGTTGACCGCACGTTTCCAGCGGGCTGACTGCTCTTGCTGTCCGGACATCGTGCGTCCGAAGAAGTTGAACTGTTCGGCACTGATTTCGTCGCTCAGGCAGTCGGCTGCACTGTTGATGAGCTTCCAGGTCATGTAGGCCTTCTGCTTGTCAAGGTCTACGTTGTTGAGGATGTCTGCCACCTCCTTCAGGAACTTCGGATGGTCGAGGCTCAGCTCTTTCAGTCCCTCGATGCCCAGTGACTTGAAGTGCACGTCCCAGTTGATGCCCGGCACCTCCTTCTTCAGTTCGTCGAGCGTCATCTTGTGGTAGCTGTTGGCAGGGTCGCGGAGTTCGACTGCGCTGAGCGATGCTTTTGCCAGGCGTGTCTCAATCTCCATGACAGCCTCCATCTTCCACTTCGCATTCGTTTCGTCCGTGCCGAAAAGCTTGAAGAGGTTGACGATGTACTGTTTGTATTTCTCCCGGATTTCTTTGGTCTTGTCGTCGTTGTCGAGGTAGTATTCCTTCTCGCCCAGCGTGATGCCTCCCTGGCATACGCCCACCAGGTTCATGCTGCTGTTCTTCATGTCAGCACCGATGTAGGTCCCGAAGTATCCCGGTGTACCCTTCATCATCAGCAGGTTCATTGCCGGAAGAATCTGGTCTTTCTCCTTGATGGCAAGGATGGCGCTCATGTCTGAACGGACGGGCTCGATGCCCTCGTTGTTCAGTCGGACGGAGTCCATCACGATGTTGTACAGGTCGCCGATTTTCTGCTCGATGCTTCCCGGCTGGTTCTCTGCTTCAGGAGCAGCGAGGGCGGTGATGATGTCGTGCAGCTGCTTGCGGTTGTTCTCGCGCAGTTCGTTGAACGTGCCGAACTGTGAATACTCTGCCGTGAGCGGATGGTTCTTGATCCAGCCACCGCAGGCATAGTGGTAGAAGTCTGTTCCCGGAGCGATGGTCGTGTCCATGTCGGCGGGATTGATGCCGGCAGTCAGCGGAGCCGGCTTCTTGTCGCAACCGGCCAGGCTCATCATGGCCAGCGTGACGATGGGTAAACAATGTTTTATCTTCATAGCGTAACTAATTGGTTTGTTCTTTCAGTTCGTCCAGTTCCATTGAGGCATTCTCCCATTCCTCGACAGCGGTATCCAGTTCCTTCTTCAGGGCTGTGTGCTGTTCGTAGAGGCTCATGTCCGACGCCCCTTCCGGAGTTGCCATCCGGGTTTCGAGTGCGGCGATGTCCGCTTCCAGCTTTTCGATGCGTGCTTCGCAGTCGGCAACCTGTTTCTCGACCTTGCGGATTTTCTTCGCCAGCTCCTTCTGTGCCTCATAGCTCAGCTTGGCTTCCGAGACTGGCGCCTCTTCCGTCTTGGTGGCAGTCGGTGAAGCCGACAGGGTGGGAGCTGCCAACTGCTGGAGAGAGTCAATCTTCTTCTTCTGCAGGAAGTCATAGATGCCTCCCAGGTGTTCGCGCACCTGTCCGCCTCCGAACTCATAGACCTTGGTGACCAGTCCGTCGAGGAACTCACGGTCGTGGCTGACGACAATCACCGTGCCGTCAAAGTCGCGGATGGCATCCTTGAGCACATCCTTCGAGCGCATGTCGAGGTGGTTCGTCGGTTCGTCGAGAATCAGGAAGTTCACCGGTTCCAGCAGCAGCTTGATCATGGCGAGGCGGCTGCGTTCACCGCCCGACAGCACCTTCACTTTCTTGTCCGACGCTTCGCCGCCGAACATGAAGGCTCCCAGGATGTCGCGTATCTTCAGACGGACGTCGCCTGTCGCCACGCGGTCTATCGTGTCGAACACGGTGAGGTTCTCATCGAGCAGCTGTGCCTGGTTCTGGGCAAAGTAGCCTATCTGTACGTTGTGTCCGATGGTCAGCTTCCCGTCGAAAGGAATCTCTCCCATGATGCACTTCACGAGCGTGGACTTTCCCTCGCCGTTCTTGCCGACGAACGCCACCTTCTCGCCCCGGTTGATGGTGAGGGTGACATGGTCGAACACCACGTGCTCGCCGTATGCCTTGCGCACATCCTCGCAGATGACGGGGTAGTTGCCGCTGCGCATGGCAGGCGGGAATTTCAGTCTCAGGGCGGAGTTGTCCTCCTCATCCACTTCGATGGGGACAATCTTCTCCAGCTGCTTGATGCGGCTCTGCACCTGTACCGCCTTGGTGGCTTTGTAGCGGAAGCGTTCGATGAACTCTTCGGTGTCCTGTATCTGTTTCTGTTGGTTCTCGTAGGCACGGAGCTGCTGCTCGCGGCGTTCCTTGCGGAGCTTCACGAACTCGTCGTAAGGCACTTTGTAGTCGTAGATGCGTCCGCAGGTGATTTCGATGGTGCGCGTTGTCACGTTGTTGATGAATGCGCGGTCATGACTTACCAGGACGACAGCGTTGCACCGTGTTGCCAGGAAATTCTCCAGCCACTGGATGCTCTCGATGTCGAGGTGGTTCGTCGGCTCGTCGAGCAGGAGCACATCCGGACGGCGCAGCAACAGCTTTGCCAGCTCGATGCGCATCCGCCATCCGCCGCTGAACTCTGACGTCGGACGGTCAAAGTCGGAACGGCTGAAGCCCAGTCCCTGCAAGGTGCGTTCTATTTCTGCCTGATAGTTCGTTCCACCCATCATGAGGAAGCGTTCGTTCTCGCGGGTGAAACGTTCGATGAGTGCGTGGTAACTCTCTGACTCGTAGTCGGTGCGGTCTGCCAGTTCCTGGTTCATCCGTTCCAGGGCTGCCTGCATCTCGGCGATGTGTTCAAATGCCTTTTCCGCCTCTTCCATGACGGTACACTCGTCGCTCAGCACCATGACCTGCGGCAGATAGCCGATGGTTACTTCACGCGGCACGGCAACCACGCCCGATGTGGGTCGTTGCAGCCCTGCCAGAATCTTCAACATGGTGGATTTTCCGGCACCGTTCTTCCCGACCAGGGCGATGCGGTCTTTCTTGTTGATGACGAATGACACGTCGTCGAATAGCGGGGTGACGCCAAACTCCACCTTTAAATTTTCAACTGATATCACTTCTTGGCTGATTCTATAGTTATTAGCAGGGCAAAGATAGCAGTTTGTCATGAACGGACTGCCATCCGCTGCAAGAAATTTCAACAGCAGTACATATACCCCACGGGGAGAGATGAGAGTTCCCACGGCATGGGACTCGCATTCCCAACGGCATGGGACTCGTATTCCCAACGGCATGGGACTCACATTCCCACGGCGTGGAACTCGCATTCCCACGGCGTGAAACTCATATTCCCACGGCGTGGGACTTGGATTGCTTCGGTGAGGAATCCGAGAAGAGAGGAATGTCCGTCTGTTTCTCTCTTCCGCTGAAGGAGGTTTCTTCTACGGCAAAGAGGGGTTCCGCCTGGCAGAGGATGGGTACGGAGGAGTGAGGAAATACAAAAACAGGAGGAAAACCAATCTGATTTTCCTCCTGCCTGATTCCTTTGCAACGTGGTCCGCTGCGGCTAGGACGTGTGCAGCGGCACTTGCCTTCCTTACTTTCCGAAGGTCGTGTCGATGACCTCGCGTGAGTTGAGCAGCAGTGCGCCCAGCGAGTCGGCATCAAAGGATGCGGCATAGCTGCGCGGCTGCATCTGGAACTCGATGCGTGCAATGCCTTTCTTCAGCTTTTTCAGCACCGACTTCTTGATGTTGTAGTAGGCAAAGCGTTGGTAGGACTGGTAGACGCGGTCCATCTGTACGTCCATGTTCTGCAATACAGCCGTGCCGCCTGATACGCTTTCCAACTCATACTGCTTGCCGTTGGCGAGGGTGAGCACGCACTTGCTGCCGGCAGGGATGGTCACCGAGCTGCCTGAACCCACGACCACTGCCAGTGAATAGAGCACCGTGCCGTCGTAGTTGAAGCCGGCAAGTCCGACATTGACGTCGGTGTCGCCGACAACGCCCAGGTTGATACCTTCACAAATCAGCGTACGTACGCCGTTGCTGCTTGTCTGGTCATAGACTACGGATTGAGCCAGGGCGGGAATCGTGCCCAGCACAAAGGCTACCATGAGTATCCATTTCTTCATCATTGTCATTTCTGTTTTAAGGGTTACACTGTAACAAAGATAGGCAGGTAAAGAGACCGACGATGCTTCGGGTGGCAAATATTTCCTGTTTTTTCAACTTTATTTCAGAATATAATTCTTTCTTTGCAGTGTGACGACGGGCGGACGAGTGTCTGTCCGTGAACGGGAAACATGAAATACCTTATTTATCTATGAAACTGCTCATCATTGAAGACGAAGCCTCCTTGCGCGAACTGATGCAGCGTTCGCTGGAGAAAGAACGATATGTCGTGGAGTGTGCTCCCGACTTCCGGACTGCCATGATGAAAATCGGCACGTACGACTATGACTGTGTCCTGCTGGACATCATGTTGCCGGACGGCAACGGGCTGGCTGTGCTGGAGGAACTGAAGAAGATGCGGAAGAAGGAGAATGTCATCATCATCTCTGCCAAGGACTCCATCGAGGACAAGGTGACGGGACTTGACCTGGGCGCCGACGATTACCTGGCGAAGCCTTTCCATCTGGCGGAGCTGAGTGCACGCATCAAGAGTGTCATCCGCCGTAATCATCATGGGGGAGAGAACCGCATCACCTGCGGCAACATCACCGTGGCACCTGACACCTACCAGGTGTTCGTCGGTGAAAGGGAACTGGAGCTGAACCGCAAGGAGTATGACATCCTGCTCTACTTCATGAACCGTCCCGAACGGCTGGTCAACAAGTCCACCCTTGCCGAGTCGGTCTGGGGAGACCACATCGACCAGGTGGATAACTATGACTTCATCTATGCACAAATCAAGAACCTGCGCAAGAAGCTGAAGGCGGCAGGAGCCACTGCCGAAATCAAGGCTGTCTACGGCTTCGGCTATAAATTCACCCGGGAAGCATGAAACTCATATCACACGTCACACTCCGTCTGTCTGTTGCCGTCACCCTGATACTGTCGGTGTGGGCGGTGCTCTTCTACGTGGCGATGATTGATGAAATCAACGACGAGGTGGACGACTCGCTGGAGGATTACTCGGAGACCATCATCATCCGTGCCTTGAGCGGCGAGCAGCTTCCGTCGAAAGACAATGGCTCGAACAACCAGTACTACCTCGTCCGGGTGGACGGGCACTATGCCATGACACACCCGAGCATCGAGTATGCCGACGAGATGGTCTACATCGAGGAGAAACGGGAGACCGAGCCGGCACGTATCCTGAGGACCATCTTCGAGAATGAGGCGGGGGAATATTTTCAGCTGGTGGTGATGACGCCCACCATCGAGAAGCGCGACGTGATACACTCCATCCTGATTTGGACGAGCCTGCTCTATGCCACGTTGCTGGTCATTATCATCGTGCTCAACATCTATGTGTTCTACCGGAGCATGCAGCCGCTCTACCGCCTGCTCGACTGGTTCAGGCATTACCGCGTCGGGCAGAAGAACGAGCCGCTCCCCAACCGGAACACCATCACCGAGTTCCGTACCCTCTATGATGCTGCCAACCTCTATGCCGCCCGCAACGAACAGCTGTTCGAGCAGCAGAAGCGTTTCATCGGCAATGCCTCGCATGAGTTGCAGACGCCGCTTGCCATCTGCCGCAACCGTCTGGAGATGCTGATGGAGGATGAGGGCATCACGGAGAGACAGCTGGAGGAGCTGGCAAAGACACATCAGACCCTGGAGCACATCACGAAGCTCAACAAGTCGCTCCTGTTGCTGTCGAAAATCGAGAACGAGCAGTTTGCTGACGTCCGTCCCGTCTGCTTCAACCACATTGTGCGCCGCTACCTGGATGACTACTGCGAGGTCTATGAATACCGGGACATTGCCGTCAGCGTCCGTGAAGAGGCGAGGCTGACGTTTGTCCTCAACGAGACGCTCGCCGTGACCCTCGTGACCAACCTGCTGAAGAATGCCTTCGTCCACAACACCGACGGCGGCCGTCTGGTCATCACCCTGACGGCGGACACCTTCTGCATCAGCAACACGGGTGTCCGGCATCCGCTTGACCATACAAAAATCTTCGAACGTTTCTACAAGGGGAGCAAGCAGGAAGGCTCGACCGGACTGGGACTGTCCATTGTCGCCGGTATCTGCAAACTGTCGGGGCTGGAGGTGCACTATGAATACCGGGACGAGATGCATCACTTCAGCATCCGTCAGCAGAAGAAGCCCTAGAAAACAATCAACATCCATGCGGGCATAAAGAGAGAGAGGAATGTCATCACGACATCCCTCCCTCAACACAAACACAATCTAAAAAACTATAATCACCTATCAAAAACAGTTTTACTTGTTTTTCCTTCTGACAAAGATAGGATATTTCGATGAAATACAAACGATGTAAGGAAGAAAGTTTGTTTGGTGTGCTGAAAAGTGTGAATGTGGAAACTCACTGTCGTTCGTCTCCGAAAGAGCAGGCTGTCCCTTTTGGTGTTTCTCGGGAAATGATATACTTTTGCTGAGTCAAGTTTTTAAGGAGAATACACATGAACGGATACACTGCCGACTCGTTCAGTCAAATCTATACGAGTTTGTATAAACGGTCTTTCTATTTTACCAAGTCTTACGTGCACGACGATTTGGTGGCGGAAGACATCACCTCGGAGTCGTTGATCAAGTTGTGGGAGAGGCTGAAGGAGAGCCCGGTCGCCCAGGAGGCTGTCCTCCCCTTGTTGCTGACCATCCTGAAGCACAAGTCTCTCGACTATCTGAAGCACCGGGAGGTGGAGTTGCGTTCGTGCAGTGAGCTGGAAGCCTGGCGTATGCAGGAGCTGTCCATCCGTTTGTCCACTCTTGAAGCCTGCAACCCCGACGAGATTTTCTCCAAAGAGGTGACCCACCTCATCCGCCAGACCTTGTCCTCCCTCCCCGAACAGACCCGTCACATCTTCATGCTCAGCCGCTTTGAGAATCGCAGCAACAAGGAGATTGCCGAAGCGGTAGGCCTGTCGGTCAAGAGTGTGGAGTATCACATCGGTAAAGCCCTGAAGGTGCTTCGCGTCAGTTTGAAAGACTATCTGCCGTTGTTCTACTTGTTGTTTTATTATTGAAAGGGGGATTGTCTGCCTTCTTAAATATCAGAGGCGTACTCCTCGCGAGCACGCCTCTGCCTTTTCATGAGCCTTATTTTACCGGAGTGGGTGGTGTGTCGTCCCAACGTCCGGATATACGCAATCTATATAAAACATGATGAGAAATGTCGTTTTTACTTGCGCATCCAAGCCTTGTTCAGGTCCCATGCGCTGTTGTCGGCACTCACGGCACCACAGTAAGCAGCAGTGGTGAAGAAGGAGTCGGACAAGGTGGCTCCACCGTCGATGACTCCGACGAAGTCATTGGATGCAAACGAGGGAATGTTGGTGGCAGATACACTGTTGTGGTTGCCCTCGGCAAGGAACATGTCCTGCGTGTAGATGCCTTCAGCCGATGAGAAGTTCTGTCCCAGCACGATGTATTGTAATTTCGAAGTGCCGTCTGCCAATGAACTTTCGGTACCCTCGGTCTCCACAGTCAGACAGTTCGGCTTGCCGGTCACGATGGCATTGTAGATTTCAGCCTGAGTACCCTCACGCAGACGGATGCCGCGGGTGCCTTCCGTGCTGTTGTTGCCAATCAGCGTCAGGTTGGCAAGGATGGGGTGGGCGATAGGAGTAGCGGCGTTGTCGTTTCCGTTGTTGTCCGCCTCGATCAGGCAGTCGCCGTTGTCCTTGGCAGCTGTTGTGCCACGTTGGTCGGCAACGAGGAACTGTGCCTTGCCGTTCCAGCCTTCCGTCCAGTCGAACGAGTCGTCCTCACAGTCGGTCACGATGAGGTATTTCACATTGACGGAGCCTCCGAAGAACTCCACACCGTCGTCCGCACCACGGTATACCTGAATGTGGTCGATGGTCGTGCCATTTCCCACGCCATAGAGTGTCAGTCCGTTGGCTTCCGTCTCTTCAGAGAATGCATAGCCGGCACACTCCAGGCGGACGTAGCGCATCGTACCCGAATTGTCGTTGTCGTTTGCTGTGCTGCTTCCCGAACCGTAGGGATAGCCGCCGATTTCAGATTTCGTGCCGGTACCCTTGTTGGTGTGTGCCTTTCCACAGATGTGTACCCCACACCAGCCGTTGCCTCCCAGCGAAGCACCTTCGGCAGGATAGTTCTCCACGGTCATCACGATGGGGCTGTCGGCAGTGCCCTGTGCATCGATTTTGCCATCCATGGCGACCATGATATAGTCGGGAGTATCGTCGTCGTTCTGAGCCTTGATGGTCACGCCCGGTTCGATTTTGAGCAGACCGCCGGCCTCCACCAGGTATTCACCGGAGAGCTTGAAGGAGTAGCCTTCTTTGAGGATGACGGTCTGTCCGTTCTTGACACCGCCCGTCAGTGTAGCGCCGTTCTCCATCTCCACGGTGGTTGCGTCGCCTCCGCCGGGGTTCTGGCTGTCGTCATCGCTGTCGCTGCATGCAGTGGCGCAGAGACCCATACTCATCAAGGCTGCCATGGCCCATACGTTTACTTTCATTCCAAAAACATTCAGTTTCATAAGCATTGTAGTTGGTTAGTTTATAAGTTAGTAAGTTTTTAAGTTCGTTTCCATGCGGACTCCTACAAGGTGTAGCTGATGCCTATTTCGGCATGGGTGCCCGGTTTGTAGGACTCTACGGTGACTTTCTCGCCCGTGTCGGGGACATCCTGACGGAAGCGGGCGGTACTGCCCAGCAGGTCGTTGACTTTCCATTTCAGGGTGAAGTGGTTGTTCATGCGGAAGCTGCCTACGAAGTTGAGCGTGTGGAGTGCATCCTGTTCCACGTCTCCCAGTCCGAAGATGCCGACGGTGTGGATGCGCGGGCCCTGCATGTTGTAGACCAGTGCCAGGCTGAGCTGTTTCTCTTCACCCCAGCGCGGGGTGTAGCTGACGTCGGCATTGAGTAGATAGGGCGACGCTCCCTGTAACGAACGCTGGTTCTCGGTGTAGATGCCGTCATTACCCGGCAGCTTTACGTTGGTGTACATGTAGGAGCCGTTGAGTCCCACCCGGAAGTCCTTGAACAGCTCTTTGCGGAACTCCAGTTCGATACCCGCAGCTATGCCGTTGTCTGCATTGCGGAAGGAGTGGACGGCATCGCCGCCTTCTGCCTGCTGGATGCGTTCGATGGGGTCCTGGAGATATTTGAAATAGAGCGTGGCGGAGAACATGTCGTTGGAGTTCTTCGGGAAGAAGTCGTAACGGAGGTCCACGTTGTAGTTGTAGCCGTTCTGTATTTCTTCGTTACCGCGCAGGGAGGTGCTCCCATAGCTGGGGCGGTAGAGGAAGGGTGCCATCTCGACGAAGGCGGGCCGGGTGACGGTGCGCGAGGCGGAGAAGCGGAAGCTTTGTTCCGGGGTGAGGTCATACTTGACGTTGAGAGCCGGGAAGAAGTCGGTCTTGTTCAGCTCTGCGGTGCGCGGCGTTCCTCCGTCGGTGTAGTAGTCCACACTCTGACGCGAGTTCTCTACGCGCACACCGACGTTGACCATCCAGCTCGTCCACGGGTGCAACTCGATTTCGGCAAATCCGGCAAGGATGTCGTGTGCCGCCTGATAGGAGTTGCGTGCCTGCATGTTGCGGTCGACCACGATGGAGCCGTTCTGTACGTTGGCATAGTTCAGGTAGCCGTCGGTATCGTAGATGGTGGTGATGTCGGCATCGAGGTTGTCGAGGTTGTAGTAGAAGTTTGCACTGCGGAAGTCACGTTTCTTGTTCTTGTAGGCAGCTCCGAAGCGCACGAGGTCGTTGTCGTTCCAGCGGTAGCTGCTGCGTACGTCGCCCACCAGCTCGTCTTCTTCCAGTTCACCGAAGTAACGCATGGTCTCCTGTTGGTTGAGCAGGAAGAGGCGTGTCGGTTTGTTCGTTTCGGGGTCACGGCGGAACATCACCTGGCGGCGGTCCGGCTCGTCGCTGCGTGTCATGCCATAGGAGGCAGCCCAGTCGAGTGTCCATCGTCCGGCAAAGTCATGATGTCCGGCAAGCTGGTTGTTGAGCAGGCTGTAGGCGTGGAAGACGCTGTTGCTGCCCAGCAGGTCGTTGCCTTCAGAGTCGAAGCCGCTGCGGTTCCTGTATTCGTCTTCGGCATTCCGTGCATAGAGGAAGGTGTAAGACAGGTTGTCCGATTCCCGGAAGGAGTAGCCCAGGCTGAGCAGTCCTGCGAGATTGAGCCTGGAGGTGAAGCTGTCGTAGTCGAAGTTGTTCTTGATATCGCCCTGTTTGTTCATGGTCTTCACGTTGGCATCGTCGAGTATTTGCGACGAGTGGCTGATGCCGAGTGATGCCATGAGGCTGAGAGCATCTCCGCCGGTAAAGTCCCATTCCCTGGAGCCGGAGAGTGAACCGCCGAAGTCGGGCAGTGCTGTCTGACGGTCGATGGCGAAGGAGGTATCAAAGGGGTCCGTGCGCAGCACGTCCGTGTTGAATTCCGTTCGGCTCATGTCCCAGTAGCGGTCGTCGAGCTTGTCGGTAGTGAACATCGTTCCCCGCCGGTCACTCCGATAGAAGTCGCTGCCCAGGGTGTTGAAGGCTCCGCCAACGTTGAAGTCTGCCGTGAGGAAGTCACGTCCCACACTCTCCTTCGTACCTATATCTATATGTGCTCCCGAGTAGTCGGCGAAGGAGCCGACTTCATACACCTTGCTGACGGTGATGTTCTGCACCGTGGCAGTCGGGAAGATGTCGAGTGGAATAAGCTTGTTGTCCGGGTTGGGCGAGGCGATGGGAAGTCCGTTGAGGGTGGTGGTGCTGTAGCGGTCGCCCAGTCCGCGGACAATCAGCTGTCCGGCATCCGCCACCGATATTCCGGTGATTTTGGTCAGCCCCTCCTGCACGTTGCCAACACCCTTGAGGCTCATCTCCTTGGCACCCATGTTCTCAATGGCGAAGGATGCCTGCTGACGTTCCATCATCAGTGCCTTCTCTCCTTCGAGGTTCTTCCGTGCCGTCACCATGACCTCCCCCAACTCTTGTGTGTCGGGGTCAAGCTGTATGTCCAGCGAAAGGTCCTTGCCGTCGAGGCGCACGTCGGGCACTCGCAGGGTGCGGTATCCCACATACGTCACTTCCAGGGTATATGTCCCCGCAGGCAGTTGCCGGAGCTGATAGTGTCCGTCGATATCGGTCACTCCGCCCTGGGTCGAGCCTACCACTTTCACGAGTGCTCCGACGAGTGGTTCACCGGTTGTTTTGTCTGAAATTTGTCCTTTGATGTTCTCGGCATGGAGCGCAGTAGCTACGATGCCCATCCCTAAGATACATACACTTCTTGCAAATGTTCTGATTCGCATGTTGTCTCTGTTATACACTAAGATTTCCGCTGCAAAGATGAGGCTATCTTGTGACAGGGACGCTACACCCGTTCTACGTTCCGTTGGCGAAACGGCTACATTCGCGTGACAGAATGTCTTTCTTTTTCTGTTTTACAACAGCTCTTGAACAAAAAGAAAGCAGATTACTTTGTCATGCGGCAAATACCGCCTAACTTCGGGACATAAACCTTAAAAAGCAGACTTATGGAATTACCTTTTGCTGAATCATGGAAAATCAAGATGGTGGAACCCATCCGTAAAAGCACCCGCGAAGAGCGCGAACAGTGGATCAAGGAAGCGCATTACAACGTGTTCCAGTTGAAAGCCGAACAGGTCTACATAGACCTCATTACCGACTCGGGGACGGGCGCCATGAGCGACCGTCAGTGGGCAGGAATGATGCTGGGCGACGAGAGCTATGCCGGCGCATCTTCTTTCTTCAAACTGAAAGAGACCATCACCCGCCTGACGGGTTTTGAATATGTCATCCCGACCCACCAGGGACGTGCAGCGGAAAATGTATTGTTCTCTTACCTGGTGCATGAGGGGGACATCGTCCCGGGCAACTCGCACTTCGACACGACAAAGGGACATATCGAGGGACGCAAGGCTACTGCGCTCGACTGTACCATCGACGAGGCAAAGGACACCCAGCTGGAACATCCGTTCAAGGGGAATGTCGACCCGCGCAAACTGGAGCAGGCGTTGCGCGAACATGGCGACCGCATCCCGTTTATCATTGTGACCATCACCAACAACACAGCCGGCGGACAACCCGTGTCGATGCAGAACCTGCGCGAGGTGCGTGCGTTGGCAGACAAGTATGGCAAGCCGGTCGTGTTCGATTCGGCGCGTTTTGCCGAGAACGCATATTTTATCAAGACTCGTGAGGAAGGTTATGCCGGGAAGACCATCAAGGAAATCACCCGCGAGATGTTCTCTCTGGCTGACGGCATGACCATGAGTGCGAAGAAGGACGGCATCGTCAACATGGGCGGATTCATCGCTACCCACCGTCAGGACTGGTACGACGGTGCCAAAGGGTACTGCATCCAGTTTGAAGGCTACCTGACGTATGGCGGCATGAACGGACGGGATATGAATGCATTGGCCATCGGTCTGGACGAGAACACGGAGTTTGACAATCTGGAGACGCGCATCAAGCAGGTGCAATACCTCGCTGCCCGTCTCGACGAGTTCGGCATTCCCTACCAGCGTCCTGCCGGCGGACACGCCATCTTCGTCGATGCAACGAAGATTCTCACGCGTGTACCTAAAGAGGAATTCCCCGCTCAGACGTTGACGATTGAGCTTTACCTGGAGGCAGGTATCCGTGGTTGCGAGATCGGTTACATCCTTGCCGACCGTGACCCGGTGACTCGTGAGAACCGTTTCGGCGGTCTGGACCTGTTGCGCCTTGCCATCCCGCGCCGTGTCTATACGAACAACCACATGGACGTGATTGCCGTGGCACTGAAGAATGTCTATGACCGTCGCGAGGAAATCCAGCACGGCGTACGCATCACTTGGGAAGCTCCGCTGATGCGCCACTTCACCGTGCAACTGGAGCGCATCTGAGCCGTATCCGGATGTAAGATATAAGAGAGAAAAAGAACGCGGACTTGCCTCTGCCGACAGCAGGGACAGGTCCGCGTTATAGTTTCAGGCACAGTTGTTAAGAGGAAAGTAAGATAGTGGAGTATGTTCTTACTGTTCTGTGTCTTTTTTATTATATTCCCGATTTATCATTTAAATAGAGCGTCATGATATCCAATAAAGTCAATCAGAAGAAGAGTTTTTTTCGTTTGATGACGGGACGCATCGAATACTTTACGTGGAAAGGCAAGTACAAAACCGCCGGGAACTATCGCTGTGCCTTGAAGCAGTTCATTGCATTCCGTCAAGGGGAGGACCTATCCATTGGTTCTCTATCCGTGTCCCTGTTGAGGGATTTTCAAGACTATCTTGTGCAAAAGCACTTGAAGATGAATACAGTGTCCTTGTATATGCGTATGCTCCGTGCGGGGTATAACTATGCTGTGGATGAGGAATGGGTCCGTGAAGGCAAGCGTCCGTTCCGTAAGGTGTTTACCGGACGGGAGAAAACGCGCAAGCGTGCCTTGTCACAGCGTACGGTCAGACTTCTGATGTCTGTCCGTCTGGATGACGCATCCTTGGAATTTGCACGGGACCTGTTCCTGTTCAGCATCTATATGCAGGGTATGCCTTTTGTCGATATAGCCCATTTGAGGAAGTCGCAGTTGTGTCATGGATATATTGTGTACCAGCGTCGTAAAACAAACCGCTCACTCAAAGTCCGTGTAGAGAAGCATGCATTGGCGATTATTAATAAATATAAGGTGAATGATGTCGGTTGTCCCTATCTGTTTCCCATTTTGGTCAAGCGGGGAACAACAAAAGTATGTTATGACAGTGCACTGCGTATTTATAACAAGCGACTGGAGCGTCTGTCTGTATTACTGTGGCTTGATGATCCGCTCACGTCGTATACCATGAAACATCATACAATCTCTATCTAATTGAAAATTAAACAGTTATTTCTGTTTAATTAATATCAGGTAACGATTTAGAAACGAGCGAATTACAATATTCTGTTTTCTTTTGCCTCTGTCAAAGAACGATTCTTTCAATGCAAATATACACTTTACTTGTGACAAAAGCAATCTTTTTCTACATTTAATCGACTTACAGTCAGCCTTAAAGAGGGTATCTGGTCTCATTCCATCTTCTTCCTCAAAAATAACATAGCAGTCTAAATTGGTTTATGTATGGGATAGGTCTTGTTCATTCGATCCGGTAGACTACTATACATAAAAGTATAAAGGCGAGATACGACAAGGAGATGCCATGCTTTTGTGTAAGGGGAATCTCTCTTAGCTTATCGCAGACCATGTATAGCTAAGTGTTTTGAGAATAAACAGTCTGTAAAAAACGGAAAGACACCGATTATGGGCCGTATCACCATCAATGGAACCCAAGCCGGTTTCAGTTGTAAGAAAGAAGTGTCCCTCGCTTTGTGGGACGTCAAAACCAACCGGGCCAAAGGCAAGTCCGAGGAGGCCCGTACACTCAATCAGGAGCTTGACAATATCAAGGCGCAAATCACCAGGCACTACCAGTACATCTGCGACCACGACAGTTTTGTTACAGCCAAGAAAGTCTATAACCGCTATGTCGGCTTCTCAGAGGAATGCCACACCCTTATGAACCTTTTCAGGGAACAGCTGGAACCGTATAAAAAGAAAATCGGCATAGAGAAAGCCGAAAGCACCTACTGCGGTCTGGTTGCCGATTACAAGAGTCTCCTGCTTTTCATGAAAAGCAAGAAGAATGCAGAGGATATTGTCATCGAAGAACTTGAGAAATCATTCATCGAGGATTACTACAACTGGATGCTCGGTACATGCGCTTTGGCAAACTCCACTGTCTTCGGGCGTGTCAATACCTTGAGGTGGCTGATGTATATCGCGCAGGAAAAAGGCTGGATACGGGTTCATCCGTTCGCATCATTCGAGTGTATGCCCGAATACAAGAGGCGTTCTTTCCTTTCCGAAGAGGAACTGCAAAGGATAATCCATATAGAACCGAGATACAAACGCCAGCGTGCCATGCGCGACATGTTCCTGTTCATGTGCTTCACCGGTCTTTCCTATGTGGACTTGAAAGCCATAACATACGATAATATCCATACCGACTCCGACGGCGGTACATGGCTGATGGGCAACCGTATAAAAACGGGAGTGGCGTATGTCGTAAAATTATTGCCCATTGCTATCGAACTGATTGAAAAATATAGGGGGTACGGATGAAAAGAAAGACTCCCCGAATGTGTCTTTCCGGTAGGTGAATACAATGCCATGCGGCTCAGTCTTGGAATCATAGGCAGGAAATGCAACTCCGGGGCGAGGTCACCCCGCACATCGGACGCCACGCATTTGCCGTTCTGGCCATACTCAAGGGGATGCTGCTGGAAACTCTTCAGAAAGTGTTTGGGCATAAGTCCATCACATACGTCCTGCGCATCCATTCACTTGTCCGGCGCAGGCGGGGCAATCTTTTTCTGGAAGTCGCCCATCTGTACGACCAGCGTGCTGACCAGCTTTCTCAACTCCTAATACGCGCTTGTTTCAATAATTGTCAGTTCCATACTAAAATTCTTTTTAAGATTCTGAATATGCGACAAAGTAACGCACATCCTATATCCTTTCCAAACAGATAATATCAGAGTCTTCCGTTGGCGTGCATTGGCGTATCCAACGTTAAAAGAGAAGGTCCTTCACCTGCATCCATGCGGCAACGGAACTTCCATTCCCTTACTTGTTTTCCATAAATTTATAGGATTAATTTCTGGTGCATGATATTAATAGTCATTATTCTGTCTGCTTTTTTTGCTTGCATAATTGCAGCTAACAGTTATCTATTCCAGAACGCATTGTTATGGAAAATGGCAAGCTGTTTTGTTGGTTTATGGATATTGTGTATGATAATTACCGTCTTCGTTTGTCGTAAACTTGAATGCTCTAATTAAAACAGTACGGTTGTCATGCTTTGTGTGTTTTATTATAAATATTATGAATTATTTGGAATTGATATGTAATATAGATAATTTAGCAGTCGGGAAATGGTTTCGGGAGGTTTACGCCTTCCGAATGAAAAGGGAACCCGGTGAAAATCCGGGACAGTACCCGCTGCTGTGAGTCCACAAAAACGGACATCGAACTTTTGCCACTGGTGTAATACCGGGAAGGCACGATGACCGGGACGAGTCAGAAGACCTGCCATGACCGGAATGAGATTTACACCTGCGGGATATACGGGTCGTAATCAAATAAGGAATAGCTCATCGGCCATTCAATATTTGAAGACAGACATATTCCCGTTCGTGTAAGTCCGCACGAACGGGAATTTTTTGTGTTTGTTAATAATATGTTTTACATTAAAATGAGTGACCTATGAAAAGAAAATTACGCTTTCTGGCAGGTGCCTGTCTATTTACCGCAACCGCCTTGTTCTCTGGCTGTAGCTCGGACGATGACTTTTTGATGGACCCGGTTGATTCCGGAACTTCGCAAACCCGTGCTGTGACAAATCCGGACGGTACTTTAACTATCACTTTCGATGATTTCGATCCCGGCATGTTAGCAGGACCTACCTCGGCCGGAGAAAATCTTTATTCGTACCAAGGGTATCCTCAAGTAACCACCATTTACGACAATACTCCGGAAGAATATCTCTTCCTTTCAATGTTTAATACTGTAGGTGGAAGCACAGAGTATTCCAGCGGCGGCATCGCACTTTCCAACTGGAACATCCGCTCCAATCAGTCGGGAAATACCGGAGACTGGTGGTATTCTTATCTAAACCAATGTTCTGTCTATAACACTGCGGTGGAAGCGGAAGGACAGAATAAGGAAGCCGGGCACAGCGGTTCCAATTTCGGTGTCGTTTACGGATATGTGGATGCTTACAATCAGGCATGGATGGCTAAACCAGAATTTTATTTCAATGTTCCCCGGAAATTGGTCGGCCTGTGGATCTGCAACACCTCATACACTTATGGTGTCATTACTTATGGTAATCAGTTCGGTTCTACGGGGGTAGCGACTCCTCTGAAAGAGATGAAAGGGTATTTCCAAGTGAATCTGGAATGTTATGATGCGAATGGCGGTCTGATCCGCACTTACAAACGTCTTTTAGCCGATTATCGTAACGGCCAACAACAGGTTGATCCTATCACGACATGGGATTATTGGGAAATCAATGCCGAAGGGGTGCAAAGTGTGAAATTCAACTTCGAGGGTTCGGATTCGGGAGCATACGGTTTGAATACTCCGGCTTATATCTGTATTGATGATATCACCATACAATAAAAAGAATACAAGGATATCCCTTCTGTCGGGAGTATCCCTGTTATTTTTCTAAAATCCACACATCATGCATCGTTTTTACTATTTTATTATTTCGGCCTGTATGCTGTTCACCTCCTGCAACAAGGATGAAGTCATTACCGAAGAAGTAGGAGGACAACCTATAATAGAACTTGACAGCGAAACCGGTATTTACACGGTCAAGGTCGGTCACGAATTGACTATCGCCCCGACATACCAGAATGTTGAAGATGCTCTTTTTGCTTGGACGATAGACGGTACGCTGGTTTCTTCGGGTCCGTCTCTTCAACGTACATGGAATGAATGCGGGGATTTTTACGTCAAACTAAGAGTAGACAATGCGGAAGGCTATGCCGAAGAGGAACTGAAAGTAGAAGTGAAAGAACTCACCCCTCCGGTCATCTCACTGGCACTACCTTCGCAGGGGCTAAAAGTCGTCCGGAATACCGATTACACATTTACTCCCGATATTCAGCATTCGGATGTAGAAGGGTTCAAAATCGAATGGGTACGGGAAGGAAAAATCGTTTCCACCGAGAATACTTATACTTTCAATGAAAAAGAACTCGGTGTTTATACGGTGACAATCAACGCTTCCAATATCGATGGGACAACAACGAAGGACGTAAGCGTAGAGGTCGTGGAAACGATGCCCTACGTTGTCAAATTCCAGACCCCGTCTTACCGGCAAACATCCACGGACAGGTACACTTTTGCCGACCGTCCTGTTTTCCTGCGCCCGTTGTTGGAGTATTTCGATAATCCCCGTTTTGAGTGGAGTGTGGACGGTCAGGTCATGGAAGGAGAAGTGGAACGCATGTTCAAGTTCACGCCGTCCGCACCCGGAGAATACACCGTCTCCTGTACTGTGTCGGAAGACGCACCGACGGAAAAAATAAGCAGGAATATCGACAAAGGAAAAACGGCTATCACCGCCACCGTAAAAGTCGTTTGTGTGGACAAAAAGGAACAGGATGGATTCCGGGCTTCGGGAAGTTCCAAGCTCTGGAATAAAGTCTATGAATATACCCCGGCTCCCGGCCAATTTATCAACGAAACGAGCACGATAGGCGGTATGACCGGCAATGAGACATCCCCTGAAGCGGCTGTCGCATGGGCAACACAGCGTCTAAAAGACAAACTGCACGTCTCTTTGGGTTCTTTCGGCGGTTATATCATCGTCGGCTTCGACCACAGTATCCCCAATTCGGGCAACCAGTATGATTTTTCAATTCAAGGGAATGCTTTCGACGGCAGTTCCGAGCCGGGTATCGTATGGGTCATGCAGGATGTAAACGGAAACGGATTGCCGGACGACGAATGGTACGAACTGAAAGGTTCTGAAGCAGGCAAGGATGAAACAATACGGAACTTTGAAGTGACCTATTACCGTCCGGAAGGTAAAAAAATGGATGTCCAATGGATCAGTTCTGACGGAAGAAACGGCTGGGTAGACTATCTGTCCGCTTATCATACGCAGGACTATTATTATCCGGCTTGGATAACGGAAAACAGTTATACTCTGACCGGTACTTGCTTGGCTTCTCGCAACATCCAAGATTCACAAACCGGTTATTGGGACAATCAGGCTTATGACTGGGGATATGTGGACAACTTCGGAAACGACCAGATAGAAGGCGGCAGTACGGTGGATGGAAGCGGTCAAAGGAACGGTTTCAAAATTTCCAATGCCATCCATGCCGACGGCACGGAAGCCAATCTGCAATATATCGACTTTATCAAAGTACAATGCGGAGTTCTGGCCAAAAGCGGCTGGCTGGGCGAAGTTTCAACGGAAGTATTTTCTTTTGAAGATCTAACCAAATAAAAAAAATTACAAGTATGAAAACTTATTTTCTTCCCATGCTCCTATCCTTGTTCTTCTTGGGTGCATGTGACAAGAATGATGAAATTGTACCTGAAGATGCAGATGAGAATTTCATCACGTCGGTCGTGATGACCGTGGACGGGAAATCGTACACGGCCGACATTGCGGACAATACAGTAACAATAACCGTTCCCTATACGGTATCGCTGAACAACGCCGAAGTGGAATTCAAGTACACAACTTCTGCAACAATCATACCTGATCCTGAAACGGTAACGGACTGGGATAACGAACGGACCTTCCGGGTGACATCCTATAACGGAGATGCCCGCGAATATACCTATAAGGTCGTGAAAAGCGAGATAGAATCTGACGGAGATGTGGAGTTGAAGACCACCGAGGAGGTAGCTTCTTTTGCCGAGAGCAAAACAACCGTTGTCAAAGGGAACCTGATTATCGGCTCTGATGCGGAAGAGGCAGAAAAAATCACAGACATATCCGCATTGGCATCTTTGAAAGAGGTTACTGGCAACATTGTCATTCGTAACAGTTACAACGGTGCAGACTTGACAGGGTTGGATAATATCGTTTCTGCCGGAGGTTTGCAGGTAGGTTCGACCGATGTCGCCTCGAAAGCTACGGAGCTTCACATGATTTCCATGAAAGCTCTGGAAACGCTCTCTGGAGACATATCGGTATATAACGACCAAGTGACGTATGTCCTATTCGAGAAACTGGCAACTATTGAAGGAAGTGTAATGTTCAATGCGCCGTCGTTACAGAGCTTTGGGTTTCCGGTTCTGACCACTGTAGGTCAGGATCTGAATATCCAAGGACTCAATGAAGAAAACAAGGCAGCCGGAACAATCGCTACTTTAGAGTTACCGGAACTGACAAGTGTCGGAGGAGTCTTGGCCGTAAACAATCTTGCCAAGCTGACCTCCATGAACTTCCTTAAACTGAAAGAGACCGGTGGGCTTGATTTCCACACCGTCCCCGTGATGCTGGAAACTATCAACCTGCCGGAAATCGAGACAGTAAACGGAAGTATTATTATGGAAGCCAATATGGAAGCTCCTCCTACCGGTAGTTTTGTTCCCCAACGAAATGACGTGCTTCAGGCTTTCGGTGGAATGGACAAACTGACAACGATAAAGGGACAGATAAAGATAAAGAATTTCACGGCACTCAAACAACTTCCCGACTGGAGCAAGATCACCACACTTGGAAGCATCACGCTGGATTATCTTGAAGATGTGAGCGGAACACTGCTGTTGCCGAACGCCCGATTTGAAACCTTCGGAAAAACAGCGCCCCAGATTGAAATTATAAACAAGGTGCAGCTCTCCAAAATTGAAACAGCCGAAGATTTGTCAAATGTAAATTTTGTCATCACCAGTCTCACGAATAATAAGTTCCCTGAAATCACGTTCAAGAATATCAAAGACTTCACTTGTAAGCCAACCACCAACAATACCGATTATACCATATCGACAATTCAACATGTATATGGAAATCTAAATGTGACAGGCCAAATGCGAAGCAATGCCAAATTTCCCGACTTGGAAATCATAGATGGATATGGATATATCCAAATACCCATGTTTGCTTCAATCACAATGCCAGTCTTGAAAGAAGTGGGAGGACAGTTCTATTTATCTGGAAATTTTACCAGTTGTAACTTGCCCTTACTATCCAAAGTTTGTTGTTCAGCTTCTCCTGTATATTATAAAGAGGGAGAGGGTTCGTTAGCAATATCTTTACAAAGTAAATCGCTGGATATTCCGGAATTGCTTCACGTAGGAGGTGAAGGGTTGTTCGTTAATAAAGCAACAGGCATTACTTGTGATAAATTACAGACTATAGATGGTAAGCTACAGATAAAAAGTGCGACTTCTCTTTCTCAGGAAACACTTTCCATGGAGAAGTTGGAGACCTTGCATGGGGTTGTTTTTGCCGGTTTGACGAAATTTACCGACTACACTTTCTTCGGCAAGTTTATAGAAAACGGAATGATTACGGGGGAAAGTTGGAGCGTGACGAAATGTGGGTATAACCCAACCTTCCAAAATATGAAGGACAAACAATATACGCAGCAGGATTAAACCTTATTCCTTAACCAGAGTACCCGTAATGATTCGGGTACTCTTTTTTATCCGAATGACAATGAGCAGAACAATACAACGGATTTGCCTTTTTCTTTTCTGCCTGCCAGTTTTCGGCAGTTGCATGAAATGGGATTACGGAGAGATGGAAGATTTCTCTGTATCGGCCTCTGGTCTTTTCATTACCAACGAGGGGAATTTCCAGTACAGCAATGCCACGCTTTCCTACTACGATCCCGCCACGTGCGAAGTGGAGAATGAAGTGTTTTACCGTGCCAACGGATTCAAGTTGGGCGATGTGGCCCAGTCTATGGTTATCCGGAACGGTATAGGCTGGATCGTGGTGAACAACTCGCATGTGATTTTCGCCATCGACATCAATACTTTCAAGGAAGTGGGCCGTATCACAGGTTTCACTTCACCCCGGTATATCCATTTCCTGTCGGATGAAAAAGCCTATGTGACGCAGATATGGGACTACCGTATCTTCATCATCAACCCCAAGACATACGAGATTACCGGCTATATCGAATGTCCCGACATGGACATGGAATCGGGTTCCACCGAACAAATGGTACAATACGGCAAGTACGTCTATGTGAACTGCTGGTCGTACCAGAACCGCATCCTGAAAATCGACACGGAAACGGACAAGGTCGTGGACGAACTGACCATCGGCATACAGCCGACCTCGCTGGTCATGGACAAATACAACAAGATGTGGACCATCACGGATGGCGGTTACGAGGGCAGCCCATACGGTTACGAGGCGCCGTCTCTCTACCGTATAGATGCCGAGACTTTCACCGTAGAGAAACAGTTCAAGTTCAAGTTGGGCGACTGGCCTTCGGAAGTCCAGCTCAACGGTACACGGGATACGCTTTACTGGATCAACAACGATATTTGGCGGATGCCGGTGGAAGCCGACCGTGTTCCCGTCCGGCCTTTTCTGGAGTTTCGGGACACCAAATACTACGGTCTTACGGTCAATCCCAACAACGGGGAAGTCTACGTGGCCGACGCTATTGATTACCAACAGCAAGGTGTCGTATATCGCTATTCGCCGCAAGGCAAGCTGATCGATGAATTTTATGTGGGAATCATTCCGGGAGCTTTCTGCTGGAAATAATGGATAACAGCATCATGAAAAGAAAACTTATAGCAACATTCTTCGTTTTGCTGTGCCCTGTCCTGCTTGCAGCGCAGGAACAAAAACAGGAGCACAGCTCCAAAGATTGGACGAAACGCACCCTCATGATTCCCGAAGTTACGGTAGTGGGCAAACGCCCAATGAAGGATATAGGCGTGCAACGAACTCGCTTCGATTCCGTAGCCATGAAAGAGAACATCGCCTTGTCTATGGCCGATGTGCTGACATTCAACTCGTCCGTTTTTGTCAAGAACTACGGACGTGCCACACTGTCCACAGTGGCTTTTCGGGGTACCTCTCCCTCGCATACCCAAGTAACATGGAACGGTATGCGCATTAACAATCCGATGCTGGGTATGACGGACTTTTCCACCATCCCTTCCTACTTTATCGATGACGCCTCGCTGCTGCATGGTACTTCGTCGGTAAACGAAACGGGCGGTGGTTTGGGAGGTCTGGTCAAACTATCCACAGCACCGGCCAACCACAAAGGATTCGGATTGCAATATGTGCAGGGTATCGGTTCGTTCAGCACATTCGACGAGTTTCTCCGCCTGACCTACGGCGACAAGCACTGGCAGTCCTCCACCCGTGTGGTGTATTCCTCTTCCCCCAACGACTACAAATACCGAAACAGGGACAAGAAGGAAAATATCTATGACGAGGACAAAAACATCATCGGTTCCTATTATCCGACGGAGCGCAACCGCAGCGGAGCTTATAAGGATATGCACGTTTTGCAGGAGATTTATTATAACACGGGTGAAGGCGACAGGTTCGGACTGAACGCCTGGTATATCAATTCCAACCGAGAACTGGCGATGCTCAGCACGGATTACGGGAACGACATGGACTTCGAGAACCGCCAAAGGGAGCAGACGTTTCGCAGTGTCCTCTCGTGGGATCGCGTGCGAGAGAAATGGAAGGCAGGTGTAAAAGGCGGCTATATACACACATGGATGGCCTATGATTACAAGCGGGACAAGGGAAACGGCGAAATGGCTTCGATGACCCGCTCGCGCAGTAAGATCAACACGTTCTACGGAAGTGCGGACGGGGATTATGCACCTTCAGAAAAATGGCTGTTCACGGCCGGTGTTTCCGTACACCAACATTTGGTGGAAAGCGCGGACAAAAATATCATCTCACAGGAAGGCAGCAAGGCTGTTGTCGGATACGACAAGGGACGTGTCGAGTTTTCCGGCTCCGTTTCGGCCAAATGGAGACCGACCGACCGTTTCGCCGCCTCACTTGTTCTCCGCGAGGATATGTTCGGCACGGAATGGGCCCCGGTTATCCCGGCCTTCTTTGTCGATGGCGTGCTGTCTAAAAAAGGCAATATCGTGGCAAAGGTGTCCGTCTCGCGCAACTACCGCTTTCCCACACTGAACGACCTCTATTTTCTGCCGGGCGGCAATCCCGACCTGAAAAGCGAACACGGCTTCACATACGATGTGGGAGTGTCGTTCTCCGTGGGGAAAGAAAACGTATATGCTTTGAGCGGCGGCGTCAACTGGTTCGATTCGCACATCGACGACTGGATCATCTGGCTACCCACAACCAAGGGATTCTTCTCCCCCAGAAACCTCAAGAAGGTACATGCTTACGGGGCAGAGACCAACGCCCACCTTGATGTAATGCTCGGAAAGGGCTGGAAACTGGATATGAACGGAACTTTCTCGTGGACTCCCTCGATCAACGAGAGCGAACCGATGAGTCCGGCAGACCAATCCGTCGGCAAACAGTTGCCATACGTGCCGGAGTTTTCCGCAACGGTGACCGGGCGTCTGTCATGGCGTACATGGAGCCTGCTCTACAAGTGGTGTTATTACAGCCAGCGTTATACCATGTCAAGCAATGACTATACCCTGACGGGCTATCTGCCCCCTTACTTCATGAATAACGTGACACTGGAAAAACAGCTCTCTTTCCGATGGACCGATCTGTCGTTAAAGGGCAGCATCAATAACCTGTTCGATGAAGAATACCTTTCCGTATTGTCCCGTCCCATGCCGGGCATCAACTTCGAGATATTCATCGGTATAACGCCCAAGTTCGGAAAAAACAAAAATAGTAAACGATAATCTGCATCAATATGAACGCATTAAAGAATTTAAGCCTGATTCTGTTGCTTTCTCTGGCATTTACAGGCTGCCACAACAAAAGCTCAAAAC